>ERZ795051.1969-NODE-1969-length-24167-cov-5.168339_pt1 | contig 24167 bp, 10 predicted proteins | sample MGYA00375135_ERZ795051 | MGnify/ENA primary metagenome ERZ795051 (study PRJEB30180, sample SAMN05720222) | activated sludge metagenome | isolation source: Anaerobic digester | place: Japan | collected 2015-05-26 ... | reverse complement strand
GCGCTCAATGGTCATGGTAAGCAGCTTCGGCCGGCATTGGTTGCCCTTGCCGCGGCCGCCGTCGGAACCGTCAAGGATGACCATCTCAAGGCCGCCGTCATCATCGAAATGGTGCATCTGGCGACGCTGGTGCATGACGACATCATGGACGAGGCCGAAATCCGGCGGGGTCGGCTTACACTCGCCTCTCAGTGGGGGAACGATATTGCGGTCTTGTTTGGGGATTGTCTTTTTGCCCGGGCGCTAACCCTTGCAGCGGAGTTTCCGACCACCGAAGTCTGCCGGGCGGTGGCTTCGGCGACCAACACCGTCTGCACCGGGGAAATCCTCCAGACGCGGCAGCCGGCAGACTTCTCGTTCACTCGCGCCGACTACTTCAAAGTGCTGGAGATGAAGACGGCGGAATTGTTCGCGCTTTCGTGCGATCTGGGCGCCTACCTGAGCCGGGCGTCGCAAGCGCAGCGGCAGCATTTGAGGCAATTTGGCCTTGCATTCGGCACGGCCTATCAGGTTTTTGACGATTGCGTGGACCTGTTCGGCTCGGAAGCCGTGGCAGGCAAATCCCTGGGCACCGACCTGGCGAAGGGAAAGCTGACGTTGCCTTTGCTGCTGGCTTGGGAACGCGCTTCGGCCAAGGACCGAATTCAACTGCGGCGGCTGGTTGAGCAGTGGCAGCCGGCATCCATGGACTCCCTGGCTGACTTGCTGGCCAGGTATAAGACCCTGGCCGGCTCCCTTGAGGTGATGGCCGAATACCTGAGCGCTTCCCGGGCGGCGGTCCTAAAGCTCCCGCCTTCAGCCGGAAGAGACGGGTTGCTGGGCTTGACGGACTATCTGGCGCGCCAGACCGAGTCGCTCGGCACAGCAACAGCCGACAGCCCATGATTATGGCGGAGCCAGCCAGTCGAAAGGCACCCAAATCCAACCCCGCTTCGACGCCCAGCTCCAGCGAACCGACGCCGGTGGAAGAAGCCGACTTGGTCAAAAGGGCCTTGGGGGGCGAACTGGCGGCCTATGATGAGCTGGTGCGGCGGTACCAGGAGCGGGTTTATGCCACGATCTATCACATGACGGCCAATCATGAGGATGCCAACGATCTGGCGCAGGAAACGTTCATCAAGGCCTACCAGGCGCTAAACACCTTCAAAGGGGGCTCCAGCTTTTACACGTGGATTTACCGCATTGCGGTCAACAAGACGATCAACTTTCTCAAGCAACGGCGGCATCGCGCCCAAATGAGCCTCGACGATCTGGACTTCAATGCCGAGCACGACCCGGACCTCGTGGCGCTGATTTCGGAAAAAACGCCTCGACGCGAGGTGAACCTCGCCGAGCTGCAGGAAAAGTTGAACGCCGCCATGCAGAAGCTGTCAGAACCCCATAGATTGGTTGTGACGCTGCACGACGTGCAGGGCCTGTCGCACGAAGAAATCGCCGAAATCATGGACTGCAACATTGGAACAGTTCGGTCGCGGTTGTTCTACGCGCGGCAACAACTGCAAGCGCTGCTGTCGGATTATTTGAAATAGGCCTTATGGTTCCTCAACAGGATGATTTTCAACAGCTTAGGCGCCTGCTGGCGCTGAAGCGCTACGAACAACCGCCCCCAGGATACTTCAACCAATTCTCACGCAATGTGATGGCTCGAATCCGGGCGGGCGAGCACCGGTTGGAGCACAGCTCGGTTGAGGATTGGTTTGCCCAAGTGCCTTGGCTGCGTCGGTTTTGGTCCATGCTCGAGACCAAGCCGGTTTTTGCGGGGGCGTTTGGCTTGGGAGTTTGTGCCGTGCTGCTGGGCGGGCTGGTTTACTCCAGCATGGATAGCCATCCCCCCGTAACCGGCATAAGTGTCATCAACGAGCCGTCCGCAAACCAGGCAATTGCAGTTTCCACTCCAACCGCTCCCAATGTGGCTTTTCAAAGCGGCACGACGGGCGGTGTCGTCGCCCTGCCGCCGGGCGAATCCTTGTTCGAGCAATTCCGCAATGGCCAGAATCCCAACCTCTTCATCGAGCGGGCTAACAAGCAAGGAGTGAGCCCGTAATCAGACGCCGCCGGTGGGCTCATCCTCAAAAAGTTCAAGAACCCGGGAAGAACGGCGGGCGCGTTATCCGAACAGGCTGCGATACCAGGCGATCAATTCCGGGCCGGCGAACAGCCACAGCGCGGCTGCCAGGGCAATGTACGGGCCGTAAGGCAGCCGGGAGGAAAACTCGCGGCGGCGGAGGGCGACCAAACCGAGCCCGACCACCGCGCCGATCATGGAACTGACCAGCAGCGAGAACACCACGGCCTTCCACCCCAGGAACGCTCCAATCGCGGCCATGAACTTGACATCGCCCAAGCCCATGGCCTCGCGCGGCAACACCACTTCGTTGCAGAGCGCCTCCAGATACGGCACCTGCTCCGGGTTGAACTGATCCTCGCCAATCCGCAACACGGTGGGGCTGAGACGCACCATCACTTCCTGGTAACACCGGTCCACCATCTCAACCCGGCGCGCACGCAGGCCAATCGAGTCCGAATCCCGGTAAAAGATGTCTTCGTAGGGAACACTGCGGTCCGGCAGAACCAGCGCGGTTTCGGTGAACACGACCCGGGTCTCCCCCTTGAGTTCGAGCCGTTGCCGGCCAAAGAAAACCTTGCCGAGGCGCAGGATGGCGTACACCAGGCCCGCGCCAACACTCATGCCCAGCACGCTGGCCTTCATCCCGCCGACCACGTCCGCTTCACCGTGCAGCGAGGGAACCAGAAAGGAGCACACGAAGCCGGCCGCCGCGCCGCCGAGGGTGATTTCATCGGGAATGATGAAATGCTCGAGGTCAATGAAGGTGGCCGCAACCAAGGCCGCCAGGAAAAACGAGTAAATCAGCGCCAGCGCAGCCGAGTGGGGGCCAAAAGACAGCCAGCAGGCGAGAAACAACAGGGCGGCCAGCAACTCGACGAGAAAATACCTGGCGGAGATGGGCGCGCCGCAGTTGCGGCAGCGAGCCCGGAGATACAGCCAGGTCACCAGGGGAATGTTGAGATACCAGGGAATCGCATAATGGCAGTGGGGGCAATGCGAAGGCGGCGAGACAATGCTCTGCCCCAGCGGCATGCGGTGGATGCAGACATTGAGAAAGCTGCCCACCATCGAACCGAAAACAAAAAACACCACCGACCAGAAATGAAACGGAACCGCCGCCCAGTATTTCGGCTCGAAGATGGGTTCAACCATAAATGCTCTCGTGCAGGGCCCGGCGCATGACCTCCACCGGCGCCGGCAGGCCGGTCCACAATTCGAGCGCCTTGACACCTTGATAAAGCAACATCCCGAGGCCATTGACGGCGCGGCAGCCGCCGGCCCGGGCGGCCTTGAGAAGCGGCGTTTCGGCGGGACGATAAATCATGTCGAACACCGCGCCCGCCGAGCTCAAATCGAACCGGGAGGCATCCACCGGCGAGGGGTCCGCCGGGCCGAGTCCGAGCGAGGTGGCGTTGATTACCAGGTCCACCGCACCGGGCGGGTACCCCACGCACACCCCCGTCTCGGGATGGCGTTGACGAATTTCGGCGGCGAGTTCGACCGCTTTGGATTCGGTGCGATTGACCAGAAACAATTGCTTCACGCCGTCCGCCGCCAGCTTTAGAGCCGCCGTTCGGCCGGCGCCGCCCGCGCCCAGCAACAGCACGCGCAGCCCGGCCACTTCGAGCCCCAAGTCCTCACGAATGGCACGGGTGATGGCCTCGGCATCCGTGTTGAACCCGTGGGAGCGCACCTCGGCCGGGGGCTCTTGAAAATCCCGCAGCGGGCGCCAGTCTCCGCCCGGCGCGCGTCCTTCAAAGCGGATCGTGTTGACCGCCCCCCAAGCTCGGGCTGAGGCGTCCAGGTGATCCACCCATTCGAGGGCCAGGATCTTGTGGGGGACGGTGAGGTTCAAGCCGATGAAATGCATGCGACGCGCCCCCTCGATGGCCCAACGCAGGTCCTCGGGCCGAACATCGAAGGCCAGGTAGCGCCAGTTCAAACCCAGTGCCGCCATCCCGGCATTCTGCATGGCCGGCGAGGCCGAATGGCCAATCGGATGCCCCAGCACCGCGCAGCAACGGGTCCGGGCATTGATCAATTGTGCAAATGGCTCAGGCACCCGGGGTGTATAAGGAAACCGCGGCCAAAGTTCAAAGTCGAACTTCAGGGAAAAGCCTGAAATCCATGGGACCCCCCCGCGTCGAAATGCTCATTTGAGCGCGTTGGAAATCCGCGGTGGATTATTTCGGCCCTGGAAACGGCTCGCGCAACTCGCGGCTCCACGCCTGCCATTGGGCCTTCAAAGCCGCGACCCGTTGGGCATGGACGGGATCGCGAGCCAAATCATGTTTCTCGTCCGGATCCTTTGCCAGATCGTACAGCTCGGCGTCTGACAGGTCCGCAGCGTAGGTTCGCATGCGCGGTCGTGTTCCGGGGGCATAGTCCGCCGTCCGCACCAGCTTCCAATCTCCGTCCCGAATGGCCATTCGCTGGTCAATCCGCCAATACAGCGTTTGGTGCGGACGCCCGGCGTTTCGCCCGTCGAGAAACGGCCAGAGGTTGACCCCATCCAGCTTCCATGTCGGCCCGGGATTCAAGCCAGCGGCGGCGGCAAGGGTGGGATGAATGTCCAACTGGATGACCGGCCGGTCAAAGACGGTGCCGGCGGCCAGCCGCCCCGGCCAGGCCATAAAGAAGGGTACCCGGATGCCGCCCTCGTAAGTCGAGCGTTTGAACCCGCGCAGGTTGCCATTGCTCGAGGCCCGGCCCGGGTCCGCCCCATTGTCGTTGATGAACACCACCAGCGTATGCCGCTCCAGCCCGTGTTGGCGCAGCGCACCAACGATCCTCCCGACCGCTTCGTCCAGGGGCACCAGCATCCCGGCCATGGCGCGACGTTTGGGGTCCGGAATGCCGCCCAGGTTGTCGAGGGTGTCCCGGCGTGGTTGGATGGGATCGTGAACCGCCCCAAAGGCAACATAGAGGAAGAACGGTTCCTTTTGGGACCGGCGGATAAAGTCCACGGCTTCGCGAGCGATGGCATCGGTTTGGTATTCCTTCTCGACCACGATCTCGTTGTTGCGCATCCATTCGTTCTCCTTTCGCCCCGCCGGCCGGTCGGGGTAAAAAGGCCGCGCATAATTCAACCAGCCGTAGAACTCGTCAAAGCCACGGGCCAGCGGCCGATGCGGCTCGGCGAATCCCAAATGCCATTTGCCCACGAGAGCCGTTCGATAGCCCAAGGGTTTGAGCCGTTCCGCGATGGTCGGATGTTCGCGGGACATCCCCCATTCATAACTTTCACAGTTGAATTCGTGTCCGAAGCGCTGCGGATAGACGCCGGTCATGAGGCCCGCGCGCATGGGACTGCAAAGCGGGGCGCTGACATAGGCCTGAGTGAAACGGACACCGCCCCGCGCCAGCGCGTCCAGGTTGGGGGTGGGGATGTCCCTGCCGCCTTGGACTCCCAAATCCGCATAGCCCATGTCGTCGGACACCATGAGGACAAAGTTGGGCTTCTGGGAGGAGAGTGTTTCGGCGGCACCAGCCGGGAACACCGCCATGGCCGGCAACCAGAGAATGAACAGGCCGAGCCACCCCATCGGATTTCGAACTGCGGGTGAGCACCGCCCCGGCAATGCTGAAGAGGACGTCAATTCCATCCCGTCTGGAAGGTTCTGGAGGCACATAAATGGTCTTTGGAATAACCGTGTAAAACCCACCGCATGCGGACCGCAGTGTCGGCTAAAACCCTGAACCGCCAGCCAACCCCCTCCCGGCCGCCACTGTGGATAATGGCTCGGCCTTGCCGCACCGGCTTTTTCCCATGATTAAGGCCAGCCTCCATCGAGCGGAGTTTTACGAGCCCGCCCCGCTGCCGGGGAGTTTCTTGATCAAGGAGAAATTGCAAATGCGCACCGACGGTTTGCCGTCGGCCCCCATGACGACACTGCCGGAGTGCCGGATGGAGAGCAGATAATGGGTCGGTTTGGGGAACAGATCACGGTAACCAGCCGCAGCCAGCTTCTTTTGCTCCCGCTTGAGCAACTGTTTGGCCTCGCGGTTCGAAATGACACCGTTATGAACGGCTTCCTGCAAATTCATGCCGCGACAGTAGGCTTCGTCCTTGTTGGCAAGGATTTCGTCCAGCCCGTTCCAGAATCCCCAGATGGTGAGGTAATTGTGGTTGGAGCGGAGCACGGGCCAGCCGTCAGGCGTCAAGAGATTTCGATGCGATTGGTAGGGACGGTTGTCCAGCACATAAAGCTCCGAGCGGATGGATTCCAACCCCGACATGTAAATGGCCCGCGGATACACCGTATCGAGGCCCTTCGCCTTGAGGTCCAACGCAATGGCCACCTCCTCAAAGGGGCTGTTGTAACTGGCGTTGGCGAGCTGGCTTAGACACGCCCCCTCAACCTCCGGCGCGGGCTGTTCGCCCACGCGGGAGAATTTCCAAACCAGGTTGATGCGATCCTTCGTCAGCGTGTAATAGGTTTCATTGGTCGAACTGAGGCGTTTGCTGGGGGTTCGGCGCCACCGTTCCGGAATGAAGTAATCGAACAGGTCGGGGTCCTTGCCCACCACCCAGAGCATCCCATGCGTGCTGCCGGCATAACCCCAGACATAGTCCACGTCCAAAATCCGGGTGGGCTTGAGGTGGGCCGGGTATTCGGCGACTTGATGATTCTCGAACCGGTCGCGTTGGTGCCGGAGATAGAGGGCGCGCCGGGAGGACTGCATTTCCTGCTCATGTTCGGGCGTGCGCTGGAGGAGCTCAAAATCAATCAGGGCGTAGGCGTAGTCCCCCGAGCGCTCGCGCAACAGCGTGCCGTCGCGCCGCCAGCGGAGGATGATATGGGCCGGCTTGTGGTCCACCACCATGAAGCCGTTGCGCTCCATCTGCGCCTTGGCTTTCAATGTCAACCGTTTTAACTCCTCAGCGCGCTGTTCGCCCCCTTGAACAGCCACCGCAAGCGCCGCATCCGCCGACTCCCCTTTGACCCAGTGATAGATCAGCACGTATTGGCGGAAGATATCCAGCTCCACATCGCGGAACTTGGCTTGCTTGCGCTCGATGCGGTGGGTGCTGCGCCCGGTCTGCCAGAGTTCCAGCCGCTCCGGCGGAACGTAAATGGCCATGGGGCGGTGCGTGAGAATGCGGCCGGCGGGCTTGCGATCGCGCAATTCCATCACCAGCGAAAACTCCTCATACGGACTGTTGAACTCCACATGCGAGAACTTCTCGAAGGTCAATGTGTCCAGGGGGACGTCCTCCCCCACGCGGCAGCATTTCACGACCAGGTCAATGGACCGGCCGTTGACCACCTTGGTGGGGATGCGGTAAACGACGCTGGTGCCGCGCAAACGCTCGCGTTTTTTCTCGAACCACAACTCCTCGCGCCAGTTCTCCAACTGCAGGTGTTCCAGGAAAGGCAGGCCGTAGCGGGTCACATAAAGGTCGCCCCCGTTGGTGGTGGGCACGTGGACATAGTCCACCCCCAAAAGGCGCATCGGCGTGGCGTTCGGCGGAAGACGACGCCCCTTGAACTGGCTGGCGTCCTCGGGCGCGGCGGCCGATGCGCGCTCCCCCCGCCCTTCGACTCCCAGCGGCAATTCAGGGCTTTCTGTTCCGGCGAGCTGCGCCGCCGGCGCGGGGAGGTGTGTTTCACTTTTCAATTCAGTAACAGTTTAGCCCTTCTGTCCTGCAGATTTCAACTCCCGTTCCGCCCCGCGCAGGGGGAGGATCCAAGGGAAAGGTGAGGGGAAAGACGGCTGTTATTCTTTGTCACAGCCTGTATAGTGGGTTGGCGATGAAGCGGTTTCACGTGGCCCAAACCGTTTGGCTGTCACTGCTCCTGGTCACCGCCGCGAGCCCGGCCGGGGCGGCGGCCGCCAGCCTGGTTGCCAATGGCTCTTTCGAGGAGGTCCGCCCCAACACGGCCGTGCCCGCCTTTTGGGCGGCGGCCGGCAATGCGCGCCTGAAACAGGAGTTGACTCTGGACAAAGGGCGCGATGGAAAACGCTGCGCCCGTCTGGCCTGCACCGAGTTTGCCGGTGACGGCCCGGATTTTCATGCGATGATTTGTCAGGTTGGAACAATTGCCTTGCGGCGCGGCCAATGGTACCGGCTGACTTGCTGGGCCAAGGGCCAGGCCATTAGGTCCGGGTCGGTGGAAATCGGGCTCTCCGACACCCGGCGGTGGGCCAATGCGGGCCTGGCCGACGCCTTTACCCCCACCTCCGAATGGCAGCGGTTCGAGTTCCGGTTCCAGGCAAGCCAGGACCTGCCGGCCGAAAACAGCCGCCTCCAGTTCTGGTTCAAGAGCACGGGAACCCTCTGGCTGGACGACGTGGAACTCATCGAGTCCGAGGCCGGCCAGCAATGGTTTCCACAAATTGTGACGGCGGGCGTCAAGAACGCCGTTCCAAACAGCAGTTTCGAGTGCGGCGCCGCCAATTGGGGCAGCTACACCTGGGGCTTGAGCGGCTGGGCCGGCAACCTGTACCGGCTGGAAGGGGCGGTGGTGGAAACCCCTTCGCCCCATGGCCGGCATTGTCTGCGAATTTCGCTCGCACCCGACACGCTGCCCGTCTTTCATTTTGATTACTATGAGCCAGTGAGACAACCCGTGCGCCGCGTGCTGGCGGCCAATCATGGCTGGTTCCGGGTCAAACCCGGCGAAAAGCTAACCCTGTCGGCCTGGTTGCGGACCGATGCGGAGGGCGCCGTCGCCCAACTGGCCGCGGTCGCCCCCGGCGACCGATTGCAACGCAAAGCGGTCAAACCCGGGCGAAACTGGGAGCGGTTCGAGTTCAGCTTCAGCGCCGCGCAGCCATTCGTGTTCATCGCGGTCGGACTCGACCTGGAAGCCTCGCAACAGACGGGGGGGACGTTGTGGATTGACGCCGTGCAACTCGAGCAAGGGGATCGGGCAACCGATTACGAGCCGCGCGCGCCGGTCGAATCGTTTCTGGCGGCGGAAGGCTCCCACCACCTTTATTCCGACCCTGCGAAGGGAGTGGAGTTCCTGGTGCGTTCCTTTAACAACACAGACGAGCCGCAGGCGCTTTCCGGCCGCTTGAGCATCACGGACTTCTTTGACCGGGTTGTGTTCACCCAATCGGTGGAACAAACCCTTGAACCGCATTCACACCGCGCCGCCCGCCTGAGCGGCCTCGCCCAAGGGCGGCGGGGATTCTTCCGCGCTGAATGGCTGGCGCAGGACCAGTCCAATACGCTGCGGTGCGCCGTGCTGGACCCCTCTTGGGCTGGCGCCGCCGATTCCCCTTTTGGCTTCAACCACGCTTACCCGTGGGATTTCCTGGTGGAGTTGGCGCAGCAGGCCGGCGTGAAGTGGTGGCGCGACTGGTCGGCCCAGTGGAATGTCGTGCAGCCGGCCGAAGGTCCGCTCGACTTCCGCGTGCCGGATGAACAAATCTTCCGCGTGCTGAAACTCAAGGGCAAGGTGGACATCTTGCTGCCCTTCCCTTCCGCCCGCTGGGCTTCGACCGCCCGCCAGGATGAAGTCGAAAAGGCCGCCGAAGGGAACCGCTACTTGCGGACGCGGTTGCCTGTCGCCTATGCGCCCAGCCGCCTTGACGACTTCGGACGCTACGCGGCCGCCGTGGCAGAACATTACGGCCAAACCGGTATGGACCAAGCGGTGGCCTTCGAGATCCTCAACGAACCGATTTACACCGACTATGCCTTGCCCCGAAAGTTCGGCTACGGGCTGGAGGACTATCTGCGTCTGCTCGAGGTGGCTCACAGGGCCATCAAGTCCGCCAATCCGAATGCCCGCGTAGTGGGCGGCATTGGCGCGAACCTCACCGCCAGCCTCACTCATGATTTTATTGCCCGCGGCGGCCTGAAGTTCGTGGATGCACTGGACGTGCATCTCTACGACGCCGCCCGACCAGCCGAAGGATTCGAGGAATCCTTCCGCGCCTTGAACGAATTGATGCAGCGCCAGGGCGGGTCAAAGCCGGTCTGGATCACGGAATGGGGTTGCTACGCCGATGACGATCCAGCGTGTGTGCCGCACACCGTCGGCGACGCCACGATGAACCGCTGCCGCTGGCCCAACGAACGAGCCGCCTCCGAGCACATCGTCAAGTTCGCCGCGGTCGCGTTTGCCCACGGCGTGCGCAAGATTTTCTTCCATGCCGGCACCTGCGGCGCCATCAACGGGCCGGACGCCGGCGGCGTCCTCTTTGAATACGGCGGCGCGCCGCGAAAAATGCTGCCGGCGGTGGCAGCCTTTACGGGTCTGGTCGGCGTGCCGGAGGAATGTGTGTACCGGCTGGTTGCGGCGGAACGCTGCGGCTTCGTTTTCCGCGCTCGCAACGGGGCCGCGGCCGTGGTCTGGGCACGGAATGGCACGACCGGCCACTTGAGGCCGCCTCGCTCGATTCGTGCTTATGACATCATGGGCAATGAGTTGCCAGGTCCCCCCTTCGAATTGGGCAGCGCTCCCATCTATCTCCTCCATTCGAGTACGGATGAGCTCGTCAATGCCCTGACAAGCCTCGGCCCGCTGTGAGCGGGGTTTCTCGCTGCCGCTGACACTCCCACCCCAGACCCTGTGGTACTGCCAGACTTGCTTTGACCCGCTGGTTATCAGTGGCAAAAAGGTGAGAGCCCAAACTGCGACAGATGCCCCGTAAGGGGTTAATTTTAGGACATTTACGCAGAATCCCGAACAAAAAGATCTGGTGGGTTGGCGGGGACTCGAACCCCGGACCAACGGCTTAAAAGGCCGCTGCTCTACCGACTGAGCTACCAACCCAACAGGGGGAATCAAACCGTCACCTGACCGGCGAGGCTCAAATCAAAGTGAGTCAGAACCTAGTGGAGGCCAGCGATGCTGGCAAGACCTTTCAAGGACTTTTTGAGTCGCGCTGGTTTGTGAGTGAATCTTGAGGACCGCCGCTCTACTGGCCTTTGTAGGGAACGAATGCGGCTTGCGCCTCGGGCATCCATTGCTGCAACTGGCGGATGCGGACCTCGTCCAGAGGATGCGTGCGGAGAAAGCTCGCAAAGAAAGAGGTCTGATCACCGCCGTGAGCCTTGTTATACTCCATGAACCGCTGCCAGAATGCCACCGCCTGCTGCGGGTCATAGCCGGCCCGCGCCATGTAAATCAGCCCGATATGGTCTGCCTCGGATTCCTGGCTGCGGCTGTGGGGAAGTTCCCGCCCCAGTTTCGTCCCCGCGCCATAGGCCAGTTGCGCAATGCTTTGCCAGGCCGGATCGCTTTTCGAAAGGCTCGAACTGAGCACCTGCCCGCCGGTTTGAATCAACATGGCCTCGCTGATGCGCTCTCCGCCGTGCCGGGCCACCGCATGCGCCACTTCGTGCCCGATCACGGTGGCCAGGCCGGCTTCATCCTTGGTGATTTGCAGGATGCCGGTATAAACGCCAACTTTCCCCCCGGGCAGACAAAAGGCATTGGCTTCCTTGCTGTCGAACACGACGAACTCCCATTGCGCGTTGGGCATGTCCGGACCGGCCACCTGGGCGATGCGTTTGCCGACCCGCTGGACCAACGCATTGATAGCCGGGTCCTTGTTGATTGGTGTCTCCTTCTTGAGCTGCTCGAAACTGGTCAAGCCCAGTTGCATCTCCTCGCCTGCGGAGAGGAGCGTCAACTGCTTCCGGCCCGTTACGGGGACAGTCGAGCATCCGGCTCCCACCAGCAACACGACCAGCCCCACGGCCACCAGGCCCATCGCTCGCCCGCGCAAATTATTCATTGTCGTTCCTTTCTTATCATTATGAGAGCACAACCGGCCGCAAATCTCAACCCCTCAACGTGGCCCGGGCTCGTCCAGGCGATTGAGGAAACGTTGAAGAGTGCGGAACCGGCCAAGCCACCAAAGGCGTAATCCTTTACGCATGAATATGGGTTTCCCACTCCAGACCGGGGACATTCTGGAGGTCGTCCACCCCTTCCCGCAGAATGCGGATGCCTTTGAACCGGCAAAAGCGTTCCAGGTCACGGGTGTGGTCGCCGTAAAAAACAACCCGGTGCAGGCCGCAGGACCAGTTGTGCAGCATCTTCTCGATGTTCTCCACCCGCATTGTCAATTTGGTCCGGCAGCCGCGTTCGACCATGGGGCTGTCCACGGCGTCGCCGGTCGCGAAGAGCATGAAATCGGTGCCGATCAAACGCGCCATGGTGAGCTTGCGGCCCACGGGCATCTTAACCATTAGCGAGGCGCCCGCGTTGTCTTCGAGGTGGCTGCGGATGAAGTAGGGAGCCGGCCGGCTTTGCGGCCCCTCCATCTGCGTGGCGGCGACGCAGTGGGCGTGGATGATGGTGTTGTTCGATAGATCAAAGACGGGGTCTGTGACAAAGCCGGGGCGGCCGACCAAGTAGCTGAAAATCAGGTGTGTCATGGTGGACTTGAGGTCCGCTTCGCAGATTCCGCCAAGGCCGAGGTTGTTGAGCCGCACGAACCCCAGGCAGGGATAGCCCATGCCTTTGTCAATCAGGCCCATGCCCAGGCAGTTCATCGTGATGGCCGCGGCGCGATGCTCAGCCATCAGGTTCTTCATCGCCACATACATCAGCGAGCTCTTGAGTATCTCCTGGCGGCTGGGCTCAACGATCTTCCTTGCCTCTTTGACCCAACGTTTGGCGTCCGCCTCGGCCTCGGCGAGGTCCGCGGCCTGGTAGGCTTTGGCCAGGTCGTCCGGAAAAAGTGAAACGATTTCTGTGCCAAACCTGGCTCTGACGGCCCGCACATAGTCCGCGTTGGCCTCTTTTTGACTGAGGTGCAGCACCCGTGCCTCCCGCAAGCGGTGGATGGCTCGAAACGGCCGGACGGCCACGGCGAGATCCGCGTACTGGCTGCTGGGCAGAACCTCGATGAGTTTCCCCTCGCGCTGCAAGCCGGACACGATGTGCCATTCGTGTCCACTGTAAGGCACCGTGAAGAGGACCACCGGCAGGTTGAAATCGAGCAGGCTCTTGATGGTGGGACCGGTGTGCAGCGTCAGGTGAATCGCCAGGATGCCATCCACCCCCTCCAATTTCTCGCGCAACAGCGGCACCTCTTTGACATCACCAATCACCCCGCCGTCCACGAACTCGACGTCCGCCAATGCCGGCCCCAGCTTCGCCAGTTCCCCCTCGAACCGCCTCACTTCGGCCTCGAGGTCCACCTCCTTGACAGGCCAGTTCGCCTGTTTGCGCCCAAGATAAACTTTGGCCACCCGCACTTTCGAGGTGGGCAGGTACGGGGGCACAACCGGCAGCGCCCAGAGGCGGCCTGCCCAGGTTGGGAAAGCACCGGAGGCGGCTAGGCCGGCGGCGGTGGTCTTGAGAAAACTCCTTCGTGACATGGCGGCACACGGTGTCATAGGTCTTGACCTTTCTCGAAACATTTGGTTGGTGGATTTGTCTGAGTGATCGTGGGTCTTTTAACAGCGAATGCCCGTATGGGAAAGCAGAATTCCCGCCAAATCCCACTGGAACGCTTCCGGCAGAGGCCTGGAGCGCTTCAAGGTTGGGGGACTTGGCGCAGGCGATAGAACCGGCTTTCGCCCGGTCCACCGCACTGGGAACCATCATCCAGGAACTCGAACAAGCCGTTGGTGGATTCAAGACGATTCGTAAAAGAGGTCCAACCGTTCGCGCCAGGAAGTGGCGTCCATTGGACCTCAAAGGCACAATTCGTGGGCCCAGTCCACTTGATCACGGTACCGTCGGCGGAGGTGGTGATTTGGCGAATCCATGGCACAGTGGCCGCCTCCCCCAGCACCAAACCCTCCTGCACGCGGAAGTAGCGGTAGGGCGAGGAAAGGGGCTGGCACCAGGTGGTGCTGCCGGTGGTCGCCGTGAGCGTGGGCGAGAGGGTCGTCCAAGTGTCATCCCCAAGGCTGACGAGACCCTGGACGAAATAATGCACTCCGGGAACCGACTCCCAGGTCAGGCAGAAGCTGTCGCCGCTGAGTCCAGCGCTGGTAATCAGGCCGCGGCGGGCGGCGGCGGCAAATTCCGTGGCGACAATCGAGTAATCCGCCGGAAAGCCGGAGGTGTTGATGGCGGCGAGGAACCAGTCTCCCGGGCTCAGGCGGACGGGAGCCGAGTCGCTAAAGATGGTGATCAGCTCATCATTCGTTCCCGGATTGACACTGAGGAACGAGTAATTCTCGAGGGTGGGCAAAGGCAGGCCGCGCCGGGCAACAAGAGACAAATCCGAGGTCGCGCCCTGAATCTCAAATTGGATGCGTTGCGCGTTGGTCGTGACGCGGAACTGGAAGTAGTCGGCCTGGCCCGGGGCGGCCCCCATCCGGAACACCGGAACCCCGCTCCATAAGGGAACAATCTCAGGCCACTCGTTGCGATACTCATCCACCACAACCGTGTAGCGGGAGGCGTTAAGGCTGCGGTTAAAAACGCCGAGATACCAGCGCCCGGGCGCAAGCGACACGGGAGAACCGCCAGGGAACAATAATATCTGCTCCGAGTGCGTCTCGGGGAAGAAGCTGCCCCCGGCGCAGGCTTCGGGAGTGGGAAAGGGCAGCCCCCGCTGCACGACCAGGTCGAGATCGGCCTCCAGCTCCAGCAACTGGAAGGAAACAGCCGTGGCGTTTGAGGCAACCTCGAAAGAAAAATACGCAGGCTCAGACCCCGGCCCGAGCGTTCCAGCCCAAGGGAGGTGGTTGGTCAGGGCGGTTACCTGAAAGGATGCCTGGACGATAAATGAGACCGAAACGGCGCCGGTATTTTGGACGCTCAGATAATAGAGGCTGCCTGGCAGAAGCGGCGGATTGGAATTCGTGGTCAGAAGCTCGTGTCCGGCGGTAATGCCCTCAAGGAGCACGGAATCGCCGGCGTTAGTCCCGGAGGGAGGCGCCAGTTGGTTGAAGAGGAGGTTGACCGGCCCGGAGGCCGACAGGAGAGTGTTGGTTACGCCTCCGGCCCAGGCGGGCACCAACACGGTGTAAGAAATCGAGCGGCCCGGCCCCACAGTATTGGTCACGGGCTCATCATGAGCCAGCGGAATTGGCGGGGGCGCCGCCGGCGGGAGGCTCAACCCCAGCTCCCAACTCAACAACGTGGCGGGGGGCAGATCCGCTCCCGCACGCGTGTCCTCAATTTCCAATTGCCAGATCCCGGCGGCAGGCTCACCCCGGAGGCGGAGCATCGGCTCCTCAGGCAGGTAATAGATGGGTTCGGGGGCGTCCCGGGGACCGTTCGGAAGACGGTCCAGAGGCGGCGCGGCGAACTTGATCGGTCCGAGGGCGGCAGCGGCATCCTCGGTAAAGCGCAGGTAGCGGTAACCAGGGCGGGTTGAAGTCACCGTGTAGTACCAGGCGGTGTCGGGGTCGTAATTGTCGCCTTCGTTTACGACAAGAGTCACCTGGGTGGAGGCGCCGGGGCCAAAGCTGATGTTTGTTTCGCCGGACCCGCTGACCAGGCCGCTATCGAACACCAGGTTGGATTCATAATAGACACGAAGTGAATCGGGCAGCGAATAAAACTCGTAATCAATGTGCAGCACGCCCGCAACCTGCCCGACGTCAAGAATGTTGGTGTAGGCTTCCGGTCCCCCGGCCGAGGACACCGGCACAATATTGGTGAGCGTCACATCCGCCCCCAGGCCGTTGGTTGAATCGCCGCCCCGGTTTTCCATCAACAACAGCCGGGTGCCCCCCGGACTCACGAGGTGTAAAACCAAGTCCGATAGCCGCGGATGGTTGAGCCGGACGCCCACCTCAAGGGAGGCGACGCTCCCTTCGTTGGTGACGACAATCGCTGAACGAACGGCCGCCGCGTCAAGGAGTGGCAGGGATTCGGTGGAACGCACCCAGGTTCGCTCCGACGGAGGCCCCCCCTGTGTGATATTGACTGACATGGACAGCACCACTGGCTCCGTCCCGCCATTGCACGAACGGAGGCGATAAATGCCGGCCCGCAGTGGGGGATTGCTTCGGCTGGAAACCCGGAGAACCCGATTGGTTTCGGGCGGCAGCAGCGACAGGCGATGCACCGCGCCGGCGGCCCCCTCCAGCTCAAGCACTTCGAGCGTTACCGGCCCGGAATTCGAAACGACTTGCACCGTCACCTCGAAGCTGACGGCATCGGCAGGGACGGACAGAAAATCGTCCCGGCAAGCGCCGGCTTCCAAAACAATGTCCATTCCATGGTCCCAAGGCGGTTGTTTGCTGAGTGAGAGGAAAAGCGCCTCGTTGGTGCCGGCGCGGTTCGTGCTGAGCATGCTGAACAACCACTGTCCCTCCCCCTGCCCTCCGGCAAAATCGGCCAGGCTTCCGGGACCGTCCGATGGCCGCGCCCAAGGAAGGCCGCCTTCGAGCGAGTCGTCGAAAACAAAGGGGTGCGAGGCCACCGGCCCGTTGCTTGAATGATTGTTGAGAACCACCGCATGGTTGCCGTGAGTGAGCGTGCCGCGCAGATCGCCCACTGCCTCGTGGGACAGAACATTGGTAACCACCACCCGCCGCACGACAAACGGTTCCAAGCAGACCGCCAGCAGCCGGGTTAGGCCGGGCAAATGCGCACCCGCGGCAGGGATTTCCCGCGGAACCGGAAATGCCCGCAGCAGCAAATCCGTCCCGTTGTTGGCGGTTTCACAGAAAGGCTCCTCGCTGGCGACGGCGAGAAATTCATATTCCGCGCCCTGCTGGGTCTCGCACTTCACCCCAATGTAATAGGGGCCCGGCAGGGCGTTGGTGAACACAATGCTCTCCGAGCCCCCGCGCCCGAGCGATTGGGCAGCGGCGGAGATGGCCGCGACATCCAGGTTCGTGAGCGAGGCATCTTGGGACACGTAAAGGTCAAGGTCCGCTTCCAACCGGAGCTGATTGCTCAGGCTCCCCGAAGGCAAGCCCGGCCGAGGCACCGAGAGTGTGGACGACGCGAAGGTGGCAAATGCCAGGTTGGTGAATACCGTGTCGTTCGTGAACACGTAAAACCGCCACTGGCTGGCAGCCCCGAGCGTAATGGTCTGATTGCTCGTGGCCGGGTTCACAACGAAATTGGAGGCCAAAAGGGGGTGGGCGCCGATTCGCTCGCCGGACAAATGAGTGCCGACCCATCCCTTGGCAAGAGGAAGGTTGTTGGTCAGGACCGTCACCCGGGGTTCGCTCTCCCCCCCGGGAGCACTTTCGATAAGGTTGAGCGCGTCCGGCACCTGGCCCTCCCCGCAGGAAATCACCAACGCATAGTCTTGCGCGGCCGGGCCTGCATTGGCGGCCACCGCGTTCACGTTGACGCAATGGCCGCGGACGGTCACCGAGTAATTACTGCCCAGTGGCGGCTCCAGAAAGATGTTTTCGACATTGTTGACGGCATCGGCAGCGGCCCCGGCACCTGAGAGCACGGGTTTGGAAAATCCGTTGGTTTCCTGGAAGCAGTTGCCGAGAAAGACTTCACCTGTTTCCAGGTTCGTGATGACGAGGTCGAGATCGTTCACCAGCTTGAGACCGGCAACCGGATTGGCGGGGGGATCCGTCCAGACCAGTGTGACGCGGAGGGGCAGCATTCGCGCGGGTTCAGCAACGGCCACGATCCGCGTCCGGGCCGCCCCGGTCGCCAGCAGTTCGTCTGGCTCCTGATCAAAGAAAAGCAAAGGGCCGGGCGGGCCGATGCCATTGGTCCAGGAAGCGGGCAGGCTGTGAGCCAACTGGACCAGGCCCCAGCCTCCGCGATTGGTGGCGTTGGCCAAGGCATGGCCTGGCGATTGATCCGGCGGCCGGGCGCCGTTGATGAGCAGGGCCTTCATCAGGGCGGGACTGTTGGTTCGTCCAAGACGTTGCTCGAAGAACTCCTGCATCAGGGCGAGGGTGCCCGCGACCGCGGCCGCCGCCTGGCTGGTCCCGGATTCATAGCGATAATGGGGGCCGATGGATTCGTTCAGGTTGCTCAAAACGGCGGCGGTGTTCGTGCAGCCGGGAAAGTTCGTGGAATCGTAATAGGCCCCCTGATCCCAATCGGTCGAGCGCGCGGCAATCACAAAGGTTCCCGGCGCCACCAGGTCCGGCTTGAAGCGCCCCCGGTCGCCCTCCGTGCCGAGGCCAACGTTGCCGCGTCCGGAGAAGGCCGCGACCTGATTCGAACTGTCGGTGGCTGGCAGCCAGGGTTGCTGCGTTTCACACACCGTGTTGGTGATGAGACGGTTCTGTTCGAGTGCCCCGACAGTGATCACGTTCTTCGCAGTGGCAGGCGAGGGAATCGTGCCCGGCGCGCCGCCGGAGCCGTCGTCGCCGCCGGCGCCCTGCTCGCCCGCGGCAAAAACAAACAGCACCGGTTGCTCCCCGGTTTGGAAGGGGAGCGCATCGCGAGTGGCGGCATCATAGCCCGCAGCGGCAAGGTCATAAGCTGCGGATTGGGCGTAGTGCCAACTGTTGTTGGAGATGAACGCGTTGGTGCGCGCCGCGGTTTCCTGCAGGTAAGTGTCCGTCAGGGCCGAGGGCGCCGCTCCAGCCAGCCCCACGGCAAACAGGCGCGCCTCCGGAGCCAAACCCCGAAACTGGCGGGCAGCCACCGGAAATGGCGAACCTGGGGCTTGCGTCACCGATTCCGATGAAGCGCCACTCCCGGCAATGATGCCCGCGACGTGAGTGCCATGGCCGTTGGAATCACGGGCACTGGCGGGGATGTCTGCATAAACCCGGCCGATGAGATCGGGGTGATTTGCATCCACTCCCGTGTCGTTGAGGTTAATCAGCACGTTGGTGCCGGTCAGCCCGAGATAATCCTCAGGAGCAGCGGGATCCTGTGAGACCCCGATGCGGGCACGGCACAGGTCGCTGGCCGGTATTCGGTCGCGCAGCAGCTCGATGGCCTGAACCCCCGTTAACCGCGCGAGGCTGGCAAGCCGGGAGGATGGCGCTCGAACATTGAACACCGGACCAAAAGGCGAGCGGTCCTCCCCCACAAGTTCCGCCCCCGCCTCCTGAAGCGCAAGCGCCGCCGCCTGGCAGTCCTGCTGAAACACCAGCACCTTGAGCTGCAACTCCCCGCCAGCCCCGGGTTCCGAGATTCCCTGAGAGCCCGCCACGGCCAATGACAGCAGGGAAGGCTCCAGCTTGAACCAGGGATGATAAGGCAGCAGAGCGCGGACGCGGCCGCCGGTCGTCAGCCGCGCGGCCGCCGTGGAGGACGCCCGAATCAGGCAGGCGTTGTTTGGGATGTAAGCGACGAAAGCGGCGCCGGCATTTGCCAAGGCAGCCCGGAAAGCCTCGTCCAAAGGCCCCCACGCCTGAACAATGTAGGCACCGGGTTCGAGCGGGGCTCCCAGGACCTCGGGAATCGGAAGCTCCAACGGCAACGAAGTGTCAACTCGCGCGTTGGCCAAGAGAATGGCCGTGTCACACCGGACCCATTCTTTCGCCGGACGCGGGGTGTTGCTCAAAGGGACAACGATGGCCGGCCGTTTGGAGGGGGCGCCAATCGGCGAATCAGCAAGCGGGATAGAATCTGTGGATCCCGCTGCAAGGAAAGTGGGGGCGGCGTCTGGGGGGACGGCCGATCGAAGGCGAAGAGCCGCCTCGCCCAGCCGCCATACGGCGGCTGAGATCACGACGCTCAACAACAGCCAGATCGCCAGTCGCCAGCGCATGTCGCAACCGTTTAGATCAACATCGCAACCACATTATTCAGCCGCCCCACCGGCCCCGGCGCGCCCTTTTCCACCCCACTTCGATTCCGGCTGGTCAACGGGCAATACCTAGGGAATCAGCCGGAAGAACTTGGGCTGAGCGCCAATCGGCTCGTAGGCGACATACTCGTTGCCCTCAATGGTGACCGGCAGGTTGGCGTTCTGCCAGATGCCATTCAGACCGATCGAGTATTGGAGCGTATAGCCGACGAACGTGGTCGGCCACGAGATGCGGATCAAGTTGCCAGTCCAGCGCTGCGCCCGCAGCGGGGCGGTGAATAGAGCATAGCGCGGAAGCTGCACCACGCGGTAAAACCCGCCACTGGTGCCCTGGATGGGAATCTCGATTGCCGGCGTGGGCGTGGTGGCGACGATGGGCTCGGTAACCGGCTTCCAGTTGGCCGGCCGGATTCTCTCGGTCCGCTCGATGACGTAGATTTCGCCTTCAACCGCGTTCCACTGCAGGACAATCGCGCCCGGCGGCACGGTTGGCGTGACTCTGAGGGTGATGGGAAAGACGCTGGTGAGCATGCCGTTCCGCTGCAAATGCGCCCGGATCGAGTATGTGACATTGGTCAGCTCGTTGTTATAGACGCCCAGGTACCAGTCGCCGCGCAAATCCGGCAGCTCGAAACTCGTGCGCAACACAATCTGCTCGGGCTCAAGTCCAAGTTGGAAACTGCCACCGAAATAGGGCGCCATGGCCGACGGACGATCCCGCTGCAGCACCAGGTCCACGTCACCCGACATGTCATACAGCTCAAACAGCACCGCGTCCACGTAACTCTGGATGGGGAAGTGATAGAAGAACCAGCGCGGCGGGCCGGGTGGCGCCACGAACTGGTTGGTCCAATCCACGACATACGGGAGATTGTTGGTAAGGCGGATGAGTGCCGGGTCATTGGTGGAGACCGAATAACACGCCTGAACGGTAAAGGGCACATTGGTCCCCTCGCTGTTGAAGACCCCGATGTACCATCGGTTGGTCTGCAGCGGGAAGGGAGTGGTGTTGGTCAGCACCATGAGCACCTGGTCATTGGTGCTGTTGGCGCGGCTGATGTAATCGTAATTTGAAAGGTCCGGCAGCGGCAAATGCTGGTTGAGCACAACCGTCACGTTGCTTTGAACACCGGAAAGCCAGAACACAAAATCTCGCGGCACCTCTGGCGGCACGTCGTTGGTCGGCACGTCAATTTGGAAGTAGCGCGGAATCCCCGCCGGGCCGACGAAGTTGGTGATGGCGAGGCAATTGGTCAGCGAGGTAATGTCGAACCACACGCCCACGGCGAACGTGGCCGCCAGCGGATTGGGGTTGGTTACCGTCAGGTAATACGTCTGACCGCTTGCGATAAACGGCGGGGTCACCGGGTTGGTCGCAAGCACACTGACGCCGGATGAACCTGGGCCAATCAAGGGTGGTCCCGTCAGATTGGTCGGGAAGCCGTTGGTGTCGAAAAAGACACTCAACGGCATGGCTCCTCCGTTCACCCGGTTGGTGGCAAACTGCAGGACGTTGGTGGCCCACACAGCCCACGGCGGCACGGGAACCACGAAGCTCTGGCTGCCACCCGCGGTCAGCGTGTTGGTGTAGAGGATGCCGTGCGAGAGGAAAACCGGCTGCGGCTGGACACCCGGGACCAGCCGGAAATCAAGCTGCCATTGGACCAGCTCGGGGGCGTTGTTCGTCGCCCCGGCGCGCGTGTCGAGAATTTCGAGGGTCCACAAACCGTAGGCCTCCTCGCCAATGAGCGCCTCGAGCGACTCCTCCGGCAGATACGACAGTTCGGCGGGAATCTCCGTAAGCGCAATGTCATTGAGGAGGGTGCCGGGCAGCAAGCCCTCGAGGTTGAGCACCATGTTGGTGCGATTGGCGGTAAAGGTGATGGTTCGGGCGGTCCATTTCGCGTTGTCACCATACCCCACCTCCATCTGCACGTTATCAAGCAGAACGCGAACTTTGGCCAGGCTTTGGGCCGGCGGCAGGGACAGGTCGGCCTTCCCGGCGCCCGCCGCGGCATGAATGGCCTGAATCTCGGCTTCCGTCAGCGCCCGGCCGTAAATCGTGAGCTCGTCCATAAAACCGCGGAACGGCTGCGAGACATCATAGCGGCTGCGATTGCCGATGCTGACGCCGGGACTGAAGGCCGGGTCCAGGTCTCTGAAGGGGAAGATGCCCGTGGAGTTGGTTGCCACCAACCGGCCGTCAACATAAAGGCGCAACTGGTTCGTCACAAAAGGTGGCTCGGGAATCGCAACGCAGGGCTCGAAGACCGCCGCCACATGCTGCCAGCGGTCAATCGAAATGGGCGCATTGGTCGTGAAGACCTCCACGCCGCAAACCCGGCTGGTGCCATTTTCGATATGGAACCGGAGGTCCCGGGTTTCCTCGTTGACCGGGTCCAGCGCCAGATAGAAGGGATCCAGGCACGCGCGCGAATCGCCGCGGAAGAAAATCTGCTCGGGGCCGAAATAATTGGTCTGCCGGATGGGCCGGATCCAGCCTTCGATGGTGAACTGGTTCGTCAAGCGCAGATTATCGGGATCGTCGAGTTCAAGTTTGCTGGCAATGCCGTTGGTCTCCCAGCCGTTGAAGTAAAGCGATCGAGTGCCCACCAGCCGCGTCGCATGGTTTGTGCTCCGGGCGATAAAAGCGCCGTGGTTCCCCCCGATAAGGTCCTGCGCCCGGCCGCTGAGGGGCTCAATGTCGCCATTCCACCAGCCAACCGCCCCCGGACCGCGCAACGAATAGGTCAGTTGGTAACGGCGGCCGGGCACGGTGGGCAGCTCGCACGCAATGGCGCCTCGCGACAAGGCCAGCCAGTTGGTGGCCGACATGTCCATGGCGCTGTTGCTGATCACCGAGACCGGGCCGGAGACCACCGTCCAATGGCGAACGCCAACCGTCTCGCTGTTGGTGCCGCCGCGAATCAGGCTGCCGGCCTGGTACACGCCTTGCGTGGCGTTCTCGAAATCGTTGGAGAACACGAGGGTCGGAGGGAAATTCGTCAGCGTAAACGGCCAGGGAGCGAACTTGATCGGAATCCGCGCCACGTTGGTGTCCTCGGTAAAGTGCAGGAGACCATTGATGTAATTGGTTGATACCGCGGACAGCACGAAGTCATCCAGCGCCACGTTCGGATCGCGCGGCCGCACGATCACGGAGCTGAGGTTGGTGCCCGGCCCGTTGGTGAACGCCGAAAGCAACGGATTCGCAAAGTCAATGGCCACCGTTTCCCATCGCGGCCCGTTGGTCCAGGTCAGGCCGTTGGTGAAGTGGTACAGCGTGCTGCCGGTGGCGGTAATCAGCTCGATTGAATTGGTGATCGGACAGCTCAGCACATTGGTGGAATACTTCCCGCCCTTGCCGGCCAGATGGATGGCCGCCACCTCGCAAGGTGACAAGGGCCGGTCATACAGACCAAACTCATCCATGCCACCGCGGAACGCCGCGAGATTGGTAACGCTGCCAGGATGATAGCCCAGGTGGAAGTTGCCGAGGGTGCGTGCCACGGCATCCGCAGGCCCGGCCACCTGGCTGACCAACAGGTTGCCATTGGCGTACAGATTGAGCAGCTTGGTGGCGTTGTCGAACGTCATGGCCACGTGCTGCCAGCCGCCGTTGGTGATGGCATTGGTGGCGCTGAGCACAGGGTAGGACAAACCGTTGGTGTTCCAGATCACCGCCGCCAGGGCGCCGGGGAAGAAATTGGTGCGGTCCACGCCCCCCACCCAGAACTGCACGCCCTGCAGCGGCTCGTTGGTGGCATCCACCGCCGGTTGATACCATTCCGCCAAGGGGGCGGCATGGGGCTCGACATAGTAGGCTTCGGCAACTTCAACACTGTCAATAAACATCCCCCCATTGCCGGAGTTCAGGCTGGCAAAGCGCAAGGTGGTGACGGGACTGGACGCTGTAAAAACATGCGAGGTGTGGGCCCAAGCAAGGTTCCCAACGCTATTGGTAAAATCGTAATTGATTACCAGGTCGGGCTGGCCGCTGATGGAAACCGCCGCCCGCGCCACGAAACCCGGAATGAGCGTGTCCGGGTTCCTCGCGTAAGCGAAACTCAGGCGATAGGACCGTCCAGGCACGGTGATAATATTGGTCGAAATCGAACCCGGAGTGTAACCGTTCAGGTCAATGAAGTTGGCTCCAGAATCGGCCCAGCTCGGATAAGGAGGCGAAGAAAGAACATCAATATCCCCGCTGTCCACGAGCCACCCCGACACATTCGTCCCGGCGCCGACGCCCAATTGTGGAACCGCGTTTTCAAATCCGTCCTTCATTACCAGGACACCCAATCCCAGCAGCCCGGTGGTCAGGTTCTCGGGTTTGATCCAGCCTTCAATGCTAAAGCCTCGTTTGGCCGCCAGGTTCAGTTCCGGCGCCTCGGGCACGAGGACCGCGGCGCGCACACCGTCGCCGTAGAACGCCCGGCCCACCAGCCCGGTGTTGAACATGTGATAATTGTTGGTGTCGGGGCCCACTTCATCCCCGCCGCCGAACAACAGGCCGTTC
>ERZ795051.1967-NODE-1967-length-24185-cov-6.041152_pt1 | contig 24185 bp, 21 predicted proteins | sample MGYA00375135_ERZ795051 | MGnify/ENA primary metagenome ERZ795051 (study PRJEB30180, sample SAMN05720222) | activated sludge metagenome | isolation source: Anaerobic digester | place: Japan | collected 2015-05-26 ... | reverse complement strand
TATACCGTTTTTTGTCCTTATCATAAAGATATATCTTCATCCCGGTCTCAGCCTTCTTAAGGTTATTGAAATATTCCTTGTAGATAGTACTGCTGTGTCCGGCGATACAGTAATTTCCTTTTCCGAAATCTCCTGTCCCGGTAAAATGTCCTGCCGCTTTTGAGAGCGTTTCATTGTCAGTGCCTTCAAGTATCGGAGCTTTTATCTTCAGATCAGCTATCTCCACCACCGGATTCTCACGCAGAAGCTTCTGCTTCTGATATTCACGATAAAGCTTTCTTGCACCGAAAAAGCCCAGGATACTCAGTCCTGCCAGAATCGCAATGAGCCCTGCGGCAAACAGGAGCCGCTGCTTTATTGTTACGCTTTTGGCGGTATCTGAGGCCGGCTTACTTCTCATCTCTCATGCGGCGGAGAACGCCGGTCATAGTTCCTGTTTCATAAGCAGATGTATATATAGCTGTCTTCTTGTTCACTCTCATCATATATATTTTACGGCTCCTTTCAATTTTTCAGGATTAAAATGGCTGTATGTTTTACAATTAGATACACTTCCGTAAGCGAGAAAAAAACAAGCGTCCCTGTAAAAGGGACGCTGGAGCTGATGATCGGACTTGAACCGACGACCTACGCCTTACCAAGGCGTTGCGCTACCGACTGTGCCACATCAGCAATTAACATATAATATTATACTACGCAGGCATACAAAAGTCAATAGGCAGCATTTTATTTTTATTTATTAACAATTCATTCTACTTGACATATGCCCCCTGTTGTGGTATCATATAGAAAAACGATGAACGAATCAAACCTGAAAGCAAGGCATATTCAGAGATTTTCCGGTGGGTGCGAGGAAAAATGCTGTTTCAGGGACTTACCTTCGGGAGTTGCTGCGGTGAAGCTATGAATAGCCGCAGTCGGGTGTGCCCGTTACAGCTTTTGAGGCCGGTGTATTCCGGCGAACCGGGGTGGTACCACGAGTAATTTCGTCCTCGTACAGTTTTGGCTGTACGGGGCTATTTTATTTATTATGAAAATAAGGAGTCACTGAAATGATACTTTCCGATAAAACGATCACACAGATGCTCGCTGAGGGAACACTTAAGATCAGTCCCATGGCGCAAGAGCAGATACAGCCTGCAAGCTTTGACATAAGACTGGGAAACACTTTCAGTGTCGTTGAAGATACCTCATCCGGGATAATCACTCTTGGTGAAGAGATAAAGTACCGTACCATAACTACGGACACATACCTTATCCTGCCGGGACAATTCGTCCTCGCAACGACTATGGAGTATTTTGAGCTGCCCGACGATCTCACCGCCTTCGTAGAGGGAAGAAGCTCCCTCGGACGTATAGGGCTGTTCATCCAGAACGCCGGCTGGGTAGATCCGGGCTTCAAGGGTGAGATAACGCTTGAATTATTCAACGCAAACCGCTGTGCGATAGAGCTGAAGGCCGGCCGAAGAGTCGGTCAGCTGGTATTCGCAAAAATGGATGCTCCGGCACTTATCCCCTATAACGGCAAATATCAGGGGCAGACCGGCGCCACCGGTTCAAGAGTGTTCCTTGACAAAGACGCATAAGTTTGTGTGATAGATAAGAGGACTGTAGGGGCTAACTAAGAGCTAAGATTTAAGAGCTAAGAACTAAGAGCTAAGTTGTAGGGGCAGCCTCCCGCTGGTCTCCGATATATTTATCCAAAACGTGAAAAGTGCAGCCCCCGGCTGTCAGTGAAAGGTCGTGATAGCAATGAGATCGCAAAACGAACTCATTCTTTATGCCAATTATTGCTACGCATCAACTTATAAGATAAAACCAATATCTTTTCGATAATAATAAACAAAGGAGAAAAAACTATGACTACTTTTGAAGAACTCAAACGCAGAGGCCTCCTCGCTCAGCTCACTGACGAGAAGGAGATCGAAGAACTCGTAAATGCCGGAAAGGCAACCTTCTACATCGGCTTTGATCCTACAGCCGATTCACTCCACGTTGGTCACTTCATGGCGCTTTGCCTTATGAAGCGTCTCCAGATGGCAGGCAACAAGCCTATCGTACTCATCGGCGGCGGCACAGCTATGGTCGGTGATCCCTCTGGTAAGACTGACATGAGAAAGATGCTCACTCCCGAAACTATCCAGCACAATGTTGACTGCTTCAAGAAGCAGATGAGCCGCTTCATCGACTTCTCAGACGACAAGGCTATCATCGTCAACAACGCTGACTGGCTCATGAAGCTGAACTACATAGATGTACTCCGTGAGGTAGGCGCTCAGTTCAGCGTAAACCGTATGCTCACTGCCGAGTGCTACAAGCAGAGACTTGAGCGTGGACTTTCATTCCTCGAATTCAACTACATGATAATGCAGAGCTATGACTTCTACCAGCTCTTCCAGAAATACGGCTGTAATATGCAGTTCGGCGGCGACGACCAGTGGAGCAATATGCTTGGCGGTACTGAACTCATCCGCCGCAAGCTTGGCAAGGACGCCTACGCTATGACTATCACTCTCCTCCTCAACTCCGAGGGCAAGAAAATGGGTAAGACTGAAAAGGGCGCTGTATGGCTCGATCCTGAAAAGACAACTCCTTACGAGTTCTTCCAGTACTGGAGAAATGTTGCTGATGCTGACGTTATCAAGTGCCTCAAGATGCTCACATTCGTTCCTGTTGAGCAGATAGAGGAAATGGAAAAGACTATGGAAGGCGCTCAGTTCAATGCTGCTAAGGAGCTTCTCGCATTCGAGCTCACAAAGCTCGTTCACGGCGAGGAGGAAGCGGAAAAGGCTAAGGCTGCCGCAAGAGCACTCTTCGGCGGAAGCGGAAATGATGCAAATATGCCTGTTGCTGAGATAGACTCTGCTGACCTTACAGACGGCACTATCGGCCTGCTCAATCTCCTTGTGAAGTCCGGACTTGCTCCCTCTGTATCCGAGGCACGCCGTCTCGTTCAGCAGGGCGGTATAACCGTAAATGATGAGAAGATGACTGATCCTAAGGCACAGATCAAGCTTGAAGGTGAAACTATCGTCCGCAAGGGCAAGAAGGCTTTCAAGAAGTGTGTTGTAAAATAACCTCATAACATTCATGGGACTGCTCAGGCAGTCCCTTTTTTGTTTTTCCGTCACTTTCACATTAATTATTTATCGTTAAACGATAAATAATTAATATATATATTGCACAAACCGAGTGGATTTTGATATCTGATTGTATGTAAGAAATGTAAAATTTAACGATAAACGATAAATTTTGATTGACAAACGCTAATACTTGTGATATACTAAGATCACAGAAGGGGAACGGAAAGTTCCTCAACAAAAAATATAAAGGAGTCTTAACCATGAAAGATCAGACAATAAGAAATATCAACGACCTCGGCAAGGTAAGCCGTATCATCATCATCTTCTTCAAAGTATTCGCTATCGTAGGAATAGTCTGCTTCCTTTTCGGTGGAATTGTCGCCGCTGCCATCCCCGGAGATTCCATCACCTTCAAAGGCACTTCAAAAGCAGATATCATCATCGATTATGACAAGCTTCCTAAGTCCATGGTAAGTGTTGACAAAGGCTCGGAAACTTTCCACCCATTCGGTACCGACATCAGCATCTCTGTAACTGAGGGCGATGAAACTGACGATGGAACTGTTTACAATATGGATGCCAATATTAAGGAAATAAAATACGGCGATATCAAGCCACTGGCATTGCTCTGCTTATTCAGAATTGCAGTATTCTGTGCAGTTATCCTCGTGGCTCTCATCTTCGGTCAGAAGCTGGCTAAGGCACTTTCAGTATGTGATTCTCCGTTTGAGGAAAATGTCGTCAAGGCTATGGCTAATTTCGGCAAATCGCTTATTCCCCTGGCTGTATTCTTCGTTATCATCAACGGTCTCTCCGGTATAGGAACAGCGCTTACAATACTCATCGTCCTCCTCTTTATCCAGATATTCAAGTACGGCGCTAAGCTCCAGAAGGAATCTGACGAGACATTATAAGGAGACATCAGCTATGAAAAAAGAAACAGCTATATCAAAAATCAAAGAAAACAGCACTGCTATGGCTGCTTTAATGCTCGGCCTCGGCTTTCTATGCCTTGCAGGAGCAGCTCTTGGCCTCGGCGATTCCCTGTATCACTCCACTTTTTCTGAGAAAAAAGAGGAAATGGCAAACCTCCTCGGTACAGGTCTTATATTTGCCGCCTGTGCTTTTATCGCTTCCCATATCTTCAGAAAGATATCCCATACCGGCATTCCGTTTTCTGACACAGCAGTCAAGGGCATGAAAACCATCGCATTCTTCCTTTTCATAGGTTCATTCCTGCCGAATATACTGCTCTCACTGTTCAGTGGGAAGTACTCCACTATCAACGATTCATTCATTGAGATATCCATGCTGATACCTGCTATTATAATTTTCTGTATCGCAGAGGCCTTCAATTACGGAGTAATGCTCCAGAAGGAATCTGTCGAGACATTATAAGGAGGACTGTAATATGAAGCATCCTTCTGATCCCAACGGCAAAAAGGAAAACAAAACAGCAGTATATATACTGATCGCACTTATCTCACCGGTATACGTTTTATACAATATCATTGAATGTGCAGAACTCATCCGTAAATACTGCCCCGGGCTGCCGGGTATCCTCATGGATATATTCAGCGGCAAATACGCTCTCTCGTCAGTGCCGTATATGCATATATCCATAGTTTCTCCGATAATGGTCATTCTCTGTGTAGTCGGAGTGCTGGCCGGCAATTCTTCATCCAATAAATGACAAGACAGTATGAGGTGTAAAAATGGCAATAATATTAAGACTTGACCGTGTTATGGCGGACAGAAAAATGAGCCTCAACGAGCTCAGTGACCGTGTGGGAGTCAGCAACGTAAATCTATCTAAGCTTAAGACCGGAAAGGTCAGCGCTATCCGCTTCTCTACACTTGAAGCGATATGCAGCGTCCTGAACTGTCAGCCGGGAGATATACTTGAGTACGTCCCTGAAAATCCCGCTCAGCAATAATTTTTCAAAAAACTATTGACAACCGATATCCTTTGTTGTATAATACCCTTGGCGGTACGATGTACCGACTATTTCACTGAAGAGTAAGAATATGTTCGTCAAGTGTTGGCCGGACGGGGAGTTGCCGGCTGAACGAAAAGTCTAAGGACTTGCGGTTCATATTCTGCATCCCACTTCATAGGACAACTAAAAAGATCAATACCTTCTTTTCTTGTCGTATGAGTGAGGAAAAGGAGGTATTTTTTATGACTGCAAACAACAAAAAGAACTCATCCGCTGCTGCCAATATCAGACTTTTCGGCAGTATCCGCATCATGGTCATAGCTGCGCTCTTTGTCGCTATGAGCATCGTCCTCGGTAAAATGCTCGCCATCAACATCGGCACAAGCATCCGTATCAGCTTCGAAAATCTTCCCATTCTTATGGCCGGTATCTTCTTCGGTCCTCTTGTAGGTGCTGCTGTCGGTGTAGGAGCTGACGTTATCGGCTGTCTCATCGTGGGCTATTCAATAAACCCTGTCATCACACTCGGAGCTGCTTCCATTGGACTTTTCTCAGGCCTTGTTTCAATGTATCTCAGAGACAGGTACTCCTTCCGCAGCACTCTCTGTTCAGTCATGGCAGGTCATATCATCGGCTCTATGCTGATAAAATCCATCGGTATGTTCCTCTATTTCCATACCCCCTTCCAGACGCTCCTTTTCCGTGTTCCCCTTTACGCAGGTATCGGACTTCTGGAAACATATATCATCACCCTCCTGCTGAAGGACAAGGCCTTCTCAGCTCAGCTTGAAAGGATGTGCGGCAAGTGAAACCTGTAAACATCGCTGAGGAGCTGCTGGAAAAAGCTAAGGCTCAGGGCAGCATCCTCGGCCTTGAACGCATAAAGGCTCTCCTGAAAGAAATGGGCGATCCTCAGGACAAGCTCAGAACAGTACACATTTCCGGCACCAACGGCAAGGGCAGTTTCAGTGCAATGCTGGGCAAAGTGCTATGCAAGGCAGGCTATACAGTCGGCAGCTTCTCCTCTCCGGCTATAACCTCTGTCACAGACCAGTTCCGCATAAACGGCGAAGAGATAAAATATGAGGAGCTTTGCGGTATCCTCTGCGATATAGCTCCGGTATGGGAAAGCCTTGCGGAAAAGCCTACAGAATTTGAAGTCCTGACCGCTGCGGCATTTGAACTGTTCATCAGAAGAAAATGTAATATCGTACTGGTCGAATGCGGTATGGGGGGGAGACCTGGATTCCACCAACGTTATTGCTTCTCCCCTGCTGTCTGTTATAACCAACGTTCAGCGTGACCACATGGGATTCCTCGGAAATACCACCGCAGAGATAGCGTCCCATAAAGCTGGTATCATCAAGCAGGGCAGACCTGTCCTCTTCGGAGGAAGTGTCGATCAGGATGCCTGCCACGTTATAGGGATGACAGCAAAAAAAATGTCATCAGAGCTCTTCTGCACTGATTATTCAAGACTCGGCGGCATACACAGTGATCTTTCCGGTACGTCATTCTCATTCACCGGCTTCGGCAGCCTGAAAATACCGCTTACGGGCGAGTATCAGCCGTATAATGCTGCAAATGTGCTGACTGCTGTAGAAATACTCCGGAACAATGGCGTTGAAATCCCTGACAGCGCCATAAGAACAGGACTTGCTTCCGTTAAATGGCACGGCAGATTTGAAGTGCTCAGGCAGGAGCCTCTCGTTATCTTTGACGGCTCCCATAATCCCGACGGTATACGCTCTGCTGCAAAGACTATCGCCGAGCTGTTCCCCGACACAAAGCCTGCCCTACTCATCGGAGTAATGGCAGATAAGGAATATCAGCTCTATGCGGATATACTGGGCAGCCTTATCGACTGCGTGTTTACTGTAAAGCCTGACAATCCACGCTCCCTCAGCAGCGAGATACTTGCGGAAACATTTACAGAAAAGGGTATTTCCGCAAAGCCGTTTACTGTCCTCACTGATGGAGTATCTGAGGCTCTAAGCTATGTAAAGAAAAAGCGCATCCCCCTTATCGCTCTTGGCTCCCTGTATATGTACAGAGAGTTCACAGCAGCATTGGATACGCTCAAATAACACATTATTTCCGGAGGTCTCCTCCGGATCTTTTTATTTACGAAGTCCTGATCTTATGCCCTCAACTATTATTTCCCGTGCAGCTATAGCTTCTTCCTTTGTAAGCGGCGGCGTATCTCCAAGGGGATAATCCAGTCCCAGCTCCTCGTATTTAGGCTTTGCCATATCGTGATACGGAAGAACATCGAGCGCCTTCAGATTATTCAATGTTGAAAGGAACTCACCAAGGCGGAAAAGCTCATCACGGCTGTCTGTGATACCGGGCACTACAACGTGCCTTATCCAGACAGGTATGTCCATATCCCTTATATGCTCTGCAAACGCAAGGATATTTCGGTTTGTGTGGCCTGTAAGCTTTTTGTGCTCATCATCATCGATATGCTTTATGTCCAGCATAACAAGATCGGTATACTTCAGCACCTCGTCGATCTTTCCGGTATTCCCCGGATCAAAGCAGCCGGCAGAGGTATCAAGGCAGGTATGAATCCCCTTATCCTTTGCCTTACGGAAAAGCTCGGCAAGGAACTCCGGCTGTGCAAGAGGCTCACCGCCGGTAGCAGTTATACCACCGGTCTTTAGGAACTCCTTGTAGGAATCATACTCCTTAAGAAGCTCATCCGCAGTCATTTCCTTTCCGCCGTCAAATGCCCATGTATCCGGATTATGGCAGTATTTGCACCTCATGGGACAGCCCTGAAAGAATACAACGAACCTGACTCCGGGGCCGTCCACTGTACCGAAGCTTTCTGTTGAATGTATCCGTCCTTTAAGCATTGAAAGTCCTCCTTACGTAATCCATGAGCACCGCTTTCTCGTTTGGCAGCGCACCGGCTATCACCTGCTCCAGAAGTGCTGCAAGAGCTGCTCCCACATATTCTCCGGAAAGTCCGGCAGCTATCATATCCCTGCCGCTGACTGCAAGTCCCTGAAGCGAGCGGCATTCGTCATTTTCAACTATCTCCCGTCCGTCAGCAATAAGGCTGTCAAAGAATTTGTTTTCCTCCGCCACAAAATCATTCTTGCCCAGATTGTCGCATTTTTTCATTTCCATGAGCTTAAAGAACAGCTCATCGCCTATCCTTGACATCATCCGCTTCACATCTGCTCTTGTCTTGAGCTTTTCGCTGTGGACGGATATAAGAGTTACCGTGGTATCTATGGTATGATTGTCCCAGCGCAGGCGTTTCATTATCTCTCCGGTCATTTCTGCTCCTGCCTTGTCATGGCCTTTGAAGTGCCCCCTGCCGGTCTCGTCATATGTGGCGCAAGCCGGCTTGCCTATATCGTGGAAGAAGAGCGTTCTCCTGAGTACCATGTCCTCCGCAGGAGAAGCTGCCATCGCTCTGACAGTGTGCTCCCATACGTCGTACCTGTGGTACGGAGTGCGCTGCTCGAAGCCTATACTCGGCTTGAACTCAGGTATCACTGCCGTTATCACATCACTGAAATCCAGAAGCACCTTCACACAGTTTTCGCCGCATATAAGCTTATCCAGCTCCTCACGCACTCTTTCGTGGGAGATATTTCTCAGCAGGCCGCACATGGAATGGATCGCAGCCGCAGTACTCTCCTCGATCCCGAAGCCAAGCTGCGAGGCAAATCTCACTGCACGGAGTATACGCAGAGCGTCCTCGGAAAAACGTTTTTCCGGTTCACCTACACAGCGTATCAGCTTACGGGCTATATCCTCTCTTCCGCCGAATGGATCAATGATACTGCCCCTGATATCCATTGCTATAGCATTCACGGTAAAATCACGCCTGCTCAGATCCTCTTCAAGGCTTCTTGTAAAGGTAACGCTCTCAGGACGGCGTGAATCCTTATAGCTGCCGTCGATGCGGTAGGTCGTCACCTCGTACTCCTTATATACAGTAACAGTGCCGTGCTTTATTCCGGTGGGGATGATATTCTCCTCCCCGAATACTGCTGTTACCTCTTCCGGATGTGCGCTGGTAGTGATATCTGTATCGTGTACATTACGTCCCATTATACTGTCACGGACGCAGCCGCCTACCATATACGCTTCATATCCGGCATCTTCAAGCCGGCTGAGCACATCTTCACAGCTTTTCTTCATATCATCACCTGCCTCACAAACGTATCTCCCAGCAGTATCTCCTGCCGGATTCGGGAAAGTCATCCATAACTCCGTGCTCCGGATCGTAAAATGTGCCGAAGGCATACAGTGACCAGTGCCAGCAGCGTGGAGTTTCAAGACTGAGCATACACAGCGGCGGCAGCTCATCCTTTGTGCTTATCTGCACTCTCTGGTCAGATACCCATGCACCATGACTTCTGAGTGTTTCCTTCATCTCTTTTAGCGTTGTCTCACGCTCATTGTTCAGCAGAGCACATATCTCCTCCGGACTTTTGCTGAGCACCATCGCCAGAACAGCCTGTCCGCACTGTAAGTCGGTAGGCTCATGGATGTATTCTATCTCATTCATCTTTCTTTCCCTCACATCGATCTCATTTATTTTATTATAACATATCTCCCGGTATATTTCCAGTCCGGAAGAAGACTTTTTGCAGTTGATTTTTGCCGGATCATATGATAAAATATTTATAACATATAATTTAATAAAGAACTTGTGGTGATGATATGAAGAATTTCCGTGAAGCCTGCTTGTCAAAAAAGACAGGCTGCGCTGAATATATTGTTATTTTGCTTTACATTGCAGGGATCACGATCATCGGGCATTTCCATGAATATTGCTTCGATGAGGCTCAGGCCTGGCAGATAGCACGTTCAGCCTCCATAAAGGAGATACTGACAGTTATCCCTCACTATGAAGGACACCCTCCGCTGTGGCATCTGATACTGGCACCATTTGCAAAGCTGGGAACTCCGTTTGATCTATCGATGCGCCTGGTGAATACTGTATTCAGCGGCGGGGCAGTATGTCTCCTGCTCTTCCGTTCTCCCTTCCCAAAAGCCATAAAATGCACACTGCCGTTCACATATTTCTTCTTCTATCAGTACGGAGTGATATGCCGCCCGTACAGTATGATGATGCTGGCGTTCATGCTGATGGCTGCCACATATAAAGAGCGCAGCAAAAAGCCGTGGAGATACATTCTCTCCCTGTGCTTTCTCTGCCTCACCTCATCTTTCGGCATTATCCTTGCCTGCGGACTTTGTCTTGTATGGACAGGAGAGATACTCGCCGAGCTGAAAAAGAACGACAAGCTCAGGCAGTTCTGGCTGGATAAAAGATTCATACCCCTGGTTCTCATCCTTCTGCTTGCTATCTTGCTTTACATAATGACACAGACTGCCGATGACTGCTACTACAAAGGCGTTGAAACTGACAATTATCTTCTAAAGTCGCTGCAAAGCTGGAAGAGTTACGCATTTGCACTGTATCTGCCGTATGAGAGCTGGAACGGTACTCTTCTTGATAATGAATATTCAGCAGTACCAAGCACTGCATCCATACTGCTGAATTCGTTATTCGGCATTGTCGCATGGACACTACTCATCTCTTTCACCAGAAAGAACCATAAATTTCTCACCTTCTTCATCCCATATATGATGCTGACTGTGTTCCAGGCTTTTTTCTATATATCAGTCCATCACCTCGGCATAGGCACATTGTTCCACATCTTCATATTCTGGATAATGGCAGAAGAAAATGACGGTATACAAGTGCCTGAGTTTATGAAGAAGCTGGCAGGCGGCATAAAAAGCCCGCTCATCAGAAAGCTCGGAGCTGCCGGTGCCGGAGGAATATATATGATGAATGTACTTTTCTCCGCAGTGTCGTCCTTCAACGACATAAGATACGCATGCTATCCGACAGGCGCTGCTGATTACATCAAAGCCCATCATCTTGAGGACAGAAAGATAATGATAGGATGGGGATATGAATTTGACGGCTCAAAGAACGGCTCCGAAAAAAGCAAGGAAAACGAAAACGAAAACTGGTTCATGAGAATGGCCATCCCCTCAAATCATCCGCCCGTTATAAACAACAAAACGCTGATCTGCGGACTGGGCTCATTATACCTTCCCTATTTCGACAGAAACATCTTCATGAATTTCAACGTCCGCTTCCCGGATGACCTGTATATGCATTATGCCTACAAGGAGGATGTCCAGGAGGAATTCAGACTCTGGCGTGAACAGGGACTGCCGGATATCATAATCGACTACTGTCCTATCGATGAGGTATACGGCAAGGAAGCTGTCAAGGACGTAAGATACTGCGTCATTGCAGAATTCCCATATCATATGAACTTCAAGCTGAATACCACCGACGAAAAAGTGTATATGTATATGCGTGAGGATCTGATCGACGAGTACCCGGATATCGATATCCTTTATGATCCGAGAGTTGCCGGCGTATATGATCCCGGCCAGGATCAATAATAAATATAAACAAACAGCCATAGAGAATCATACTTTATTTCTCTGTGGCTGTTTTGTATTCGATATTTTACAGTATAAAGCAGATGAGTCCGGAGCAGCCGTCATTTATAACACGTTCAAGTGTCTCTTGGAGCTTCATCCTTGCATCTACCGGCATTTTATACAGCTTGCTGTGCAGTCCCTCGTTTACAAGCTCATGCAGTGACTTTCCGAAGATGTTTGATTCCCAGATCTTCTTCGGATCATCATCAAATCCGTCAAGCAGATACATCACCAGCTCCTCGGACTGCTTTTCTGTACCTACTATAGGACTTACTGTTGTATTGATATCCGCTTTCATAAGATGTATGGACGGTGCGGACGCTTTCAGCTTCACTCCGTATTTTCCGCCCTGCCGGATTATCTTCGGCTCTTCAAGCGTCAGCTCGTCAAGCTCCGGCATTACTATGCCGTAACCGGTCGCCTCCACCTCAGCAAGAGCAGGTTCTATTCGCTGATACTTCCGGCGTATCTCGTTCAGCTCCATCAGCAGCGGCATAAGATCACTTTCGCTCTCGATCTCTATTCCTGTTGCCTCACCCAGTATCCTGTAGAACAGAGAGCTGTCCAGCTCGGCATTTATGGTGACAGAGCCCTTGCCAAGATCTATGGATGCGATCTCTGCTTTCAGTATGTGTGGGCAGTCCGCCATTGCCGCCGCTGCGCTCTCAGCTTCACGGACTATCCGTATATCCTTTGCTGCACTGCGTATACAGTCAAGTATGGCCGTTTTCAGCCAGTGCCCCTTCTCAAGGGTATTTATCCAGCGTGCAGTGCGGATATTTATCTCCTTTATGGGGAACGAGAAAAGTATCTCCCGGATTATATCCCTTATGTCATCCTCATCAAGGTCAAGTGCATTGACCGGGATGACCTTTGCATCATATCGGCTTGTTAGTTCGTCTGCCAGCCCTCTTGTCTCCGGGGAATCCGGTTCGGCAGTATTTAGTATTACTACAAATGGCTTCCCCAGCTCCTTTAGCTCACGTATCACCCGCTCCTCGCATTCCTCATACTCCGCACGGGGGATGTCGGATATGGAGCCGTCTGTCGTCACCACAAGTCCTATGGTGGAATGATCGGTTATGACCTTCTGCGTTCCTATCTCAGCAGCCATATTGAAGGGTATCTCCTCATCGAACCATGAGGTCATCACCATTCTCGGCTGCTCGTTTTCAATATATCCGAGAGAGCTGGGGACGATATACCCTACACAGTCTATCAGCCTGACACTGAAAACCGCTCCGTCTCCCAGGTCTACCTCCACAGCCTCCTCAGGGATGAACTTTGGCTCTGTAGTCATTATGGTCTTGCCTGCCGCAGACTGGGGCAGCTCATCAAGTGCTCTCTCCTTCTTGTACTCACTGGTTATATTCGGCAGGACCAGCGTCTCCATGAACCTTTTTATAAATGTGGATTTGCCTGTTCTGACCGGGCCCACTACTCCTATATAGATATCGCCGCCTGTACGCTCGGCAATACTGCTGTATATATCTCTAACCATCGCTGCTCTCCTTCTGATAATATGTTGTGGCTCTGCCTGTTCAGGTGACTATGGGTATGAGCAGCATACCGCCGCTTTCAAGCTTTTCTCCGGGCAGTTCGTTCTCCTCCATTACCGCAGCCACACTTGTGCTGTAGCGTTTGGCTATATCCCAGACCGCCTCGTTCTCTACACCGAAATACAGCTTTATGGAGTAATCGCCGTCTCTTTCCTTTCTCACGGAGTCATCTGCTGTTAGTCCGGTCAGAGCCTTTACAGATGTGCTTCCGGTCACGGATATCCTTGCACCTATATCAGCCTTTGCTGTCAGTACGCCCTCCGGAGAGATATTATACGATACCTCTCTCACGCTTATATCAGCAGAAACACTGCTTCCGGAAACATCGTCTCCGAGAGCTATCACCTCTTCAAATGCCTCATCCTTATCCGGCATGGATATCATTCCGGAGCTGTCCTTTGCAGCCATAGAATAGGTCAGCATACCTGTAACCACAAGCCCCCTGCCGTCATCGGATATATGTGTATTTATATTCTTGGGCGTACACCACATGGCATATATCGTCTGAGGAACACTGTCTCCCTCAGCTAACTTCGCCATGCTCCGGAAGCTCTCATCATATATCACAGGTATCTGTTCAGTGCGTATCTCCGAGGTCTCTGTCTCACAGGGATACACCGTTGAATAGGCATCCGTCACCAGCATGGCTGTTGAGGTCTTTACCCCCTGGCAGCGCAGCATAAGCTCTGTCTCACACCGCAGCAGCCGGTTCTCGCCGTCCTTTCCGGCAGCAGGCACTGCCTCGCAGCTTATGACCTCCGGCTCTACCCTGCATTCAAAGCTCTCGTCTATGCCGTCAATGTCTATTATCTGACTGTAAGGCAGGGTGAAGCTCAGCGGCTCAACTGCGCCCTCTCCCTCCTTTTCACAGGCATAGAGCAGATCGATATCCACTTCGCCTTTGGCAAGAAGCTTTCCGGATATCATTTTCTTCTCGCACTCTCCGGCACTGCACCTTATCCCAAGTATACTTATCACAGGCGGCTGTGCAGCAGAAAGCTCCGTCTCTTCACTTATCTGAATCATCTTGTCAGCTCTTATCCGCTGAGAGGCATATCTCACCGGTGTTTTGCGAAGCTGTATATTCATCCCGAAGGCATCAGAGATGACCTCCTGCTCCTGTTCGCCGCATATCTTTATCCTTACGGATACAGCTCCACGCATATCCAGTCTGCGCTTATTCACCGCACGGAAATTCACATGGTCTGTCTTGGGCGAAAGAGTATACACAGGCGATGTGCAGTTCCTGCCAAGCTCCACGCTCCTTGAAAAGCTCTGGCTCTGGCTCACGCACCTTATCACAGAATCCTCCTCGCCGCAGTACAATATCCTTATATCACAGCGCAGCTCATAGTTAAGTTTGTCGCCGCTGACGCTGCTGTCAGTTATCACCGGCGTTACCCGGCAGCGTATCAGCCTGAATATATCAGGATAGTAATCGGGAAGTATGTAGTCCAGCTCTACAGTCTGCTCCTGCACTCCCTCGTATATGCACTCGGAAACAGGCACTGTCTCACGGTTTATCTTAAGCTCCATAACAGCCTCCTTGAATTTTTCTTTGCTAAATAATATTCAGCCGGAGGTACAAGTATTCCTCAGGGAAAAAATTCCTGTGATTATATTTTTACTCACAGGCAATAATGTCAGTAAGAGAACAACAAAGGAGCTTTACATCTTATGGCATATAATAAAGTCGTTATCGCCGGTATAAACACCTCTGAACTGACAGTGCTCAAAGAAGCGGAAAAGATCGCCCTGCTCAAAGAGATAAGGGATACAGGGAGCCGTGAGGCGAGGGACAAGCTAATAAAAGGCAACCTTCGTCTGGTGCTCAGCGTGATACAGAGATTTACTGGCCGTGGAGAGGATATAGACGATCTCTTCCAGATAGGCGTTGTGGGACTTATCAAGGCTATAAACAACTTTGACCTTACAAAGGAGGTGCGGTTCTCCACATACTGCGTCCCGATGATAAGCGGAGAGCTCCGCCGCCATCTGCGTGACTACTCCCCTGTAAAGGTCAGCCGTTCCCTCCGTGACCTGGCATATAAGGCAATACAGTCAAGGGAAAAGCTTACGATACAGCTCCAGCGTGAACCGGACATGGACGAGATAGCCAATGATATCGGTGAAAAGCGTGCAGATGTGGTGATAGCACTTGAAAGTATAAGCGATCCGGTATCTCTCTACGAGCCGGTATACTCCGATTCCGAGGACACTGTATATATCCTCGACCAGATCGGCGACAAAAATGATGTCGAGAGCCGTATGGATGAGATATCCATCCGTGACGCTATAAAGGAGCTGGGAGAGCGTGAGCGGCGGATACTGCACCTGCGCTTCCTGAAAGGCCTCACCCAGACCGAGGTGGCAAATGAGATAGGCATTTCTCAGGCTCAGGTCTCACGCCTTGAAAAAGGTGCTATCAACAGGATCAAGGAAAGTATATGACCGCCGGGCATTGTCCATTTTGTACAAAATACTTCCCCCAGCCCCCTTTTCACAGAGATTTCACTTGACATTCTCACGGTTTTGCACTAAAATATAATAGTATTATTTTTATCAGGAGAGTGTTATTTAATGAGTAAGATCAAAGGCTTTTTTACCAGTCTGAACAGATCTACGAAAATTACCCTTGTTTCCTGCGGATGCTTCATCGCTATGACCGCTCTTATCCTCGGATTCTTTATCCTTTTTCCTATAACTCCATCAGAAAAGGTGATTGCAAGCTTTGGACGTGAAAGCGTTGTAAGGAAGAAAAATTCAGAAGTCCAGCAGGTCACTACTACAGCAGATCCGAATGCTGTTGAGATCTCCAAGGTAACTACCACCACTAAGAGCTCAGGAAAGAATATCATAACCACTACACGCAAAAAGCGCTTCGATATCGATGTTACTACCGGTTCAGGCTTCTATTCCGGCGGTAATATACTCACAGGAGCTTACGATCCTAACTGGACATGGACTCCTACTACTACAACTTCCGCAAATTACGATCCGGATTATCCAAACGGACTTCCTACAACTCCAGATCCCGGTAATACCCCTGATCCTGGTGTCACACCTGATCCCGGTATAACTCCAGATCCCGGCGTTACTCCTGATCCTGATCCCGGCACACCCCCTGATCCAGGCGTTACTCCTGATCCAGGCGTTACTCCTGATCCGGGTGTTACTCCCGATCCAGGCGTTACTCCCGATCCAGGCAATACTCCGGATACCGGCGGCGGAGATTCCAGCGTAGAAGAATGGTAAATTAAAGGCTGTACTACGTATGTGCGGTATTCATACAGAATATTTATGACAGTTATTGAGGGAAACCCTTTTGAAAAAGGGTTCTCCCTCAAACTCCCTTCCTAAAACTTTCAGTTTTGATTTTTCCCCAGATAGGACGCAACCCATGTATTGCTACATGGGCTTTTTTATTATCTTGCGTCCTATCTGGGGAAAAATAAGATTAAAAGTCTTTGGAAAGGGGTTCGGGGAAGAACCTTTCCTCAGAAAGGTTTTCCCCGAGTAATTGCCATATACTTTTGTATAAATACCGCACATACGTGGTAAAGCTTTATTGTTAACATGAAAAAACCGGAACAGTTCGTGAGGAGCTGTTCCGGTATTTTTTTATTCCTGTTCGCCGAAAATACGTATCGCCTTCATCATTATCGCACATTCAAGGCGCTTCTTTTCAAGCTGACATGAGATCTTATGAGCATTATGAATATCGCCCATATACTGATAGTTATTGGCGTTGCAGCCGCCGCTGCAATAGAACTTTGCCCAGCACTTCTTACAATCAGGCTTTGAATATACATGGGCAGAAGCGAACTCCTTCTTCATCTCCTGATCGAAAGTTCCCTCATCGATGTTGCCCATTTTGTACTCATCGATACCTACGAACTGATGGCAGGGGTAAATATCTCCGTCGGGAGTAATGGCTACATAGTCATTTCCGCAGCCGCAGCCACGAAGTCTCTTTATAGCGCAGGGTCCCTGATCGAGATCAAGCATGAAGTGGAAGAAATTGAATTTCTTTCCGGCTTTTTCGTTGTCGATGATCTTCTTTGCAAGTATCTCGTACTCCTTGAATACTGCCGGAAGATCCTTCTCGGTAAGAGCATACTCATCAGAATCACCTACTACAGGCTCAACTGAGATCTGATCGAAACCTGCATCATAGAGTGCAAAAACATCGTTTGAGAAATCGAGGTTCTTGTTTGTGAAGGTACCTCTTACATAGTACTCCTTGTCGCCTCGTCCCTCAACCAGCTTTTTGTACTTGGGGAGTATCATATCATAGCTGCCCTGTCCGTTGGGAAGCACACGGAAATAGTCGTTGACCTCCTTGCGTCCGTCGATAGAGAGAACAACGTTTGACATTTCCTTATTTATGAAGTCTATCTTCTCATCATCAAGGAGAAGGCCGTTTGTGGTTATAGTGAAGCGGAACTTCTTTCCGTACTCAGCTTCACGGGAACGTGCGTACTCAACTATCTGCTTTACCACCTTGAAATTCATCAGCGGTTCACCGCCGAAGAAATCCAGTTCCAGATTCGGTCTGTCACCGGAATTTTCAAGGAGAAAATCTATAGCGTGCTTTCCTGTCTCATAGGACATGAGCTTTCTGCCCTTGCCGAAGTCACCTGTTGAGGCGAAGCAGTACTTGCAGCGGAGCTGGCAGTCATGAGCAATGTTCAGGCACATTGCCTTTACCGGTGAAGCAACGGAGTATTTTGCGTATTTCTCATAATCATCGTCTGAGAAGAGTATCTTATCGTTATACAGCTCAACTATCTCCTCGTAGCAGCTCTCGATATCTTCCCTTGAATATGAGCGTGAAAGCTTCTCTATCACCTTCTCAGGACATTTTTCCTCAAAGGGAGGCTCAACGTTGTCAAGGAGGTCGTATGTAAGCTCGTCCACGATATGAACGCCGCCGCTGTTTACATCGAGAACGATGTTGAATCCGTTCAATTTATACTTGTGTATCATACATCTGCACCCTTTCAATGCTCCGCATCTTAGTTTCTAAAAAAATATGAGGCAGTTCATACCGCCTCAGATAGATATTTTTCGTTTACCGCCAGATTATCTCTCACACTTCTGGTTAGCAACTGTGCAAGATGTCTTGCAAGCAGACTGACATGAAGCCTGGCACTTGCCGCAGCCGCCCTTCTTAGCGGACTCCTTAAGGTTTGCCTTGTTGATTGTCTGAATGTGTTTCATTAACTTTTCCTCCCTGTTTTCTATTCGGCCGGCTTAGCCGGTTCTTTAACTTGAACACATTATATCATATATCCGGAAATAATTCAATAGTCTTTTTCTCCATTTTCTTCTCATTCACCAATTTTTGTGATTTTAAACAAGAAAATTGGTTGAGCAATCGTTTTAATTGTGAAGCGTTCACGAATTGTTCATATTTTCATCATTCATCAAGCTCGATAAGCTTTTCAAAATCATCATCTATCTGCTGTTTGAGCTGTTCTATCTCTGTACATTTGCTGTTCATCAGCTCGTAGTCGCTGTAGACCTCTTCGTGGCTTATCTCCTCATTGAGTGCATCGATGCGAGCCTGGAGCTCGTCTATCTCCTTTTCAAGACGTCGCATCTCATTTTTCCTTGCTGCGTCAGCACTTCTCTGCTGCTTACTGCGGTATGTTTTTGCAGACTTTTCCTTTGCTGCCTCCGCAGCCTTTGCGAACTTCTCAGCATCTGCGATACGCTTCTGTTCAGCCTGCTCCTCACGGAGTACATCAAGGTACTTCTCAAAGCCGTAATTATGCTCACGGTATCCGCCATCAGTCAGTTCAATAAGGCGGTCAGCTATTTTGCTGAGAAGATAGCGGTCATGCGAAACAAAAATTATCGTTCCGGTATACTCCTGAAGCGCCTCCTCAATAGCCTCCTTTGAGCTGAGATCAAGGTGGTTCGTAGGCTCATCGAGGATGAGCACATTTCCGTGCTCCTGCATCATTATGGCAAAACACAGCTTTGCACGCTCGCCTCCGCTGATAACGCCTGTTTCCTTGAATACGTTTTCACCGATGAGGCGTACCTGTGCCAGCAGGCTTCTTACTTCCAGCTCTGACATTGAAGGATAGCGGCTGTGTAGCTCTTCCATTACGGTCAGCTCACGGTTAAGGTTAGTGCTCTCCTGCTCAAAGTAGGATATCTTTATATTGCTGTTCCAGCGTACAATGCCCTTGTGGGGGAGCTGTTCCTGTATAATCCTCAGAAGAGTAGACTTGCCGATGCCATTGTCGCCTATAACGCCTATCTTTTCACCACGGCGGACGTCAAAGCTTATCTCGTCAACAAGAGTTTTTCTCGCTGCCCCTTCTCCCACAGAAATATCTATCCCCTTTACCTTGAGCACCTCCTGGGGAGGCTCAACGGCATAGGTGAAATGTATCTTTGCAGACTTTGTATCATGTACAGGGCGCTCTATGCGCTCCATTTTTTCAAGCTGTTTCCGGCGGCTCTGAGCCATTTTTGTGGTAGAAGCACGGACGAGGTTCTTTGCAACATAGTCCTCAAGCTGAGCTATCTGTTTCTGCTGCTGTTCGTATTCCTTCTCACGGCGAGCATCGTTCTCCTCACGCTGACGGATAAACGCTGAGTAGTTTCCCCTGTATCGTGTAAGTGTTCCACGCTCTATCTCGCAAATGGAAGTGCAGAGGCGGTCGAGGAAATAACGGTCATGGGATACTATCAGCACTGCTCCACGATATGAGCGCAGATAGTCCTCCAGCCACATTATGGTCTTGAAGTCAAGGTGGTTCGTAGGCTCGTCCAGTATCAGCAGATTCGGTTCTTCAAGGAGCAGTCTCGATATGCAGAGACGTGTCTTTTCACCGCCGCTGAAGCCTGAAACCGTCCTGTTCAGTTCCTCCTCGGAAAAGCCCATACCATTTAATATCATCCTTATCTTCACATCGGTGTTGTAGCCGTCATTTGCTTCCACCCATGATGTGAGCTGCTGATATTCGTCGGCTGAGGAATTATCGCCAAGCCCGATCTCCAGCTCTATCTCACGCAGCCTGTCGATCGCCCTGTGAATAGGAGCAAATACGCTTCGCATCTCCTCGATGACCGTATTCTCGCTGTTGAGACCGCCCATCTGCTCCAAATAGCCGATAGTTGTCTTTTGCGCCAGGGATATGATACCGTCCTTTTCTGTAAAGCGGTCAGGCTCCACCGAGCCTGTCAGTATTTTCAGCAGCGTTGATTTTCCACAGCCGTTATTACCCACAAGGCCTATCTTGTCGGTCTCGTCTATGGTAAGAGACACATTGCTGAGCACCTGCTTACCATTATAAAATTTGTTGATGTTAGTTAAACTTGCAAGCATGACTGCGAACTCCCTTTATATTAATGCGTAATTCGTTATGTGTAATTGCAGCCGGAGGCTGCGTTTGTTATCGGGTGCCGGAACGGCGCCCCTACTACTTTCTATTCACTAATTACTGATCCCTTTTCACTGATTACTAATTATCACAAAAAACAGCCGGACTTCTTTTCAAAATCCGGCAGTTTTGATGAATCTCCTGTAAAGCTCTTGACACTGAGCTTCGACTGTATTATAATTATATAATGTATCAGTATGGAAAAGTATCCCTTTTTCTGCAAGATATTATAGCATATAGCACAGCAATTGTCAATAGTTTTTCAGAAAAATTTTCCGTACATCCAGCAAAATAACCGTTCTGCAATCGCAGGCCGGATAAAAAATAAGGAGGTTTCCGCCTATGGTGAATGTGACACCTAAGCAGCTTGGAAAGAACGTCAGAATGAGCTTCGGCAAGATCACCGAACCGCTCGAAATGCCTAACCTCATCGAGGTCCAGAAGAACTCATACAAATGGTTCAGGGAAGAGGGACTCCGTGAAGTGTTCAGGGATATGACTGCCATCACTGACTACAACGGCAATCTCGTCCTCAACTTCAAGGACTACCGCTTCGATGACACTCCCAAGTATACTCTTGCAGAATGCAAGTCCAGAGGCGCAACATATCAGGTAGCTATGAGAGCTACTGCTACTCTCGCAAATAAGGAGACAGGCGCTGTCAGCGAAAGCGAGATCTATATGGGCGATTTCCCGCTCATGACAGACAGCGGAACCTTCGTTATCAACGGTGCTGAACGTGTTATCGTATCACAGCTCGTCCGTTCACCCGGCGTATATTACGCTTTCGAGAAGGATAAGACCGGTAAGGACCTTTTCAATACTACTGTTATCCCTAACCGTGGTGCATGGCTGGAGTATGAAATGGACTCCAACGATGTTGTATATGTGCGTATAGATAAGAACAGAAAGATCCCGATAACTACTTTCATCCGTGCTCTCGGCGTTGGTACTGACGAGGAGATCTACGAGATGTTCGGTGAGGATGACCGTCTCAAGCAGACTATCCTCCAGAAGGATCAGACAAAGAACAACTCCGACGCCCTCATCGATGTATACAAGAAGCTCCGTCCGGGCGAGCCTCCTACAGTTGAGAGCGCTGTTACACACCTGAACAACCTCTTCTTCGATGCTAAGAGATATGATCTCTGCCGTTTCGGAAGATATAAATATAATAAGAAGCTGGGTATCGCTTCACGTCTGGCAGGCCACACTCTTGCCGAGCCTATCGTTGATCCTAATACCGGCGAGATCATGGCTGACGCAGGCGAGACAGTTTCCTACGACAGAGCCTGCGAGATCGAGCAGGCCGGCGTATACTACGCTTTCGTAAGCGTTGAAGCCAAGGAGTACTTCACCGACGAGCGTGGCGAGACTTCTATCCGTATGGTGGAAAAGATCGCAAAGATCATCGGTAACGGCATGGTAGATATCAAGGGATATATCGACTTTGACGCCGAGAAGTACGGCATCAATGAGAAGGTCTCCTACAAGGTGCTCAGAGAGATCATGGAGACTTCAGCAGATGCTGATGAGCTTGAGGAGAATATCAAGAAGAGAGCTGATGAGCTGGTTCCGAAGCACATCATCCTCGACGATATCTACGCTACTATCAGCTACTTCCTCAACCTCTGTGAGGGCGTTGGTACTGTTGACGATATCGACCACTTAGGAAACAGACGTATCCGCAGCGTGGGCGAGCTCCTCCAGAATCAGTTCCGTATCGGCTATGCACGTATGGAAAGAAGCATCCGTGAGAGAATGAACATCCAGACTCAGGACGTAAATACACTCACACCTCAGATGCTCATCAATATCAGACCTATCTCCTCAGCTATGAAGGAATTCTTCTGCTCCTCACCTCTTTCACAGTTCATGGATCAGAACAACCCCCTTGCTGAGCTTACACATAAGAGACGTCTCTCCGCTCTCGGTCCCGGAGGTCTTTCAAGAGACCGTGCCGGATTCGAGGTACGTGACGTTCACTACAACCACTACGGAAGAATGTGTCCTATCGAGACTCCTGAAGGACCTAACATCGGACTTATCTCCTATCTGGCTACTTTCGCAAGAATAAACGAGTACGGCTTCATCGAGGCTCCTTACCGCAAGGTAGACAAGGCTACAGGCGTTGTTACAAAGGAAGTTATCTACATGACAGCCGATACCGAGGACAACTATATCGTTGCTCAGGCTAACGAGCCTCTTACTGAGGAAGGCAAGTTCGCAAGACCTCGTGTAAACGCACGTTACCGTGAGCAGATCCTTGAGTGCGAGCGTGAAAAGGTAGACTTCATGGATGTATCTCCTAAGATGGTCGTTTCAGTTGCTACTTCAATGATCCCGTTCCTTGAAAACGATGACGCTAACCGTGCTCTCATGGGCTCCAACATGCAGCGTCAGGCTGTTCCGCTCCTTAAGACAGAGCGTCCTTTCGTTGGTACAGGTATGGAGTACAAGGCTGCTGTTGACTCAGGCGTTTGTATCGTATCTGACTACGACGGTACTATCACTTATGTTGATGCAGACAAGATCAATATGATCGGCGATGACGGTATCGAGCACAAGTATGAGCTCATCAAGTTCAAGCGCTCCAACCAGGGTACCTGCGTAAACCAGCGACCTATCGTTGCTGCCGGTGAGAAGGTTAAGAAGGGACAGGTGCTTGCAGACGGTCCTGCTACTGCTGACGGAGAGATCTCCCTCGGTAAGAATGCCCTCATCGGATTCATGACATGGGAAGGTTATAACTACGAGGATGCCGTTCTCCTTAACGAGCGCCTTGTTAGAGAAGATGTATTCACATCAGTTCATATAGAAGAATACGAGATCGAGTGCCGTGATACAAAGCTCGGACCTGAGGAGATCACAAGAGATATCCCCAACGTCGGCGATGATGCTCTTGCAAATCTGGACGAGAACGGTATCATCCGCATCGGTTCAGAAGTAAACTCCGGCGATATCCTCGTTGGTAAGGTTACTCCTAAGGGTGAGACTGAGCTCACTGCCGAGGAGAGACTTCTCCGTGCTATCTTCGGTGAGAAGGCAAGAGAAGTTCGTGATAACTCCCTTAAGGTGCCTCACGGCGAATCAGGTGTTATCGTTGATGTAAAAGTATTTACCCGTGATAACTGCGATGAGCTCTCAGCAGGCGTTAATATGCGTGTTATCTGCTATATCGCTCAGAAGCGTAAGATCACTGTCGGCGATAAGATGGCCGGCCGTCACGGTAATAAGGGTGTCGTTTCACGTATACTCCCTGAGGAAGATATGCCTTTCCTCCCGGACGGTACTCCGCTTGATATCGTGCTCAATCCTCTCGGCGTTCCTTCACGTATGAACATCGGACAGGTACTCGAAGTACACCTGGGTATGGCTTGTAAGGCTCTGGGCTGGCACATCATGACTCCTGTATTCGACGGCGCTCACGAAGATGATATCCGTGAATGCTTCAAGATGGCAAATGAACACGCCAAGGAGCACAGAGATGATATGTTCGAGCTCAAGGCTATGGATAAGGTCATCAACCCCAATGCCCTCGAATTTACTGAGGACTGTAAGTTCACTCTCTACGACGGACGTACCGGTGAGAAGTTCGATAACCGTGTTACCGTCGGATATATGTACTACCTCAAGCTCCATCACCTCGTTGACGATAAGATCCACGCCCGTTCAGTTGGTCCTTACGCCCTCGTTACT
>ERZ795051.1964-NODE-1964-length-24219-cov-17.417770_pt1 | contig 24219 bp, 22 predicted proteins | sample MGYA00375135_ERZ795051 | MGnify/ENA primary metagenome ERZ795051 (study PRJEB30180, sample SAMN05720222) | activated sludge metagenome | isolation source: Anaerobic digester | place: Japan | collected 2015-05-26 ... | reverse complement strand
AATATAATACAGTCGATTATACAGCAGTTATTACACCAATTACATTAAATTACTTTATGGAGTTGCTTTCTGAATACTTTGAGATTGACTTTGAAATTGCTGATGAAATATACACCAAGTTAGTTGACAATACTGAAATGTTTAACATTGTCAAACAGTATAAAGAAAAAAAATATACTTTGATCACTAACTTAAAAGACGTATATTGCTTAATTACATCAAACGAAACAGTTCACTGTACTTCATTATCACAAGCAGCAGGTAAAGTAACCGGAGCACCGGCGTCCGGCAAAGCATTTTGGCTGACTTAAAATAAGTAATATATTCTATTACTTTTAAAAGGGCTCTCATATGAGAGTCCTTTTTTTTTGCTTATCATTGCAAATTATAAATTGATTGCAATTATTTTTTTTTCTTTATTTTAACTTTATGCTAACAGGAAAAAATTTTATCTAAATAATTATTTGCTTGTTTTTCAAATAGTTTATATTGCTTGATTGTTTTATTTAAGTAATCTTTTCTGATTGAAAAGGAAGGAAAAGATATAGCCCCACCTATCTAAATATTACTATACAGTAATATTACTATATGGTAATATTATTATGCAGCAATATTACTACTTGGTAATATTACTACTTGGTAATATTCGTAAATAGTAATATTATTATGGAGTTATATTTATTTAGTCCAGGCTAAATAAATTGTCAGGCTATATTAATAATTTGTCGATAATATTAGTGCGGTATATTATCACATTGTGGTATGGTGGGGGGTTGGGGGGTATCCACCGGCTCTCCGATTTTAGAATTTGGGGTATTCATCAGTTTTTGATTTTAGAATTTAGTTTTTATTGCAGGTAAAAAAAATCGGGATTATTTTGTTCCCGATTTAGAAATTTCATTTTTTAATTTGTATTTTTACAGTTTAAAGGCAGCTATCATAAGGGATGTAGATTTATTAATAGAGGGATCTTTAACAAGGAAGAGTCCATTAAATTTATTTTCGTAGAGTTGGAAGTCGGCGTAGTGGATGACATTCTCGATTTTTTCTAGCATTTTAAAATGGATTACGGGTATGCCGACATACTTATTAAATTCCAGGCTATCGGTATAGATTGATGTTTTGAGGTGTAGATCGAGGTATCGGGTTTGGATATTGAGGTATGTATTATTATTAATTTGGTTAATGGTGACGGTAATTGTATCGAGTGTTTTCATATCATCGAAGCCTACGTAGCCTGCGTATTGATCGGTAAATATTATTTGTGCATTTAGGTTAAATGCGAGCAGAAGAGATGCAATAGTAAAGCAAAAATTACGTAACATATAAAACCTTTATTTTTAGAATTAGTTATTTACAATAACGAATATGTATTTTTTTTATTGTAATTTTGTAGAAAAGTGGAGATGGGTAATGTTGCACATAGAGATAGGTATGCGTGCAATAGGTGTGCAGAGTGTGCGTGGTGGTAAGGGTAGATATTATGAATCGCAGAGGGTACGTGAATACAAGGAGGCTATAGGGTGGGAGGTACGTAGGCAGATTCCGATGAATTTCAAGAAGTATGAGAATGGTATAGTGGTAAGGGGTATATACAGGTACAAGGGTAAGGGTAATGGTTACAGGATAAAGCGACCAGATTTGGACAGTAATATTAACAAAGGCATAATGGATGCAATGAGTGGTATAGTATGGGTAGATGATGCTCAGATAGTGGAGTTTTGGGTAACGAAGCTGGATGCAGATAAGGATAGCATTGAGCTGTATATCTGGGGTATCGAAGAATTAAATAATATACCATTGCAAAATGTCTTTGTTTTTCCTGCTCAATTGTAGCACATCTTATTACATCTTTTATGAAATTTATAACTTTCATATCAAAATATTTATATTCATCTTTTCAAGTATGAAATTTTAATATTCAAGTATAATATAATATTATAATATAATAATAATATTATAATAATATATATATAAATATTTAATACTTGAATATAATAATATATAATAATAATATAATATATAATAATAATATATAATAATAATATAATATAATATAATAATAATATAATATAATAATATAATATATATTATGAATATAATATGACTATATTATATTCATAATTAATAATTAATATATATATAATATAATATTAATAATATATATATATAATATATTATTATTATAATATAAATATATAATAATTAATAATAATATATATTATAATAATATAAATATATATATAATATATTATAATAATAATACTAGATTTATTTATAAAAAAATAATAAAGCAAAAGAGTTATTTAGGACTCTTTTGCTTATTTATTACATTTTACTTCTTTGTTTCTTTTCTATTTTCTTTACTTTTCCCCCCTTTTCTTTTCTTTTTTCTTTTCTTTATTTCTTATTTCCCCCCTACCTGTTTTTCCTCCTATTGAATATTTTCACAATGCCTATTTTACCCCCCTACTTTTAACGTAGTTGAATTTTTCCTATTCTGTTGGTATATTTTCATTCTGATTATATTAAAAATTGAACCTGCGTTAAATAAACCACGTTAAAATTGATTTCCCGACGTGCGTTATATTTCCACCTGCTTTTTTATCATCCCCCCAATACTATACTAATTCTGCCCTGAATTATATCCCTATAACCCCCCTAATACCTTATGACCTATAAATCAATAATGACATATTATCACGTATAAAAGAAAATATAGCACCTATATATCAAATACAGAATGCTATATTTTTCTTATGAATAAAAAAATGATTAGAATGGTATATCGGGATTTTGTTCGATTAAGCTTGCTATACCAGGAGTAAATTGCAAGTTGAGGGTACCCAAGCCACCAGTAGTCCGATTTTTTTTCACGATAATTTTAGCATCGCTATTTTGGGTTGTATTGTTATAGTAGGCATCTCTATATACGAACATTACGACATCTGCATCTTGTTCAATGGAGCCTGATTCACGTAAATCGGAGAGTATTGGTTCTTTATTTGTTCGTGCATCTACAGATCTATTTAGTTGAGCTGCTGAGAGAACTACCAATTTAAAATCTTTAGCTATAATTTTCAGTTGGCGGGATAGTTCTGAGACTTCACGTTCTCGTACATCATAATTTTTAGTAGTCATTAATTGCAAATAGTCTATAATGACCACATCAATTTTGCGGGTATGTTGCAATTGGTATATTCTACTGCGGAGGGTAACAACATCTAAGTTGCCGTGGTCATCGATGTATATAGGTAATTGTTGCAATTTTTGAAGTCCTTGCTTTAATATACCAGGTTTAGTTTCGATTAATTCACGAATGTTTTTATTTAATACTAAATTCATTAATCTGACTAATAATTCTTCTTTTGTTGATTCTAAACTAAAAAAAGCTACACTTAAACCCTGCATAGCCATTCTATATGCCATATTAATTAATACTGCGGTTTTGCCCATTGATGGGCGCCCCGCAATTATATTCATTTGACCTTGCACGTACCCACCCATTAATATATCATCTAATTGTTTATACCCAGATGTTATGAATTTATGAATAAATGGATTATCACCTTCATCCAATAACTCAGACATTTTAGATGTCATAGTATTTAAATCTTCAATAGCCTCAAATTGAGCTACCTGTGTAAGCTTATTTATCTGTATATTGAAATCTTCGATAATATCCAAGGGGTCTTCACGTGCGTATATACGTTGTTGCATTTTAGTAGATATTGCAAACATATAATGCCTCAAAGATTGTCCTAATACTACGTTGCAAATATCCCTAATGTTCTGTTTTTGCCAAGATTGTGAGAGCGTTAATATATAATTTTTAACCTGCGAGGGCGATAACTTTTTGCCTAACTTATCTGTGAATATTGTAGGATTTATTTCGATGTTGTGAGTATATAAATTTACTAATTCATTGTATGCGTATTTATTTAAATCATTGTGTATGTGTATGGGATTAGGTGTCAATATGCTAATAACTGTGCCTATATTATCAGGCTCGACATACATACCTCCAATTAAAGCGTTCTCTGCATCCATACTGATGATTTGTGACACTTATAACCTCCTTTAGTATGTAAATAATAATTGTTAATTTAATTGTGCAAATTGGTCTATCCAATAATAAAATTCATTAGATAATGCTTCTTCACATCGTGCTTTGTATAAAGCAAGTATTCCAGTATGTTTTATATCTGGTATATTAAATAATAATATGGGAGCAGGCGACTGTGTATCATTATCTATCTGTGAATTGTTTTCTAATATCAAATATTCTAAAATTTTTTGAATATTCTTTTTAGTTAATGATTGTATGAATGTGTGATATTTATTGTATTGCTTCATTAAAGCATTATAATTCTTACACTCACTAAATGTTTGCGTGCATATTTGTTGAAACATTAATCCACAAAATTGTGATAAAAATATATGAGCTGTATTATTATCTATTTTCATTTTACCTACCCCCATTTTTACAAATATACTAAATCCATTTGATAAAATTTTTACCCATTGCAGTATCCTCGAATACAGGGAATACCCATATCCACGGCGCCGAATAATATATTAATGCGTCCATTATATCCCAAGTATGCAAATATACATATTTGAAATCCGGTCCATTTCCCGCCATTAACCAATTTGATATGACGCTAGATAATTTGAGTGCCTTTTCTGTAATAGTGTTGTAAGTATCGTCAATCTCTGGCATTGGAAAATTATCAATTACTTCTACATTGCGGAACCAATCATACGCATAATCCGCTATACCCTTTTCATTTGATACTATAAGTAAATCAGATTGCTTGTATCTTTCATTAAAATCCAGGTCCATCATCTTCCTCCTCGTTTGTTATTGCATCATCTTGATCAAAAGGCTTAGCTAAAAAGTCAGCGTGCATCTCTTCGTTTAACATTCTGACAATATCCTTGTCGGCATCAGCTTCACTGCGAGAAGATTCGTAAGTTCCCACAACACAACCATTCGCTATGAGCGTTAAATTGAGCTTCTCTTGATATAAACCAAAATCTAAACGTCCAAAAACTGATACGTAAGGATGCTCGTGAGTAGTCAGCTCCCTATATAAAGCGTCAATTTCAAATTCATTGAATATGAGCACTTTGATAAATACTGCCTGCTTAATGTTCTTAATAGGATAACGTAAAGTGAATGATAAGTACCCCTTACCGTTTTTGGCTGTCGCCATCTTGGGATAATATGCTATCCCCGTCATTGTGATTTGATTGTTATATTTCATTTCAAAAACCTTTAATTGTAAAAAATGCAAATTAAGTATTATAAAGCAAATAGCAAAATAAATGTAATTTAATTATTTATGAATTTGTAAATCATTGATAACAAGATAAATTAAAAAAAAGATTTTTTTGTGTATATTATATTATTTTGTTTAATTTTGTATTATAGAAAGAAAGGCATAATATGGAAAACGAAGTAGAATACAATCCCAACCAATTAAAAAAGGATATTGATGATTTAATTCGTCAAGGTGTTGAACGTCTTGCTAATTTTATTACTGATAATGATAGTAATTCTAATGAATTTTTTAAAGCAATGCAAACACTAATAACAATTAGAAAGACTTTGGATGGTACTAAAACAGACAAAAAAGGTATTGTAGATGACCTAGACGCTCCTACTAATACTTGGAATATTATTCCAAAGTATTTAAAGATTGCTAAATAATTGTTATATAGGATGCAATTATTATTTATATAGGGTGGGAGTAATTATGAAGTTAAGCGATTATATGAGCCCTACGGCAGTGCAGAAGCAGGCAATGGATTTATTGGGCACGGGTTCATATATATTTTATGGTGGTGCGCGTGGTGGCGGCAAAAGTTGGATGGCTTTAGCAGCTGCTGTGCGTTGTGCTATAAATTATCCAGGTTTGAATGTTGTTATTATTCGTAAGACATATTCTGAAATTGAAGAGTTATTTATTAACGAACTTATCAGTAGATACCCACCTGACATATTTGGATATGTTTTGAAGGTCAAGCAGAAGGTAGCTGTATTTGATAATGGCTCACGTATTACTTTCCGTTCTCTCGAAACAAAGAATGATGCACAAAAAATTCAAGGATTGGAATATCAGCTAATGATTATAGATGAAGCACCTAACTTTCCAGACCATTTATTGAAGTTATTATTTGCATCGTGTAGGTCAGCTAAGAATATTAATTTTAAAGCTACGGTATTAATGACTGGGAACCCAGGGGGTATTAGTCATTTATGGTTTAAAACGCATTTTGTAGATAGAGATTACACACAATGGTCGGCGGAAGAATTAGAGCAAAAAGAATATTTTAAATTTATCCCAGCTCGTATATATGATAATCCTTATCTCGATAGGGAGCAATATATCAGAGCATTGAAATTGCAAGATCCTGGCATATTAGAAGCCTGGCTTAATGGTGATTGGAGTGTATACGCAGGTCAGTTTTTTGATTCTTGGTCTGATGATGTGCACGTAATAGAGCCATTTAAAATACCACGCACTTGGAATTTTGCGGCTGGGTTAGATTTAGGATATACAGATCACCCAACGGTATGCTTATGGGGTGCTCAAGATCCTGACACTGGTAATGTATATATATTCCAAGAGTATACTGCTATGGGTGTAGCCGAACAATATATAGATGATATTAAACCTATATACGATCAATTGCCCCAACACATTATTTGGGCAGATCCTTCGATATGGGGCGAGAGTAAAATGAAAAATTATTTAGAAGAATCTGTGGCTAATATGTTTATACGGCGTGGGTTGCCAGTAATGCCAGCTTCTAATTCACGTGTAAATGGATGGCGGATAGTGAAGCAATGGTTGTTCCATACTCCTAATAAACCTCCTAAATTGCATATCTTTAATATATGCACCACTTTAATAGATACTCTTCCAATACTGCAATATACACAAAGAAGTGGAACAAATAGAGAAGATTTAGATACGACTGGTCCTGATGATGCAGCTGATGCTTTACGTTATATGCTGGTGTCTGGTTTTGGTTATCCAGATTACACAGCAATTAGTTCAGAAGAATTAACTAATTTTTATACTGATCGAGAAAACCGAATAGATAATGATTACGAAAGTTCCACGGCTGATTTATCCGAGTTAGAAGCTGGCGATATATACGACCCAAGAAAAAATCCATATTTTGTAAGTTTAAAATCTTATTATTTATGATTAAATATAGAGTGGAACTATTATGAAATTGCCGAAACAAGTAAAGAATGATATTGATTTATATGAGAAAGTTAGAACTAATCTAGAATCGGTAAATTCTGATTTTAATGAGATATACGAAGATGGATTAACAAATTATAATTATTATAGTGGGCATCCTTGGACTGAAGAAGAAATTCAAAGCCATTTGCAACAGGGGCGGAAGCCAAAAGTAATGAATGAAATATTCCCAAAAATTCAACATCTTATTGGCGTGCAAATGCAAACTCGTATGGATATTAAAGCTGTCGGCAGAGAAGTAAGCGATGAATTAGCCTCGGATATATTATCGTATTTAATTAAATGGGTTGAACAAAGCAATAATATAAAAAATATAGAAACAGATATATTCACCACTGGTTGTCTAACAGGTGTGGGTTTTGCACATATTTATTGGGATACTAATGAAGTGCTAGATGGATACCCGAAAATAGAATATGTCCCATTTGGCGAAATGTATTGGGATTTGTATCATACGCACGATAAACTATTGCGTGACGCACCGTGGATGTGTAGAGTATTTTATGAATCTCGTGAAAACTTAGCATCTATATTTCCTGATTTTGAAGATTATATTTTAAATGAAGCTATTTTAGCTGATGAAGATGTAGATGCAATTAATGCAAAACGCTATATAATGGAGTATGTGAAATATCAAGACCCTAAAAAAGAACTGCTAAAATGTTATGATTATAATGAACATAAAGTGATTACTGTATGGATAGTAGTTGATGATATTCGTGGTGAGATACATAAATTTGATACTAAAAATGAAGCAAAAACTTACTTTGAAACTTTGCAATCTGGCTATATTGAGCAGGGGATACCCCTTACATTAGGCGATGCATATGGTACAGAACTTTTATATATGGATAAATACAATAGCGAGATCATCCATCAAACTATTGTGATAGGCGATAAGGTTATTGTAGATACTGATTTATCTATTACAGATTATCAGTATGTCCCATATTTTCCGTATTTTTGGGAAGGCAATTTCTTTAGCGTTGTGGATAATTTAAAGAATCCACAAGATGAAATCAATCGTGGCTTCTCGCAATGGGATCACGCCTTAGGTGCCCAGAATAAAGGTGTAACATTAGTTAATGAAGCATTGCTAAAACGGGGGGTAACATTAGAAAAGGTGCGTCGTGAGTTATCTACAACACGTCCTATTATTCCAGTTATAGGAAACGCTATACAAGTATTGCAAGATAATCCTGTGAATCCGCAGATATTCCAAACTATTAATTTTGCTCGTGAAATAATGACTACGCAAATGGGCGGTCCAAACGCTATGGGTTTAACTGAAAATGCGGCTGAGAGTGGGCGGGCTGTAGAAGCTCGTGCAGCAGCTGCAGGTACAGGGCATTTACCTGTATTAGAAGCGTTACGTGTTTGGCGATTAGCGGTAAGCGAGCGTATAGTATGGTATATACAACATTGTATGTCGCCCCGTCAAATTATTCGTTTGATAGGGCAAAGTAAAGATTTGCAATATGTGAATATTGATAATTCAATATTAGATACACTTACTGAAATTAAATTTGATATTGTGGTTGATGAGGCAATGCAAACCCAAGCAATGAAAGAAAAATATTTCACAGAACTATTACACTTTTTCCAAGTTGTTCCAATGCCACCTGAACTTACAATGCCATTATTATTAGAATATACTTCTCTACCAGAAACAAAGAAAGAAGAGATACGAAAATATTATTCTCAATATCAGCAACAAGCAGTAGAGATGGCACAACAGGCGAAGGAACAAAAAATACAAGAGCAAGTACAAACGCAAGTTAAGAAACAAATCCTTCGTGATGAATTGAAAAAGTCAATAGGCATCAGTCCAAAGGAGCAGGAAAGTAATGTGGTACAACAATTAATGCAAGTCCAACAGCAGAATCAACCTGGAGCATCAAAATGAATGTGAATAAAATAATTTGTTTATGTAAAGAATATTATTAATTTTGTAAAAAAATAGGTGTTTATATGGCTGATAATGTAGTGACAGATGAAGTTTTAAACGAAAGTGAGGAACAGAATCTTGATAGTCAAGAGCAGTTCAACTCTGGCTATGATGTAAATTCTGATGAAGGTGAGTTGCAAATTGAAGGTGGGCAACAGGAACAGTTATATGATGTTGAACCTGTTGGTGGTCAATTTGAGGTTGTTTATAATGATGATACAGGGCGACCAGTTAAAGAGATAGTGACCGAGCAACAATTGGAAGATTTGTGGCGGGACTATAGAATAAATGGTGAAAAGTATCAATCATATAAAACTTTAGAACCATTATTGAATGATATAGCGAAATCTGATTTCTTGCGATATTTTTTAAATAATAAGGCGCAAGGTTATACCGAAGAACAAATTTTTGATGCGTATTATATGGCTAAACATCCAGAGGCATACAGGGACCGAACAGTTCCACAGGAAGTAGTAGAACCAGAACCCGAGTATTTTGATACTGTTGCAGATGAAATACAATACAGAGCTTCTAAGATTGTGGAGCGGGAAACCAAAGGATTGAAAGCGGAGATAGAAACTTTGAAATCAGCATTAAACAATGTAACACGTCAGAATGAGCAACAGCGGATAATACAACATAATGATGCAGTACTGGCAGGTGCATTGAATACGGTGGGATTAAATAGTAATTTAAGTAATGAAGATTTAAAAATATTAGGTAGTACCATTACTGAATTATATCCAAATGTAGATTTAAGTATTAATCCTTTAAATGAAAAACAAGCTCAATTAATTGTTCGTGCTGCATTTGGCAATAGGAATAATATGGGCAAAGTAGAAAGTCGTAATAATACTAACCAAAAGACACCAGTTGCTATTGTAGGCTCTAAAGCTACAGGCAATGTTATTAAAAAACCAATTGGAAATATAGAAGCTCGTTCTAAAGCAGAACGTTCTAGAAGAATAGATGAATTGTTAGGATAAAAAAATTAAATATAAGTAAAAACAAAGGATAGGAGATTATTATGGCTTTCAATAGCGTAATCACAAGAGGACCTGCGACAACAACTAATGCAGATCCGTATCAATTAAAAGAGCATTTAGACGAAAAAATACGTACTGTATCTCCAGATGCGACCCCATTAGTAACGTTATCGCAGTATGCAATGCGGGGTCCTAAGCCACGTAGTCATAAAGTGATTCAAATGGAGTTTGACGAGTTTGACCATTTCGATTTTTGTTCGAAAGCTCAGGCAGGTACGACTTTGGTTAGCACAGGAGGATATGGTCGTTTTGCTAGGTTGAAACTAGATCAACCATCAAGACCTTGGACCAATTCTGATATGTATTATGATCCTCAAGATGTTCTCTTTGTGCAAAAGACAGGGCAGAATCTTGAAGTTGTAATGACGCCGACATCGAGCAAGTGGATGGGGGATGATCCTAGCACTGCCTTAAAATTACCGCAAACATTAGCTACTGGCACTGGTTCTAATACAGTGATGGTTAGCACTTGTACACCTGGTTATGTGGTAGTACGTGTTATTGAAGATGAACCATTCAGGACATTTAGTAAATCAGATGTAATTTATTTAGGTCGCACTATTAAAGAGTCGCAAGATATTGGGCGTTTTTCTCACCAGGCGCATCCAATTTATAACTGCAATTTTGTTGAGCATAAAGAGACAACATTTACGATGTCAGAGGATATGCGTAATATGGTAGATACCCGTGAAGCTGCAACTTGGGAATTTCAGGTAGAGCAATTAGCACGTAATTTCAAAAAGACTATTGAGTATAATTTTATGTGGGGTCATCGCAAAGTAGAGTTTTCGCAGAATAGAGCCACACGTTATATGGGTGGTTTATTTGATGCAATTAGAACAAATGTTGCTACGTATAATCCTTCTACGATAACAGATTTTGAAGAGTTCTTTATGAACTTTACTACTGATATGGCATTTGCAACTGCACCAAATGGGAATAAAAAGATAATGATTGCAGGTGCAAGATTATTGCAAAGATTCAATAGAGCATTTAAAGATTATCGTAGAATGACCGACCAGGTGCCAGCAGGAAAAATAGGGTTGAATTTAGATACATATGTTGTTCCAGGAGGTTTTGAATTAAAGATTATCCGTAGTGATATGTTACGTATGAATACTGGTTTCGAGGATTGGGGTTTTGTTATTGATCCTAAGGAAATCGAAATTATGGTAAATAAGAATTTTGAAACGAGAGCTTGGCAAGATCCAGGTGAACGTGATTACCATTTAATGATTGAATGGCAAGGCACAATTGCTTGGCATCGTGAACAAGTTCACGCACTTTTAAGAACAGCATAAAAATAAAAGGAGAATAAAAATGCGATATATTAGCAAAAATGATATTGATTTGTTCCGTAATAATGGGACAATAGCATATCAATTTAAATATAACTATCTTGATTTAGGATCAGGGAATATAATCGACGCATCATTAATGACGCCAGATTCCTTATCATTGCAATTAGTTTATCCGACTGATTTAAGTGGGGCGACTACCAATAGGCTCGAAATGGCAGGAAAAGGCACATTATATGGCGAGGAACGTTTGTTTGTAGAATCGCCAATATTAAATTGGTCGAGTGGTACGCTTGCCGCTATTAATGGCACTTGGTATGAGGTAATTGCAGGCATAGTATCTTATAACAACAAACAATATAGGGCAGGTGATGTTTTCAAAGGGATTGATACAAATAACATAACAGATGTATCGGGTGGTGCAGAGATAGCAAAAACTTATGCGGGCGATAATGAGGATGTAATTGATAGACGAGGGCAATTCTGGCTCAAACATTTACAGCACGGCGACGAACCTTATGACTATCCAGTGCGAGATGCTATTGGATATGAACCACGTAGTTCATTGACTACTACTGATGCAAATTATTATGGATGGACTAGATAATTAAAATTAAAGGAGTAATATATGGAAGTAAGTAAGAAACAAGAAGTATTAAGTGGGGAAGCAGTTGTAAGTCCTGATACGAAAAGTATTACTGTAAATATTGTTGAACCTAATAAGCAAGCTGATTATAATATTGACAGATATATAGGTCGCAAAGTAGAAGATGAGAAGTCGGGTGCTTTAACTACGTATGTATCTACGAAGAAGGCACCCGCAATCTTCTTAAATGAGAACACTTATTTACGTTTTACACATCATAATTTTGTAACTGATGATGTAGAATTAAAGAGAATTATTGAGTCGAGCGATTTATATGGAACTGTAATATTTAAAGAGAGTTTTCCTGATTGGGCAAAAAAACAAATGGAGGAAGAGAGGCGGTATATAACCCGTGATAGTGCAGAGTTTGAATAAAAGGAAAAAAAATGGCAACAAAAATATTATTATCAATGGGACAACCTACACGTGAGCACGAACGCAAGACAGCTGTTACCATAGATTTAAATAAATTAGCAAATGAAAAAGCAGGCTTATTGAATAGAGCTACTGAATTAAAACTAAAAGAGCAGGAACTTGTAACAAAGCAAATGCAGACGGAATTGAGTAAGTTATTAGCGGTGAATGAGAATAATCAGCGTTTTCAACAACTTGTTGATTTAGCAGCTAAATTACAAATACAACAAGCATTAATAGATGCGAAGTTAGGCATATTAGGGAGCACTATGCAACAACCAACATCGCCCCCCGCTATGGGTGGTAATATGATGTCGCCTGGTATGCTTCCACAATCAGCACCAACTGGAATGGCGATGCCGCCAGTTCCAGGTGCAGAGATGAGCCAAATGCCTCCTGAGATGGGTGCCTCTGGTGGAAGTCAATTATCTGGTGCGCCTATGCAATCTGGTATGTATAGATTTTCACCATCAAGCGGAACTAATGGGGGGAATAGCGGAGGTGGGATGCCTCTACCAATGTAACGAAATAAGAGTATGCAAATAATGGGGGCACAATGGATGGGTCGGATTTGGTATTGCAAATTAGACGTGCTTTACGTGATGTTACGAGCGCACGAAGCCAAGGTCAATTTTATGATGATGATGAAATTATTTTAGCTCTTAATAATGCACAAATGCTTTTTGTGAATTATTGTTTAGAGCGTAATTTATATGTATATTTAGAAGGATTAATAAGGGTCAGTGATAGAATTGGATGGAATGCTCAATTGAATGTCCCAGCTAATTTGAATATATTAACTGACCCTTATTTGCATATTATATCTGCTGTATTCCAAGATTCTGAACATTCATATTTATCACGTGTTTATCTCGGTGGTGAAGCATTACAATATTTATATACTGAGCATTATGGTACGTATATAATTAACAATGCTATTTATTTTAGTAGAGGGTGGGGTGGTGCGCCTAGTAATTACAATCAGCAATTATCAGGTCGTATAATATATTATACTTATCCTGCACGAATATATGGGGCTCTTCCTTCGCCTCCTGTACCAATTGATTATGTAACTAAATCTTTTTCTGATGCAATATATGAAAATGTGATATTGTATATAGCAGCTTCTATATTAAGTTTAAAGGATAGTTTATCCCAGCGGGATGTAAAATTATTATCCGAAGGCAAAACTTTTGAATCAACTATACCTACGCAGTTAATATATTTATATTCCAAGATAGATAGTTTTTTAGAACCATATAAACCACAATAGCAATGACACCATTAGAAATCGTATCTACTGTTAGGACGTTATTAGACTCAGGGCACGAATGGTATGCTCCACTTGATTTTATGGAGCAACAGATTGATAATGCTCAGCGGGTGTTAATTGCTAAAGCGCACGCCAAAGGTGATGAACGTTGTTTAAGACCTTTATATGTATTTGAGGAAGACCGTATTATTGATAATACGACAGCTGAATTTCAATTAAATACATTAATGTTTTTCCCCCGCAATTTAATTGTCAAGACGGTAGATAATAATGGCAATAATAAATTTGTAACTTTATCATATTTAGAACCTGCAAAATTTGAAAATTACAATATGATATTTACAAACCAACCATATTTATTACCAGGAGCTAATTATCCGAAGTATGGTTACTGGAGTTATGTCAATAGAACTGATGCGAATAATATATTGCGCACTATTATCCAAATTAAGAATAATACAGGTATGCAGAATTTATTAGCTTCTATTTTATATATTCGGTATCCTGTTGCATTTTCAGTAGCGAATAATATAGGATTGGAAGTGCCACTTGAATATCATTTCGAGGTAGCTTGTTTTGCAGCTGAACGTATTAATACTATGGATGTTACAGAACAACAGCGTGGATTATATGTGCCTATAGAATCAGGACAACGCATACCATTACAGAATGCAGGGGGCAGTAATGATTAATTATGGTGGTGTGCGATTACGTGATGCAATTGACGAAATACTTAATAGGGTAAATAGTTATCGCAATGGTTTTAATATAGATTATTTTAGTTTAGTGCAGATTGTCAATACTGCCTTAATGGATACTATTTCTATATTATTGCCTGTATATGGTCATAATTATATAGCTAGATTTAATGTAGTTAATGGTCAATTTTTAGGTCCAAATTTTATTAAGCCACACAGAGTATTAATTCAAAAGAGTGCAGTTGATCCATTGCGAGAGGCACGGTATGTAAATAGTCGTGAATACAATGCACTTGTTAATTGGGAGACAGCTCACAGTTGGAATGTAGCAATAGAGGATAATCCTGTATATACAATCTATGGTTTAGTATTTTATGCTACTACACAGCCTATGTCTAATATTGATATAATTAGCAATACTACTATACAAGGAATAATGGAGGCATATATATATCCTAATGTTTTGCAGGAGACACAGAATAATGTTATATTGCCTATACCTTATGAATATATAGATTTATTTTATTCTATTGCATTATTAAAATTATTAATGCACGCTGATGAGAGAGGTGAATTGAGTTATTTATTACAGAATATACAGAAGATAAAAAGTGAATTATATCAAAGAAAGAAAGAAAAAGAATTAACGGAAGCGAGACAATTAGAAAGTTTTGTAGAGCCTCGCATCCCATTTGTTCCATCACAAGCGACGCCAGGGGAGGTAGCACCTAATTTATGATATTAGCTGAATACATAGATTTCTTAAAAATCCGATTAAAGCGATATTTCGCAGGCGCAGTTGTTAGCGATGTATCCATATCTAATTATATTAATACGGCGAGGCGTAAAGTCCAAAATTATGTTTTGCCTTTTATGTCTGATAGATTTGGCAATGTAATTAATATACCATTCAATAATGGAACACAAGATCCAACTATACAAAATATTCAATACGGGACACGAGCATACCAAGTATTTGTATATGGTATGCCAGCGGATTTAATATCTATTGATAATGTATATATGATGTGGCAGGGGACATCGGTATTGTATAAAAAGCAATGCCGTCAATCGAGCAAACGGGAAGTCTATACCATTTCTATTCACGATTGGAATGTGCCAACTATTGATAGTCCTATTTTTGCGTATGAATATGATGTATTTGCAAGGACGATTTTATTATATATAGGTGCAACATTCGACCAAGCTACTATAGCAAGTTTAACTAATTTGAATGCTACACTGCAAGTATGGTATGTGCAAGCATTATTAGAATTAACTGAACCAACTGATATGGAATTATATCTATCACCTGAGTTGCAAGAATTAGTAATATTAGAAGCTATGAAAAATTTGTTAATAGATTATTATCCATCGGTAAATTTAAATTTAATTAATCAAGAATTAATGTCTGCATTTGAAACTCTAATGACAGCATATCAATTAGATGTTCAGACGCAAGTAGAAGAATTATCAACTATGAAAAAGGAAGAGGGCTTATAATGTCTAGCACAATGGCTGAAATGTTTTCGGATTTTAGAGATATGGCGAAGTTATATACCGAGACTTTAGATGTAACTGAATTAGCCTTTATGAGATGGCTAACAAAAGGCATACAGATATTTCAACGTGAGACGGAATATGTGGAACAAGTGCAACGGATTGATTTAAACGCAGACAATATATATATGTTGCCTACCGATGTATTACGTATAATTGAATTACGCAATGGATTGATACCACAAGATGAGGCTAATTATCCTACTGCAACTGTCCCTATATTGATTGTAGATTTTGAACAATTTACACGGATACGAGATACGTTGCATACAGGAGTTGGACGCACTCCTAATGTATATATGTATCATTATCCTGATAAAAGTGTATATATTGCAACTGTATGGCGACAGGAAATATTGATATATCCACAATATGATGGTCCTTTATATTTGTGGTATATACCTGATTTGTCCCCATTAAGTGCAACTGAACAATGGATACGAGCCGATGATACTACTACTGTGCCTATTACATATAACAGTTGGTATCCATTAGACCAGGTAATCGTGCATCCTATTACAGGGCAGAACATTACTCGATTTATGTATCAATTTAGCACCAAGCGATTAAATCCTGTATTATCACCGTATGAGAATGCATTTATAGATTATGCTTTAAGTTTGTTTATCAAGAGTAAAGGCAGTGCTAATTATAGAGTATTTGAGCAAAGTTTTAAGCAGGAGATAGAGAGAGCTAAAGTTAATAAGCCTACTTTATTCCAACAAGGTATTGTAGATTACAAATTTGCACCATTTTCATAGGGAGTGGGGAGAATGTATCAAAAAATTATAATGCAAAATTTTGGTGGATTAAATTCTAATATACAGCTGATTCATAATCCTGAAAAAGAATTTGCAGCTGATATTTTAAATTATAAACATAAAATATCTAACAAAATTGAATCTCGCAATGGGTATGAGTTTGGTGCATATAACCCACGCATAGGTGTCACATTCCCTGATATAAATACAATTGATAATAATTTAGGTATATTAGGTATTTCAGAATTTTTGCTACCTGGTGAAGCATCTGAATATGTATATGGTGGCAATAGATATATGGTATATGCTTATCGTTTAGGTTTTGATGGATTAAACAATGATGGCACAATAGAGCCGGATCGATATAAATTCTCCCTTGACCTACTTCATTTAAATCAGTTATTAACTAATTATATATCCAATCAAACAGTTCAAAGCATAGATATAAATGAATATGGTTATCCTGTATATAATGGTATTATGCACATTGATTATGACTTAGGGCAAATGACATATATTGATAAAGATAATTATATGATATATGCTTTTGTGCCGTTAGAAACTGCCGACCGTAATTATGTATTGCCTGCAAGATTTTTATTTAATGGTAAATTAGGCAGTGGTCCTTTAAATCATATGACACGCCGTTCATATTATCGTGAGTATTATTTCAATGATAATAGTGGCGATATTATACGGTATAAAGATTTATATCCTAATAGACAATTGCGTAATGAAAAGCACGTGTTATATGCACCTAATAAATTTAGAATATCAGATAATGAAAATGATTTATGGATTAATCAATATGTAGATATAAGTGAATATAGACATCAATTAATTATATCAGATAAAATTAATGGCGATGTTACAATTAGAGATTTATTAGCGGATCAGGAACAAGGGGTTACGCAAGACCATCAATTAGAAATATTGCCAAATTGCAAACCTGTATTAGACCCTGATATAATAAATATAGATTATAGAATAGGAATAGGCGAAGAAAACTCAGAAACGGAAGGTGTCAAACACGGTATGGCTCTCTATAATTATGAACTTAAAAAGAGTAATCAGAAAGGCACAGTAAATCCGTGTAGAAATGAAGTATCAAATCCTGAGACTTATGGTGGGGATACAGTACCTGGCGAAGACGCAGTTGCTATAAGTGATACAATTGAGAATACCGCATATATAACATTTAAAATGAATATGGGGAATACGGACAGTGGTTCAGGTTTAAAAAGATCATATTATTCTGATAGTATTAGATTTGTAAGGAACGATACAGAATATTATCGATTTAGTAATGGCGAAGATGGAGTTGAATTTAATGATATAGATAAGGAAGTGCATTTGCACGAAGACGAATACATAGATCCCGAGACAGGCGAGACTGTAAAAGAAACATCCTCTGATGTATATATATGGAATGATTTAGAGTTGCAGTATTTTCCTACGAAAGGCTCGGTATTAGATGGCACTTATTTGATGGATGCGGCTGATAGAGTATTTGATAAAAAGACACCACAGAAATCACGTATTACTAAATTAGAAGAGAAAGACAAATATTCTAAAAAGTTACCATTGGGTACGTGGCGTTATAAATTTGTATGGGATTATGGTGATGGTCGTTATAGTGTAGCAAGCACTGAAAAATTAGTATCAGATATATTATGGAGTGCTATACCTGATAATGATTTGATAAAAGGTAAGACACCTAATGAATATGCAGGTGTATATGAACGTCCCCGATTATTAGATGAATATGAATATAGACGCACTAATTATTTACCTTCATCTGGGGACGTAACTGATACGCCAGGCTTTCCATTTAATTTATATGAGCCTAGATATTTTGAACCTTTAAATAGATATGCAATTCCATTAACTAATTTTTTTGATATTGATGGACGTTTAACCCGATTAGGTCAGAATTTCTTTAAAATAAAAGAAAAGTTATATGGTAGTCAATATCATAGATTTGGTATAAAGGATTGGACATTAGATGAAAATAATTATGTACGGGATAGAGATAGTAATATTATAAATTTTTATAATGATGAACGCACCCGTGATTTTATAGATTTTGCAACATTAATAACTACAAGAGTGCCAGAACATACCCTTAAATTAAATGGCACATTTTACGAAGCTAGTTTTATATTCACACATAATTTAGATATATCAGCATATATAGAAGATGCTTTAAAAGATACGCACGTATTTGTTTCATCAGGTGATTTGATAATACCCACATTTGCGGATCGTTCTAATGCACGCAGTATAATGAGTTTATTTGATGCGGAAGGCAATATTAGATTAGCTAATGCGCCTGTGCGAGTATTAGCATTGCCCACATTGGCGGAACAACCTACTGGATATATTTTTGATGTCGGTGGAAAATTATATTATAGTGTTTCATATTTTCCACTCTCTGTTTTTAACAAAGCAGGATATAGTGTAAAGGAAGGAAATGATGTATATCTTGAATTTTATGATAGAAGTAAAGACGAGATTATACGTGCACAGAGAAGCCCTTTATCACAAAATTCTCTTGGTGGAGCGAGATATTCGATATTGGATTCTCCCACTACTTTAATTAATAACGGCGAATTTGTATTTCCGGAAGGTTGGACACAAAGTAATAATTTATGGCACGGCACATTATTAAAAGGGATTACAGATGAGAGTGAGGACTTACAAGTGTCTAGATCGGATGTAGACTCGCAAGCAATTAATAGATTAATTAAACCAGGAATATTAGAATTAGATTTATTAGATAGAGACAATAGATTATTTAATAATGAAATAGAGCGAGCAAGCGATAATTTAATTTGTGAACATTTAGCTGTTCTATACCGCATACGTTTTTATGAGCCTAACTGGGCTGGGAAAATTAAAGAATTTAACGATTATGTGAATAAATTAACCCGATGGACAGATAATGTCGATGGCGGCGGCTGGTTTTGGGATCTCTTTAAGAAGTTATGGGATGCAGATACAATAGGTAGTTCTGATATTTTATGTGAAAATGCTACTAATATTAATGTAGGGCGGGTTGGTTATCCATATATGCCAAGTTATGATTCTGATAATGTATCTCATATAGGCAAAAATCTTGATATATTTTCATATACTCCAGCCACTAGATTATTAGCATTAGAACAATTAACAAGTTATTTCCCATCTTCATTATTATTTGGAGCACCTCGTGTAGGCATTCGTATAAGTTATGAGAATGTTCCAAAGGATGCAAAGAAGTTATTAATCTATCGTACACTTGCATCGGTAGATAATGAATATGAACCTAATAATTATGGTTTAGTTGATGAGATTGAAATTAAACGGTTCGATCACACAATTGACGATGACACTAAAATATATGATATTCACGCTGGCACAATTATACAGAGTAAAGATAATGATAATCAATTAATATATCCTTTAACTGATGGTGATGCGATAACAGAGGATGTAGTAATTAATGGAGTTAAAAGAACATTTCACGGTATATATTATTTTGATGATGTTCGGGACGAAGCATTAGATTTTACAAGTTCGCCTAATGATTATGATGGTTTATATTTCCCATTACAATCGAGATTTAATATATCATTAAATGAACGTTTATATTATGCTAATTTTATAGAAACATACCAACCATTGCACCCAACATCAGATATAAGTTATTATTTATTTAAAGGGGATAAAGGATTTCCAAGTGGTACAGAATTAGAATATGCTTTTGTATTTAAAGATATTAATGATATTGTCTCCCGTCCTGGCGTATTACAAGATGCACTTTATACTACGAAAATAACCTTAGGTACTGACGGCACTAAAATTATAGAGGATCCAGATGAATATGGCAATGGTGATAATTATGTAGTAGGTTTATATTGGTTGCCATCACCATACAATGATTCAATTAAATATTTAGAGATATATAGACGACGATCGCCACACGCTGAATTTAGATATATAGGGAAGATAGAGACCACGCCTGATACAGAGGGATTATTTATAGATGACTTTTTACCTGATGGAGCAGTATTAGGTTCTACTGATCCAATTACAATGGAATATCAGAGTGGTTTGCGATGGAGCGAACCTTATTTGCCAGATACTATTAAATTTGATAGTTTCATTGAATACAAGAGTGGAGACCAATCGCAGATTACAGGTATAGAGTCGCTTGCGGGTAATCTATTAATATTTAAAGAAAATTCAATGCACAGGGTAGCGGTTCAAGCTGATTCGCCACCTTTATCAAGGACTGATGAAATATCACCCACGTTAGGATGTATTGCGCCGCATACTATTAAGAATGTAAATAATTATGTATATTTCCTTTCAGCTGATGGATTTTATGTATATGATAATAATATACCTAAATTATTAGATGCGCAATATTCAGGTGAATTAAAAATGCGAATGAAGGCATTAGGCGATGATATACGGGAAGCTACAGTTGGATATAATCAGCACGACAACTCAATATATTTAAATATACCATATATCACAACAGGGCATCCAATCCAAGATTATGATGAAATACCTATCTATCCTATTAATTATTATCAGGATAATAGCGTATCTGGTGGAGATCCTATCAAAGTAACACAAGAGAATTTACATCGTATTTATGGTAATATCTACGTACATAATTTATATACAGGGGCGGTAACTAAATATTCGTATCCTGGAACGTGGGTATTAAATGGTATAACACAAAATCTAATTACAGATGGTAGGCAAATGGTGCGGATGTATTATAATGATACGCAAGGTAATTTGCGGAGTGCTGATATAATGCCCCATTTATACGTGCAGACTACTGGCGATATTGGATTTAATTGGGCTGGTATATATATAGAAAGTATATATAATAGTCCAAAAATAGAATTAAGGGTATCTACAAGTGCCCCAGTTGCTTTCATTGGCAATAATGTTACACAATTGGGTGTAAATTATGATGCTATATTAGATAGGTTTGCTAAATTTCCAGGCAATCAATCAGCTCAATTTCCACGTACATTGCCAAAAGCAATACATAATTATTATAGGAGTTCTTTAATAGATTTAGGTAGTGAAGTAACTATTAAAAGATTACGCAAAATTTTATTTAACATATATGCACAATCAGGTATTCGTATAGACTTATGGGTATATCCTTATGACTCTGCTTATAGTATGCAGGGAATGGGAGTAGATGACATTTCATCTATTTATCCATCAGACCCAATATTTAATAATACATTCAATTTTGGTGCTACTGTATCAAGTGTAAATATCGATAACATATCAATATCACCGCAATTATGGAATAATACAGGTAGCAATGTAATAGAGATTGTTCCATCAGCACCTAGAAATCCCTTGCTTGTTGAGGATTATTTTGGCAAACCTATTGTATTTTCAATAGCAATTGATACACAGGCATATACGCAATTAAATAGTATAGAGTCTCATTTACGACCAATATGGGAGTGGTTACGATGAAGCGATTACCAACAATCAATAAGCGAGAGTCTAAACAAGTAGGAGTAGTTTCTAAAACAAAAAAACTAGTTCCATATCAAAGTAAAATATCAGTTGAAGATGTGCCACAATATGGGACGCCTGATGGTAGTTCAATGTCTAATGAGGAGATGCGTAGATTACGTTTGCGAGAAGCTCCTACGACTGCGACAGAAGAGAAAGTAACTGGTGGTGAAACTCCGAAGATTTATGAAAAGCAAGCCGTACCTACTGAATTATGGGCTGAAACTGTTAAACATAATGACGCACCGGTAATTAAGCAAGTAGCTCAAGCATTTGATTTTCACGATGGGAAGCAAGCGGGCTATATGTTTTATAATGGTGAGATGGTCAATCAGGGTGTAATGTTTCAGGTATTGAAATCAAAGCTATCTACATACAATACTATTCCAAATGCAGAAGAAGCAGAAATATCGGCGACTGTAAAAATACCTGATATAAAATATGAAACTGGAACTGTTTATATCAATCAATTGCCATTGAATCCGCAGGGGCAAATAATTAATGATAGCAATCGATATTTATATGATTATTATGCTTATACGCCAGCGAATGGATATTACGGTTGGTATATATATAAATTAATAGAACATAATTGGGGATTAAAGGATAAGAATAATTTTATTATTCAATTAGTAGATTTAATGGAAATTGATGTATCTGATGGTGCTGATGTAAGTCCTACTATATTGCCACATCAAGATTTCATACCGAGAGTAGAAGGGTTGGATAATAACCGTATTATTATACACGGAATTTATAAACCCGATTTAAAATATTATCGGGGTTATTCATATACGCAACAGTTGTATTGGATAAACGAAGAATTGCGTCAAGTAAGGACTAACATAGTTTTTAAATATAATTTATTAAGTTTGTAAATATGAGGAGATAGATAAATGTCAGAGTTAGCTAAGCGGAGAGATTTTGGGGTTCGTATAGCGGGTGAAAAAGCGCAAATGCCTGATGAGTTTTTAACTCGCAGTCAGGTTATACCAGGCACGAATGTATATTTTGAATATTTAAGTAATCACGATGTTCGCATAAATGCGTCGGTTGGATATACGCCAGGCATTGAATTACCTACAAGTATTTTAGGGATAGTATCATTTGCATATAGACCGCCAAATACAGATGCTACACGGCATATAGCAGCATTAGATGCGGATTACGAAGAAGATGGATTATCGGACGAATATCCTATATATTATGGTTCTTCAATATATATGGATATATTCCATAATTGGAATTTATTACATCAGCACGATTATATTTTACAAATTAATCCGATTAGTACGGGTAAAACACAAAATGGTTCTGATTTTTATGGCACGGTTGGTTTTGAGGCATTAATACATCATCATCCAATTTCAAAGAATGCTATTAGATTATTTTCATCAGTGCCTATTATGGTAACGGTGCCACAAAGTTTAAATTCTGCAGATCCAGACAGTCCAGGCTGGTATAAATGGAACCCAGGCGATGATGCCAGAGATTGCAAATTGAGATTTCCTAATACGTATAGTCTTGAAAATGAAGAGTTAGGTTTAGTCCATAATTTTACATATATGGATGATCCTAATGCTTTCAGTAAAGCAAAATATACACGCACATTCTCATTTATATTACGTAGAATTGAACCAACGAACACATCGGAATATCCTGATGCCGATTGGACAAATAATTAAGGAGATATAAAAAATGATAGAGATAACAAACCCGCAATTTATTGATGTAAAATTTCAGACATC
>ERZ795051.1944-NODE-1944-length-24452-cov-52.785998_pt1 | contig 24452 bp, 17 predicted proteins | sample MGYA00375135_ERZ795051 | MGnify/ENA primary metagenome ERZ795051 (study PRJEB30180, sample SAMN05720222) | activated sludge metagenome | isolation source: Anaerobic digester | place: Japan | collected 2015-05-26 ... | reverse complement strand
GATCAGCACCATGATCCAATAGATGCGAAGCAAACGAGTGCCGGAGAACATGCGGACTGAGATGGGTTTGCTCGGAAGCTTGTTGTAATAAACTGCTGATTAACTTCTGCACCTGCGATCGCGAAATTCGTCGGTGGCCGGTAGGTTGAGAATTCGGTCCGCCGCGACTACTGATAAACAGTGGCGAGTTTAATTCTAACGCGCCCACTTCCTTCTTACGCCTATTAAGATAGTCATTAATTACTTCGGCGGCTTTTTTACCGAACGGAACTACGCGTTCTTTAGCGCCTTTGCCGAAAACACGCAGTGTCTGCCGACTAAAATTCAAGTCACCGACGTTGAGCGCTATAAGTTCTCCCAGCCGAATCCCGCTACTATAAAATAACTCCAGTATAGCCCGATTGCGCTTGCCGACTAAGGTGTTATCATCCGGCAGTTCGATAGCTTTGGCAATTTCTTCCTCGGTCAAAACGACCGGCAGATGCTTCTTGGCTTTGGGTGAAAGAATCAAAGCCGCCGGGTTGCTATCAACATAACCCTGACGGGCGGCGAATTTAAAAAAGGCTTTGAGCGAAGCCAATTTGCGAGAGATGGAACTAATTTCGAGTCCTGACTCTGATAATTTACCCAGATAATGACGAATTGCCATTTTCGATACGGAGTTGAGATCGATTGGCACCTGATTGGCATATTCAGCATAAAATAGAAAAAATTGTTCCAAGTCGCGACGATAAGCCATAATGGTATTTTCAGAATATCCACGCTCTTGCGCTAGGAATCGCAAAAAATTTATCATCATTTCTTCAACAGTGATCACGGCTCGATTCCCGCTTCTAATATATTCAAAATTCTGCTAAAATCATCAGGTAAAGGTGCGATTATCTCGATGTCTTTATCAAAAAATGGATGTTGGAATCTTACCAAATAGGCATGCAATAATTGACGTTGAACCTCAGACTGGACTTTTTTGAGTAATGACCCATCCTTAGCGTTAACTGCCGATCCCTGGCGCGGTTTACCTCCATAAACCGGATCGCCAACTACTGGATGGCCAATTGATTGCAAATGAACCCGCGCTTGATGAGTACGTCCGGTTTCCAAAACCACCGCCAGATAAGTCATAATACGGTAATCTTTCAGAATAGTAAATTGGGTACGCGCTGGGCGACCTCGTTCATCTATGGTGAAAATCTGACGATTACGCTGAGAACGACGTAGCGGAGCATCAATTATTCCAACAGCTGTTTCCGGAACTCCATACACAATTGCCCGATATTGCTTGAAAACCTTTCGTTCGGCAAAAAGACGACTCATTTTCCAATGAACTTCGTCATTTTTAGCAACAATCAGCACTCCGGAAGTATCCTTGTCCAGGCGATGAACCAGTCCCGGGCGCTCACTACCGCCCAACGAACTTAATTGATTAGTATAATGGAGAAGAGCGCTGACCAGCGTCCCTTGCCGAACACCGGCGCCGGGATGTACCACTATACCCGGTTTTTTATTAATTGCCAGCAAATATTCATCTTCATAAAGAATTTCCAGCGGAATATCCTCCGGCTGAATTGGGCTGATTGGTTGCGGTTCAGCAAAAACTGCAATCGTATCCATAGCCTGCAGATGATAGCTAGGCTTGGAGATTTGTCCATTGACTAAAATTTTCCCATTTTTAATCAAACCGGCAATTTTCGTCCTGGAAAATGCCGGTAATTTTTCAGATAGATATAAATCGAGGCGTTTTCCGACCTCCTCGTCGGTACAAGGCTTGATGATTTTTACCGGTTCCAGATTCATCCGGAGTTTATATTAATTAAAAATTATTAGAAAGGCCGCCGATAACAATAAGTTGTAATATAATAAGTTGCTCTCTGTATTTTGTTAATTAGAAAAAGGAGCTGATTTTTTATCAATCGGGTTAAAACCGGTTTATTTCTTAGGCTTATTTTTGCATTTAACACAGTGTTGAGTGTGAGGAACTTCCTCCAGTCGCTCTTTCATAATCAGTTCTCCACATTCAATACAAACGCCGTATTCGCCAGTCTTAATTCTTTCAAGTGCCGAGTTTAAATGCGATAAAAATTTATTTTCACGCGCTAACCAGAGAAAGGCTTTTTCGCGCTCCTGGGAGTCGGTTCCGACGTCAGCCATATGATAGGCATAAGCAGAATCCATTGCCGTATTGTCATTGCGAGTATTGTCGCTAACGGTAGTGGCTTCCAGCCGTTCGATGGCTTTAAGAGTTTCTTCTCTTTTCTTTAAGATGAGATTCTTGAAATATTCAAGATCCTCTTTACTCCATGCTTTTTTCGTCGTTTTGGCTTCCATATTTATTTTCTCCTACTGCTCAAAATTTACTTAATTCGTGTCAAAGAAACACGAACTTTGTTATTTTCGATTTTTAGCTCCTTTTCATACTCGCCCGGCGCAAAATTATCTACGACTTTTTGTGCTAAGGTCTCATTACAGAAATATTCGATATAATTATGAACAGCGGCGGTAAAATCGGCTGGCGCTTCAAAGTTGACCTGAATGCGATCCTCTACCTGAAAATCGGCTTCCTTGCGCATCGTTTGCACATGCCGGATAAAATCGCGCACCAAGCCTTCCTGTAAAAGAGACGGAGTCAATTTCGTATCGAGGATAACAGTGATTCCGTTACTTTCGGCTATGGCGAAGCCTTCAATTTCCTTGCGTTCGACGATGATCTCATCGCGTGATAGCCAAATTTTTCCATCAATTATATTCAACTCGAGGTTTTCACTATTCTCAAGGCGTCGGGCGACTTCGATCGGATTCAGCTCGGAAATTGCCTGCCGAATTGCGGGTAAACGTTGGCCGTATTTTGCTCCGAGCTGGGCGTAATTTAGTTTGATTTGAATATTAACAAACTGTGTTTCGTCGGTGATAAAATCTAAAACTTTTACATTTAATTCTTCCAGGATTTGATCCGTTAAATCTGATAGATCATTGGCAGTAACCTCAGCAGGCAACTTAACCCACATTTGCGCTAAAGGCTGACGCACTTTTAGGTTGGCTTTGTTACGCGCCGCCCGACCAACTGACACGATTTCAATAATGGTGTCAATTTTTTTCAGTAATGCCTCGTCGAACTCCTCCTCAGCCTGCGGGAACTTAGCCAAATGAATGCTTTCGGGAGCATCCGGCTCCAGACCTCGAACGAGATTCTGGTAAATTTTTTCCGTTATAAACGGCACAACGGGCGCCAGGATTAAAATCAATCCTTTCAATGCTTTATATAAGGTCTGATAAGCGCTCCACTTATCCTGGTCATTGTCCGATTTCCAAAAACGGCGACGACTCCGTCGAATGTACCAATTGGAAAGCACCTCCAGAAAATCATCTACGCCTTTCATAACGCGAGCGACGTTATAATCGTCCAGTGCTTCCCGTGACAGGCGAATCAACTGCACCAACCGCGCCAGCAACCAACGATCCAGTTCGCTTAGATTTTCATCCGATACCTGATGCTTTTGAGGCGAATATCCATCCAATTCGGCATAAGTGGCAAAAAAGGAATAGGAATTCCAGAGTGTAATCAGGCGCTTGCGATAATCCTGCGCGATATTATAGCCGAAATTTAAATTGGTGAATGGATTATGATCGGCATATAACCAGCGCATTACATCCACGCCCATTTTTTCCGCGGCTTCATCAAACCAGATGGCATTGCCGGCACTTTTGTGCATATCTTGGCCTTTTTCGTCCTTGACTAAAGCATAGCCGAGAATCGTTTTGAACGGCTCCCGATTTTCCAAAACGGTGCTCATCGCCAGTAGAGAATAAAACCAGTTTCGGAATTGACCCGGCAAGGATTCACAGATAAAATCTGCCGGGAACCACTCTTCCCAATAAGCCCGATCAGTAGTGTAATGCAGAGTAGAAAATGGTACTATTCCAGCATCCAACCAGGGATTTCCGACATCCGGAATACGACTGACTTTGGCCCCACAGCGTGGACAGGTAATCTGAACATTATCAACCCAAGGACGATGCGGCGAGTGCCCCTCGAATTTATCCCAGCCTTCCATGGCTTTTTCTTTCAATTCCTCGCGACTACCGATAACGGTAACCTGACCGCAATCTTGACATTCATAGATCGGCAAAGCCAGTCCCCAGTACCGCTTCTTGGAAATCATCCAATCGTGCATATTACGCAACCAGTCCAGTTCATGTTGTAAACCATATTCAGGAATCCAACGGATTTTGCGAGTTATATCCATCATTGGCTGACGCACGCCATCCATGGCGATGAACCATTCATCTACCAATCGGAAAATCAGCTCGGTGCCGTGCCGCCAGCAAACCGGGTAACGGTGCAGATATGAATCGGTACGATATTTAATACCTTTGGCTTCCAAGTCTTTAAAAATATCCCTGCTAATGCCATCCACATTGCGGCCAGTCAGCCAGCCGAAGCCTTCTAAATAATTACCGAATTCATCGAGCGGAGCCAGAACCGCTAGGTCGTGAATTTTACCAAGCTCGTGATCTTCCTGACCGCATCCGGGAGCAATATGCACAATTCCCGTTCCTTCGGCGGCACTGATTTCTTCCCAATCAATTACGACATGCTTGACATTCTTCTGAGCGGGTAAATCATCAAACGGACCGTGGTAAGTCCAGCCCAGCATCTCCCGACCGGGAATTTTTCCTTCAACGGTATATTCGCCTTTGATTACATCCCTTTCACGTCCTTCGACAACATAGAGAATTTCATTGCCCTGCCGAATTTTCAAGTAATTTAAATCCGGATGAACGGCGGCGGCAGTGTTCGAGGTTAACGTCCAGGGCGTAGTCGTCCAGACTAAAAGCGATTCGCCAGGACGATTGATTAGCGGAAATTTGACCGTAATACTCGGATGTGTTATTTCCTTGTAACCTTCCGTAGCGATTTCATGCTCCGATAGCGCCGCACCGCAACTTGTGCACCAGGGCATAACGTCGTGCCCTTTATAAATCCAACCATTTTCATGGCATTTTTTCAGAAAAAGCCAGATCGTATAATTGTTCTCGTCGGACATTGTATAATAGGAATTCTCCCAGTCCATCCAATAACCCAGCCGAATTGACTGCTCAGTCTGGATTTTCGAATATTTTCGCACTCGCTCTTTACAGCGCTCAACGAATTTCTCAATGCCATATTTCTCAATATCACGTTTTGATTTAAAACCGAGTTCTTTTTCGACTTCGACCTCGACCCATAAACCCTGACAATCAAAACCGTTTTGATAGCGAGTGCGGAAGCCATTCATCGCTTTATAACGATGAAAAATGTCTTTGTAAGTGCGCCCCCAGGCATGATGAACACCCATCGGATTATTGGCAGTTATCGGTCCATCAATAAATGACCACTTCGGACCGTTAGCATTCTGCGCCACCAATTTTTTAAATATTTGATTCTGTTCCCAAAACTTCAGGATTTCATGCTCGATAGCTACAAAATCTACACTGGACGGGACTTTCTTTATCACTGAAAATAAACCTCCTAACGCCGAAACAAATTGAACAAAATGAAAAATATCAGACTAATCAGCAGACAGGTAACCCACGGAAAATAAAAAGTAAAATGTTCCCGGCGAATTATAATATCGCCCGGTAAACGACCAATTTTGTCAAGAAATGGAAATTTTCCGGCTCCTGTCAAAAGAACTCCGACTACAATCAACACTACTCCGAATATTATTAACAATTTGCCTACTTGATTCATTTAATTGCTACCAATCTCCATTCCTGATCTGGTTTACCGCTAGCACTTTCCAATTAACCGCGAAATTTAGATTTAACTGGCTAAAAAAACAATTAAAATGGCTCACTTCCTATTTGAAAAAAGAAGGGCTTCCGCAAGGGAAACCCTTCTTTTCGGAGAGAGAAAATTGGAGAGTTATTTACTAAGGTCTATAGTCTCAAAAAAGGTGACATTCTTACGTTTAATCAGAATCAGAACGATGTCTGTTTTCACCTCTTCGAGGGCTTTCTGATACTCAGCCACGTTGCTTATATCCCGTTCCCCAATCCTTTTAATAATATCACCAACATGCAAAATTCCAGCGGCTCTGCCATTCCGGTCAACGCCAGTAACCACGACTCCGGTTTCATCAGGACTGATACCGTATTGGCTGGCGGTGACTGAATTGATCTCGTCGACGCGGATACCGAGTTTGGAATCAGATTTTGTATCGGGGTAAACACCGCGCTCGACAGATTCAGGTAATTCGCCGAGTTTGACATCAATTTTTAACTCTTTTTTACCACGCAGAACTACTAGGGTTTTGGTCTTACCAACTTCGGAAGTGGAAACCAGCGTGCGCAGGTGCGCCGAATCCTTAATTGTTTTTCCATCGAATTCCTTGATAACGTCGCCGACTTTCAAACCGGCTTTTTCCGCCGGACTGTCTTTAACAACTTCGCTGATGATAGCCCCCTGACGACTTTCGATACCGAGCGATTTGGCAATATTTTCATCCACATCTCCGATCACTACTCCCAGCCAGGCTCGAACGACTTTGCCTTTTTCTATCAAATCAGTCATAACTTTCTTAGCGAGATTGATCGGTATGGCAAATCCAATTCCCACATTACCTTGTGACATCCCAGCCGTAGCAATAGCGGTATTAATGCCAATCAATTCAGCCCGAATATTGACCAAAGCGCCTCCACTATTACCGGGATTAATAGCCGCATCAGTCTGAATAAAAGATTCATAATTGGTGTTATTAATCACTCCGCTACGACCTTTGGCACTGACGATTCCAGCCGTCACCGTATGAGCCAGGTTCTCGCTGAAAGGTGATCCGATTGCGAGAACCCACTCGCCGACGCGTAGAGCATCCGAATCCCCGAGAATCGCCGGTTGTAAATCCTTAGCGTCAATCTTTATGACAGCCAGATCGGTGAGAGGATCTGTGCCAACGATTTCAGCTTTAAATTCACGATTATCAATTAATTTAACACTGATTTTTTCGCCTCGTTCAACTACGTGATTGTTGGTCAAAATATAACCCTTTTGATCAACGATTACTCCCGAGCCAAGCGCCCTACTTCGCATCTCGCCTTGTGGAAATCCAAAAAAACGCCAGAATAAATCATCATCCGGAAAACCCGGAAAATCCCGACGCAGATTAGTTTTGATGACTTTTTCGGTGGTAATGGTCACCACTGATGGAGTAACTGATTCCGCAATCTGCACAAAAGCATCGTTAAAAGCTTGCAGAGAGGGAATATCGTCACCAGCCGTTACCGCCGCCGGCCGAAACTTGGTCATTCCGGAATTCTTGTCTTCATAAAATACAACCTTGCCAGGTCTAATAATGATGCTGGCAATGGTAAATCCAAGTGCAACCAGTAAAATTCCGCCTATTACTATACCAATTTTTCGTTTCATATCTTATCCCCTTTTTAATTTATTTTTAAAAAACTGGTAGATTAAACTAATCTTTTTTTTTATTGTTTCAAATACTAAACAAGAGAATGTATTGATTATTTGCATGGATGTATGATTGAATACATTATTAAAGTTTGACGAGAAATTTAGAAAGTGCTGTTAAGTCCTTATAAGTGCTTTTAAGTGCAACTAAGTCCTCAAAAGAGCTTAGAAGTACTTAAAAGATAGCTTGTTTCTCGGAACAATTCTTTACACCTTTGTGTCACAATTTCAGATCATAAATATCGCAAATACATCTTGATTTCCTCAAAATACTTGAGCGAATTGAATTCCTCTGCATTCTTAGCGGTTTGTTATCTAATAATCCGTTTTGCCTATTTTTTATTCACTTCGCTAATTTTATTATGAATGTATTGGCTTTAAAATTTCCGCGGTCTTAATTTTTCACCGTAATGAGCCGGACCAATTCTGATAATAAAAAAATCCCAAAAGTCATCGTCATAGGTGGTGGACCAGCCGGTTTGATGGCGGCGGGACAAGCCTCATTATCAGGCGCGCAAGTTATTTTAATCGAAAAAATGGAACGTCCCGGCCGCAAACTTGCCATCACCGGCAAAGGACGCTGTAACTTGACCAATGATACCGAGCTAAGCGAATTCCTTACCCATTTTGGACAGAACAGCCGATTCCTGCGCGGCGCCTTTCACCGCTTTTTCGTGTCTGAATTACTGGAATTCTTCACGCAATTGGGAATTCAAACCGTCACGGAACGCGGCGGCCGTATTTTCCCGGTTAACAACGACGCTAATGAAATCGTTATGGCTTTGGTCAACTGGGCTAAAGCCGCCGGAGTCATCATTCGCCCGAATACCCGCGTCGACCAGCTCGTTCTGGCCGAAAATCGAATTAGCGGCGTAATCATCAGGAATCCAAATTCAACTACTGAGCAACTAAATGCCGATGCCGTAATAATTGCCACTGGAGGAGCGTCCTATCCCGGCACCGGTTCCACTGGCGACGGCTATCGTCTCGCTAAATCTGCAGGTCATTCCATCACACCGATTCGACCGGCTTTAGTGCCATTGGTCACCGTGGGCAATCTTGCCGCCCGTTTACAGGGACTCAGTTTAAAAAACGTAGGTATTAAAGTATTCGCCGACAGCAGAAAAATTGCCGATGAATTCGGCGAGATGTTATTTACCCATTTCGGACTCTCGGGTCCGGTAATTTTGACTGTTAGCAAACTGGTGGTTGATGCCCTAAATGCCAAACAAAAGGTGCGGATTAGTATTGATTTGAAACCAGCGCTCGACGACCAAAAACTCGACTTACGCTTACAACGTGATTTTGCTCAGCATGGTAAAATGCAATTTAAAACTGTCCTAAAAGATCTCCTCCCCCAGAAACTTATTCCGGTTTGCCTTGACCTAATAAAAATTCCACCTGAAAAAACTTGCAATCAAATTACCACGGCCGAACGTCGTCGTCTCCGACTCTGGCTGAAAAACTTTAACTTCGACATCAGCGGGCATCGCGGTTTTAGCGAAGCGATAATTACCGCTGGTGGGGTTGCCCTGAATGAAGTTGACAGTCAAACTATGCAATCAAAAATTGTTCAGGGACTTTATTTTGCTGGTGAGGTTCTGGACTTAGACGCCGACACCGGCGGCTATAATCTTCAAGCCGCTTTTTCAACCGGATGGCTGGCGGGACAATCTGCTGGACGTTAATTACTCCGTAATCATTAAAAATTATCCGTTCGGAAGAGTCGAACGTGTTATCTAAGGAAGAATTGCATCGATCTCACCAGTTTTTCCTCGATGCGATGTGGCTTATTTATACTTGAAAAAAATATCCAAAATATTTCACATTTTTCGTGGTTGCAAAGTTTCGAATAGGATTTTCAGTTCAATCGTTGGAAATTTAGTTTAATGTTTTTGCCCACTACTAAACAGGAAATGGACAAACTCGGCTGGCAGGAGCTGGACGTCGTTCTGGTCACCGGCGATGCTTATATCGACAGTCCGCATATTGGCATTGCGGTAATTGGAAAAGTATTACTCAAAGCTGGTTATCGAGTCGGTATCATCGCCCAGCCCGCCCTGAATGTTCCTGGCGACATTATGCGCCTCGGCGAACCGTGTCTCTTCTGGGGTGTGACCGGTGGTTCGATTGATTCGATGGTTGCCAATTACACCGCTTCTTTGAAAAAACGCCGCCATGACGATTATACTCCCGGCGGAATTAACGACCGCCGTCCTGATCGGGCGGTAATTGTTTACACCAATCTCATCCGTCAATATTTTAAAAAAACCAAACCGATCGTGCTGGGCGGCATCGAAGCTAGCCTCAGACGGATAGCGCATTATGATTACTGGAGCGACTCCATTCGCCGCTCGATTCTTTTCGATGCCAAAGCTGATTTTATCACTTACGGTATGAGTGAACGCTCCATTCTGGAATTGGCGGAAAGTCTTCAAAAAGGTTCCGATTATCGCGACATTCGCGGTATCTGTTATATTGCTCCTCACAAACCGGAAAATACTTTGGAACTACCGTCTTATGAAAAGGTGCGTGATAATCCCAAAACTTTCACTCGAATGTTCCAGGAATTTTATATGAATAATGACGCCCGGAGTGCTCAGCGCCTCTGCCAGAAATACGCCAGGCGCTGGTTGATACATAATCCACCGTCATTGCCACTTTCGCAGGCGGAGCTGGACAAAGTTTATAATCTTAATTACGAGCGTGATGTGCATCCTTATTATGCCAAACAAGGCTCAGTCAAAGCTCTGGAAACGATTCAATTTGCCGTTACCACCCATCGCGGTTGTTACGGCGAATGCAATTTCTGCGCAATTGCCATCCACGAAGGGCGCACGGTACAATGGCGCAGTCCCGAATCGGTCATCAATGAAGTCCGGAGTTTTGTGACAATGCCCAATTTCAAGGGAATCGTCGCCGATGTTGGCGGTCCGACTGCCAATATGTACGGCTTCGAATGTCCCCAAAAATTGAAGACCGGCGGTTGTAAACAAAAACGCTGTATTTATCCCGAAATCTGTCCTCAACTACCAGTTAGTCATAAGAAACAAATCGAATTGCTTATTAAATTGCGCGCCTTACCGGGCGTTCGCAAAGTCTTCGTTGCCTCGGGAATCCGGCATGATTTAGTCTTGGCTGATAAAAAATGGGGCCGAAAATATCTACGTGAAGTCATCTCCGAACATACTTCCGGTCAAATGAAAATTGCACCGGAACACATTGTCCCGAAAGTATTGCATTTAATGGGTAAACCTAATCATAAAACACTGATCAATTTCATTAAATTGTTTTATAATTATACCCGAGCCGCGAACAAAAAACAATTCCTGACTTATTATCTAATCGCGGCGCATCCCGGCTGCACCTATCAAGATATGGTTAAGTTAAAATCATTTGCGACTAATTTTATGAAAATCACACCCGAACAGGTTCAGATATTTCTTCCGGCACCCTCTACTTATTCGGCATTGATGTACCACACCGGCTTCGACCCATTCACCGGTGAAAAAATATTCGTCGCCAAGAGTCTCCATCAAAAAGAAATCCAAAAAAATGTCGTAACCTCAAAAATGAAAAATCCAGTATTAAAATCGAAATAAATAACTTTATGACAGATAAAAGATTAGAAGAATATCGGCAGGCGTTAATTGACCTGCGCAATGGTAAAACTCCCCGTCCAATTAACTGTGAACCGGATGATGAATTATCCGCGCTCGGTCGCGAGATTATCCGGTTACAAAAAGAATGGCAAGAATTGTCTCTCCTCATTGGTTTGACCGCCCAGATCAACGCCGGCTTGAATCTGGAAGAAGTACTTGACCGCATCTTTGACTCATTTCACGCCATTATTCCTTATGACCGCATCGGAGTGGCTCTACTAACTGATGACGGGAAAAATGTCCGATCTTGTTGTACTCGTAGTCGCGCCCCAGTGATTAAATTAAAAGAAGGTTACTCTGCCCGCTTGAAAAACAGTAGCCTCGAACAGATCATTCGCACCGGTCAGCCACGCATTATCAACGATCTTGAAGAATATTTAGCGCAAAAACCACGATCAAACTCTACGCGTCTGATTCTATCCGAAGGAATGCTCTCCAGTCTTACCTGTCCGTTGATTATTCAGACAAAACCGGTCGGCTTTATATTTTTTTCCAGCTGTAATAAAAATACCTATCGCGATGCCCATATCGAACTTTTTCAGAAAATCGCCGACCAGGTTTCGGTTATTATTGAAAAGAGTCGTCTTTATCAGAATCTAGCGGCTTTAAACGAGGAAAAAACAAAATTTCTCGGCATCGCCGCGCATGACTTACGCAGTCCCATCGGAGTCATTAAAAGTTATACAGATATATTACTGGCCGGGCTCGTCGGAAATTTGACTGACCAACAGACCAATATCATCAAAACGATCGAAAATAACTGCACTCGTATGCTCAACCTGATCAATGACTTGCTGGACATTAGCGCGATCGAATCCGGTAAACTGACCCTTCTAAAAGCATCAATCGAGCCGCGCATTTTTTTTACTAATTATGCTGAAAACGCTATGCGTTTAGCGGCAGTCAAGTCAATCCACTTCACAACATTAATCACCCCGCAAATTCCGCCGATCGAATTTGATCCCAGCCGCATCACCCAGGTTCTGGATAATCTCGTCTCGAATGCTATCAAGTTTTCCTTACCGGGAACAACAATTACGTTGACCGTAAAGGCTACCGGCAAAAATTTAGAAATCAGGGTAGCTGATCAGGGGCAGGGAATTCCAGTCACAGAAATTCCTAAACTCTTCAAACCATTCAGCCGGACCAGCGTTCAGCCTACTGGCGGTGAAAAAAGCACCGGATTAGGCTTGGCAATTGTCCGCCGCATCATACAAGCCCATAATGGCAAAATCCGAGTTAAAAGTCAACCTGGTCAGGGGACCGAATTCATTATCCACCTACCATTTATCTCTAAGTCTGATAATTAAACTTTTAATATCATCACCGCATCTCAGCGATATAACAATCCAATAATCCTCTATCGTAAGCAATTGAAAATTAAAGGTTACTCAAAATTACATATTGGACAATCTCAAGAAAATTTCAGATTTTAACCGGCCAATATTTTTTATTCCATACCTTAAATAATATTAATATATTTTGACCATTGAAATAAGGAAGAACTATGAGAGAATTGAAATTTAAACCGGGTGACGTTATTATTAATGAAGGAGCCTACGGTTCGGAAGCTTATATCCTTAAAGCCGGTTCAGTCGAGGTATCTAAAATGACCGATCACAAAAAAGTCATTCTTGCTATTTTACAACCCCAAGAAATTTTTGGCGAACTTGGATTAATTGACGACAAACCACGTTCGGCTACCGTCATCGCCAGGACTGCGGTGACTGTTGATGAAATTACACGCGAGGATTTTAGCGCCCTGCTTGACGATAAAATGCCTTTCGTTATCCCAATTATGCGGTCATTTTTCGAACACCTGCGCCAGGCTAATCAACTGGTTCTCCAGATGGAGGCACAAATTGCCGAAGCGTCGAAAACTGCCCCTCAGCCAAATGCCCCGACGGAAATTAAACTCGAAGGTTTAACCCCAATTGCCAAACAGGCTCTTAAAAACCATGCTGTAAATTTACGAAAATTTCCTTTTAAAATTGGCCGTGAAAGTGGACAAGGTCGCGAAGATGTTTTTATTGATAACGACTTGTCCCTAATTGACAAAATCCCCTATAATGTCTCGCGTAATCATATGTCAATCAATTTTTATAATGGCCAATACTACATCCTCGATCGCGGCAGTAGCCTGGGTACTATTGTCAATAAAATTCCGATCGGCGGCCGTCTTTCCAATTTCAAGGCTGAACTTCATAAGGGCGAAAATATCGTAATTCTTGGAACTAGCAATTCTCAATTTCAATTTAAAATTACAATCGAATGATTCCCCGCAAAAACCTCGCCCGGGCTTTCCAAAAAGCTATCGAACAGCCTGACTATGCACTAAATAACTTCGCCCACAGATTAAAAGCATCTTTTTCGTACCATTTTCTAAATGGCAATAGTCTCGGGCCGGAAACAATCTCCCTTTTTCTAACCTATAAATGCAATTTAAAATGCGCTATGTGTGGTCAATGGGGCACTAATGGCGCCTTCCGCGAATATCCAAGTGAAGTGGTTCGTCAGCAACTTTCCCTCGACGAAATCCGAAATTTGATTGACGACGTTCGGCGCTACAACCCCAACATCACACTCTTCGGCGGCGAACCGATGCTTTACCCAAATTGGCTGAAAGTCGTCGAAATCGTCAAAGCGGCCGGATTGCGTTGCAACATCGTCACCAATGGCACTTACATCGGGAAATGGGTCAGTGAAATTGCGGATTCGAGGTTGGACGAGATTATTTTTTCACTTGATGGACCGGCAGAAATTCACGATAAAATCCGCGGCGTGCCCGGCACCTTTCAAAAAGCCATCAATGGCTTACAAGAATTGAACACTTTAAAAAAAACTCGCAACTTAAATAGACCGCTCGTAAATATAAATTGCACCATTACCGAACTGAATTATCGCTCTATTGATGAAATTATTAAAATCGCGGAGGACATTGGCGCCTGTGGCTTAACTTTACACCATCTTCTTTTCCTGGATCGTGCGACAGTTATGGAATTTATTCCGTTCTTTCAGGAAAAATTTGACCAGACGCCGACCGATTGGCTCGGTTTTATCGTGGACGAACTACCGCAAATCGATCCCGAATATCTAATTGCCAAACGTAATGAACTAAAAACTCGCAAGTTTAAAACCGACATCAATTTCTATCCCAATTTAGAAGATGATGAAATTCGCCAATGGTACACCCAATCCCAATTCAAAGCCACTTCATACAAAAATCGCTGCCAAAGTCTATGGGCAACGGCTTATGTTTTTCCCGATGGCTCTGTTCGTCCTTATCACTCGATGAATTTTACACCTGGTAATATTTTACAGGATAAATTCTCAAAAATTTGGAACAATCCAAGTTACACTACCTATCGTAGGTTTGTAAGGAAAAACAAGTGTTTTTCAGTCTGTTCAAAAGGCTGCACTGAATTTTTTCGATATTGATATTGATAAAGTATAATTAAATTGACTAAGAATACAATAATAATTAAATTAACTTAAAATGAGACAGGTTTATGGAAAAAATACTTATAGTAGATGATGAGCAGGAAATAGCTGAGTTATTAGAAGAAGTACTGGAGCAACTCGGTTATAAAACCGCAATGGCTTTCTCAAAAGCACAGGCGTCCGAAGTCCTCAGAGAATTTGAACCCAGAATCGTTCTACTGGATATTCGTTTACCCGATGGTGATGGCATTTCCTTCCTGAAAGAAATCAAAGCCAACCAGCCAGCCGTAGAAGTAATAATGATAACCGGATTGGCTGATCGTGATATCGCCATAGAAGCTCTGCGCGAAGGAGCCGCCGATTACATTTGTAAACCAATTGATCTTGATTACCTAGCAAATAGTTTACTCGCTAATATTGTAACCCGCTACAATACGGACGCTTCAGCACTCTAGAAATCTGAGAGGTAATGCTTATTCTCAGCATTTTTATAAAATCGGGTAAAAAATGAAACGAAATCAATTTTTAGAATTGCCCCAAAAAATTATTTTATTGGTTTGTATAACCAGCCTCTTCAGTTTTGCTCAAAAACGTGAATCGCCCATCACCACCGATTCCTACCAAAATGAAATGACCCTGTCACCCGGCGATCGAATAAAAGTCTCTTACATTGACATTGGGCCCCAAGGTGTTCCTATCGAAAAAAGTTCGATTCTCGAGGTGCGGCACGACGGCACTATTTTTCATGAATTGCTTAAAGTCGTTTATGTGCAGAACCTGACCATTAAACAGGTCGAAGATTTATTGACGGTAAAATTTTCGGAATTCTTTACCCAACCGCAGGTAGTAGTCAGTATAGTTGAAAAAACTACGATCAAGGTTTTTCTCTGGGGCGGGGTTGACAATATAGGTGTATATCGTATATCGCCTGGAACAACTCTCGCCGAATTTATAATTACGCATGGTGGCTTAACCAGCGATGCCAACATCAGCAAAATTACCTTAACCCGTAAAGATGGTTCTGTCGTTATTTTCGATCTTGAACGATACTTATTCAGTAACGATGAAACCAATAATGTTGAATTACATGATGAGGATAAAATCATCGTTCCACGACTTCTATTGAAAGACGAGTACGCTCGCCTTTCTAAGGGATATATTCTGCAAGCTGGAAACGTTCTGGAAATCACTATCAATGAATTAGCAACTATGGAAAAAAGTCCGGCAACCCCGGAAAATTATATAATTGACCAGGACGGTAATATTTATCATCGGCGCTTTGGTCTGGTTCAATTGGGAGGTTTGACTGTTGACAAAGCCCAGGCTACCCTGACCGAACTGGCAAAAAAATATTATCGTGAGCCGGTGGTTACAATAGATGTTGTCAAACTTACTTCTCGCAGTGTCTTCGTTTTTGGAGAAGTTAACCGACCGGGAATTTATCCGATTGAAGGTAATATACGACTGGCGGAATTTCTGGCTGATATTGGCGGTTTAACCTCCAATGCTGACCCACGTAAAATTATAGTTACTCGCGAAAACTACAAACCAGTTACTTTTGATCTCAATGAATACCTTTTCGATCGAAAAGATGAAAAGAATATCTATCTTGAAGATGGGGATCGAATTATAGTTTTAAGTCGTAAACGAGGATTTATTGTCAACCTAGCGGAAAAAATCCAACCATTCACCACTGTTCTCTACATTATTTCAACCGCACTTAATATCTATTTTTTAATCACATATACCAAATAGAAATGAACTGCCTATGGCACATTATGAATTAAATCTGCGCGATTACTGGCGAATAATCAAGAAGCGAAAGATTATCATTATTGTTACTCTTGTATTGCTCACCTGCTTTAGCCTGATTTTTGCCATAATGAATCGGCCCACTCCTCTTTACCGCGCTATCGCCAGCTTGAAAATAGAGAAAAGTACCAATTTAACCGGTCTCTATATGTACAGTATTTCCTGGGGAACTGGTGATGACCTCGCTACTCGCGCCGAAGAAATAAAAAGCTACCCAATGATAGAAAAAGCCGCCCAGAAGTTAGGGCTAATTGATTCATCTTTGACTTCTGAGCAAATCCGCAGTAACAAAGAATACCTCGATTTAGTATCAAGACTCAAATCGCGCGTGAAAACCGAGCAGGAAGGTTACACCAATATTATCAATATAATAGTAACAGATTACGACCCGGTTCTCACCGCTAATCTGGCTAATGCCCTGGCTCAGGTTTACGAAGTCGAAAGCTTCAAGGAAAAAAACCTCCAGGCTCAAAAAGCTCTGGAAGCCGTCCGTAACCAGCGCGCTATGGCTGAACAGGCTTTGCGTATCTCCGAGCAGAAAGTCCAAAATTACCGTGAGCAAAATAAACTGGCAACTCTCGATGGAGCGGCATCACGTTTAACTGCTGAATTAAACTCTGCCGAAACTAATTTGGAAAAAATCAGAGGCGACATCCATCAAATCGACAACATTTTACGTGAAATTGGGAATAACCGCGAATATATTTATCTCGCGAACTTAAATCTGCTTCTCAGCCAGCCTAATCGTTTCCTGGAAGATTTACAAACTCAGCTTAATCAAATTCGTTCCCAGATTACCACCTACTCCCAATATTACACCCCTCAACATCCAAGCATTATCGAGCTTCAACAGCAATTAAAAAACACTGAAAACAGATTTATTAATGAATTAAAGGTGTTTCGTCAAAACTTAGCCCGAGCCGAAACTATCGCCGAAGAAAAATATGAAAGATTAAACGAAGAATATAAGTCTTTACCCTTGATAGAATTGACGTTGACCAACCTCGAGCGCGAACGCGATGTCAATACCCAGATTTATCAGCAGCTCGAAATCCGCTACCAGGAAGCCATAATTAGATATTCGGAACAAGTCAAGGAAGTCTTTATCATTCGACCGGCTTTTGTGCCGACTTCACCTATCAATCAGACCACAGTCGGCCCAACCACAGCTATCGGTATGATCATCGGTTTAATTCTCGGCATCGTGTTGGCATTCGTCGCCGAGACACTGGATACGACCTTCAATACCGTTGACGATATTAAAGAAGCCCTTAACACCAACATTATGGGAATTATTCCCTTCGTTGATTTTCAAGGCTTAAAGTCCCAACTAGCTGAAAAAGCCGAAACTCCAGTTCCTGATGAAATCCTTGATATGCAAGCCAGGCTTGTTTCCTATTATAGTCCCAAGTCGAGCATTGCCGAAAGCTTCCGCGGCTTGCGTACCAATGTGCATTTTGCTTTATTGGATAAGGGTTATAAAACTTTGATGATTACGTCGTCAATTTATAATGAAGGGAAAACCAGTATAGCCGCCAATCTGGCTATTTCTATGGCCCAAATCGGGATCAATACCCTTTTGGTTGACGCCGATCTGCGCAAACCACGTATCTCGAAACTATTCGGAATTGATCGCGAACCGGGCTTAACCGATGTAATTTTACGGAAAGAACCGATAGATAATGTAATTCGCACTATGTCGGATTTAATGGTTGGAACTATGGCAGGCGATATACTTCGGACTGATAACATTGCCGGAATTGAGTATCTGAATATTTTAACCAGTGGAAAAATAGAGCGCAATCCAGCGGAAATCGCTGCCTCTAAGTTAATGGACAATTTAATAGCTGAATTAAAAAGACGTTATGATCTGGTAATATTCGATACTTCGCCCCTTATTCCAGCCACCGATTCAACGATTCTTGGAACAAAAGTTGATACCGTGTTGCTAGTCTATTATCAGGGAAAAATTTCGCGCGGCACTCTACGACGTTCCAAAAACCAGATGGAATTACTTAAGACTGATATTCTGGGCGTAGTCGTTAATGGTATGAAAGCCGAAGTAAGTGCCGATTATGCCGATTATAAATATGGATATGAATATCACTATCAAGAAGAATCTGCCAAACCGAAAAATAAAGTAATTACTGCATTAGAATCTTTTTTCTTGAAACCAGCCATAGGAATGACCAACGGGTTTTGCAGTCAATTAAATAAATTGAGGGCTGGTCTAGCTCTTATTGCGCTCGGTTTAGTCATTGGCGGTGGTCTATGGGCATTTACCAAATATCAGGGGGAAAAAGCAAAATCCCAAGTAGAAAGCAAAATAACCGAAACTGTCATCCCGCAGACAACCTTATCCACTGACACCTCGGTAGCCAGTCATATTCTGTCCTCAGACACTCTATCGAACCTCACCGCCCAAACTGCCCCCATTATTCCATCAGAAATAAAACAACTCCAAGAAAAATATGGTATCGAGGTTACTTCTCAACAACAGGTTGACCAAAATTTAACTGAAAGTGGACGACCAACTAATAATTCTCCCACACCGGTTCAATCCACTTCATCTGCGACTACCCAATCTGACAAGCAAACAGAACCGCTTGCCAGCATTATCTATTCATCAACTACTTCGTCAAAAACTGCTCCGGCTGCCTCAGCTCAGCCATTACCAAGTTCTCTCCCTTATTCTTTAATAATTGAACAATCTTTCGATAAGTCAACTCTGCTTAATCAATTAAATAAGCTTCGACGGAACGGTCTTCCAGTTTTTATTACTATAGATTTTAGCGATCCTAAACAAAAAAATTACTTAATGTGCTATGGCAGTTTTTCATCTGAGGATGAAGCAATTAACAAATCTAAAGAACTTCAATTCCTCGGATTCAGTGGTACTTTCAGAGCAATAAAATTACCATTCAGTATATTGCTCGATGATTTCCCCACTCTTCAATCTGCCCAGCAAGCTATAGAACGTTTCGCATCAATTAAAGATTACCTATATATACAACCATCCAGTCAAAAACCGGACGCCAAAAAGACCTATTACCTCCTTTTTGGTGGTTTCCCTAGCACTGAATCCACCGAATTAGTAATGAATATCTACCCGGAATTAGGTCACAAAACTATCGTTATCCGCTAAAAAGAGAAAAAATGCCCCGTCATAAACACCATAAATCCAGAAGCAATAGAAAGGCAATTATTTTTCTGGTTATTCCAATTTCACTAATTATCGCTCTAACAATCATTATAATAACTCGTGAGCCTGATTGGCCATTCCTCAGCATTTTACGTCAGGATGAGATTGCTCATCAAGAAAAGAACACGGGCAGTGCCGTAGCGGTAGATACCCCTATTCGACAAAAGTACGAAAGTGAATGGCGTAAAGACTACTTTGAGACCTGGCAAAAAACTTACGAAAAAATAATGCAGAACACTGATAAGAACGAGATTAAAGAACTCGAACGCGAGTTAAAAGCGAGCGAAAAAGGCATTAATTAGTATGAGCCTGATTGAGGCCTTCGAAAATCGGATAAACCGGTTATTTATATTTCTAAGTATACCTCTTTCAATGCTTGTTGCTCTCGTCTTAGTAAAAGTTGATCCAGTTTATGCTATTCTAGCGGCAGTTGGTCTCGGAATACTAATTGTCACTTTTACCAATACCGATTTCGCGATTTATATCTTAATCTTTTCGATGCTATTATCACCGGAAATTGGCTCGCGGACGACTTCTGGTGAAGGAATGACTATCAGAATCGACGACCTGATTCTGGCAATCATCATTCTCACCTGGTTGGCAAAAACTGCCATTAATAAAGAACTGGGTCTTTTTCGCAAAACACCTCTTAATAAACCAATCTGGATTTATACTATAGTATGTATCCTGTCAACAGGAATTGGGATGATGGCTGGAAGAGTGAATTTCCTTACCGGTCTTCTCTTCGTTTTAAAATATATCCAGTATTTTATGATTTATTTTATGGTGATGAATCAAATTCGCACCAAAAAACAAATCAATAATTACCTGATTTCTCTGATAATCACCTTTACCATAGTTACAATTTTCGCTTTGATCCAAGCTCCGAGCGGCCAACGGATTACCGCTCCCTTCGAAGGTGAATCAGGTGAACCGAATACCCTGGGCGGTTATCTCGTTTTACTAATAGCTATTAACCTAGGTTTAGTGTTGAATGACGATGCTATAGCCAACAGGCATCTCCGTCGTGGGCTTCTTTTAATAACGGTAATTTCTTGTTACCCACTTTTAATGACCTATTCGCGGGGCTCCTGGCTTGCCGCTCTAGCTGTTATCATCGCTTATATTGCGATCAGTAAAAAGCGCTGGATTATTTTTGGAGTTGTGGTTTTAGTATTCATATTAGCTCCTTATATTTTTCCCCAGTCTGTAATTGACCGCGTTAAATATACATTCACCGAACAACAGGGATACGACGCTACTCTCCAGGAACGGATCGGTGGTTTAACGATTGATACTTCCGCGTCCGAGCGAATTCGCAGCTGGCGGGCGGCTTTTAGAGATATTACCAAACGTCCGGTGCTCGGTTTTGGGATTACCGGCTGGCGTTTTCTGGATGCTCAATATATTCGTGTACTCATTGAAACAGGAATAATCGGTTTAGCGGCTTTTGTCTATTTGCAGTTTTCACTATTATCTAATATTCGTAAAGTCTATTCCGATGCCAAGACTCCGCTATACCGAGCGTTAGCCCAAGGCTTTTTTGTCGGTATGATTGGAATGATGGCTCATAGCATCACTGCCAATACTTTCATCATCGTGCGTATAATCGAACCCTTCTGGTTGGCGTGTGGTCTGGTTATGGCAGTTCCCGAAGTGGAAGAATTAGAAGCAGAAAAATTACCGGAAATCGAAAAAAGTCCCACAACCATAAAATTGGAAAATAGATAGTTATCATGGGAAAAATTGACTTGGATTTTAAGCCCACCACCCGACCAGATTTACCATTTCGGGAATTAAAAGACGGGGGTGTTGTGTATGAATATCGTACTGATACTCTCCATTCACTGAATGCAACCGCGGCGTACATCTGGGTCCTATGCGATGGGCACCATACCGTTGCTGAAATAATCACTTCGATAAAGCAAAACTATAATCAATTTGAAACTGACCCCACCAGCGAGGTGATCAAAATTATCAAGAAATTTAGGACTCTTAATTTATTAACTAATGACTGATGGCACTATTTAAAATTCAGGTTGGCTCCGCTGAGGTTAGTCTCGAATGTTGCCAATCAACCATTAGTGAGATTACCGCTTCTGTTTTTTCGGCAATCCTAACACCTTCCCAAATTTCCGCTAAAATCCACTATCGAATTGAGACCAAGAACGGCAAATTTTTCCTCTTTCGCAATAATCGCCTGACACACCGTAACCGCCAATTATCTCGAATTATCTATGCTCTGGAATGGCAAATAGTTCAAGACCTTCTCACTAAAAATAAATCCGTCCTTAAATTTCACGGGGCGGCTCTTAAGCACCTTGAGGCCGGTTTTATCTTCTTAGGTGCGGCTTCCAGCGGCAAGACCAGCCTTGCGATTCTGCTTATGCGCTATGGCTGGGAATTCTTCTCGGATGAATTTGCCCTTGTTGATTGCGACCGGCAAATAATCCCCTGCCCCCGCAATTTAATTATCAAGCCACATTTGCGTGATAAAATTAATATCCCACTCGATTACCCTATTTTCAAACTCGACGATGAATCCGACGGAAAAATTGACGCCCACTATATCTCGCCGTCTCTTTTCGGAACGGTTTATTTACGTAAAATTCCATTAAAGGGACTGGTCTTTCTGGAAAAAGCCGACCACGCTGGTTTTGACCTGCAACCGCTGGAGCATCACAAGGCTTTTCGGATCTTAACCCAACATCTTCTCAATCGCAACTTTAGCGGTGAAAAATGGCTCGACTTTCTGGTCAATTTACTGGGTTCAAGTGCCGTTTATCGCCTGAAAATTTCCAGCCCGATGGATTTGACACCGTCCGATAGCCGAGCACTCGTTGAACAATTAAACCAAATTGAATGAAATGATCAAATATTTTCGCGATTTACTCAGTGACCGGATTCGCATCGAAAATTTCCGGCAAGCTATAGAATCCACTGTAAATCATAATTCTATTGTAGTAGAAATTGGAAGTGCTCTCGGTACTTATTCATTTTTTGCCGCAAAAGCCGGTGCAAAAGCCGTATACGCCATCGAAATGAATGACATTTTCTATGTTGGTCGCGAACTCGCTGAACGCAACAATTTAACTGATCGCCTAAAATTTATTCACGGCCGATCAACTGAAATAGATTTGCCGGAAAAAGCCGATCTGATTATTATAGAGGATTTTGGACCATTTTTTTACTATCACAATCTCCTCGAAGTCATACGCGATGCCCGAGAGCGTTTTTTGAAAACAGACGGTCGTTTCCTACCTGCCCGAATCACTTTATACATCGCTCCTTTTGAAAGCCAAGCTTGGCGCGACGAGCTTGACCTTTTTGCCGCAGATAATGACCAACTGTTTGGTTTCGATTGGAGTTATACCACCGAAATAGCCTTTAATCAGACTTATTATGCCGATTCTCATCCCAAAAAGCTTCTATCCGCACCCTCTCTCCTCAAAACAATAGATTTGAAAAACGAAACCAATTTTACATTCCAAAAGCAATTCGAACTAAATATTCAAGAAAATGGTCAAATTCACGGATTAATCGGCTGGTGGGATTGCTGGTTTACAGAGCAACAATTTTTCTCCAATTCACCCCAATCCGGCAATAATTCCTGGGGGCAGATGGTATTTCCATTCCATTATCCGGTCGATGTCAGAGCCGGTGAATCGGTCAAAATTTCCCTGATGGTACTGGAATCATCACCGAGCGGTTTAATAGATTACAAATGGAAAATCACGCATCATTCCGGCAGTCAAGAACAAGACACTTTCAGCGGTCGGTTTTTTGATCTCCAACAATTCAACCAAATGCGGCGCGATGATATTCCCAGTTTAAATGAAAAAAGGCTGATTCAAACCTTTATCCTGAATCAAATTGACGGAAAACGTAGTTGGGACGAGATTGCGGAGATCGTTATGAAAATGTTTCCTGAAAAATTCGCCAGCAAAGAAGACGTTTTTAAAATAGTTCTGCAGTTAAGCAATTTTTTAAAAGGAAACTGAAAACTAACGATTGAAGTTTTTTAGTGACTTTTTCACAAAAGATACTGATATTAATGGCGATAAAATCTCCGTCACTTAAATGTAGTTGACGGGGCTGTGCCATTAAACCGGGGAGGTCGAAATGAACTTGATAATTCAGATTCCATGCTATAACGAAGAAGACACGATTGAAAAGACCCTCAATGATCTTCCCCGATCCATTCCCGGGATTGATTCAATCGAGATTCTGATTATTGACGACGGCTGTCAAGATCGCACGGTCGAAATTGCGCGCCAGTGGGGAGTAAACCATTTCGTTCATTTTAATCAGAACAAAGGACTCGCGCGGGCTTTCGAAGCCGGGCTGGAAAAAGCACTGGAACTCGATGCCGACATCATCGTCAATACCGATGCCGATAACCAGTACAAAGGTTCAGATATTGTGCGGCTTGTTCAGCCGATTCTCGCTAAAAAAGCCGAGATCGTGATTGGCGACCGCCAGATTGACAAAATTGAGGATTTTTCCTGGCTTAAAAAAAAGCTCGAGAAATTCGGTAGTTACGTAGTCCGCAAAGTCTCCCAAACTAAAATTCCCGATACGACCAGTGGTTTCCGCGCTTACAGCCGCGAAGCCGCCCTGCACATGAACATCATTTCGACTTTTTCATACACGCTGGAAACCATTATCGAAGCAGGACAAAAAGACATCCCGATAGTTAGTGTACCTATCGAAACCAATAAAACCGAACGCCCCTCGCGTCTGTTCAAAAGTAATTGGTACTATATTCGGCGTTCCTTTGCTACAATCGTAAGAATCTATACTATGTACCAGCCTCTAAGAGTCTTTTTCTATACCGGAATCACGAGTTTCGGCATTGGTCTAATTCTATCTATCCGTTATTTAATTTTTA
>ERZ795051.1933-NODE-1933-length-24601-cov-15.770105_pt1 | contig 24601 bp, 30 predicted proteins | sample MGYA00375135_ERZ795051 | MGnify/ENA primary metagenome ERZ795051 (study PRJEB30180, sample SAMN05720222) | activated sludge metagenome | isolation source: Anaerobic digester | place: Japan | collected 2015-05-26 ... | reverse complement strand
AATGTCCAAACTGGGGAGGATGTTACAGACCAGTATAGGAGGAAATAAGATGAAAGGAACTCCATCTGAGGATGAGGTCCATCGCGCGCTTGAGGGCATCCTTGTAAACCGCGACGCGAAGGCACTAAACTATGCAGTAGGCTATGCACGAGCTGGCCTATCCATGACCGGCGAAGCCCTCTATGTCCAATGCCTATATATCCTGAACAACATTACACATTGGAGGGGCGACACAGCCAAGTGGGTAAGGCAGACACTGAAGGATTTCACAGTTAATAGTACTTATTAGAAAGGAGAAGGCTATGTATGAAGTAATCCTCAAGTCTTATCTGCAAGGCTTTCGGCTGAAAGAAGTCAGGCTTTCGGAATACATAACCCAACTGTCAGCCTTTGGCCCGGCCGAGAAAGTGCGGGAAATATGGACCGAAGTCCGGGACTTCTGCTTTCTTCACCAAGCGTATCCGAACGAGGATGATTGCCTTAACTTCGTCCTCATAGACCATCCACAAAGGGAAGTATACTCCCGCATAGTAGCAAGGGTTAGATGAGACTAAATCCTCATTTCATATTCTGAAACGAGGCTTATCATCTGTCGAAAGGAAAGAAAAGGAGGAAACACCATGAGCCGCCATGTATTTCCGAACCACACTGGTGTAATCCGTGCTTGGGTTAACGGGGAAGTCAGTCATGGACGGTGTGGCAATTTGTACTTTAAAACGGAACCATACGACGCCATCTACAGCTATGGAGAACATTACCCAATAGCCCGGGCTATATCAAGAGCGGATGGAAATAGGTGTGCGCTGGTAAACTCGAAGAAGTGTTCCAGAACGACGTGCCGTCACGTCGGAGGTGTGCTACGCCACTTGAGGACGTGGGAGACTGTAATCATGTGCCCGGACCCCTTAACAAAGCACAGCCATGATGAAAACCTACAATATTTCCGTGACGCGGCGCGTGAATCTTGGGAACACGGTATGCGCGCAAGGGCGTACGGTGAATATCACCTGGAACAGTACTGGTGCTTCGTGGAGAATTGCAAGAAATACTGTAAGATTTTCCACATACACAATCCCTTACGTAGAGTGTCCTCGCAGGCATGGAATAAAGCGGTGGGACAAGCTCGAAGAAGGCGAGAACAAGTACTGCGCAAAAAACGAATCAAAGCGGAGCCGGGGTATTGGATTCCATATTATGAAGAAGAAGGCCTTCCGATTGAACAGCGGGTAGAGCGATGGCGTGTCCGAAAACTCATCTGTAATGCCCATGTGCGTGACGTTACTGCGTTGAGATTAAGCGAAGACCGCACAAAGATTGAAACCACGCACCTCGCGAGTTTGGATGTTAAATACGCGCCCTTGTTGTGGGAGACTATCAAACAAGTGCGCGCACGAGGGGTGGACTGGACAACCGATAACAACATCATGGTGGGAAAATACCACTTGAGGAAGGTGTTTGCGGACGGCACTTTACACATAGAGTGCCACACTATACCCTTCGCTGAATCCGCATACATTGCGAGGGAGTTGGGATTGCCGTTGTAGGATGTACAATGATTGATTATCACATTGACAATGCCACAGTTTATCCTCATCCTCCAGAAGGAAGATAAAGGCAGCATAAAGAAAGGAGAAGAAATGAAAGAGCCAGGGTATGTCCTAAAACGGTTCAGAACGGACGAAGCGGGGAATCTACTTCCCCGCCCAGTCTACGCCCGCTTCCTGCTAAAGAGAAGCCGCTTCAATCGAAGGATGCTCTTACTCTATGCTGTTCCGGACGTTTCAAAGGGCGTACTGTTAGAGCTTCCTAACTACCACATCGAAGTCCAATTCAGCCGCTCAACAGCCGCTCTTGCGGGTGCGATAGGCTATCACCGCTCGCTCTACCACGGCCAACGCTTTACTCTTCGTGGGAATAGCTACATCTGCCTATCTATAATCCCGCAAAGTATTGACTACCACAAGAGTACGGATAAGAGTCACCAGACAACTCTCAAAGAGTGGCGCTTCACGCAGGGGAGCCTAAGAATACTCCGGAGACTTCCAGTCCTAGGCTTTAATCCCGGATATAACGTGGATGCCGCCTACGCGGCCTTGATGACCACGAAGGGTTAATCTTATAACAGGAGAATAAACGAGTGCCTAACAAGAAGAAGTACCAACAGAAGCGGCACTTCCAAAAAGGCCAGAGGCTTATCTGGAATGGTCGCTGGGAATTTGATGAAGAGCCTGGCTATATAGACCATGAGGGAGACTTAAAGGTTGAAATATTAGAAAAGGTCCTCACACTTCTAAACGGCCAGCGCGTATTCCGTTGCCGCATCTATGATGGCCAGGCTGATTATATCGGCCTAACCTTCTACATCAATGAGTGTAACCTAAAGGAGACCCTGTGATGAAGAACGTCCAGATGGCAGTAAAGTCCGACATTCTCACAATCACCGTGGACTTAAAGCAGAGCCATGGCTCGAGCAAAAGTGGGAAGAGTATAGTCATAGCCTCAACGGAAGGAAACCTTCCTATCGAAGCACATCCTGGCGTCTACATCGGCCTGAACGTCTATAAGACGAGGTAAATATGCTATTCGGCTACGAGCTTGACGCCCTTTTCTGGGCTATGTTTTTCAGCTTCGGCTTTGGCTTTCTCAGCGGGAGCCTTATACTAATCCTACTCCTCTTCTGGTGGACAAATAGGGAGGAGCAGAAATGAGCGGATACGAAATTGCCCTAACTTCCGCAGGAGCGAAAGTCCATGCCTATAAAGAATTCGGGAGGAAATACTTGGATGAAATCCTTTCAGTCAATGAAATCCTAACCATCGTAAAAGAGGCTATCGACTGGGACGAGACCGCCGAGGAAATGGTAGCCTTCATAAAGGAGGAGGAAGAAAGATGAGGAAGAAACCTATCCAGACAGCTCCGATTGACCTAACTCAATTCTTCGAGCCTGAACCAGAGGCCGAGCCGCAGTCGCCGGAGCCTATTCCAACGGAGCCGGAAGTAGACGCGGCACTAAACGCGACAGTTCCACTTTCCTCCGAGGAGGCTGAGGCCCTCCAGGAGCCTATAGAAAAGCCGCCTGTTCGGCCATCAGCTCCAGCAAAAGCTAAAGGCGGCGACATCATCCTCCGCAAGAGCAAGAAGTACCTTGTAATCGAGCGCGATGGGCAATTGTATGTTCGCCGTATGGGCTTTTCCAAAATCACAAAGCTGTGGCAGGATAACTGCTACCGTATATGGAAACCTAAAACAAAGAAGGAGAATTAAGATGATTATCCAAGCCCGTGCTATCTTCGATGGGGGAGACCAGCTGGTTAAAGTTGATTTGTCCAAGGCTGTGCAGGTTGTCCAGTCCAAGGACGGTTCAGAACATGGAAGCATTCTGTTCTCTCCCTACTATCATTCTGTCTTTCCAGTAAAGCCGGTAGTTATCAAGGTCAATGTATCAGATGTCCTACCCTTCCTAAACCCGGATGATTGGTGCAAAGCGGAGGAGCGTCTTATAAACTCCTCAGTCTATATCTACTTCCGGACCTCGGACGTCTACACCTTCTGTACTTATCCAGAAGAAGGTGAAGGCCCCCAGCTCAAAATATGGGGAGCCTTCGGTATGGCAGTAGTCAAGGACGAAGAGGGCCTCCGTAACATTTTAGAAAAGGAGTTCGACGCACGAGAGAACCGCATTTCATAATCTGAAACGAACCTTCAATCAGCGGGAGGGACTAAACCCCTCCCGCCTGAATAAAAAAAAATTTCTACCCAACTAAAAAAGTACTTGCTTTCCTGCATATACTTACTTATATTATAGACACACAAAGTCAATGAACGCGGCCTATCTGGCCGCAAGCCGGCCCGGCTTCCAGGGCAAACAGGTAAAAGGAGGAAGTAAGATGGAAAAAGTAACGACAGAGGCTCCGAAGGTCAACAGGGCAATCGAAGTCGATTACGACTTTGGAACGAACCTCGAGGAAGCCGTAAGCCTGTATGGAGAGGCCGCTGTTTTCAGCCTCTATCAGGCCAAGGCAGAAATCATCATCCAGGACATCTGTCGGCGAATGCTTAGCGCGGGCAAGACGGATGAGGAAATCAAGACCTTCATCGCTGGCTACAAGCTGGGCGTCCAGCAGAGGCGCAAAGGCGGTACGAGGAAGACGGTTGAGCAGAAGCTGCTCGATGAAATCCAGGGCGGTAAAATGTCCGCCGAGGATGTCAAGGCCCTCATCTCCAGGCTATCAACTGCCCTGCATGACAGGAAGAAGAAATAACAGCCGCCTTCATATGGAGCAGGGACCTGAAAAATCCCTGCTCCATAGCTAAAGGAGAAATAAGATGGAAAAAGTCTACAGCATTACCACAGTCCTGCTTGCAATGCTCCTACTGATTCTCTATTCCTGTGTAATGTCAAGCCTTAAGGAGCTCCGTTTCCAACAGCAACAGACCCGCCTTATTATCTCCGCAGTTAAGGTGCAGAACGACAGCCTTCTAACACAAATAAAGGGAGCAAGAATCTGGCTGTGGCTTCCTGAAGAGGAAATAAGATGAGTCCCGAACTTCTCGCATTAATAGAGGAAAAGGGCGTAACGACTATCCTTGATGAAATCCGCCTGTATTTAGAGGACAAGGACGCTGAAGCATTCCCAGGAGACACAGTCTACTTCGACGCCCTTGTGCACTTAAACAATGCCTATGATGTCCTTGTAATAGGAGGAGTGAAGTAATGGAACTCGTCATGCTTGCCCATGTTTATTCGAAGAAAAGGATTGAACGCTGGAATTCCGATACGGCGATAATCCAGCCTAAAATCAACGGCCTTCGGTGCTTGGCAGTTAAGCAGGCTAATGGTAAGTTTCGACTTTTCTCAAGAAAAGGAAATGAATTCACACAGTTGCCATTGATAACCGAAGCCTTGGGGGCGCTGGAGGGCTTTCCTGGACAGCTACAATTTGATGGAGAGTTGTACGTCCACGGGATGCCCTTGCAGGAAATCCGGGCCATCTGTAAAAGGACAACCACGAGGCATCCTAATCATGGCGATATGGAATATCACATCTTCGACAAGCCTCCTGTCGACTACACCGAATGCCTACAGCCTCAAACAGATAGGCTATCAGCCCTATATGGCCTACTGAGCATCTTCCAGAAAGAGACAAGGATACGCCTTGTATCCTCTTATACACAGCCTTTAGAGGTAATTGACGCCTTACTTCAGGACCACTTAAGGATGGGCTATGAGGGAATAATCCTCCGCAATCCCACAGCCTTCTATGAGTTTCGGCGGTCGAATAACCTGCTTAAGCTCAAGCCAAGGATGACTGGCGCCTATACAATCATTGCGGCCAATGAGGCTATTGACATCTACGGCTATCCAAAGAATACACTTGGAAGCCTTACCCTCTTGACGAAAGAAGGCAAGATATTCAACTGCGGCGCGGGCGTCCTCAGCCATCCCCAAAGAGACATCCTATGGGAAAGGCGGGAGATGCTGAAAGAGAAGGTCGCACATATCTACTTCCAAGAGCTATCCACCGCGGGGATTCCACAGCAGCCTATTCTGCGCTCAATTGATGAGGTAGACTATGACTGCTAAAAAGCCTATCATCTTCTACGTCGCCGGACCTTATCGTCCGCAGTCTGCCTTTCAATCACTACCTATCATTCGGTGGTTCTATATCCTCCGCAACATTCTGCGGGCCCGCCGGCTGTCTATATGGCTCTGGAAGAATGGAGATATAGCAATATGTCCTCACTTGAACACAGCCTTCTTCGACTTGCACGACATTCCTGACAGGGTCTTCCTCCAGGGAGACATAGCAATCCTGAAAAGATGCGACGCCATTGTAATGCTTGATGGCTGGCAGAAGTCTATCGGTGCAAGTAGTGAGCATTGTATCGCCGTGTTTAATGGAACCCCCATCTATTACTGGACAGGCCATACCCTTTACAGAAAGGAATGCTAAACATGCCTAATGTGTTTATTGTCTCAAATGGCGGGCATGATTTCAGCAAGGCAAAGAAATTCGGCCGGCTAGTCTTCCTTAGCAGTGGAACTCTAAACAAGTTCCATGTGACAGAGATGGCTAGGGAGTTTGCGGCAATCCTCAGTATAAGCTCGCCGGAGGATTACCTCGTAATCAACGGGCCGACCGTAATGTCCTGTGTCGCTTGTGCAATTATGGCGCGCAAGCATGGAAGGTTAAACCTCTTACTCTGGAAGAAAGGCCAGAACAATAGCCTTGACCATTACGAACGCCGCACAGTAGATGTTAACTCCCTATTGGAGGCTCCTAATGCTACAGCCACATGAAACTTGGACCATCCAGGATGCCAGTAAAATTCAGGAAGCTATGACCTGCCTACGTAGCTACTTCTTCCGCTATGTAGCAGGCTGGCAACCCGAGCTTCCATCTATCCATCTTGAGTTCGGTACAGCCTGGCATCTCGCTATGGAGTATCTTCTCCTTCATGGCTATTCTGATGAGTCGATACAAGGTGCTTATGAAGCTTTCCTCTCACACTATCGCACATACTTCGGCCAGGAGCAAGACACTTTACTGGCTCCGAAGAATCCAGCCAATGCTCTTCGAGGCCTGGCGCACTACTGCGATAGGTATAAAAGAGACCTGGACGATTTCGAGGTCCTGTATACAGAAATCTCCGGTTCTGTTTGGGTAGAAGAAGGCCGACGTGTTTACTTCCGTAGTGATGCAATATGCCGTAGGAAGAGTACAGGAAAAATATTCTCCCTTGAGCACAAAACGGCGAGTAGTTTCTCAAGGCAATGGACTAACCAATGGGCACAATCTATGCAGGTTAACGTCTACAGCCACGTCCTCCATTGCCATTTCGATTCGCCCAACGTTGAGGGCGTAATCATAAATGGCTTTATGCCGCATGACCCGCCGGCATTGAAGAAGGATGGAGAGCTAAGGGCGGGCGCGAAGGACCTGGACTTCATCCGCATTCCTATCCGTCGGTCTACGGAGAAGTTGAACGACTGGCTCTACAATGTCAACTACTGGCTAGACTGTATTGAGGAATCCTTCGACCTCCTCAAGACGCAGGACCCAGAGGCGCCAGTCATGACATGCTTTCCTAAGAACACAAAAAGTTGCGCCAATTTCTTCGGATGTCCCTACAGAGACTACTGCGATGCGTGGCCTAATCCGCTCAGTAGGATAGAAGTAGCACAGCCAGGCTTTGTTGTCCGCTATTGGGACCCGCGTGTTGGGGCAATTCCAGCAAAGCATATAATGGAGATATAACATGTCAGATTTCCTCGAAGTACAAAAGCGGGCCCTTGAAGTCAGGAACATGTATCTTTCACGCCCGATTCAAGGTGGCGTAAATGTCCTTCTCTATGGAGATTGGGGAACAGGCAAGACTTCCTTCGCAAAGACTTGTCCAACGCCAGTCTTCATAGATTCCTTCGACCCGCAAGGAACAATCGTCGAAGCATTACAGCCATCAATCCAAACAGGCGATATAATAGTAGAAAACCGATGGGAGGATGATAGCTGGAAAAAACCTCATGCCTTCTCCGAATGGGAAACGGAGATGGAACGCAGAATGAAGATGGGGTTCTTCGAGCACTTTGGAACCTATATGCTCGATAGCCTAACACGATTCTCCGAGTCCTGTTTATGGCAGATATGCAAGAAAGCAGGGAGGCCCGGCCAGCCTTATCAGCTTCAAGACTATAACGTCCAGCAGTTGACGATAGTGGATTGGCTTGGCCAGATAGCAGTACTTCCATGCCATACTATCATAACAGGGCATATTGAAAAGGTTCAAGACCAAGTATCAGGAGCAATGGAGACTGGCCTTCTCCTTGCAGGAAAACTTTCTGAGAAGGTAAGCCTTGCCTTCGTGGAAAAGTGGGTCACGCGGGTGTTGCGTGGCCAAGGTAATAAGAATGAATACGTCGTCCAAACTCACCCGGAGGGAATCTATAGGGCCGAGACAAGAATAGGCGGTTCAAAGTTTTCTACATTCGAGGAGCCTGATTTCCGCAAGCTCCTAAAGAAGGCAGGGTTTCCTGCTGATGACAAACCATCCTTATTCACAAAGGAGTCCTAAGATGTCTATTCTCGACCTCAATTTCAGCGACGTCTATGAGCCTGAACTCTTTGAAGATGGAAAAGAAGTCACGCTGACTATCCGCTCTGCCGAATTGGGAATGACGAGGAGCAGGGCGAATGAGCTTCTGACGGTTGTTCTGTATGACCCCAGCGACCCAAAGAAGGCTCCTATCGTAGAGCGCCTGACTATCCCTTCGGAATCTGACAAGGCGGCGGACATCGCAAAGTGGAACAATATGATGCGACGTCTTCAGAGTTTCTTCCAGTGCTTCAATCTTCCTACGAGCGGGGTCAGTCCCTCCGAGGCATTCCCCGGCGCGACTGGTACGGTCATCGTTCGAGAAGAAGATGACGACACATACGGAAAGAGAAATAGCGTCCGTAAATTCGTCGTCGGGCATTAAGAGAAAACCTGATTTCATAATCTGAAACGAGGGCGGGTGGTTATAGCCCGCCCTTCAATCATCGGAGAACAGAAATGAAAAACTGGAGGTGTAGAAAGACTATTAACATGGATGAAGTTTTATATGATAGGATAAATGGCCTTTTACCTTCCGGCCTGCAGTCGAAAATATTAGGTCTAGTCATAGAAAACTTCTTCGATTCTCTTCCTAAAGAGAATACCTATACTCATCTTTCCAACTTCATCGCGGAGTGCCTGCAAAAAGAGGCGGACAATGGCACAGTTACAACACTTACGGACGAGCTTGACTGAAGTAGATAGCAAAACTGCCTTGTCTCTTCTTTCTACTATTCGAGCAAATAGGCGGACTGTCCGCGAACAGCGGGCAATAGCCTTTTCAATGAAAGAAGAGGCAAAGAAAACTAAGGTTAAGAAACAAAAGGGCCTTGACATTTCTTCTATGTCGGAAGAGACAATTGAGGAATTGATAGGTCTACTTTCCAAAATGCTTGAAGAGGGAGAGATTAATGGCTAATATAGTTTGTAGGATGAGAGAAATCCCGCTGACTTCTATAGACGCAACTGGCCGGGCGCGTGAAGATTTCCAGGACCTCTCAGCCTTAAAGAAGAGCATTGAGGAAGAAGGCTTGATTCATCCGATAGCCGTAATGGAACAGGCTAATACTTATGTTCTCCTCGCCGGTGGCCGTAGATTGCGGGCAATGTCCGAGCTTGGCTGGACGACAATCCCCTGCAATGTTTATCCTCCGCTTGACCCTTTAGACCAAAGGACTATTGAGCTGAAGGAGAATATGCTTCGAGAGAACCTAACTCCAATCGAAGAGGCGAAGCTGACGAAGAGAATCCACGACTTGCAGGTGGAGAAGTACGGCAAGCCTAGTGCGATGAATCCCGGCCATAGGCTTGCTGATACGGCTAAGCTGATAGGCCGCGGAGTTAGTACAGTCCAGCAGGATATAAAGTTGGCTGAGATGGCCGAGAAGGTTCCAGAGCTCGCGGTATGTAAGACGAAGCAGGAAGCCTTGAAGATGATAGACCGCGCCGCGCGGGCCGTCCGAACCGCGAAAGCTGTAAAGGATTTCGAAAGCAAGACAGGCATCGGCATGTATCAATCCGACAAAGAGCGGCTTTTAAAATCCTACTACGTCGGTGACTTCTTTGAATTAGTCAAGAAGGTTCCAGATGGCACCGTCGGCTTCATAGAGCTAGACCCGGTCTATCACATCGGCCTGGATAAACTAAAGAAGGGTGTCGCCTTCGACCAGGCTTATCAAGAAGGCATCTTCGCTGAATACGAGGACTTTCTTCATAGAGTCCTCAAAGAATGCTTCCGCCTCATGTGTCCAAACTCTTGGCTAATCTGCTGGTATAGCATCCGCTATCATCATGAAACAACAGCCAGCGCACTTGAAGCGGCCAGGCTCTCTGTCAACCGCCTGCCTAATCTATGGTACAAACAGATAGGGCAGACTCTCCAACCGGACTACAATCTCCCATCCTGCTATGATACCTTCTTCTCCTGTCGTAAAGGAATACCTACTCTACAAAAGCCGGGCCGTTCTAATGTCTTTTCCTGTAAGCCAGTAATATCCACAAGCAAGACACATCCGATAGAACGCCCAATACAGCTTATGCAAGAAATCCTAGCGACGTTCGTGCCTCCTGGCACAAGCGTACTGGTTCCCTTTGCTGGAAGCGGCAATACTCTTCTGGCCGCCGCAAATCTTCACATGCCTGCTATAGGCTTTGACCTTGTTCAAGACTACTGCAATGAGTTTAAGTTAAAGGCACAGAACGGAATCCCCGGCTTCTATATGTCCAACATTATTGGAGGGGCCTTTGATGCGCTCGCCATCCCAAGTAGTAGCTGAAGTAGTAGAGGAAGTAATGCAGGCTAATCAGGACGTCAAGGGAGATAGTTGGATGTCCAAGCCTATTGAGACGCACCTAAACCACGCATTAGCCCATATATCTATGTATGGAGCACCTGCGCAACAAGAGGATAATCTAGCACATGCGGCCACACGACTTGCAATGGCCTTAGCTATAAGGGAAAACCTATGAACGCTCCATTTTCAGAAGGCCCGCTTGATTGCCAGATTTGTTTCATCGGAGAGGCTCCGGGGCAGACCGAGGAACAAATGCGTAGACCCTTCGTAGGCTCCGCGGGCCAGCTGTTCGATAAGCTCCTACACACTGCAGGCATTAATAGAAGTCAATGCCGTATAGAAAATGTTATGCAAGTACGCCCGCCCGGAAACGACATTGGCTATTATATCGACTTTGGAAAGAAGGGCTATCCTCGCAGGCCGGAGTTTGACGAACATGCCGCCGCGCTTATTGAGCGCCTTAAGCAGTGCACGGCGAACGTATTCGTCCCTTTAGGAAATACACCCCTCTACGTTTTGACCGGCCTAACAGCCATAAGTAAACGCAGAGGGTCTATCCTAAGTAGTGAGGTCTTAGGTGGAAGGAAGGTAATTCCTACAATTCATCCAAGTGCCGCACTCCGTCAGTATACCCTAACGCATCAAATAGGCTATGACCTACGGCGGGTGTTGGAGCAGAGCAGCTTCCCCTATATAGTTCTCCCCCAGCGGGAGCTTATAACAATGCCTAGCTATGCCCAAGTACTTTCCTTCATTAAAGAAGCCGAAAGTCATAAAATCATAGCGGCAGATATTGAAGTGAAAGGTAACGAAATCAGCCATATCTCTATCGCCCTAACTCCTTTGCTTTGTATGTCCATTCCTTTTGTTCAAGGCATGGATGACTACTGGACTCCTGAGCAGGAGACAACCATTTGGCAGATGCTGGCGCATTTAATGGAGAACCCCTCAGTCATAAAGGTCTTTCACAATGCCGCGTTCGATACCGCCTTCATGTATCGCAGGATGGGAATCCGCTGTGCGCCTATTGAGTGTTCTATGGTTGGCTTCGCTATACTCATGCCGGACTTCCCAAAGGGATTAGACTTTCTAACCAGCATCTATTGCGGCGGTGAGCCGTACTACAAAGATGATGGCAAGAAATACATGAAGAATCCCTTCGGCTCTGAGGTAACCTTTCAAGAGTACAATGCCAAGGACGCCTGCTGTTGCCTTGAATCATGGATAAAGATAGAGCAGGAACTCCGGCGACAAGGTAACTGGCAAACATACTGTAAGCAGAGGGACCTTATTGAGCCTTTGACATTCATGCAGGAATTTGGAATCCGCATGGATACGAACGGGATGAAAGAGGCGGCAGAGAATGCGGGAAGGCTTATTGCAGAGTATGAGGCTGAGTTACAGAGCCTTGCAGGATTTCCTCTAAATGTAAATAGTCCAAAGCAGATGGCTACATACTTCTATGCCGTAAAAGGATTCTCTCCGTATACGAAGAAAGGTGCCATTACTACTGATGACATGGCAATGAAGCGGCTTGAACGGAAAGGCTGTAAAGAGGCCGGCCTTGTCAGAAGTATTCGGGACCTTCGTAAAGCGAAGGGGACCTATTATGAAATGGGCGTAGATGAAGATGGTCGCCTTAGATGCTCATTCAATCCTGTTGGCACTAAGTCAACTAGGCTATCTTCCAGCAAGACTATTTTTGATACTGGAGGAAATCTACAGAACCAGCCGCCTGAGATGCTTAACTTTATGCTTGCAGATGCAGGCTTTCTCATGTGCAAGTTTGACTTGGGCCAGGCTGAGAATAGGGTAGTAGCCTATGTCTCTAACTGCCAGCGAATGATTGAGGCATTCGAGACCGGAAAGGACGTGCATCGGCTGACTGCGGGCTTAATATTCGGCATCCCACCGGATGAGGTAAGCGATGAAGATGGGTCATGTCCAATAGGTGGGGGAGTATATAGCCAGCGCTTTTGGGGAAAGAAAGCCAATCATGGGTTGAATTATGACTTAGGCTATAAGACCTTCGCCTTATACTATGAGATTCCTGAGAATGAGGCGAGGTATATAGTAGAAAGGTATCATTCAGCGTATCCTGAAGTTAGGCAATGGCACGCATCAATCCGCGGGCAACTTGCGAAGAACCGAACCCTAGTCGATTGCTTCGGCTCGACCAGGCTATTTATCGACCGCTGGGGAGATGAATTGTTTAAGGAAGCCTATAGCTGGGTACCGCAGTCTACTGTGGCTAAACAGACTAACTACCGCGGAGTGCTTCCTATCTACTATGATGTAGAAAGATTCCGCCATGTTTATCTGCTCAATCAGGTTCATGATGCTATATATTTCCAGATTCCTCTATCCATTGAAGTAGAAGAGATTGTCCGCATTCTTCTAGACATCCAGGAGAATCTACAAACCCCTATTCAATGGAAAGACCGGGTCTTTAGTATCCCAGCAGACTTAGCCATAGGCTTCTGCGCAGGAAATCTCCACAAGATAAAAGTCATAGACGTGGAGCATATTCAGCCTATTCTTTCGGAGGCTCCATGCGAAAGTTAGATGACTGGCTTTCAGCTTATATGGATTATACAGACGATACAGAACCTAGGGAGCTATTCCGTAAATGGTGCGGGATTAGTGCAATAGCCGCCTGTCTCAAGCGCAAATGTTATCTCGCTTTAGGGCGGGAGATATTCTACCCTAACTTCTATATCGTCCTAGTAGGCCCGCCTGCGGCAAGGAAGGGGACGGCTATGAAGCCCGCTATTGAGCTTCTAGATTCCTTGGGTATAGTCAAAGCGGCAGATGAAAGCAGTCGGCAGAAGTTAATAACCCGCCTTAAGATGTGTTACACTGTAGAGGGAGACCCAAACAATCAAGCTGGTATGTTCTCACATAGTAGCCTCACTATCATCAGCACCGAACTGACAGTATTCCTAGGCTATGGTAACCTCGAATTGATAACCACATTATGCAAATGGTTCGACTGCGAGTCTACCTTTGTCTATGATACCATAAGCCGTGGAGAAGATAGTGTCACGAATGTTTGGGTCAACCTTCTCGGCGCGACGACACCTACTGCGCTTAAGTCCAGCCTTCCACTAGACGCTATTGGCGGAGGTTTTACAAGCCGAACAATCTTCGTCTATGAGGAGAATAAGGCTAAGGTTGTAGTGTATCCACAAGAGAAGGATGACCTACATGACAAGCTTGTAAATGACTTGGAGGAAATCTCCATGATACGCGGGCGTTTCGTCATGGAGGATGCCTTTCTCGAAGCCTATGCATACTTCCGCCATCTAACAGAAGAATCTCCACCCTTTACACAGCCGGAGCTTCTTGGCTATGTTGACCGCCGACAGGTGCATCTACTAAAGCTGGCTATGATTATTAGTGCTAGCCGTAGCTCGGACAAAATCCTAACAAGGAGCGACTTTGATGTTGCCTTTAGTCTCCTTCGACGGACAGAGGAGAAGATGCCTTATGTGTTCTCGGGCATAGGAAAGAACCCGCTCGCAGGTGTCCAAGTTAGAATCATGTCCTATATTGCGGAGAAAGGAGAAACGTCTATTGAGGATATTCTTTCAAGATTCCATAACGACATTAGCTACCAACAACTTCTAGATGTCCTTGATGCATTAACCCAAATGAAATATTGCTTCCTTAGCGTTCCTAGCCATAAAGTAAAAATGAACCCGGACAAGCTAAAGAAAGGAGTGTTCCCAGATGTTATCGGCGGAAGAGAAATTGGAGGCACTGCTCAAAGCGGGAAAGATAACTGAACAGGACCTTTGGGCAGTCGAGAAGGATGATAATATAAAGCTGGCGAAAATCTGTGACTGGTTCCATACAATATTCTGCGAGAAGGTTCATTCAGATGAATGCCTATATTACAATGAGCAGGATATGACCAATACATGGAGACGTCCATCTCATCAGTATTGGCTACAGGAAACAGCCCACTTTATTGATTGCCTACAGCTACTCAATATAGGAACTAAAGCGAGCATCCTTCTGGATGAAATCTATGAGGCAATAAAGGAGGAGGCTTCTGATGACCTAGCAAGCCTCCTCAAAGTCGCCACAGTTTATGGCAAGGACATTATAGACTACCTCGTTTCAGAATATGAAATAAGGTACGTATCTCCCGGCGTCATTGACCTGACCTTTGTAGAGCCCGTAACTCACGCCGAAACCTTGGTGACAATACGCCAGGGATTATGCGAGACTGTTCCTCCAGCTCCTCCTGAACCTCTGGAGACTCCTGCTTCCAGCGAGCATAGAATGCCGCCGCTCGAAGCTCCGGCGGAAGAGTTGACACAGACATCCACCACGCCCGATTCGGTTGATTAAAGAGTCGCCGCGTCCATAGCTCCCGCTCCTCTAGCCGGGCCCTGTTTTCCCTACCTTGCTCCTTAATGTAGGCCCTCAGGGCCCGTCTGCTTTCCGTAGAGTCCTCGATGATGTCCCTCTCTACGGCGTCATCAAGTCCGCGGCGCATCTCCAGCATCCGAGTATTCTCCTCTTCCCGCATCGCCTGAATCTCCTTCTTATACCGCAACCCAGGCGTAGTCGTCTTGAGGATTCTATTCACTCCCGGAATCTGCGTCGTGATTTCCTGCTGTGTGAGCTCCCTCGGCTGAAGCCCCGTCTCCTTCAGCATCTGCTTGAAGGCTCCACCGACTAACCAGGAGAAAGGATTACCTGAAACAAACACCTGGTTGACTGCGTAACGTAGCCGCTCGGGGGAGATATCCTCTCCGATAACCGGAAGCTCGGTAAGTTTAACGTAAGCGGGGTTAGTTCCGCGTGTGACTTCGAGGCTCTTCTTTGAAAGCGGTTCACCTTTCCAAATGTCCTCATTTCGGAAGAAGTCTTTATTGAACACGTAGCCAAGGAGCGCATCTGCGAAGGGCGGGATAATAGTCCCATCAGGCACGACTGGCAGAATAGCCTTGACCGCTTCGACTACTTGGTCTCGATTGAATGGCCGGCCCTGCGCCATCATAGCCATAGACTCGAAGAGCGCCGCAATACTCTGCTGCCCTTGGTCTTTCGCTATCCTCATATACATATGCCGCTTGTTGCCTTCATTATCCGTGAAGCTGAGTTCCGGCCGAGGGATGATGAAATACCTGGCCTTCTCCTCATCCGGAATCTCATCCCAAATCTCAGGATTAATCAGGGCATTCGCGTAGGCCAGCGATGCAGAGAGCAGGCCCAGCTGTGTAGCCTTCCAAGCAAATTTCCCTGGGTCATTCTTCGCCGCCCTCAGCAGTCCTCTCGTCCCTTGAATGCCCGCATTCAGATACGGAATGAACTGGTCAGCCACCTTCGAGTAGCTCCCGCCCTGGCTGAAGTCCAGATAGTTCCGAGCAATCCACGTTGCCTCAATGCTATCCTTCCCATTCCGGATTGCGCGGCGCCTAAGTGCAAGTCTCGTCCAGACTTCCGTGAACTCTCCGAGGAACCCCATCAGGTTCTGCATGTCATGAAGTTGCCGCTCTAAGAATCCCGCATTCGTCTTTAGCTTATGCTGGCCCTGATGCGTTAGGAAGCTCATGCCACCACCCTCAGCCAAGAAGTCCTTATAGCTTCCCTTCTTGCTCCAAGCATCCGCCGCCGTCGCCGCGAGGTCACTAGCCATCTGACCCAACGCAGTTGGCATCATCTGGCTATACTCATTTGTAGTGAGGAACACATGCGCGAGGTCCCGCGGGAAGTTGGCCAGAGCGAACGCGGGATTCATCCCAGTTGCCATAGCCTTCAGCGGCGTCACTCCAGTCACCCAGCCGATTGTCCTCGCCAACTGCGCCTTCATCTGCGGGTCACGGACAATCCACTCCTTCGCCATATCCTCCTGCATATAGACGAGGACATCTTTCCCGTCCACGAACATGCCGACTGGCACATATCCCTTCGGCGTGATGCCCTCAACCCGCCCAGTTTTCTCATTCAGCTTGGCAGGCTTGACCAGAAGGTTATCCGGATTCTCCGTCGCAATCTTCAGCAGTTCCCTGTTCGCCCGGTTCTTCACCGCACGCGCTGAAAGCCTAGAGATAGTCTCATACAGCAGGAGTCTCGTATCATTCTGGACGAACGAATCATCCAGCTCCTTCGTGTAATAGAAGCCACTATCCCTAACGCTCATCTTCTCGCCGCGGATAGAGTAGGTAACTGGGTCAATATAGTCCAGATGCTTTCTCGGCAGATAGGGCCCGACCGCGGCCATTCTATCATGCGCCTCCTGCGTGATAAGCTGTTCGGCCAGACCTTCATCCAGAACCTGCCTGAATGCGCCGAAGAGTCTCTCCACCCGCGGATAGAGTTTATCCTTCGTAGCCTGTGGAAGCTCCGCTAGATAGGCCCGCATAGCGTCGGCCTCTTCCTTCGAGGTCTCATATCTATCCGGATACTTATCATACAGGGTGATATACCTTCGGGCCTGCGCTATCTCATTTAGGGTCTGCTCTTCGCTCTGGCTGAGTCCTCCCCATATCAGCGGCTCATAGTCCGCCATCTTGTTCGCCGCGGCGGCCGTCGTCCCTTGCACGAGGTCATGGTACACCATAGCCCTATGGCCTATCGGCCCCAGCTTCTCCAATGCGACGCGGATATTCCCACTCTGGTCGACTAACTCCCGCTTCCGATTCTTCCAGAAGTCCTTAAAGAAGCTCTGCTCCTTCTTCAAGGCTTCACGCTGTTGGCGGAATATCTCATGAGCGCGGGCGGCTTCAGCGGATTGGTAGTAGAGATTCGGACCCTCAGTAAAGGCTCCAACATTCTCCACACTCTTAACCTGGTTAGGGTTAAAAACGAGGTACGTATCTTGATTAGCTTCCGCTTCATGGAAAATCATTCCATCATAGCCCGCTTTACGCACGGCCCTAACTAAACGAGGGTTATCAAATTTGGCTAAGTACTTGAAATCCTCCTCAGCCATCCCCAATTCAAATATGTCAATGCCCGCATTATGTAGGAGTCTCTTAACAGGTAGGGTATCCGAAACAACAATGTCTCCTACAACCCGCAAGTCTAGAGGGTTACGCATACGGATATATGTCTGATATATAGCCTTCTCGTTTGAGATATCAGCCTCTAGCGACTCCTTTGCATAATTCCTTTTCTGGCTGAACCAAGTAGGGGTATCAAAGACTTCAATTCTGGAATCACCTTTCCTATGGGTTCCGGTGTAATGGAAGACTTGAAGAGGGAGCCCTTGTTCATCCACTAATTTATTATCTCCTGACCAAGCAAGTAACCTTTCTTTAGCTCTAGCGTTGGCGGCTTCGGCGGATTGATACTGCGCCATTCCTGACATCGCCTGGTGCATGCCTCTAGTATACTGCCCAATCTGCTCCATCCTCCTATTCACCCAGGCTCCGAACTCTTCCTCCGAAATCTCCCCACCAAGTCTCGACTTGATGCTGGCCCAGAATCCTCTCAGCCACCTAGCGAACCTCTGCATAAGGGGCGCATCTTCGTTCCAGCCAGCATAGTAATTACCTGCAACGTCAGCCAGACGTTCCTTGCCTCCCCACTGTGCAAGAGCCTGCTCAATGACTGGGTCTCCTCTGTCCGCAAGGAAGTCCCATGCAGCCTCAAACATTTCATGACCAGCCGTATTTGGCAGAACGTTCCTTGCAAGGTGAATCGTCCTAGTGCGGGGATTGAAGTAGCCATAAGCACGACCGCCACTAGGCGTCTCGAAAGAGTCCTTCTCCTCGAAGACAATGCCCGCAATCAAGCCTGAGGCCATCGCCCGCGCTCGTATCCTCTCCTTCGTCTCTTCCGTCAGCGGAATGACCGAGAGGCTACCATCCGACTGCTGGTAATAAAGCTCAGGCGGCGCCGGTTCCTCATTCGGCAGCTTATAGATTCGCCGTGGGTCATCCACCTTAAGCTCTTGCAGGTCTCCTTCTTCTCGTTGGGGACCAAGGCTGAATCCCTCTGGACCTATAGCAGTGGCTGGAGGAATCTCCGACTCCCTAGCCTTCTTGGCTTCCCAAGCCGCCAGTGCATTGTTCTGCTGGTCCTCATTCAGGCTCTTGAAAGGCGTGCCATACATTTCCTCCGCAAACTTGTAAACCTGTCGACGTTCTGCGGCCTTGTATTCCTGAATAGTCTTACTAGGCTGACCTTGTGTAGTCTGGAAGAGAGACCCGGGCTCCTCATATGTAGTCCCCTCTAGCCCAGCCTCTTCCTTCGCCCTAGCCGCGGCAAGGATAGCCTCCGCCTGCTGGCCCAGCTGCTCCTTCACCATGAAGTGAGCCTTAGCCACACCGACCGGAGCGAGCATCAGACCGCCGAGAGTGCCTGCGGCGAACGCCTGAGGAACACCTTCGAGCAGGCTGCGGTCAGTATATAGCTTATCCAGCACATTCTGCGCGGCCTGTTCCATCGCCTCTTCGCCACCTTCCCACAGGCCCATTGAGACAGCGGCCGGCACTACGTTGCGCCCGATTGCTTTGGCCACAGCCTTCGTGCTACCTGTCAGCGTCGCTTCGCCAATCTCACCAAGGGCCTTCGCGCCGAGGCCATCCACTACTCCACGGAGCTTCTTGAAGCCGAGACGTTCCATCGCTATGGTCGCGGCGGCATAGCCAAGAATGACCGCGCCCTTCTTCAGCAGGCCAATCTCTTCCCCGGTCTCCTGCTCTTTCTCCCACATCTGCATTCTGGCCTGACCAGCCGCCTGTAAGCCGAAGTTGAGTAGGGCCGGAATAGCAAGCGGCGTGAACATAGCCGGGATACTCTGCGGAGTTCCACCAGCTACCTGCCCAAACATTCCAGAGACGCCGCCACTCGTTGGATACTTCAAGTCCGCAAGCTCCCGTGTTCGTCTAGCTGCCTCGAACTGTCCAAAGAGAGCCTGATAGTTTGCGACAGGGTCAGAGGTTAGAGTCTTCACGGCGGAGTTATAGATATTCCGCAGTGGGTCAATCTGCTCTTCTTGTGCCTCCACTCCAAAAACTTCCTCGAATGAAAGCGGCCTAGACATATCAATAGGAGTTCGCTTAGTCACGCTAGGATTCGATGGAGACAAAGACGGCCCCTTCTCTGCCTGTCCAAAAGCCTCTTCGAAAGGAATTGGTTTATTCTGAGGCATAGAGCTGACCTCCCCTGACAATAAATACCTGGCCATTCTTATTGGCTATATAGGTTCCATCCTTAAGCCACTTAAGCTGCTCAGGCTTAGGGTTTATTATTAGGACTGGTTTATTCTTAGTGCCATAACCATAGTCTTCAACATTAATTAGCCAATCTGGCCGGTCCTCCTTGGGAACGCTCACAGGAAAACCATAGCCACCTTGTGCCATAGTATATCCCTTACTAGGCTTCGGCTCCACAGCATCCCGCTTATCATACTCCTTCTGTGTCCTATATACCTTCTTAGGCGCTCCTTCAGTTGTAGGTGTAGCCGCGGGCTCCTCTATCTCGAAGAGGGGCTGTCCACCCTTAAGCTCCGATAACTTATTCATTAGACCCATTGTGAGGTTTGTAGCATCCTTTGGTTCCACTTCACGGGTACCTAGTATACCTAGGAAGAGGTCGGTAAACTGTTTTCCTATCTCACCCTTCTCCTCTTGCGCCCAAGTATGGCCTTGCTTAAGCCGAGACATTGCGCCGTCTCGCTCAACCTCCGCGACACGGACTTGCTGGTCGCCGCGCTCTCTTATAAGCCGTGACTCAACCTCGGCCTGTGCTGCTCTTGCGGCTGCGGGCGATTCATAGCCTTCAGTCTGTTTTTTAATGAGTCCGAGGCTAGCCAGTTTCTCCTGCACATAGGCATCAGTGGCCCTCTCATCCATTCCCAGCTTCTTCGCCTCGAAGCGTAGTTTGGTCTCCATAGTGGCTTCATCAAACTTCTGCTTCCGCCGTTCTGCTGCCTGTCTCAGCACAATCTGCTGTTGCTGTGGAGACAGAACAGAGGCCTCTTTAATGTCCTCAAGGTTCTCTCCCGCAAGAAGCCTAGCTGCTGTTCGCCTCTGCGCCTCTTGCTGGCTAAGCTCCGCTCCGACGCCGCCGAGCAATGCCGCCGGCGAGCTCTGATAGGGACCCATTATAGCCTGTGCCGCACGACCAAGAGCATAGCCTAGTCTAGGCATAGCCTTATCAGTGTTATAGGCCGACGGTGTTACCATAGTCTTAAGGCCTGAACCTATAGCATTGAATAAACCTCTTCGAGCACCCGCAATCATAGAGCTGGCATTTACTCCTCCAGCCGGTGGACCAAAGTTTATATCCGCTGTGTTTGGATAATTCCCCTGGCCGGCTATAGCGTTGCTAGCCATCGGACCGCCTATAGTAGGGGTATCTAAATCGAAAATAGGATAGCTCATATCAACCTCATTTCATATTATGAAATACGGTTATTGAATAAGTCCACCAATTCCACCAATAAGAGCCCCTGCAATAGCCCCAGGTACTCCAAGAGTGCTACCTATACTAGCACCAGCCGCTACACCACCCATAACACTTTGCGCTTGGCTAGGCTTTCCAACATTAGTAACCACAGAACCAGAATACGCAGACATAATATTCGCGCCCATTTGGAAAAGCTCAAGGTCCCATGTACCACTACGGACGTCGTACTCAAGGTTCTTAACGTATTCCTCCGCAGATAGCACCGACCGTATCCTAGCTGTATCAGCCATCAAAGAAGCCGCAGCCTTATTAAGCTCGAAGTCTGCCAAGTCATACTGATGGGCAATCTGTGAATGCTGTGTTACGAAGGCTGTCCTCTGCTGGCGTAGGTCAAGAGCCTCCTTAATGGAGGTCTCAAAGTATGGCTGGAACAGTGACTGAAGGTTCTGCATCTTAGCAGAAAGGAGATTAAACGTTCCGTCTACTCCCTTCTCAAGGTGTTGCATAAATGCGCGGGATTGTATATCAGCAAAGGCGGCTGAAAGAGAGCTCTTTGTCTGGCTGATAGCCTGAAATAGGTTAACATCTCCAGTACCCTCCCTAGAATATGCCTGGAGGTATTCAGCGAAACCGGAGACGTAAGCCCGGACAAATTCAGACACCACTCCAAGAACAGCCTGCAATTGCGTAGACTGGTTCGCCGTATAGGTCTGCATCTGGCTTTGATAAATGCTAAGATAGCCATTGATATTCTGCACCGCATTCTGCAGAAATCCAGTAAACGCGTCTCGGAAAAGCTGGAGCTCTAAGCCTGCCTGGAACTTATTAACGCTAGCCGTAAAGTCGCTCTCCATCATAGCCATGCCAAGAACGAAGGCGCTACTATTCACAGCATTTATATCAGCCATAGGCCCAGTAAAGCTATTGACACTCCTTATGTGCGTCTTAAGGGCCTCTTTTCTGTAAGCAGTAACAGCCTCTGTTATTATCGTCCTATCCACAGCATTCCTAGCTGCGACTAGAGCCATGTCTATGCAGTCTAAGGCTCCCATTTTAGAGATTGCATAGGCATTATGAATAATAGAATCTGGAACAACTGCCTCCGCCGATTCTTGAAAAGCCGCCTTCGCCGTCGCGGAAACTCCTAACATCTGTTGCAGCAGGCTTCCTACTCCGCCTTGAGTAGCGCGCTGTAGGAGTTGTTCTGCTATTGCCAACGTCGTTGTGTCGCTGGTAGAAATGAGGTTAGAAATCCTACTAGCCGCTGTATTGCTATAACTAGTCGCGGTTGTTGAAGCTAGGCTGGCAGTATTCTCCAACTGCCTAGTTGCCTCTGCCTCCACCGCAAGCTGGTTACTGAGAATAGGCCCAGTTGCATTTTGTGCCAAGGGAGTTGCCGCCTCTGATGCGCTGGCAATAAGGCCAGCATTCTCGGAAACTGCATCATTAAAGGCCGCTACTATAGCACTTGAAGCCGTAGCTATTGCCGCCGAGACGACGGAGTTGAATAGGTTATCAATATCAACCGAGCCTATAAGGCTCTCCGCTTTTGTATTCGCCTCATCAACCGCCGCACTCCACGAAGTCACACTTAGGGAATCCTGCATAGCCTGTATCTGGTCCATGACAGGCTCGAAATTCTCGTCGGCATTGAAAGCAGAGACTCCTTCATATGGATTCCCTCCAGCGGCCGAAAGATTTGCGGCTAGGACAGTTCCCGTAGTGGGGCTTCCAGAATAGGTCCCCAAGATTGCCGCTATAAAGTTTTCAGCCCCCGTAGGCATAGAAGTAGTCGCGGTAGTTCCAGCAGACCCTGCCATGTTATATCTCCCATTCAAGAACGCGTGCGGAGCAATTAACACCAAGGCCTTCAGCTATTGTTAATATCCTTGGGACACTGCTAAAGGCTATTACTTTATAGCACCCTTGAGCCTTCGCAAAGCTCTTGAGTGCTTCAATCCCGTCTTTCCAAATCTCCTCCCGTATGTTGCCGTAGCCTGCAAGGGCGTATATCAGAAGGTTCCTTATTCCGGTTATTGTATCCGTTTGGATAATCGTAACCGCAGTCGCTACAACCACATTAGCATCTAAGGCCACCCAAGCCTGCGCATGGCCGTCAAGTAGATTAGCCAGAACCTGATTCAATCCGTCTGGACTTCTATCTGCAAACGACGGCATTGAGGCAAGCACTACATTCTTTATATCCTCCCAATATGCGGCACATTGGTCACTGGCCAGCTGCAGTATCATAGAACCCTCGAATTGTTCTTCTTCCTGAAAGTTGCCAACGGAGGTTTATCGAGTCCAGTTGGAGCTCGGTGATGGCTGAAGTCTTTATACATACGCGAAACTCTAAGGCTGTTACTTGAACGCGGGCAAATCCTTCATCATTAACAAGAACCCAAGGAGAGCGAGTAAAGTCTCCAGCTTTTGTATAGCGATAATCCACGGCGACATACACATCCGCCTCTGTCGTAATGCCTAAATCTATAAAAGTAACGGTCTTTAGGTCCCTAACACCGCAGTCAATTACATCTGTTACCAATATCGCTTCCTCTACCTCTGCCTCGTTAAACGTTCCTATTAGCCCGCTAGGACTATTGTAGACAGACATTGCCTGTTGAAAGGAGCCGCCTAGGCCATCGCTCGTTAGGATATATCCTACTTCCACATCGCTAATATGGAACTCACTTTGTAGGCTGTCGAAGCATACAATTGGATTACTTAGCTCTCCAAGGAATTCACCATAGCCCAGCCTTGTCAGCTTAGGTTCAGCCGTTACTAACCAGGCCGTGCCATCCTCTGCTATAAACAGATGCTGGTTCTCATCGCCTCCAACCGCGCCGCGGCTAAGTAGGCCAATATTAAGTAGCGGCCTACAACCAAAGGTAGGAACCGGTGTAGAAACAGGGAAGATATATGCTATGCCATTACTTCCGTATACCATCAGGCCATTTCCCAGCTCCTTTATACAATGCACAGTCCCTGCGAAGGGCATAGGCATAAAGCCCAATTCGTTTCGACGAAGCCTTTCTATGAATATCATATCCGTCAGTCCACGCTCATCCTCTTGTAGAGGCCCGCTGACTGCGGAGGAAGCCTGGAACATACTCAAAAGGTCCCCTCCACCTATTTGGGACCACATAATAAAGTTTTCATGAAGCGCAACGGTTGTACTTATTTGGTACTCTAGCTGACTTGTCCAGTGCTCTATTAAGGAATCCCAATCGACCGGCCAGTAGTTTGCGGGATTAAAGCCTCCAACTACAAGACGCCCGCGGAATGCTACACCTGTATTCATTGTAATAATATCTTGTCCATAGGCCTGCACGTCTTCTCCGAACATTCCGGCAGTATTTAGGTTAAGTATCGTACAATCTGGACGAAAGAGCATCCAGAAACCTCCGCCGAAGTCGGCTAGGTGGAACTGGTCAGAGCTGGTAGAAGAAGGAGAAAAGGCCATTGCCGGATTAGAAAGGTCATAAATAGTATAGCCTTCCAGAGTATTATCAGCAGATACGGAGTAAATAGCGTCGGAGTACACTATAAATAATCCACTAGGTCCTTTAATAAGGTGTGGATAAGGCCATTGAACAAACTGACTATATTCTTCAAATGGCCAGGATATTTCATTACCCGGAACGAATACTCCATTGCGGGGAAAGACATTAACACAGGCTACGAGGCCGCCCGCATTTCGCGGGAGTACCCTTTCCTTCCGTAGGCCAGACAAAGTAGCTTTAGCCAGTGGGGTGTTATACTCCCTCAACTCCAGCCTCCTTCGCCTCTTCCTTCACTTTCATGGCTTCTGCAATGCCAGCGGCTACCCTACGTTGGAT
>ERZ795051.1932-NODE-1932-length-24605-cov-7.555316_pt1 | contig 24605 bp, 25 predicted proteins | sample MGYA00375135_ERZ795051 | MGnify/ENA primary metagenome ERZ795051 (study PRJEB30180, sample SAMN05720222) | activated sludge metagenome | isolation source: Anaerobic digester | place: Japan | collected 2015-05-26 ... | reverse complement strand
CGTTGCCAGACGAGTCCACGCGACGCGGACCGCAGGCATAGCCGACGTTAGGCGAACGCAGCCACCAGGTACGGGCTGAGCCGCTAAGATATTTAATGCGCCCTGCCAATGGATCTGCAGTTGGAGCAGGTGCCAGTGAAGCATAGTAAGGATATGGATTTTCGCCTGTTGTGGTGCCTTCTGTTCCTCCGTAAACTTCAACTTTGGATAATAAAAACACTTTGTCTGTGAATGTATCCTGTCCACCGCCATCGGTAACAGTATTTCGAGCAACTTGCTTATTTACTGTACCTAACACAGCAACTAAATCTGGGTCTAACAGCTTTAAAAAGCCTGCCCCATTATACGGTGTGCCTGTTGACGGTCTATCATAGTTGGTTTGCGGTGTCCATGCAAAGGTATCCGCAGTGCTGTTCAAAAATTGTCGGACAGCAGACTCCTTATAATTGTCCGAACCATATTTACAACGTTGATGATGATTTACTGGTGTAAGCGTAATCTCCTCTTCACCAGCTGCTGTAACCGCTAAATCCGTTTCAATTACAGTTGTTCTATTAGCTGCATATGTTGTAACTTTAGTTGGCACATATTCGCCTGCTCCAGTTGGACTTTGCCATTCTTTTACAAATACTTGCCCACCTGCTGGAACTGCCTGACCTGTTGTAAATTTGTATTTAACGCTATTCAACAAAAATACCTGTAACCCTGCAGCAAGTTCCGTTTCAGCATAGTATAACGCTTCGGGTGCATCAAATTGAGCATTAAGCAATACATTGTGTGGTTGCAAAGTCAAGCTGTGAGTAAAATGTGTATCTGTAGGAATGTCGTGGTCTATACCAATAACATCCAATACAATTGGCGTTGAATTATAAGTGCATTCAAACTGGTCTCCTATCGTTAATATCCTGCTGTGAAGTCCCATTCGTGTAATTCTTTGTAGGTCATCAAAGCTGGTTATCTGTATCCCTTTCGTTCCTACATGTGATGCTATTGATGCCAATAGAGCGTTTTGCATATCAAACTGTTCCGCTGTTGGTAAATTCAATAAATTTGCCATATTATACCACCTCCTCAAATATTAATTGTGGTTGTCCATCAGCTGTAATTTGAAATCCTAATTTATAATTTTTATTTTCTTTTAAATCTTGTACTGGCAAAGGCATGTCGGCATAAGTTGTAATGTATGAAACGTCTGCGGTGTAAGTTTTTTCTTCGGCATCGTTAACATCAAGCACTATTGCCCCGCCTCCATAATCTATCGTAAATCCGCTACTTATGACGCTGGCGTTTTGTTTTATAACTGGTGTAGGAGACAAAAGCCAGTTTCTTTTACCCGCTGGGGCTTGAAATATTCTATATCTGTCATCGTCATCAATAAAAACTTCTGTAAGCGAGATGCCAGTTTCAGAGGTATAAGCCATACCTATATTTTCTTCAATTTTGCCAACAGCTTCTTGAAGTCCTGATATATGTGTAGACCTTATTTCACTCGTACCTGGATCTTGCCAATTTGTTTTAGCCATAAAACGTTACTCCTTTCTCATTAAAATAAATAAAATTAAGTTATAGTTATAGCACATGAAATAACCCAAGTGTCAGCACTCGCTTTTTCACCATGGAATTCAACCTTACGGCTTAAGTTTTTTGCACTATCGCTATTACCGTTTGCAACTGTAAATTCTTCCCATCGGAAAGCTGCTGTGCCAGCTCCAAACGTCGCACGAAATGTTACAGTATTATTCGACACCTGAGGGTATGTTGCATCCATTATTGCATAAGCTTTGTTTGCCCCTTGTAGCCCAGTTTGAGTATTTACTGCTGGTGCAGTTCCGTTTCCAACTCCGATATGTGCGTTTGCTGTGTTAAAGGCAGTAGATCCTGCTATCCCACATGCAACCTTCATAAACTCACTTATACCTTCGATTAAAAGACAGTTCCCGTCAAACTCATCAATAGCGTAAAGTTCATTTGAATGGTTATACTTTTCAATTTTCCAATGAGGTTTCCAGTTACCTGTATCTTTTACTTTATTAGTAGCACCAAGCATAATGTTGTCACAACTTTTAGCTCTTTCAATCATGTTATCATCTCCAATCTTAAACTTAATTAAAGTGTATCACATTTTTCATAAAATACAAATGTTGTAAATAAAAATAAGTTGTAAATTAATGCGAATTATTATTGTGTTTATTATTGCCATCGTTTTTATCTATAACTTCACTTTCCTTTTTCTTTACCCAGAATAAAAGTGGTTTTAAAAAGTCAGCTCCTGCTTCGATCAAGTTTTCGATATTGCTTGCGAATTCCCTAAAGAACAAGAACGAGTAAATAACCGTTGCCACCACATTGCTTATATAAGGGATAGTGACAAACCTCATTGATAAGCCAGCCAATATCTGTATGACAAGATAAGCAACTATTTTAGTTTTTGTTTTTTCAAACATCACATCCGAATTCCAAGCCTTGGTTCTAACTGCCTTTGCAATACCACCGTTATTCTTAAATATGGCGTACCATCGAGTGAATATGTCAAGCAACGCTGCTAACCATACAGCTATACACCATATAACAAAACTTTGTTCGGGGAAAATAACCCATGTAATTCCAGCCCAAATTAAAGCGAAGATCGGTTCAACGGTGTCGATAACTTTTGTAAATAATTCTTGTATTTCACGCATATTTGTCCTCCTGTCGGTTAACTTATTGCCAAAATAACTCTACGTAATTCACGAGACAATAGTTCGCTGTCAATTTCATCTTCCATACGGTTGTTTTCTATGTTAAGAAGCTTGTCTATCTGTATATTACGACGGTTATCGTAGGTTTGATCAATGCTTTGCATTTGTTGTAATGGTTTCCTATTTAATACCGATATTAAAGCTTCAAGTTTTATTGACAATTCAGGAGGGAAAATTAACTCACCAGGCTTAAACATAGCTATACCGTAAGACAGCGTTTTTGCACCTTCATGGAATTTTGGATATTCGCCTAATGCAGGATTACGCCCATATTTACGCCTGATAGTATCATTTTCTCTGTTAAGCAATTGCATTTCAGCGTTCATTTCTTGTGTATAACCTTGTTCATATAATTGCCACCAGCGTTCCTTATTCGACATCATTGTTTGATAATCTTCATCAGTCATACCCCAGTCATGCGAAGGCAGTTTGCTTGTGCCTAATTTAAGTTTTTCAGCCGCAAATTCAAGATAACTTGCCTTGCTGGTTTCCAATGCCTCTTGCATTGGTACTATATAATTATCAACCCATTGCTGGAATACTTCCTTTGATGTTGTTGCAGCTCTTGCTACAATATTTGTATAGTGTTCATCAAAGGCTTCTTCAACGGCTTTGTATGCATTCTCCCATTTTTCTATCTCTGCATCTGTTGTCTCTTTTATGGCATCAATTTCATCTTCTGCAATAGATTTTTTATCTTCGAGTTCTCTTGTCTTAATTTCAATTTCTCTATCATGTTCGAGTTCAGCAATTTTCTTATTGGTTTCGGCAACTTTCTTTCTTGCCTCTTCACTTGTTCTAACACTCCAATATGCAAGGTCTTCTTTCAGTTCCGACATATTTTTTTCAAAATCATATTCTTCTTCACGCTTGTCGATTAATTCGAGTTCTTTTTCTATAGATTCGATAATATCTTCCTGTGCTTTAATCTTTGCTTCTGACTCTTTTTTAATCATGTCTATGCGTTCATCGTAAGCATCTTTGATTGCATCTTGTTGTTCTTCTATTGCGTCTTTATATAAATTAAATACATCCTCGTCTAAATCCCATTGTTCTTCTGTTGTTAGCTTTTTAACTAAATATAATTGCCTTAGCTGGTCTATTTGCTGTTGAATAGAATAAGACCCCATTTTAGTCCAGTGGTTTAATTCGCTTTCTAATTTGTCAAAACTAATATCTTGTACTTCTTTATTTAAACTTTCGATTTCTTTATTGTTTGCTTCTATTGCCGCAAGCATATCATACCATGTTGCACTTGCTTCGGGTATCTCTCTAAAAACAAGGTCAACAAATCTTTCAGCTTTCTCTTGTAATTCATCTATTGCTTCTTTTGTTCTTTTTTTTGCTTCTTTTTGTTCTTCTGTTTCTTCTGGCATTATATCGTAAACAGCAGCCCTCGATTTTAACACTTCTTCTAAATTAAGTATATTACCCGTTTCGTCGATTTTAACACCCTGTGTAGTAAGATATTTTTTTAGTTCGCTTTGTTCTTTCCTTCGTTCTTCGTTTATAGCGTGGAGTATGTCTTGTTTCTTTTTTAAAAGGTTATTTTCTTGTTCAATAAAGTTAATTCTGTCTATACCTTCAACTCTGCTTTCCAATGTTGCGTTTTTGTCTAACGCAATATTTATGTTGTCTAATATCGCATTCAACATCATATAGCGGTCAATTACCAAGTCGTATTTATCTAAATTATCTATCAATGGAGGCGGTGCATTATCTACAACTGTTTCTTTACCTTCAACAGCCGTTTTATTTATTTGATCCATTATTTCATTGATAGCATTCATTATATCTTGGCGTTTTTTAAGTTCGTCAACAAGTTCTTGAGACGCATCTTCGTATTCTTCTTCTATTGTCTTGAAAGAATTGTCTATTGATTTTTTAACTGTTTCACGTACTTCAGGATCGCTTAGCGAAGGAAGTTCGAGATTGCGTTTAATAACTTGTGGTATTTGTTTCAATATATCTATAGTCCTGCCGAAAACATTACTTGGACTTGGTACTGTCTCTTTTAAAGTTTGTTTTATTTTTTCACCAGTTGTTTGCGTTTTTGTAACTTGTAACGCTTTTTCACGTTCTTCTTTCAACTCTTTAAGTTTTGTTATTTCAGCATCTATAATTTCAAGTTGTCCCTTAAGCCGTTCTTTTTCAATCTTAAGACTATCTATAGCATTTTGCCTTTGTGCTTTAATCAAGTCATTTCTTTTTTCTAATTCTTTATCAATAGCATCTCTAATATTCCCACTGGCTTTTATTTCTTCCCATGTTTTTTCGCCAAGAATATTAACAAGCCCTTCTTCGGCATTCTTCCTGTTCTGAGAAGATTCTGCACTTCTTTCGTAAAGTTCTATAAGCTGTTCTAATAATTCACTTTCTTCCTCTAAATTTTTTATGTTTTTATCTTTTTCTTCTTCTATACCTGCCATTATTTCGGCAGATCTTTGCAACTCATCGGTTTGTTTCTTTTGTTCTTCTGTTAACTTTTTATAAGTATCAATTTCTTCCGCCAATGCTTCTTCGTTAATTTCTGTAACATTACCAAGTTCATCGAAATTTTTTAAAAGAGTAGGCTGGGTATTTACAATATCTTCCATTATATTACGTAACTGCCCTTGATTTTGTGAATATGCCTTTGTCCCTACAGCTATATTGGCAACACTATCTTTAAGCTCAAAATATTTTTCACCAAGTTCACCGACAGTTTTTATGTGTTCTTCGGCCTCTTTATTAGCCTGTTTTATATTTGAATGGATAGCAGTTATTGCCGCAACAGCTCCAACACCAATTATTTTCCAATATCCAGGCAATACCTTTGCGGCTTTTGCAGCTGTTGCAGTTGCAGCCGTAGCACCAGCAGTTGCACTGGCAGCAGCCCCAGCAGTAGCAGCAGCTCCTGCCGCAGTAGCTGTAGCTCCAACACCAAACATTTTAACTATCGGAGTTATAAGTTTAACTAATCCGTAGATAAAACCAAAATTAATAAGCATATTCCTTACTGTTTCATCCAATTTGTTAAATGAATCGACAAGATATGTTGTTGACTCAACCATTCCTTTTAATACATCCAATAACCCAGCATCACCCAATGCAACAGCAAGACCTTCCAATGAAGCTTTTAACGATTCATACTGTTTTTGGAGTGTATCCATTGTTCTTGCATTTTCACGCATTGAATATCCTTCGGCATTAAGTGCGGTATTTACAACATCTTGAACTTTGCTAAAATTTTCCAATAATGCAACTAAATAATTTCTTCTATATACTCCTGCAGCAAGACCTGCAGCTTGTGCAGCCTGGACATCGTTAAACTCGTCGAGAGTATCAGTGGCATCTGCTACAGCTTCGCTGTATAACCCCGCTTCTACAGCAGCTTGTTCAAACATTGCTTGTATATCAATTTGGCTTTCTACCTCAGGCCATCTGGCAGCTAATTCTTCCAGTATATCAAATACATTTCTAAATTGCGTTTTGGCTTTGTCTGCATATACTTCTATTCCGAGTTTTTCAAACCCTTTCAAAGCTACTGGCCTTTGCATAAACGATAATATAGAGTTTACTGCATTACCAATTTCACGTCCTGTTCTTCCAGTTGCTTCACGTATAACAGTTAGGATACCCATTGTTTGTTCAAGAGATAAATTCATCAGTTTTGCAGCACCAGATGAACGTGTGAGAGCGTCTATCAAGTCTTGCGATGTTATTGCATAATCATCGGCAACTTTGTTTATTTTATCTATTGTGGGTACAAGCTGATCTGCTTCCAAGTTCCATTGCGTCATTATAGCGATCAACCCTGTTGTAGCCTGCTCAGCGTTAAGTTCGGCAGTATTTAATGCGAGTAACGATGCTTCTGTTAGTTTAAGTGAATCTGATACATTATAGCCTGCCTGTGCCCATCTTAACGATACGTCCTGGACTGTATCAAAAGTTGTACCGTACTGTACCCCTAAATCTATAAGTGTAGTACGCATTTCCTCGAAATTAAATGTTACATCTTCAGTAATACGTGCAATTTCTGTCATGCCCATTTCTACTTTAGTCATTGTGCTAACAGCATTGCGAATTGCTGACATTGCACCAAAAAATAAAGTACCAACTACAAACCATGACATTCTTCTCTCAAATTGCGACTCAACTATGTTAAAACTATCTTGTTCTGCTTCTGCTGTTTGCTGAGCTGTTTTAGCCTGTGTCTGTTCTATTTTTAGTGCTGCCTGTTGATTTTTTAGCTTCTGGCCTATAAGTCGTTCGCTTTGTGCTTCAGCCTTTAATTTTAATTCTTCCTGCCTTAACAATTTATTGTTAATATCTATCATTCTTTTCTGTTCTGCAGCTTGTTTAGCAGTAAGCCCAATGTTTTGTGCAGTGGCAGATCCCATGTTATTGATTTGACTTGCAGCCATATTTGCTGTATTCGCTGTTTCCTGTTGTATCCTACTCAAAATATCCACATTCTGTAAATTTAGGTTTAAGCTGTCAGCAACCTTTTTTGACGTGAGTTCAAGACTCATAAGACTATTATTGAGGCTTTTTACTCTCGTCTCGATTTTAGTTAACTGATTTAAAGCACTTTCAATATTAAATTCAAACATTGTCCTTATTTGGACAGCATTCATATCATCCATGGGCATTGTATATTACCAACCTTATGTTTTATTAAATGCATCCGCAAAACTCATAATTTCAGATAATTTAGGAGGTTTATTTGCAAATCCAGCAGAAGTAGTATCACTATCTACTGAGCCTATACCAAATAATCCAGGAAATCCCATTTTAATTTCAATATGCTTCCCAAGGTTTTTATGGATAACTTCTATTTGCGGGATAGTTCTTTCACATATTTCTTCATATCCCATGCTCGTATGACATATCAATTCCGTAAAAACTTCTCCCCAGTCAGGTTCAGTATCTTCGGCCTCACCAACCTCTTTAGGTGAGGCCAAAGTTATCCCGATATTTTAAATAATACTCTTAAAAACCGTTCAAGATCATCAGTATCCCAATCATCCTTAACAGCTTTTTCGAATGACATCGGTTCGCCGTCACTATCAACAAGCTTTGACTGAATCCATTTGTCTATTCTGTTTCTGTTTTCGTCAATTAATATATTATAGCCTTGTGCATTGTTGCCGATAGCAATTTTACCATCCTTAAAATCTAACAACTCTTTAAGTTTTATAGGCAGAATGGTATATTTTTTCCCCTGTGCTTCGAAAACAGTGCCATTACCTAACATAACAGACAACGGCGTCTTGCTATCCTTATTATTATCCTTGTCAGCCATATCAATACCTCCAAAATTATTTGTTTAGCAATTATTCTACGATCTTTTAGCAAACACAGTATCAATAGCTTTATTATTTCCTCTCGGCTTCAATATCCTGAGGTTAAAGCTCCATGGCTGTGCTTCCCTTCCCTTTTGAGGCGGGTTGACGTCTCCAACCGCTTTACATCTGTCAATTATAATGTTTGTATCATATACGGTTGACTCATCTTCACTTACCGCTTCGCCTGATATTATAGCATATAAAGTAGGTCTACTGGCAATTTTTGGCATACCAACAGCTTCGGCAGTACTCGCAGTCCAATCATAGGTAGCAAACACATTCTTGCCTGCGTCGGCACTATTAAACGTAACAACGTCAGCACTTATAGAAAATTGCCCTGTTGCTGGAGTCGCACTAACTTTAGCAAACGGAGAAGAATCTTCCCCCAATACAATCGGTGTTATATTAGTGTTTGGCGTATGCTTTAATGTCGCTGCAAAAGGCGATACAGATGGAATAAGGATTTCCTCATCATTTTGCCTCATGCTTTTACTTACTAATTTTTCTATGCTTGTTCCAAGTAAAAAAGCATAAAGTTCAGGCTGATAGCTGGATAACGTTACTGTTACTTGTCCTGAATTGCCAGTGTCATAAACGCCCATCGGCCAATCGCTGTTGCCATCAGGTAAGTCTTGTGTATTAATTGTCGGGGACTCCTGTATGGACTGGACTGTCCCATTGCGTATACACATGTTTTCAGGGGTATGAGTAAGTGAACCGCCAACATATTTTGTTAGGGCTATCTTACCCGCTTTGTTAAAAATAACTGATTTCATAATTTAACAACTCCTTTCGATTTTAAAATTATATGGTGTAATAAAATAAAAACCTGCAACCAAAGCAATAAAACCCTGGCATTGTAGGCAGTTCACCAAGCTGCCCTGCAAATTTCAATATATGGTTTTCAATACATTTGTTATGAAGCAATACTTTAACTCTTTTTATTATATTTTCTGCTATATAATCTTGCTTCGCTGGTACATGGCAATCTATCTGTATAATTCCTCTTTGAAGTATATCATTCCTTGTATCTGAAGATGGCCTATGATAAATATTCAACCTTTTGGTATCATTTGCCAATTCATCCCATTTGTTACGTTTCAATATATGTTCCGCTTTTTCTACATCAGTTTTGTTAGTGAGATCCAATAGGCTTATAATAGTATCATCGTTATAAATAATATCATATATGCTATCCTTCAATTTAGTCGGGTCAAACAATATCGCCACCCCCTCCGTCGGTTACAATGAAAAATAAATGGAAAGGGAATTTTTCAAGCGTTGTTTTAATAATATTTTGCATTTCACCATTTGTTATCCAACGTGCTGCCGTTTCCAATGCGTGAGAAGGCGGTGCGGGTTTAAACGGATGTTCGCCTTCGTATGCTGGATATTCAATCGGTTCGCCTGCATGATAACCCCTTGATGTAACCTCAACCCCAAATATATTTTTATATTTACCTGCTTTTCTACCAACTACAGTATAGCTTTTACGCAATGGATTCCAAAGATCTGTATCTGCCATGTAATAATCTAAAGCAGGATTTTCTTTGTCCATTAGACTGCCAGTTCCATAATTATCCATTGCAGCATAAGCACCGCCGACAATCTTTACAGCTATTATATCTGCAATAGTATTAATATCATCAATTGATACATCTAAAAGGCTGTTAGATCCCTCAGGAGTAGTCATATGAGATCTTGCCTCATCAAGGAACCTTTTCGCAGTATCAAATAAGGCGACTGAAAGATAAAGTTTTAAAGCAGTAATACAAGCTCCAGTATTAAACATTATCCCAAGTTAAAACCCCCTGTCTTGAATACGTTTCGTTACAAATAGAATTCCAGGGAACGACTTATCGTTAGCATAGTTAACAAATTTAGCACATTCATTATCCCAGTCACGCATATATTTTGGGTCATTAAATTGCCCATTTGCTGTACGACTTTTTAATGCTATGCATAAAACTCCGCACAAATAATGCAATGCAACATCCACTAATTTACTGTATTCTTCTTCCAAATTTACAATATCTTTCTTTTTAATAATATCATCAGCTAAAGGACTTGACAATATCTTCATCGCCCCTATGTTAATATCTGAATCAATAATGCTGTCAGGCAAAAGATTTTCGTCAACTGATAACATATTCCTTACCTTTTCATGGTATCCAAAACCTAAATATTCTTCATACATAATATTACCTCCATTTTATTCCAAGCCATTGTCAACAAATAATTCAATATCTGATGTTCCATAATCTGACATAGGCAAAATAGTATTATTAGTTTCTCTTTTGTCCTCAGACAATTGAATTCGTACTACGCCTTTTAGTCCAATGTTGTCGATGCTGTCAATTTGATATTTGCTATTATCGCTGCTAAAAATTATACGGTCAAGCAAGTCTACGGGATACGTTTTTGGCAGTTGTGCAATATACAAAGTTTGATCAAGCAATCCAACTGTAGTTTGTCTTAAACGGTAATTAGCGACCTCAACATAAGCTATAATATTGCTATTTGCCGATAACCAGTTAATAACAATATTTTTATTGGCATCAACAGATTTAATTGGTTTTTTAAGACCTAATATCATATTCGATTTTACAGCGTAAAATACTTTTTCACCAAACGCAAAATCGTCCATAACAGATTCTATTATATAATCATTAGTTCCTATTTCTATTATGTCCCCGCTTATTAAATTCGCATCAGCAGGTATAAGCCCCTCAAAATACGACTCTCTTGCCGCAAGATCAGTTGTAGATCTCGCAATAGCCTTCATAGAAACAAATGTTTGCGTTGGAGTATCCCTTAATATTTTACAAGGTGTCCCGTATGCTTTTATATAATTTTCGGCATATGATACCATAATTTATACCCGCCTTACCAATCGTGTGTTTGTTTAATCAACCCAAAAATTCTTATGCCAGGTACTGCATTCCCATTTATCTTGCCTAAAAACATATTTCTTTCATCTTTTAATATGTCCTGTAGCCCAAACCAATCCGTGTTTGCTTCTTTTGAAAAATGAGGGCTGGACTCACGTTGCGGCAATCTCGATGGCATTGATGGACATAACAGTATTGCACATTCACATATAACAGCCGCTTCAAGATACATTTTTTGTGTACCTGTTAGTTCGCTATAATTTGGTATTATCTCTATAATGTTCGCTTCTGCAACATTTATAATATCAGGTTGTTGGATGGCAGAGTCAGACAAATAAGAAGATGGCACACCTAACTTATCTCTGACTCTTTGTTCCCATCCAGAAGTAACTAAAATTAAATTCGCCATAGGGTCATCCCCCATTTCTAATCAATTTCAAGTATCTTATTAGCTTCGTTGAACATTTTTGCAAATCCAGCAGTCTCTGATATTGTTAATACCTGAGTCTGATTGGTAATAAATTTATCAGCTTCCTGAATATCAGACCCAGCTTCAACAACCTTTTCAATGCAATAACGTCTGTCTATTCCATATAATGCAACATGAGCGTTAATTTTCTCAACACTCGGGCTATAAAGCAACGTAACATTTGTCCACAATTGCTGCGGTAGTTCTACCTTTGCAGTAATAGCCATACCTTTAAGCAGGAAATCCATCATCTGAGTTGCATCGCTCGGGTAGATAATATTCAATATCTGCAATAGTCCATCTTCGCTTGCTACAACAGTATTACACTGATAAGGATAGAACCGTAAAAGGAATCTTATCCACGCTGCTTTTGAAAGTGTACCAGAAGTTGCCGTAGAATCAAGGTCAGTTTTCGCTTTCAACACAGTAGCAGCAGTATCTGAATTACCGTCTCCGTTCTGAATAATGTCGAGGACGTCTACAACCTCATCCTGTGCTGCTTGTTCTCCAATTCTTCTTATATGAACAGCAAGGAGGTCAATTCTCATTCTTCTAATCACTTCATATGAAGCCTCAATAGCACGACCATACTTCCATATTTTTATAGCATTCTCTCTGGTTTTAAGCCTCGATTTTGGCAATTCTGACGCTTCGGTGACTCTTACCTTTTTAGCAGCCTTTTTGTTTGCGTCGCTGTCATCACAATAAATGTTCCTATATGCATTACTGTCAATAGTAGTAGTTGTTGCCAGTAAATATTGCAGGATACTCATTTGTGTGAGTGACTCTCTTAATTGCGTTGCAATAAATTCAGGGAAAAGTACCTTACTTTCATCAGTCCTGTAAAAAGCTTCAACCTTTGAAGCAATTATCCCTTTTTCTGGAATAGACTGCGTTACTATGCCATATTCTTTCAATTGATTTTCGAAAGCTGTTAGTTTGCTACCTTCAGGTGCTGGAGCGAGTTGTTCAAGCAACTGTGAAAGAGTCATTTCATTTTCGCTCGCCTGATTGTATAAATCTCTTGTTAACACAAATTTTGACATCAATATTCACATCCTTTCTTAAAATTAAAATTTAATGTATCATCCAATTTGTTGGGTGATTTTGTTACTTGCCCTGTTTATCCCTTACATTCGGCAGGGCATCCGCCTATGAACTTCTGGCTTTCGCCAAGGTTAGGGAGCCACCTGCTACTTATCCAATGAATACCATTACAGTGTTATCAGTGCTATCAGCTGACATTGCATAAGCTGATCCAACGTTGCCTGAAGCAACTGCACTTACTAAACCGCTACCATTAACACATAAAAACTTGCCTGCCGTAGCCAAGCTGCCTGAAACTCCATAAGCAGTCCTAAACCCCTTATATTGTACAGTCATATATCCGTCATCTTCGTATTTATTAATTATGCCTCTTAACGGATCGCCAGCACTACCATATCCCATTTGTCCATTACCTGTTACAGTTACGGCTTTGCCTTCGACGGCAGTCACTCCGCTTACCAGTGCTACAGAACTTACACTTCCATTTGCCTGAACGGTGACATATGCAGCACCTATACCTTCAAAATCAATACCACGTGTTGACATATCATTCAACTCCTTTCTAATTTTTGAAATTAAACATTAAATTATACTTTTTATTTCACTTTAAAAGCATCGTCAGGAATTGTTGACGCTATCTTCTGCTGGTCTAATCCTGCAGCAGGATCAGTTTGCCTACCTGACGGTATTGCGGCCTTAGCTTGTGCCTCCCATGTCTTTTTAATGTCTATTACTGATTGTGTAGACATATTCGCAAACATATCTTTCCATGTATCAACTGGAAAATCGTTGCCCATTGCTCTTATACCCCACGAAACTGCATCTTCAATCGTTTGTTTATGATAATCAATGCCTTCTTTCGCAAAACGTAAGACTTCGTCTGGAGTATATTCTTTCCCAAGTTTTTCTATTACTTGGTCTGTCGTCATAAATATTATTGTCTGTTCAACTGTCTGTTCAACTGTCTGATTTTCATCCATTGGGCTTTCACCACCTTTCGCAACTAATATATTATTATTTGAAAAAGCGTATATCTTTTTACGTTCTGTATTTTTAGCAAACAACAGAACACCGCCTTTATTACTATACGTTCCATATAACCTTGAATTCAATGGAATCTGTTTAAAATCTTCAGATACATTTGTAAACACGCTATAATCGTTTTCAAAATAATCATTAATTACGCTGAGATTTGACCCAGCCTCAGGATATGCTCCGTCAAAAACAGCAGATTCTTCCATTAAATAACCAGGCGGGCTTGCTATCACATAGCACATTTTTGTATTACCCGTATCATCATTTGCGTATTCCGCTCCAGGTATATGTTTGCATTTTGAATAATCACGTATATCATGTCCGCATATAGAACATAAAAATTTATCTGCACCCCAACCTATTGATGTATCAAATAGTACCCCAGTTTCAATATCTGATATTATTGCGTCAGTGCTTATACCATCTTTCGATTGTCCTCGAACAATATAAGCAGATCCATTTAATGACACCGTTTCGCCATCGACAATATTATCGTTACTTAACCAACCCTCGAATACTCTGCCATATGGTAAAGCAGGCTTCGGTCTACTTAAACCAGCCCATGGATGATCGAGCATGAATGCTACACCATTATTTGCATCAATAGCAAATTTTTCCAATAATTGTTTTGATAATTGAATACAACGGTTTGGTATAACCATATCGCCAGCCATTTTGTGTGTATAAATAAAAACTTCGTCTTTTGTCAGAGTCCTTTTTGATATACGGTTTATTTTTGCAATTTGTTCAATATTAGGTTCGCCAAATTTATAAACTAACTCACTATCAAAAGCTTTACTATCTCCTTCTTCGTTGCCCTGAAATCTTGCCATTTGGCGTTCAGCTACTTGTCTTACAGCAGATTTGTCATTTTCTGGTATATTACTGTTTTCAATTCTTGCAAGTGCATTTTGGACAGCATTATGCACTACATGAGGTTCATCGTTCTCAATTCGACAATAAGGGAATTTTAATTGTCCAAAATTATCCAATTCTCCCGTTTCATGCCAAAAGTAAACTTTTTTAAGCTTACCCCAATCAATTTTATCTTTGTCACCACTTCCATCGCTGGATGCCCATTTCCTCAGCCCTGGTTCTGCCGCACTTGCATCCCAGCTTCTATTTGGAGATAATGGAAAATCATGGTAAGGTTCTGCTGGCATTATAAATCACCGTCCTTTAATTTACATTTTTCGAGTACCATTTCTGGGTATCTTATATTTATATATTCATATTGTTGCATAATATGGCATTTTTTGCAATATAATTTGCATACATCATCATACAAATGTCCACATGATGGATAAGCCTCGATTGCCATATTTGGAAACATTTTACACTCTCCACGTATATTAATTGTTTCTCTCATTTTTATCTCTCCTGAATAAATCAATAACTTTTTTTGTCATATCGCCTTGTTCACTTTTAGACTGTTTAGTTGTGTTATTTACAATGTCGTTAGAAACGCTTCCAAAACTTAACCGTGCTGTGTCAAGAGGCGGTTCACCAGTAGCATTTTCAACCCCCATAATTTCTCTTGCAGCCGTATCGTTATCAATCCATCCCATCAATACAGCTATAGCATAAAACTTCTGTTTTAGCAAGTTGACTTCTGTACGTTGTTCCTCAGAGTTCCAATCAATAGTATTATGTTTAAACACAGGTATCGCTTGAACACCATTAACTCTGCACCATAACCTTGCGATTTCTTCTATGAGCCTTTTACTACCTCGCTGGCAAGACGCAATACCTGAACAAAAGATACGAAATTGGACTGTACCCCAAGATTCTGTTACACCCTGATTCCTGTTCATAAATACAGCCATTTGTTTTGTGCCTGATAACGTCTGGACATCAAGTAATTCATTCACCGCTCTTACATCAAGGCTTCTCGCAGCATTTGCCCCTGAATTCATATTGACCCTTACATTGTTGAAATGTATATAATCGTCATCGGGATTAAGATTTTGGAATAGTTTTTCTATCCAAGCCCATTCATCTTCCAAGTATTGTCTTAATTTTTCAGGATTGTTTTTTATATGTGAAGGTACTATTGTTAAAATTTTGTCTAAATCAATTTCTATATCATTTCGAGGATACCCTTGATGGTGTAAAACTGCTTGCATATCTTGAAGTATTTGCATTTGAAAGTCGATTGCTTGTAAAACTGGCGATAATATCAACGTACCGCATGGATTACCAATATCTGGATCGGTTGGTATCCAAAAAAAGTTTGCATTTTGCGGATCAAGATAAACTTTCTTGCCCATCTGCCATTGAAACGGTTTCCATTTTTTATGACCATTAACATCGCCTATCTCCCAGTTTATCGTTTGAGGCTTTACAGCATATACATCATAAATATCCGATCTATCATCCGTAACTTCTGCTTCGGCAGCCATGCCTCCTAACATAAACGAACTCAGATGGAGCTGATCTATTAAACCATCAAGCCCTGAATTGCTTATTTCGTTTATTCTTGCTGCAAATTCTCTCCATTTATCCTCCAAATAAACAATTCTTGATTTTGATTTCCCCGTACTATAAAAGTGCATTTCGTTCCCTTGATTCGCAAGCCTTACGAAGTTCCATACGGCCATTGAAACATCTGGATTTACTTTTTTAAGAAATTCAATTGCATTAGCTTCGTCACGAATTCCACGCAAAGTATCAAGTACATTTGCTGTTCTCGAATTGTATGGAGACAATGTGGTAATATACCCATTGCCGACCATAGTATGTCTGCCTGTTGGTATACTTTGAGGTTCATCTTTTGATCTTGCAAAAATTTTATTCCAAATTCCCATTTATACACCTCATTTGCTAACTTTTTCCAATTCTTCAATTAACTGTGCTTTAGCTAAATTAACCAACCTTTGATCCTTTTCTATTAAGTCTACCAAAAACTTTATATCATCGTCATTAATATCTATTTCTCCGTTATTTGTAAGGTTAACCGCCCACGTTATCATTTTTGCAGGTTTTCCTACCGTTGATGTTGCAAGTAAATTTGCGAGAATATCACTGAGTTTATCCTGCAATGGTTCGCCTTTTAGATTAATTATATTCTTGTCAAGATTAAGTTTCAATTTAATTGTCATCCCCATTCTTTACCAATACCATACGAAAGCAATAAAGCTGATTATACCAATTTATTGCATTTTGTGGGATTGTAGTGTCTTTCGCCCCTGCCAATTTAAATCCATTTTTATTGGCAATCTCTTCCATAGTATCAATGTTTGTGTCTGGGTAGTCGAGTGTAAGAATAAGTTTTCCGTCGTTTTTTAACACACGCTTAAATTCTTTTATAGCTTTCCATTTATTGTCATCTGATAAATGCTCTAATACTGATATACAAAAAACCGTATCAAATTTGCCATTCGTATATGGTAATTTTCTAATATCGCCCTGTTTTAAACGTACGCCTTTGTATAATTCGTTGTCTATAAAATATTTTGCTGCTTCATCTCCAAAATGCAACCGTATTTCATTCTTCATAACGTCGCAATCATTTATACGGTTATCCTCATCAATAGCATATACTGTTTTACAATAATTTGTCAAATAAAATTTAAACGGATGCTGAATACCACAAGCAGCATCTAATACAATATCCGTTTTTTTACAAAAATCAGCAGCCCATGCGTACTCATATGGGCGACTCCACCAATGTGGAGGAAGATCAAAAACAACAGTAGTCATTTTTTTATCGTCATAAGTAAAAAATCTTGAAGTTAATATATCATTATCCATTTAGCGTCTCCTAAATATATATAGATTTATTTTTTAACAATCAATTTATATACAGCTTGTTCATTGCCCATGTCTATTATATCATTAATTTCCAATTCTGCAAGTATTAACAAATGTTTCATTTGGCGAATCGTTGGAACAATTATATGATACCGACATTCAATCCAATCCTGCGATGGAATAAATATAATACCCTTACCTCCATTCCGAGTGGCTTTTTTCGCCTCACATAATGCTACGAGCGGAGCTATGGAATGTTCAAGTGAATCCCACATTATGAAAGCGTCAAAAGGCGGGTTATAGCGAGTATCATCATAATTTGTGTCTAAATCATGCATATCGCATTTCAGCACTAATCTATTAAGGCGTTTGGCTTCAGTCACTTCTTTATCCTGATAGGTAATTCCTAAAGCCGAATGGCCTTTTTTTGTTAACCAGTCAACAGTATTCCCAATACCGCACCCTATATCAATAATTTTGTGGCAGTCTGATATATATGGATAATTTTCTTTCCATCCAATAAGAGCATCAGTATCACGATTAGAAAATTCATCACGATCAGCCGACCAATATTTGGCAAACATTTCCAAGTTTCCTTTCATGATATATTTTTCAACTTTTGAATATTATTTAATACTTCCTGTTTCAATATTACCCAACGATCTTCCCACGTATTCATTTTAGCGTATTCTTTCCCTTTTTCGTTCGGATATTTATTGATTGCTTCTTCAACGGCCTCTATCCACCCGTTTAAATCATCGTTTTCAACAACTTTTATCAAACCTAACTCTGATAAAGGGATAACTTCTGCTATGGGAGTTGACACTACAGGCCTTCCAGCTGCAAGATATTCCCATACTTTTATTGGGGCAGAGTATTTTAAATAATCAGTATCTGTTTTAAATGGTATAATACATACCATGCACTCAGAAATCAAATTAGGCAAGTTATCATACTTGATATGCCCAGCATCGTAAATATTTGGGTGGTTAAACTCAACTCCTTTATTTTGGCCAATCATTAATATTTTGTATTTTTCGGCTAAAGTATTAACAATGTTTTCATCAATCATTGTAGGATGTAATACACCCATATAACCAATAACTGGTTCGCCAATTTCTGGGGATGGATCACCAGCTTTTGAAAAATGTTCAAAATCACATGCATTCGGCAAGTAAATAACTTTTTTGCTTTTACTATCACCTAAAACACTTGTAACCTTGTCATATAACATTTTGGATGCACATAATACATAGTCTGCAATATCAATCAGATTATAATCATTGCCGTAGTGCCAATCGCAGCAGTCATATACTAATGTTTTGTATTTAATATGATTACACCTGTCCATTTGCATAGGACTTGTTATATATAATACATCGCACTCCTTAATACTTCCCCAGTCATTAACTATTGTCAAATATGACATTGCCTCATAAGTGCCCGCAGCTGAATCGTCACCAAAAAATACTCTATTTCTCTCACTTGCAGCTAATTTCAATAAATGATGTGGTCTCTGTTGCATTACATTCCATTCCAACCCAGGTGGATATGCAATTATTAGTTTTGACGTTTGCCATGGATTATTATCGTTCCATTTAACCAAAGTGGGATTAGGGTCTTTGATTGCTTCGTATACTTCTTTGGGATACATATCGCAATTTAAATCTTCGGATATACGCTTATTATACTTATCTATTCTGTCCTCAAATCTCATCCAACCAAGATGTTTTACACGAACGCTGCTATTTATCCCTGGCAACCGTAATACACTTTCAGGTATATTTCCACAATGACGATAACGTTCGGTTATCTTATAATCTATGTCTGATGCCCTAAACATTCTCGGTGCATAATTCCCAGCAGGCCATATATCATCGTCACGATAGTATTGTTCACTATCCCACATATCGAAAAAGCGGAATGCAACCCAGTGGGCATCTGTCTGTGACATAATATACGGCAATTGTTCGTTCATTTTATCTGCCTCGTAGATTTCATCCGAGTCTATAGCTATAAGCCAATCAGGATTTCGTTCAAGTGCATATGAAAGTAACTCTTGGCGTAATTCACTTTCATTTGCCCATGATTTTTTAGCACTATATACAAAAATTCTTTTATCTTTCGTTGCCAACTCAGTTAAATATTCAAGTGTACCGTCCGTAGAATGGTCATCCAATACCACTATTTCGTCACAAAACAATAGTGTATTATTGATTGTTTGTTCTAAATATCGTCCAACGTCATTATGAGATAACATCATAGCTACAAGTCTTTGATTCTTTGTTGATTTGTTGTTTGACATCGCTGATAAAGTTTCAGTTTCGTACGATACTGGGTATTGTTCCTCGGATGTTATCCCAAACTGAAGAAGTAAATCCTTCCATTTACGTCTCCATTTTCTTATATCGAAACATTCCACTGCTATTTCACGGCTGCGTTTGCCGAACTTTTCACGCAAAGCTTCGTTATTTGCGAGATAATCTATATATTCTGTCATATCTTCATGGTTAGGATCATATATAAACGCATTATAATTATCAATAACAGCATCACCAAGTCCACCTACAGGCGTTGTTATAATAGGAAGCCCACACGACATAGATTCCAGTAAACTGAGCGACAACCCTTCGCAAGCCATTGTAGGTATAACTGCTATATCCGCCTGTCGATATTGTTCTGGCATGTCAGCCATATCTTTTTGCACAAATTTTATATTTGGTGAGTTTTTATAATAATCAATCAAACTTTTTTCGGTTTCACTTTCGCTTGCCTGACCGATAAATATAAAATTATATTTCATATAACGTTTTATATTTTTATTTAAATAATCTAAAGCTTTCCCAGTATTTTCCTCTTTTAGTTTTTTGAACTCTGGTTCGTTTGATATTGCTCCAGTTGCAATATCCATGTAATGCTTATAAGCAAATATAAATTCATTACAGCCTCTTAACATTGTAAGCCTTCGAGGACAAATTATATTTAATCCTTCCCAATTTTTGTCAGTATTCGGTATAAATTCATTTGTATCAACAAAGTTATATATAATACGTATTCTTGATTCAGCACCTGGTGATATTGAACGCACAACTTTCTTCACGTTTGAATCGACAGATACACATACGTCAACATTCTCTATGCCATAAAAATGCCTTTTGAAATATTCTTTTCGGTCAGCCTCGCTACAAGTGTTGTAGATATAATACGGATAATCCCAATAAATACCATGATGTATTGATATTGCAGGTTTCAATGCATACGGGTACGCCAAAAATGGAGCAAAATATATACGCAAGTCCGCATATGACGACATTTCATTAAATGCCATATTTAAACTTACATTTACTCCGTATGCCCAATTATCGTTATTTGGTATGCAAATAACAGGCATACCTTTGTAATTTTTTACTATTTGTCCAGTTTTTGTTAACTTGTTTCCCGTAGTTAAAGGTTGGTAAACGTTAACATCATGCCCTTCTGAACGCAATAATTTCCATAATTCATATAGATAGCGTTCTGCTCCCCCAAATATAATTCTGTCTTTGCCGTTTATTTCTTTGACAGATTGATAAAAATAAGATGTTAGTATCGCAATTTTCATAAATACCTCCTAAATATTCCAAAATTTGTTTTTAATACCATTTGAATTATGCCTGAAGTATCCTTTGATTAGCCTCAAGGCAATAATCTTCGCTTATTTCAAAACCTATAAATTGTCTATTCGCTTTTCTACAACATATTGCAGTAGAACCGCTACCAATAAATGGATCGAGTACAATATCATTTTCCGCAGACAACAATTTGACTAAATCCATCCAACAATTTAGAGGTCTACGTGCAGGATGACTTGAATCGCCTGGCGGCTTTTCAATCCATACGTCCATAAATCCTACACAATTGCTATTATTTAATTTTCGAAATCCTCCTTTCGTAAAGTCTAAGATAGCTTCCCATGAATACGGCCATTGACCAGGATAACTGCCAGCTTTCCTTCCTGGATTATGCCATACACTTAAGTGTCTAAAAGTAAATCCTATATTTTCCATTAATGGCTTATATATCCAAATTTGTTTCTGAGCACATGTAAAAGTTATATGAGATTTTGGTTTCAACAGCCTGTATGTTTCTTCAAATACACTCCGAATCCATGCCCAAAACTGTTCTTCGTTCATGTTATCGTCATAATCATTATATCTCAGTCCTATGTTATAAGGCGGATCTGTCAAAACAAAGTCAATGCTTTCATTATCTAACAGTTTCATACCTTCCATACAATCCATGTTGTAAATTTTGTTTAATTCAAGCACCGTGTAACACCTCGCAATCTACGATCCGCAATACGCACATAATCTTGAACAATTTCAAAACCAATATAATTTCTGCCTAATTCTTTTGCAGCAGCAGCTGTTGTACCACTTCCCATAAACGGGTCTAAAACAAGGTCACCTTCCATACTTGAATTGATTATTAAATTCCGTATAATTACTAACGGTTTTACTGTCGGGTGTCTATAACGTCTCTTATCCTCAACATTTAGCGGTGTTACATAATATGTTTTCTTCGTTTCGTATTCACCGTATATTTTAACGCCTTTTTCTCGGAAGAACAATATAAATTCAGTATCATTTAAATATTTATTGCTACACGCTGGCACAGGGTTTGTTTTGTGCCATGTTAAAATATTATAATGGCAGCCTCTTTTAATAACAAAATAATCCAGTAATGGTAATATTTGTTTTTGACTGCAAAACATATAAATATTAATTTTTTTCATGACACGGCATAAACCGCTAAGTACCATACGATCAATTCCGTTGCTCATCTTATCCAGCTCACGAATATATCCTTTTTTGTGGTGCTTATACATACCTCCGCCACGTGTTTTTATATCATATGGCGGATCTGTTACTACCAAGTCAACGCATTTGTCGGGCAACTGTTTTAACCCAAACAAACAACCCATATTATAAATTTTATTTAATTCAAGCAATTTCGACTCCCCTTTTTATGTTATCTACTTTTACAATCCAAGGAATTCTTACCTCCGCAAAAGAAAAATCCTTAAAAGCAAGCATCATAGCTGTTACAAGGTCGTCATGTTTGTTCGGAGATGAGCTGCTATATCTTATTAGCCCAGAGTTTGTGATCGAATATTCATAATCAGCTAATTCATTAATAAGCAATTCATTCTTCGGATATGATATTATTTTCTGTTCTATCAACATTGACAAATTATTAACAAGCTGTTCTTTTGCCTTATTAGAGAAAAATACAGCTTCTACGTCAAGGCCACGCATTATTAATTGTTCAGGTATCGTTTCGCCCAAACCTGTTTTATCCATGATAATTTTGGCATTATTATACATTTGAGATAAATACGCAATATTATCATACTGATAATTCCAGTTTTTGTTTCTCCATTGTTCTACCCTAACCACCTGGCATTTGCTGTTCCTTACTACAATTCCAGAATTATCCACAGTTTTTGCTGGGTCATAGCCAATAGTATAATCTTCTCCAAGTTCGGGTTCGCCAGACCCTGTGTATGTTGCACATTCAAGTGCACCTGGAAATACAGCATTATTTTCTGTCAAAAACTCAGCTAAAATCTCTTGCCTAAAGATACGGTCAGGGTATCTTTTTTTTGCTCTGTCAAGCCATGATCTGTCTATATACGGGTTGTCATATGTTGTGAAGTGCCAACTTTCCCAATCGGGGTCGTATTCAGGATCATCTTTTTGTCCCCATTTGAACATAGTGTAAAAGAAATTTCTTCCACGTGGTGAAGAATTGATTAAACCAAGTCCGCCTTTTCCCTTTGGACCTCTGCCAGGTGACATAAGTCTATTTTCCAGATTAATCCAAACTTGGTCAAAATTGTGTATTCTGGCAGCCTCTGTAACAAGAACTATATCAAGTCCTACACCAACAAGAGTTTCAGGGTCGTCCGCAGATCGCACTTCTATAATGCCATCATTCACCGTAGAAATCATCTTATCAGCAACCCAGTAATTGGTAATCCATTCACGAGGGAAATAGGTTAACAATTCACGCCAGTTGTTTCTTGCCATTGTATAGGTAGGAGCTATGATCCAGCCGTAAACAGCAGGTACTAAATCAGTATTTCTATCTTCGTTCAGCATTTCAACAAACTTCATGATAAATTCAATTATCATGCACCTGTCTTTGCCGTACCTTGTACCACAATTCAGTACCTTAAACCTCGCTTTGCTTTTATGGACAAGTGCTTGTCCTCCGCTGTGCGGTTCGTACGGTATTGCAACCTTCTGCACGCCTCCGATGGTTTTTGACCTGCATTCTTCGCATTCCTCAAAATCAGTATAACCGTCATAGGCATCTATCCACACCTGGTCGAAGATCTTACCGCACTTTTTGCAGATGGTTTTTTTACCCCTGCTGTCAGTTTCGATCTTGTCAGCAATCCTATATACTTTTCTTTCTGCTCTTGTTGTACCTACTTTTTCTTTGTCATCAAATGGCGGCATATATATAATCAACTCCTCAACAAATAGCCCCGAGCACAGGATGCGGGGGGAGGTATGCCTCGCTGGCTTTGCCTTGAAATTGGGGGATTAACAACTTAAGGGTAGCCATGATTCCTGTGTTCCGCTCGGGCATAAATTAACTACTCTTCTACTTCAGCTTGAATACCTCCTTGTTCTATAGCACCAGTCATAGGTTCTTTCTTCCATACAATGTTCAGTTTTAGCTTCTTCTTGCTTAACGGGCTTCTTGCTTCATCATATGATAAAAAAGCATTTCTCTTGTCAGCCGCTATACCTACAGTTGTCATCAGATCCCTTAACTTCGTAAACTGCCCGTTTTTAATAATATCACGCACAACCCTTTTTAATAGAGTAGGTCTTTTCTCTACTTCCGCTAATGCTTCTAAAACTACCGAAATAAATGCATCAAGTTGTTTGACGTATTCTACGTCCTGTAACCTCGATTCAACAGATAACCTCTCTCTTGCACTTGTCAGTTTGTTGGAAAGGTCTGCAAGTGTAACCAATTGTGCAGCCATTTCAATCTTAGCTTTGTTCTCCTTCTCAGGACTTAACATGTGTGTTTCAAGCAATGGGTTCTGCATCGTTTTCATGCCCGTAGAAACAATAGCATTAGACGGTCTGCCTTTGCGTTTCTTCGGCGACTCAATTTCTTTTCGCAGCTTATTTACACGTTTTTCCAATTCCTTTGAATTGTTTGCATTATTTTCCATATTAATCCAATTCCTCTTTCTGGGTTTCTTCAACCATAAATTGCGGGCGTCTGTCTATAAACTCCTTTACCGCAATATAAATCAGCTGTCGCTTTGTCACTT
>ERZ795051.1909-NODE-1909-length-24760-cov-5.346691_pt1 | contig 24760 bp, 15 predicted proteins | sample MGYA00375135_ERZ795051 | MGnify/ENA primary metagenome ERZ795051 (study PRJEB30180, sample SAMN05720222) | activated sludge metagenome | isolation source: Anaerobic digester | place: Japan | collected 2015-05-26 ... | reverse complement strand
TTTTTATTCCCCCAGTAGAACTGGGGGTTTAGTTACGCTAAAGCGCCAAACAAAAAACCGAAGCGATAAGAATCACTTCGGTTTTTTTATATCAAAATAACAATTTATTTCCAGAATTTTCCTTTATGGAAATTTTCGTTGCCAAGGGGAGTAGCTGTCAGTCTGAACATAACACAGCCATCCGGACAGACAATGGTTTTGGTGTATTTGCTGTCACCGCCGAGATTTTCAAGATCTCCGCCGCTCCTTACAGCCTCCATAAGAGGATAAAGCATCATCATCGTCTTTGAACATATTCCGCAGCCGTCCTGATTTACAGGGCATCCATACGTACAGGTATACTTGTCGCCGATTTCTTCGCCGTTACGGCAGTAATTTTCCGTTTTTTCGCCTCGCAGGAATCCTGTTACTTCAACCGTAAACTCGTATTCCTCTGCATACCATTTCTTCATATCAGCTTTCTCTCGTCACAGTACTCGCATTCAAGAAGCGTCTGATCACCGCTTGAACGGAAGCTCTTAGGAAGATAATGCTCATGATTAGTTATACATCTCGGATTATCACAGCACACACCTGCATAAACCTTTCCTTTAAGAGTTTCAGATGATTTTTTCTCGTTCAGTATAGTGAGGATAAGTGCCATACGTACAAATACACCATATTTAGCCTGAGTAAAATACTTAGCCCTCGGATCATCATCCACTTCAACGGTGATCTCATCAACACGGGGCAGGGGATGCATTACGATCATATCCTGTTTAGCCAGCTGCATCTTCTTTCTGTCAAGCACATATGTATTCTTCTGCGCCAGATAGTCTTCAACACTTGCAAAACGCTCCTGCTGGATACGTGTCATATAAAGCACATCAAGCTTTCCGATTGCCTCCTCAAGGGTATCAACTTCTTCAAAGGAGCTTCCGTTTGCCTTGATTATATCCTTTATGTAAGCGGGCATTCTCAGTTCAGGGGTTGATATGAAGACAAATTTATTATCTGGAAACATACTGAGCGCCTTGCAAAGCGAATGAACAGTTCTTCCGTTTATAAGGTCTCCGCACATACCTACAGTAAGCCCCGAAAGTGTCTTCTTCTCGATCTTAAGAGTAAGAAGATCAGTAAGTGTCTGTGTAGGGTGGAGGTGTCCGCCATCGCCTGCATTTATTACTGAACAATCAGCGGTCAATGAAGCGGCCTTTGCAGCTCCTGCAACGGGATGACGTATAACAAGAACATCAGCATAGCTGCTTACGATCTTTGTGGTATCCTTAATCGTCTCACCTTTGGCTACTGATGAATTTGCCGGATTATCAAAACCGATTATCTGTCCACCAAGCCTTATCATAGCAGTCTGGAATGACATCTGTGTACGAGTTGACGGTTCATAGAAAAGAGTAGCCATAACCTTTCCGTTACATTCGTGTGCAAAGCGTGCAGGATCATTCTTGATCTCCTCACCAAGCTCTACTACCTTTTTCCACCATGAAACAGGATAGTCATTCAAATCAATAAGGTGCTGATACTCTGAATGCATATTTTTTACCTCCGTATATTATATTTGTACGCACACCAGTGCGGTAATTACAGTATCTTACTTCCGTTCACAATCATTTCAAACTGTACACCAAGAAATGCTGAAGCTCTGCGGCAAAGAAGCATACGCTCCATAAATATCTCAAAATACTCCATCACGGAAGATATTTCAGTATCTATTTTCAGTTCAAGTATGATCGATCTCTTATCTTCGCTGAACGAAACTTCAGAATGTTCAACTGCGTAGTTAACTCTGTCATGGATATCAAATGTCAGAAAATCAGTGTTTCTGACTCTTGTTCTGCGGACATCGGTCTTATCGCCTATGATAAGTGCTGCAGAGATAGGATCAAGCGGAAGACCAGTACTTTCGTCATGATTTCCGATAGCTGAAATAACAGAGCAGATCTCGGCAGCAGGCATACTGAGATTATCAAGAAGCCTGAAAGCCATTACAGCACCGCTCTGAGCATGGTCTATGCGGTTGATGACATTGCCGATATCATGCATTATGGAGGCAATGCGTGCAAGCTCAACTGTTCTTTCATCGTAACCCAGCGTAGTCAGTATCAAGCTGGAAGTCGCTGCAACACGCTCAACATGAGCAAAGGAATGCTCAGTATACCCCTGAGCTTCAAGCGCTTTGTCTGCACGCCTGATATATTCCATGATATCCGGATTCTGTTTTATGTATTTGTAAGTAACTATACTTGGCATGATCTCTCCTTAATATTCTCCGTTATTTTCAAAATATACCTTATACCACACAAGGAAAATGAACACTGTCCAGATCTTACGGCTGTTGTCAGCTTTTCCTTCACGGTGATCATCAAGCAGTTTGATAAGAGGTGCGGTACGGAAGAACTCCTTTGCGCTATCACTCTCAAAAGCTGTGCGGACAATATTATAATACTTATCCTCCTTGAGCCATACTCTTATCGGAACAGGGAAGCCCAGTTTCTTCTTTGCAGCAGTTTTGGCAGTCTGCTTAGGAGTATCCTTCTTTGCAGCAAGACGCATTGCGTACTTTGTTATGTACTTTGTCTCATCTGTGCCTTTATTGTGAGTTACTCTGTACTTTGTCGGGATCTTTTCAGCCATGGCCATTATCTCTTTGTCAAGGAACGGCACACGCAGCTCCAGAGAATTAGCCATACTCATCTTATCGGCCTTAAGCAGGATATCACCTGCCATCCACATATGCAGATCGAGATACTGCATTTTGGTCACATCGTCCTTGTCACTGACATTTTTGTAGAAAGGACTTGTAAGCACAGTTGGATCAGGTGCAGATGTAGTTATATTGAGTATTTCTCTTCTCTGCTCGGGGGTGAACATATAGGCATTTCCGATAAAACGCTCCTCAACGTCACGGCCTTTTCTCACAAAGAAGTTTACACCTCTTTTAGCTGGAAGCTTTGCAGCAACATTACCGATACCTCTTCTGATGATACGGGGAAGCTTATCGTACAGAGTTCCGTCCGGATCGCTGTAAACATTATATCCGCCGAATATCTCATCTGCTCCCTCACCGGAAAGAACTACTTTAAGCTTTTCAGAAGCTATATTGCAGACGAAATACAACGCTACTGCTGAAGGATCAGCAAGAGGTTCGTCCATATGATACTGTATCATTGAAAGGCTGTTCCAGTAATCTTCAGGGGATATGACCTTGCTTGTATTTTCCTTGCCGATAGCTTTGGAGAAGTTCTTAGCCCATCCGATCTCGTTGTATTTCTCGTCATTTCCGAAACCAACTGTAAATGTCTTGTCAACATCTGCAACGGCAGCAACATAGCTTGAATCCACACCGCTGGACAGGAATGATCCGACTTCAACATCAGCTATTTTGTGAGCTTCAACAGAATCATGGAAGGTATCGGAGATCTTATTAACCCATTCCTTCAATGAAGGGCTTTCATCTGCTTCAAAATGAACATCCCAATATTTTGTGATCGAAAGCTTGCCGTCTTTAAGCTTGAAATAATGTGCAGGTGGAAGCTTGTAGACGTTCTTGAAGAATGTCTCGGCAGCAGGGGAGTACTGGAAAGTAAGATAGTTCTCAAGTGCTGCTGTATTCAGCTCTTTTTTAAAGGCCGGATGTGGCAAAAAGCTCTTGATCTCTGAACCAAACATGAACGTACCATCCATAAGAGCATAATACATCGGCTTTATACCAAAGAAGTCACGGGCTCCGAACAATTCCTTGGTATTTTTGTTCCAGATAACAAATGAGAACATTCCTCTGAGCATATTCAGAAGCTTTTCACCATATTCCTCATAGCCGTGTATAAGAACTTCTGTATCTGTATTGGTAGAAAATGTATGTCCGGCAGCAGCCAGCTTTTCTCTAATCTCCTTATAGTTGTATATCTCACCGTTAAAAACTATAACAAGGGATCGATCCTCGTTGAATATCGGCTGATTGCCCTGAGAGCTGATATCGATTATACTCAGTCTGCGGTGACCAAGAGCAATATCCTCATCGATGTATTTTCCCTCAGCGTCCGGACCTCTGTGACGTATTCTGTCCATCATTTTTCCGAGCACTGCATCTGAATCGTCTATTTTATTTGTAAAGCCTACGATTCCGCACATATAATAATAACCTCCGATTTATTGAATTGATCCCACATTATATAACGGCATATTCAAGTTTATACCTTAAATATTATACTACATCCGCTGATGTTTTGCAACAGAAATCGAAAAAATTATATACCAATTTTTTTAACTAAAAGAGTAGGGGAGTTACCTCTTCTTTTTTCCCTGACTTATATCCGCAAGCGGATTTGACTCAACCGCCTTCCGGACATTTTCATCATTAAGATGGGTATATATCTCTGTTGTTGATATATTGGCATGACCAAGCAGCTCCTTCAGTTGAAGAACGTCTGCATCACCATACTGATACATCAGCGTTGCGGCAGTGTGTCTGAGCTTGTGCGTCGTTATACCTTTGCCGTCAAGACCGGCTTTTTCAAGTGTTGATTCTACTATCTGCTGCACACGGCGCTTGGATATGCGATGATTCTGATTACTTATAAAAAGTGCCGGTTCATTTTCAGCAGCTTTTACGCTCCTTCTTACTTCAAGATATTTGTTAATAGCATCTACACAGGCTTTATTAAGATAAACAGTACGCTTTTTGCTGCCTTTACCGATAACTTCCATACGGTTCTCATAAAAATCGATATCCCTTATATTTATTCCGACAAGCTCACTGAGACGCATACCACAGTTCAGGAATAATGTAATGATACAGTAGTCACGCTTGGAATCTGTGCTATCAGAGGCTTCAAGCAAGCGCAGACTTTCATCCAAGGAAAGAAATTTAGGCCTTGCAGATTTCGGTGTTCTTACATCAAGTTCCTTGCATGGATCCTTATCTATAAGATGAGCAACACGATCCATATACTTAAAAAAGCTTCTCAGCGAAGATATCTTCCTGTAGCGTGAGCGTTCAAGATTCTTACGTTCGTCTGCGGCAAAAAATATAAAATTGTATATATCAGATACAGTTATTTTCCTGATATCCTCAGCAGTCATTTTACTGATATCAACACTGCTTATATCAGCTGCATTTGCTCCGTCTGTACGGTTACAGATATACTTCAGGAATAATCTTGTGTCCATATAGTATTCCTCAATAGTTCTCTGTGCAAGCATTTTGACTACTTTAAGGTGCATAATATAATCATTCAGGAACTCCGGATTCTCTGAACTGTTCAGATTCAACATTTCATTCCCCCTCGCTTTTTATCTCAAAGTTTCACCAAACTTTCATTTGGTGCAACTTTATCACCGTAATTCTATGGTATTATTATATCACCTTTTTAATGCATGGTCAACATTATAGGAACTTCTGAAATATTAAAACCTCCCTGGAGATTACCAAGGAGGTTTTAATCATTTGATACCTATATATTTATATCCCGCTTTTACAACAGCATTTTTCAAAGCCTTAGCATCAACATTTCCTGACACTAAGATAACCGCAGTTCCTTTTTTATGATCTGTAGCTGCGCTGTCTACAAACGGAAGCTCTTCAAGAGCTTTTTTTACTCGTGCTTCACAGTGACCGCACATCATACCTTTTATTATTACTGTATGAGTTCTTGAACGTTCAATATCATCCGGGGTTTCATTGTGGCTATAGATCTTTTTATCCTTTGCCGGATCATGCAGCCTGAACAGATTAAGTCTCAAAGCATTAGTTACCACACAGATGCTTGACAAACTCATCGCTGCTGCGCCAAACATCGGATTAAGCTCCCAGCCGAAAAGCTTGATATAAACTCCGGCTGCCAACGGAATGCCTATAACATTATATATAAATGCCCAGAACAAATTTTCGTGTATATTCCTTAGCGTTGCACGGCTCAGACGAATAGCTGCCGGAACGTCTGTTAGCTTGCTTTTCATCAGAACTACATCTGCTGCATCTATAGCTACATCCGCACCAGCACCTATTGCTATACCTATATCAGCACTGGTAAGCGCCGGAGCATCATTTATACCATCTCCGACCATGGCTGTCGGACCAAGCTTTCTGAGTCTTCGTATCACGGCTTCTTTGCCGTCCGGCTTCACATCTGCTATAACTTCGTCTACACCTGCTTGTCTGCCTACTGCATTGGCTGTACGTTCGTTATCTCCGGTGAGCATTATAACTCGTATGCCCATATTGCGTAATTGACGTATCGCTTCAGGACTTCCATCCTTTATGGTATCAGCTACTGCTACAACGCCGTCAAGCTTGCCGTTCCTTGCAAAATACAGTGGAGTTTTGCCATTGGAAGCAATTTCTTCTGCAATTGTCTTTATATCCTCAGATATGCTGAGCTTACTGCTTATAAAATCGTAATTGCCTCCCAGGAGCTCTTCATTGCTGATAGTTCCTGAAAGTCCGTTACCTGATATCGCCTTGAAACCATTAACTTCATATGGATTTATTCCATGCTCATTTCCATACATTATTACAGCTTTAGCAAGCGGATGCTCACTTTTCGCTTCAAGTGAGACTGCTGTCATCAGTAATTCCTTTTCAGTTGTTCCGCTGCATGGTATTACATCTGTAACACGAGGTTCACCTCTGGTTATGGTACCCGTTTTATCAAGTGCAACAACTGCAACTTTTCCCGTCTCTTCCAGTGATACAGCAGTTTTGAAAAGAATACCGTTCTTTGCGCCAACGCCGCTTCCGACCATTATTGCGACAGGTGTTGCAAGTCCGAGCGCACAGGGACAGCTTATAACAAGTACGGATATAGCTCTTGCAAGTGAAAATCCGATCGTTCTGCCCAACACCAGCCATACAGCAAAAGTGACACAGGCAACGCCTATTACAGCCGGAACAAATATGCCTGACACCTTATCGGCGATCTTGGCTATAGGTGCTTTGGTAGCAGCTGCATCACTCACCATTTTAATGATCTGTGAAAGTGTTGTATCTTCGCCGACTCTTTTAGCTTCACAGCGTATAAACCCGGATTGATTGAGCGTCGCAGATGATACTGTATCCCCTGCTGTTTTATCCACAGGTATACTCTCTCCTGTAAGTGCTGACTCGTTGACTGCTGTTTCTCCGTCAATGACTATTCCGTCAACAGGAATATTCTCGCCAGGCCTCACAACAAAAATATCACCTTTTTTTACCTGATCTATCGGAATAGTCTGCTCCTCCCCTGCTATAATTACATTTGCGGTTTTAGGAGCAAGCTTCATTAGGCTTTTTAATGCATCAGTGGTTTTACCCTTTGATCTCGCTTCAAGCATTTTGCCGACAGTAATGAGTGTGAGTATCATCGCCGCAGATTCAAAGTATAAACCATGCATATACCCTCTTACAGCATCTATATCATTATTCATCTGTGCATCGGTCATGGCAAACAACGACCATGTACTGTAGACAAACGATGCCATTGAACCAAGCGCTACAAGTGTATCCATATTAGGTGATCGTCGGATAAGGCCCTTGAATCCATTTATGAAGAACTTCTGATTTATAACCATCACAATTGCCGCAAGCAGCATCTGCGCTATACCGATCATTATATGATTTCCATCCATAAATGACGGCAGAGGAAGATCAAGCATATTGTGTCCCATAGAAATATACATAAGCACAATAAGAAAGCCAATGGATGCTATCAGTCTTTTTTTCATAAGCGGAGTCTCTGTATCTTTCAATGGTTCTTCACTGACTGTGTCTACGGAAACACCATTTTTCAGTGAAGCACCATAACCTGCGTCCTTTACCGCCTGAATGATCGCACTGTCAGGAAATGTACCTTCAACGCCCATTGAATTTGTAAGAAGACTTACCGAACATGATGTTACGCCTTCAACTGACGAAACTGCCTTTTCTATCCTGGCACTGCAAGCTGCACATGACATTCCGGTAACATTATATTGCTTCATTGCATCCCTCCAAGCATGATATATTTTATTATAACATACTAACACATGATAATTTTATTAATTACCTGCAGCTAACAAAGGACGTACCTTCCTGATACGTCCTTTGTTGTCACTTTACAGCTTCTTCCCAGTCTTTTTCTTTAAATCCGGTCAGTACACTGCTGCCATTTATAAGAATAGGACGCTTTACAAGCATACCGTCTGTTGCAAGCAGCCGGAGCTGTTCGTCTTCGCTCATTCCCGGAAGCTTATCCTTCAATTCCATTGATCTGTAAAGCTGACCGCTTGTATTAAAAAATTTTTTAAGCGGCAGCCCGCTTTTTCCATACCATTCCTTAAGCTCGTCATATGTGGGGTTCTGCTCTTTTATATCACGTATTTCATAGCTCACAGACTTACTGTCCAGCCACGCCTGAGCTTTCTTGCAAGTAGTACATCTTGGATAACATATAAATAACATCTTTATTCCTCCTTATTTTGTCTTTTCAATCAGATCAGCCTCTGAAAGTATCTCCACGCCAAGCTCTTGTGCCTTGGAAAGTTTGCTTCCGGCATCTTCTCCTGCAACAACATATGTTGTTTTCTTTGATACAGAGCCGCTGACCTTTCCGCCGAAGCTTTCTATAAGAGCTTTTGCTTCGTCACGTTTCATTGTCGGAAGAGTTCCTGTAAGGACAAAAGTCATTCCGGCAAATCTGTCATCTGAGGCAGTTTTCTTGCTGTACGTCATATTAACGCCATATTCTTTAAGTCTGTTGATAAGCTCGATCATGTGAGGCTCCCTGAGAGAATCATATACACTATCCGCCATTATATCTCCGACACCGTCGATGGACATAATGGCTTCCTTATCAGCAGACATTAAGGCATCAATGCTTCCGAATTTTTCACATAGCATTACAGCATTTCTCTGTCCGATATTTCTTATACCAAGCGCATGGAGCAGACGGTCAGCTTCATTGTTCTTAGATGCCTGTATGGCGTTTATCAGGTTCTCAGCCGATCTGTCTGCAAATCTCTCAAGAGACAGAAGCTGCTCTTTACGGAGTATATAGAGATCGGCAGGAGAGCTTACAAGCTTGCTGTCAACAAGCAGCTTCATGTTAGCTTCACCAAGTCCGTCTATATTCATTGCATTCTTTGAAGCAAAATGTATCATATTTTTGAGAAGCTGTGCCGGACATTCCATATTAGGACATCGGAGCACGCTTTCACCTTCGTCACGTACAGATGGTGTACCGCATACCGGACAGACAGAAGGCAGCCTGAACGGAACAGAATCATTACTATGTGAGACTGACCTGAGAACTTCCGGGATGATCTCCCCTGCTTTTCTTACAACTATTATATCTCCCACACGGATATCCTTTTCATCAATAAAGTCCTGATTATGAAGAACTGCCCGTGATACGCTTGTACCAGCAAGAAGTATCAGTTCAAAGACTGCAACAGGCGTTATTGCTCCTGTTCGGCCGACATTTACTTCAATGTCAAGAAGCTTCGTCTCCTTTTCCTCCGGAGGATATTTGTATGCAACTGCCCACTTCGGAGTCTTCGCAGTCGCTCCCATTATATCTCGCTGAGCCAGATCATTGACCTTTATTACAACTCCGTCTATATCAAACGAAAACGCCGCACGTTCCTCTCCTATACTCTTTATCTCATTTTCGATGTCGACATAAACTGTACAGACCTTATAAGAAGGTATCGTTTTAAAGCCAAGCTCCTTCAACCTGTCAAGAGACTGACTGTGTGAGGCAAAATCTTCTCCCCTCACCTGCTGAACATTGAATATGAATATGTCAAGCTTTCGCTTTGCAGTTATGCGTGAATCCTTCTGTCTGAGTGAGCCGGCTGCTGCATTTCTGGGATTCTTGAATGGAGTTTCATCATTAAGCTCCTGCTGTTCGACAAGCTCAAAAAAACTGGAACGAGGCATATACACTTCTCCACGGACTTCAAGAAATTCAGGGGCATTTTCCAGCTTCAAAGGTATCGAATGTATCGTCTTTATATTTGAAGTAACATCCTCACCAACAAAGCCATCTCCTCGTGTGGAACCACGCACAAGAGTACCGTTCTCGTATTCAAGTGAAACAGACAGTCCGTCTATTTTGGGTTCAACAGAAAACTCAACATCACCAAGCTCCTCCCTGCAGCGTGTAACAAACGCTTCGACCTGTTCAAAGGAAAAAACATCCTGAAGGCTTGCCATCTGTACTGCATGAGGAACCTTTTCAAATTTACTGAGTGCTATTCCGCCTACTCTCTGAGTGGGGGACGTCGGAAGAACAAGCTCGGGAAAGTCTGCTTCAAGCTTTTTAAGCTCCTGCATAAGCATATCAAAATCATAATCCGATATCTCTGGCGCATCAAGGACGTAATACTGATAACTGTATTTTTCAAGGAGCTCTGAAAGCTCCATTATTCTTTTTTCTGCCTCTGCTTTATTCATAACAAGCCTCCGATATTTATTTATGCTTATTATACCACAAAAACTCTGATTAGTCAAAGAAATATACGGGATATTAATAAAATACCAGCCCTGCCCGTTTTCACAGGCAAGGCTGTATCATATGTTTTTCTTGTCAGGATCTTCTTCTGCGGAGGAAATGGAACAGTACACCTGCTCCAATGCCAGCTATTCCGATAGCCGAACCAAGAATAATCCTGAAATTTCCGACTCTGACATATTTTACTCTGTCAATATGCCACTGGTTTCCTGCTTCATCTTCAAGTGTGATATCGATATGATGTATACCCTTTCCGAGAGTAAATGAAAGTGTTCCGCTCTCAGGATCGTATACATGAGGTATTTCCTTTCGGTCGCCGTTTCTCGGGCATTCAAATACCTTTGTGTTTTCGTCATTCAGAGTTTCTGTAATACCTGTAAGTGTAATAGTCTCTTCGTCTGTAAAGGCGAAATTCGCCCAGTTGTGGAACTTTTCAGGTATTTCTGCCCTGGGGATCTCATTATCGATATGTATCGACGCAAGATCCTGATAAACGTCATCACGGACACTTACTGACAAGTACATTCTTGTATCAAGTCCGTCGTCTTTGAAAGTCTCTGAGAAATAGCTTCCCGGCAGATGCATCTTCTCCATGATACAGGTCTCTGAGATCTCCTCTGTGTCAACATCGAAGGCCGCATAGTCATCAGGAGAATACTGCTTCGCATCTTCACGCAGAACGAGCTTTCCAGCCTTTTTATCATCCTTTGGCTTTATTACAAGAATATCTATGTCCTTGAAATCTGTGGCCTTTTTGCTTAGTGCTTTTCCGTTTTCACTCATAAGTGAATAGTAACCGGTAGGCCCATTTTTTGTATCAATGGCACTATTGTAGATGTATGCAAGAACGTCTGTATCGACCATTCTGAAATAGGTATTGCTGATAGTTTCACTTTCATTTCCGGCCTTATCTACCGCAGTGAACTTAAGAGCATAAACTCCGTCCTTCTTGAAATCATCAAGAGTATATTTCTTACTGTTTATCCTGCCTGAAAGCCTGTCTGTCAGCGGACTTTCAACTATCTCTCCCATTTCCTTCTTATTGGTATACTCCGGAGAATAAACAAGTGCTTCTACCCTTATTTCCTTGAAATTTGTATCATCAAATTCTACTGAAGGCTTCAGATCATCCTTGCGTTTCTCGTCATATACATCATAGAACGGTGTGAGCTTCGGCTCGTCATTCAACAGACTGCCATTTCTGCTCTTATATACCGGAGGAGTCTTATCTATCTCGTAAACTGTGGTATGATCTGCAGAGCCTTTCTCAAATGAGCCCTTGTTGCCGGCACGGTCAGAAGGTGACATAGATATCCTATATACACCATCCTCTGCAATCGTGATGTCAAGATCATGCTTATCGCCGTCATGTTTCCAGTTATATCCGCCGCCTACACTTACCCAGTCGCTTCCGCCTGTACTATGTTCTGATCCGGGAACTTTTCTCAATATCGAAATGTTCATGTCAGTCGGATCAAAATTATGTTCATTTACAGTGATCTTTGCTGTCTGATCCTTGCTGTAGAATATCTCTTTATCATCATCCTTACCGAAGGATGTAAAGTTATTGCTTACAACAGGTGCGGTGGTATCAACGTTGAAGAACGCTGAGAAATAGCTGTTTGTTTTGCCGTCAGCAGTAATATTAGCAGAATGTCTTCCCAGGTCGTATCCTGAGAATGAGAAGTTGTAATCACCCTCCGGGAAAGTAAGCGTCGCCTTATACTCTGAAGGAGCTGTCTCCTTAAAGGAGCAGGCCGGTACAGTCTGCGTATAGGTATTAGAAATTTTTGCGTTCATAAGATCGGCCGAGAAATTTCTTTCCTTTACTACGATATCATATGTTACCGGACCGCTGTAGTATCTGCCGTTTCTTGCCGAAGCATTTTTAGTGATCGTTACTTCCGGAGCGATCGTATCGATCGTGAATGTCTCACTCTCTTCATTATCCCTTATGTTGCCCGAGCGATCTGAAGCGCTGAACATCATAGAGATATCATTGTCATCTGTATTGAAAGTAAACACCTTGCTTACTTCTGTTACAAGGTTAGTATCAGCACCGGTTATCTCCCAGCCATTGTCAAGTATTTCGCCTACGTTATATCCGGCAGTATTGCTTATTTCAGTTTTTACGCTGTCAAAGCTGTCCTTCTCCGATTTTTTTGAATAGCTTACGTTTCTGAGACCTGACTTAGTATCTGAGATCGTAACTCTGAACTGAACTTCTTCCGTAAAGAGTTTATTTCCGTTATTATCGGTTCCTGAACCTCTTCCGGGAAGTGGCTCGATAAAGATATCCGGAGCTGTTTTATCGATTACGAAGCCCTGAGGAGTCCGCTCCTCGGAAACATTACCGACATTATCATATGTCCTGGCATATATCTGTCCTTTAAAGCCTGCTCCTACCTTTATCTTTGCCTTGCCGTTGGTAACAGGAACGCTGTAGACCTTCTGTTCAAGCCTTTCTTCATTCTCGTATGGAACAAGTCTGAACTGAACTCTATCAAGCTTTGAAGAAGGCTCTGCATCTGAAACATCGACAGTTACTTCAAAGTCATCCTTGAAATAATAGCCGTATTCAAGCGCAACGATGAAACTATTTCTGTCTGCACCAGACAATCCGTCAGACGATGCCCTGTCAAAAGTGAATTTTTCAACCTCAGGCTCAATAATATCACGATAGAATACTACCTTTGAATCCTTATACTCAGTTCCATCGCTTGTTACAGGCATACGCTTGACGTTTCCGGCGTTATCTGTAACAAGGAACTCGATCACATAGCTTCCATCATTGTTAGCCGGTATCATCTCGGCGATCTTTTCGATGGAATAGCTGAATTTGTACTCGCCGCATAACGATGTCCTATCCTGCTTGCCTGCTTCCATAGTTGATGCAATGTCGGGAAGGACCTTGTGATCCTTTTCAAGCTCGCCGCTTATTGAGGAGACATTCTTTCCATTTATGAACATCTCCACCTGACGTATACCTGAATCCTCATCACGCAAAGACAATGCGATCAGTTTTTCTTTATCTTTATCACTGTTGGTATGCTTTCTATACCATATCCTGCCGTTATCCTTCTGAACGCTGTCAGGCTCAGGAAGATCTACTATCAGAGCAGGCTGATGATCTTCAAGCATAACAAAGTGATTGTCAGAAACACCTTTCTCCCTCTCGGTATTCTCTATGTTCGGGCAGGATATGCTGTGCTTTCCGACTTTATCATATACATTAACGATAATATCGCTCTGGAATACTTTTGTATCTATATCAAGGTCATAGACAAACCTGTTTTCTCCGAGAGGCACCATCTTCAGAGGCGTTTCAATGCCGTCATGCGTTATTGTAACATAATCTACACCGCTGTCGTGCTCACCGTCATGCACATCAACTGAAAGCCTTACGGAATCATTTGAGAACGAGCCGAAGGGAAGTACATTCAGTATCGCTTCTTTTATCGAAAACTTTTTCTCAATGGTGAATCTGTCGATCACCGGCGCTTCTGTATCCATGTGCAGCGTGTAGTAAGCGTGACCTGTATTTCCGGAAAGCGCTTCTATATCGGCACTTATAAAGTATTCGTTGTAATCGTCATATCTGTCCTTGGAAGGATCTATTTTAATATCGGCATAAGTATTTCCTTCTTCATCAGTCTCATAAGTATCGGCGGTATATTCCTTGCCGTTGACCTTGAAATGGATCTTATAAAGGTCAGAACCTTCAAGCTTATAATTTAGCCTCAGAACAACAGGCTTTACTGCATTGTTCTCGTCCTTTTCAATGATCCAGTTCTGGCCGTCAATTTCTGTTACCTCATGAGATACAACAGAGAAATCTCCCTTTGGTACTTCATGATCTACAAAAATCATTGCAGAGCTTTCTGTCTCCGGATTACCTGCATTATCTGAGGCAGTATTCTTAAAGATATACATACCTGTATCAAGCTTGGAGGTATCTACGGTGTAAGAAGTGCTGTACTTATCGGAACTGTACTTTTCATTTTTCAGTACGACCTCATCACCAAGAGCCGCACCCTCTCCGGATGATATCTTCGAGACACAAGCCGATGCAAGGCCGCCATCATCGTTGAAGGATATCATGAGCTCTCCGCCGTTGTTGTTATAGTAATGCGAGCCGTCACGGTTCTTCTCTGCACCGTAATCGTAGGTTATTTCCGGGGATTCTGTATCAATGATCCATTTGTCAGTAGTGATATTCTTCCAATCTATGATCGGCTCTTCATCCTCTGCCGGCTTTGTGACCGGTGTTTTATTGCAGGAACTGTTTTTCAAGAGACTTGAAAGAGATACATCCTTCTGATTGTTTCCGTCGGTCACTCTTACATAAAGCGAGCCAACTACAGCTCCATTAGCAAGATCAAACGAGTACTCGCCACTCTTATTTCCATTAAGTGAGGAAATAACATGATCGTTGTTGCTCTTATCGATCAGTGATACCTTTTGCACGCCTCGGATCCTTTCACTCTCTGACACATCTTCAATGTTCATCGTGATAGTAAGAGGCTTGTTGCAGTAGTTTGCCCTTGAAGTGAATGTAAGCGCATTTTCAACTTCTGATCCATCATCAGTCTTTAATACGATAGTATTTATATCAGGTGCCTGCGAATCTGGTCCCTGGTCGCTGCTGCAGTATTTTCCGCTTTCAGTATAGTGATTTCCCGCATTATCTGTTATGTCAAGATGAAGAGTATGCAAGCCCTGCGGTACAGACTGCGAATCCCTATACATAACTTTTGATGAAAAATAAACTGATAATACTATACCGTCTTTTTCAAATGCATAATCTTTTTCGCCCTGCGTATCCCATTCGTATTTTATTTTGTTTATACCTGATGCATTATCCTTTATGTAGCCCTTTGCCGTAAACGATCTGTCCTGATCGTCATAGGTTATGTTCATACCTGATACAACAGGCTTTTTGCTGTCAAGAATTAGCTTTGAAGTGGTATCATTGGTGCCTGGAATGCTCATCGGAATAGGAACTATTTCCTTCTGACCGTTATCACCTGAACAGTTAAGTTCAAGGATACGCTCTGCCTTTCCGGCAGCGATCGCCTCTGTAAACTCGGCAGTATATATGTATACCGTCTCACCCTTATCGTTGACTCTTGTACCGTCAGGAACAGATATACGCTGCTTCTGAGAATCAGAAAGACCGATAGTTACCGGGATCTTATGAACACTTTCAGCTGTTACTTTGACACATACATTCCTGTTGGATGCGATACCAAAGTCATACTGAGCTATTTTACCGTCTTTATCCTCTTCATCATTTGGTATAAGACTTACAACAGCAGATGTGATAACAGGTGCTGTAGGAGTTTCTTCATGGGGATCGCTTGTGCTGTTTATCGTAAAAATATAGTTATTACCGGTGACAGAAGAGCTGTCTATATCGTAATACAGCTTGTCATCATCATCCTTCTTTATGTACAGCTTTATCTCAGGAAGAAGATCACTGTTTAGCTTCTGGCCGTTTATCGTCAGATAATATGGTATCTCCTTAGGAAGTTCCTCACCCTTATAATAATATCCATTAGGAACGACCTCTATTTCCGCAGCATTTATAGTGCCTGTTGTCTGGAATACATCGCTTTCACCGGGAAGCTGAAGCTCGTACTTGTCAGAGTTATGTCCTGTAAGAGCAAAGTCTGAAAGTATCACTGTCTTTCCCTCTCCGGCGTCTGCATCCTCGAATTCAGCATTACAAGTCAGTCTTACCTGATCTGTTGTGCTGACGCCATGAAGGATGACTCCGGACAGATCAACTGTCGCATCAGTGTCTCCGTCATAGGTCTTAGCGTTAACTACTATGCTGTCAATAAAATCGCTGTCAACAGTAACAACGATCTGCTGTGCCGCATACGAATATGAATATGGAACAGATATCGGTACACTGCTGCCGGATAATGCCAGTGCGCCGAGCAGTGCAAGAGATCTCTTTTTCTTCATTAGAAACTTTCCTTTCTGTTGATACCGATACGGTGATCAGTACGTTTTATATGAAGCTTGCTGTTTCAGACATCAAGCCTTATTATCACGGGATCCATCAGTATTGACTGTATTGATAACTCTGTATTTTGTGTTTCTTCTGTGCTGGGTGTTATAAAGGAATGACGCTCCAAGCCAGCACACAAATATGAGTATGACAAGAAGTATGCATACGACCAAAAAGATAAGCGGATAGTTCAGGTCGGTCTCATAGAACAGATCCCATTTCAGGACAAATCTCAGAAAAATATACAAAAGTATGACCGCTGCAGAACAAATACATCCGATCTTTATCCATATCCTGAAGGAAGCAAAAAAATCTTCCCGGAACTTTCTCAGCGTCTTTCTTCTTTCATCTTTTTCATCACGGAATTTCAACTCCTCGGAATTTGTTGTTACAGCCATATCAATCACCTCCGAGTTTAGTCAGCGGAACAAGAGTATCCTGTATCGTCTCACGTTCTGTTCCTGCCGCATCTGCAAGCGTATCAGTCTTTTCACCGGACATAAGCTTCATTGCAAGCTTTGACAAGATCGTGCTGTATCTCTTGTCGTCACAGTTTTCCAGCAATACATCATAGGCTGATTTCAGCTTGTCTGTATCGGTATCAGCGGCTTCATTGACCTGAGTCAGCGCCTTAGCAAGATCATAACCGCTGGATTTGTTTTCACGAGGCAGATTAAGAAGATATATATTCTTTGCAATATCATCCATATTATCACTCTTGCCATTCTGAATGATCGTATCTATATAGCCGCCCCACTTTGACTTGTCAGAGATATGCTCCTTCATCAGCGAAGTAAGCAGTTCTGTTTCGTCAATATCAATAACGTTATCATTTGGCGAACCGCCGTGTACAAATTCGACAATATCATCAAAATTTTTCAGCTTTGCCTTCTTCCCGGGCACCTTCATCATATCATTTGCTGCTCTTGCCAGCGCAGTTTTTTTCTGATTGTCGGTATAATTCTTTTTCATTGTGTTCCAACGATCCCTGGCAAGCGGATTAGCAAGGAGCATCAATATGAGCCAAAGGCCAAGAAAACAGGATGCAAAGGCTGCACAGAATCCCGATACTGCCAGCATCTGCCGTACAAGAGGATCTGATTTTCGGTCAAGTGACGGTATCGAATCACGAGCGTGTTCGATATCTTCCTGAAGCTGTGCAAAATTGTGATAAAAATCACCGATATCCCTGTCCGGATCCTGAAAATGCTTCTGTCGTGTAGCTGTGCATTTTCTTATGATAGATTCAAGGGATTCGTGATATGCCCTATCGATATTACGGAAATCACGGTCGCAGTAAGTGAAGGTGTTTCCGTTACGGACGTCCTCCTCATACTCATGCATGATGGCACGGTTGAAGAATCTCGGGTCTGATGACTCCGGAGAAGCTTCAAAATACTTCCGGCACATCTCATAAATGGAAAGACACTCATAGAAGGTCGTGCCAAATCCGAAGATATCGCTCTCTATGGATACACATCCGTTTACAAACACCGAGCTCTGTGAAGTAAACGGAAAGAATCCTGCCAGAGGCTCTGCATAGCACTCCGGTGCGGCATAGCCTACGGTTCCGTAAGCGTAGAAATTATCCTTGCCTACATCCTGCCACTGACGATCACTGTAGTCGGCAATGAACGTCATATTTGTCAGGTCGTTATAGTGCTGATAAGTCCTGTCATCCATAAATTCCTGAGAACGGCCGAAATCTATAAGAACAAGCTCACGGCCATGCTTTGTCACCATTATATTCTCAGGCTTGATGTCACAATGCAGTACCACAGGCTTATTCGGATCGTTCTTGGCATTATGAATGTTGACATTTGATACAAACTTCATTATTTCACAGAGGTTTATCATAAACTGTATCATCTGATTCTGATACTTAACTATCTCACGATAATTATACTCTGTTGAATTGCGCTCCCATTTTCTTGACACAGTATTATACCTGAACCACTGATTGATACAATAGTCCTGAAGGGATTCTCCGTCTATAAACTCCTCGACAACACAGAAAAAATTCTTTGTGCTGATAAATCCTCCTCCATAGGGCAGCTTGAAATCACCCAGATCCTCAACGACATCAAGAACACGTACTACGGACCGACAGGTCTGCAGCGCTTCAAGTATCTTATATTCTCTCTTCATAAAATCACGAAGTCTGCTCCTGGGTTTGAATTTCAATACACAGGAATATACAAGGTCGTTTCCGTACTTTATTCCCTTGAAAACGATACTTTCTGTTCCCTCAGCAATAAAACCGTCATGGTTTATTCCGTACTCGGTGTCTATTCTGTAGTCAAAATCTGTTCCCTTGATAACATATGCCATTAATCATGCCCCTCTTCGGCTTCTCTGAAAATAAGATTATATATAGTTTCCGGAGAATCCTCAGGGATAGGTTTCAAAAGAAGCTTCTTGGACTCCCCCGAAGTATCCGGCACCGTATCGCCTACAGAACCGAATACTCCTGTCCCCCTTTCGTCATTCAATATCATTCGCCCTCCTCAGGATCGCCGGCTGTGATATTGTACTGGCCAAGATCGTTGTCTATCTGCTTGTACTGCTCTATAAGGTCATTAACGACCTCGTCATTGATAGTGTTGAGAACGTCGGAAATATTCTCTATATTTTCAGTTATGTGTAAAGCTACCTGCTGAAAAGCAGTTTTACCTGCTCCTTCCCAGTTTGCCATCAGAGTGAAGTTTATGCGGTCAAACTCTTCTCTTATGGCTGCAAACTCGGTTATAGCCTCCTCACTCTGAGTTACAAAGCTTTCAAGCTTTCCGATATCTGCTTTGATAAAATCTGCCATAAATTACTCCTCCGTTTCCTTTATGAACTTTAACTTCTTAAGATCATCTTTTTCTATCGAATAATAATATCCGTCGCCCTCTTCGCACTGTGCATATTCCTCTTTGAGAGTCTTCACATCCATTGCTCCGAAAATTGATTTTCTTCCTCTTTCGCCGACAAATTCTGCAATATTGTCAAGCAGGAATGCTGTTCCGATAGCTGAATGGAAATTATCTCTCGTCTCGCTGTCACTTATGGTCTTAACGTCCGAGAAAATAATTATCCAGTTCATATCATCTGCCCGGGCAGCAAGCGACGGCAGGATTATCTCCATAAAATCTTTCGATGCAAGGGAATTGATATACAGGAACTTACTCTGAAGAACAAATACTGTATTCTTTATATTTCTTTCAGATGCCATTGACGGCAGAGCGATTCCTGTACCAAACACCTCATTCAGCACAAGGTTGCTCAGTCGTCTTGCCTGAGAAAGATCCATGTAATACTCATGTATCAGCTTAATGAAGAGCTGCATAGGCGTTACCTTGCTCTTTACCTCTGTTATGGCGCCCTTTTCCTTGAATGGAAGAAGCATTTCCGTGTTGTCCCTGATGTACATTTTGCGGCCGTCATCATCTATTCGATCAGCAAATTCCTGGAGCTGGCTCCTTCCGTCATCGAAGAATACAAAATTGTATTTCGGATCAGCTATGAAATCCTTGAGCAGTCTCCTGAGGAGATTCGTCTTGCCAAAACCTTTTTTGCCATATACAGCAGCAACCTTCGATGAGTAAAAATCCATTATCACAGGACGGCATTCAGTATAGTCCAGGCCTATATTTACCGAAAGATCATCCGTTGGAACTTCAATGTCGTCACCGGCAAAGCTCTTGCAGGCCTCTTCGGTAAGAACATCAGGAAAGCGTTTGTACTTCAATACACTGCTGCTGCCGAAATAGCGCTCGATATTGCTGCTGAATTCAGGTGAGGAAATATTGTCAGCTATATTGAGCTGAAGCTCATATGGTACCTGAAGCGGAAATGTTCCTGTTATATCATCAGGAATGATAGTAACATTTGCAAATCCATGACCGGGATTGTTTCCAACCGGTATGACCTTCTGATTGAAGATCTCCGTATAACTTTCCGGAGGCATCTCCAGGGCTATCTTCTGCTTGAAGCTGCTCATCAGTGTTCCGAGTCCTTTTGTAGAGCTCGCTGTCATCACAACTGTGATACCCTTTGAAAGGCCGTCTCTGCATACCTTAGCGAGCTTCTCCTGATATGCTGTGTACCTCGGCTCATCAAGAAATGCATTGACATTGTCAATAAAGAGAGTCGTATGCACCGGCTGACCGGACTCAACTCCACGAAAATTCTTTCCGCCAAGCTTCTTTATGTTTTCCTTGAGCTGATCTTCCATAAGCTTGAAAACACGCTTTACATATTCTTCATTTGAATTGTCAAAGTATGCTGATACCAGCGGAAGATGCTCAAGATCAGCAAGCGCTCCGCCGAAATCAAGTATGAATATCTGCTCATCGCCTACTCTGTACTGCTTGTGCAGCACTGTTACAAGAAGACGGATAAGGTTTGTCTTTCCGCTCATAGAGCTTCCGAAGAGTAGGATGTTCGTATCCAGCAGGTCAACAATGAACTGCGGCTGATCCTGAATAACAGGGATATCCTGTCTTCCAAGAACGCATTTTATCTTATCTCTCGCCAAAAAGCTCACCTCCACTCCGTAGGATCGTGTATCAGGCTGCTGAGCGGGCGCCGGAATATCTCACGGGGAACTATATAATGCTTCTTTTCATCATTCTCCGCTTTGATCTTACCGATCGTCTGTACGATATAGCTGAGCTGTGTGTCGTGCTCGCTGACATTCCTTGATGAACGTCTGATCCTTTCGTTATGCTTATTGGAAATATAAAAGCTTGTATTATGCCTTCCGCAAGGCATGACCTGTGTTGCCTTTACGATAGGCTCTATATTCTGATCCTTGTTTGCACCGGTGTAGGCCGACTGGAAATACATGAACTTGCTTCCGGTTCCGACAAGAAGGTATGCTCTTCCGTTACCGGGCATTGTGGGGGAGGCTGCATCTATTCTTCCGTCAAGCATTTCCTTTGAGGCTGCTCTCGTTGCAACTTTCAGACAAAGTCTTGACTTGGAATTGATACGTATATCCTCCGTGATCGCACCTTCTATATTCTGGGAAACAAGTATGATATGGAATCCCAGAGTACGGCCAACTCTGGCTATGGTAGTTATCTCGGCAATAAAATCGATATCATCGCTCTCACTGCTGAAGCGCTTGAGCTCTGTAAACTCATCAACAACAAGTACAAGATGTGACAATGTAGTAGGACGTCCGCCCCTTTTAAGCTCCTCAAGCTTCTCACGCTGCTTGGGATTCAGAGAGTTGTAAAGATCATGATTGGTGTCGCCGTTAAGTATCTTTGTTATAGTCCGCTCTGCACGGATATATGCATCAACATTATCTACACCGAAATCATTGAGCAGTATCTTCCTGCGCTTTATTTCGGCATTAAGCACTTCAAGGAAGCGCTTAAGCATATATACAGCGGAGATACCCTCACTTTCACCGGCAGTATCATCTACAACACCCACACAATGCGGCAGTGTCTGTAGACGATTGGAGAAGCCGCCGCCCTTCATGTCAACAAGCATAAGATTGAGATACGTAGGCGAAAACTTCATGCAAAGCCCGATAAGATATGTAATGATCGTCTCCGACTTACCGGAACCAGTGGTACCCGCAACCAGCATATGCGGACCATCCGCCTTCTCATAGAGATCCAGAGTTACTATGCCGTGCTCATTTTTTCCCATAGGAACGCAAAGATCACGGGTAACATCATTCTTCTTCCAGTTTTCAAGGAGCTTGGGCAGGATCTCGTTATTGCCGACCATTTCCGAAGAATATCCATAGAGATCAAACAGTGTCACCATTGACGGAACATTTCCGTTTTCAGCTATCCTTCGGTAATAAATAGCACTTAGCTGACGGAAAGCTCTGTCATAGGCTCTTCTGATATCCAGGCCGCTCTTCTGCTGCGGATCATAGAATATATACGGATTATCAAACTTTCTGTAATCGATCAGATTTTCGATGTCGCTGGTGGTATCATTACCGCCGGCAGAACGACCGTTGCGACTGAGACTGTTGAGCACTTCACGGGAAAGCACATTGTAACGGCTGCTAACCTTTGCATCATCGCTGGTGGTTCCTGTATACTCTATTATGTTGCCGCAATATCTCGGAAGCTGTGCAAGATTGCGGCAGGCAAATATGAACGTGAGACCGTTCTTGTTCTCATAGTCCTCCCCTTCCTTCGGAGGCTTGGGAAGATATTTTGAGAAACCGGTTTCTTTTATATCGTAATCATCAAATATAACGCAAACGATCTGGGTGTACTGCTCTTCCTCCTTATCCTCATCTTCATCATCGCCCTTATCCATAGTTCTTTCACCCATTATAGCCTGGAGCTTTCCGAAAACGATAGCTGCACTGGCCTTGTCAAATACAAACTGTGAGGCGTCCTCGAACAATTCATTCGTGTGAGGAAGGTTCTTATAGCTGCTTATAATTTCGGCCTGCTTTTTTCTGTCATCCTCTCGGTTGAAGAAGAACACAAATTGCAGATCCTCAGGAGTATGATAATATGCAAGCTCGAAAACTATATGCTCAACAAAATTCGCCGAATAATTGGTAACAGGCTCGATTATGCCCAATGCGCCGCAATTGCGCAGATCAAGCACCAGCGGAGGATAATTGTCAGTTCCCTCAGCCTGAAGATACCGGAACTCCTTATTGGCAAGATAGTATGGAAGATCGCTGAGGAGACCATCTGTCTCCTGAGGAGCCTTGATCTTTTTCCTCATCTTCTTTGTCATCTTTTCCGGCGGGATAACTACTTCAATGCGCTTATCCCTGTTATCCTTATGTATCTTAAAGCCGATATCTGAAAATACCTCTTCCTTCTTTTCATTCTTGATCTCAAACATCGGATCTACCTGCTTTGAGGTTCCGAGGGTGATCTTGAAGAAGTCAAGATCGTTCTGTGAACGAGCAAAGATAGCTCTGTCAAGATTCGAGGTTTTGGTGAACAATTCATTTATGCACGGGTAAGTTGTTGAGAGATAATTGATATCACTGCGCTGCCATTCAAGTATAGTCTCCCATATCCTTGTAAGGTACTTCTCGTAATTCGCCTTCCATTCCTCAAGGGAGATCTCTCCGTCCTTGCCCTGTTTTACAAAATTATAGCTCTGAGTGACCATTGTCGCTATGGATGTTGTCATCATCATGGCAATCATATTAAAACCGCTGGCATTATCCCTGAAAAGCGCAAGCAGAGCTCGGCTTCCGCAAAGAGCAGCCATGGATATTGCAGTAGGGATAATTACATCCGCATACTTTCTGCGTGGTATTGTCGGAAGCTCTCCTGCCGGGAGAACATCTATGACAGAAGGCTCTGTTACGGCAATTCTTCTTGTGCTTATATTGTATTCCAGTTTACCCTGATCACAGAGAGAAGGATAATCATAATGAGGAAAAAGTGCCGTCAGCCTTACCACATCCCCTGCTGGGATAACGATACAGCTTGTCGTTACAATACCAAGCTCATAAAGCATTTTATCCATGCACTTCGGAACGCTTATGAGCTCCAGTTCCTTTCTTGCACGATAATACACCACAAGCTTTGAATGACTAATGGTGTACTCTCTGAACAGCTCAAAATGTCTGCGGTCGTTGAGCTTCAATCCATAATATATCGCTTCGAGCAGCGCCTTGAGCTTTATATCTTTATTCAATAAAAGTGAAAGTTCTTCACCATCTTTTTCAAATTTAACTGTCAGAAGCAACTCATTATTTTTCATTGAGTTCCATTCCTTCCTATCTGGGATCTGTCGCTATTAATAACATCTGTCAAATCAGATATCGTTATCTTATCTACAACAGGCATAGCTGTTGGCTTTATATTGATAACCGGCTTTATTCTGGTCAGATCTATGCCTTTGGATATGCTTACAGTTGGTGCGGAAGGCTTGATACCTGTACCGACCTTGACCTGAGCATCGATTTTTTTAATATTTTTTGGTAGCTTGATATCCTTTACAGAAATACCTATATTATTGACAGGAAGCTTCTTATTCTTAGGCAGCTCAACGCTGTCAGGAAGCTTTGCGCCGACTTTTATTCCTGCAAACTTAGCAGCAAATGCGGTCTTGTCTTCTTCTGTCTTCTCCGGCAGCTCAACACTGTCAGGAAGCTGTGCGCCCACCTTTATTCCTGCAAACTTAGCAGCAAATGCGGTCTTGTCTTCTTCTGTCTTCTCCGGCAGTTCAACGCTGTCAGGAAGCTGTGCGCCCACCTTTATGCCTGCAAACTTAGCAGCAAATGCGGTCTTGTCTTCTTCTGTCTTCTCCGGCAGCTCAACACTGTCAGGAA
>ERZ795051.1907-NODE-1907-length-24774-cov-6.359926_pt1 | contig 24774 bp, 17 predicted proteins | sample MGYA00375135_ERZ795051 | MGnify/ENA primary metagenome ERZ795051 (study PRJEB30180, sample SAMN05720222) | activated sludge metagenome | isolation source: Anaerobic digester | place: Japan | collected 2015-05-26 ... | reverse complement strand
GTGTTTCCCTGATAAACAACGCGCGAGCCCAGTTCAAATAAAAACGCCCTGGGCAGCAAGCTCTGCAAAGACCGCGAAACCTTCCTCTCCGGCCTCAAGACCGCCAGCAAGAAAATCGGCCTGCGCCTCTCCGGCCCAGAGCTCAGGGCCGTGCTCTCGGCTTTGAGCGAACGCGACGAGACCGCCGAGATCTGCCGCGACGCGCAAGGGAATCCCGAGCCTGACCCCGAGCTGCGCGACACCGAGACCGTGCCGCTCAAGGAGGACGTGGAGACGTATTTCAAGCGCGAGGTGCTGCCGCACGTTCCCGATGCCTGGATCGACCACGCCAAGACCAAGGTCGGCTACGAGATCCCGCTGTCGTTCCAGAAGGCGCGGATCGTGTTTGACGGCACGGTCCGGTTCTGCGAGCGCTTTGTGGACCCGCGCTCGCGCACGGTGGACCAGATGGTGCAGGCCGTCCGGTCGGGCAAGCCGAACATTCTCGAAGGCAGCCGCCATGAAACGCAAACCCTATCCGAAATACAAACCCAGCGGCGTCGCGTGGCTTGGCGATATTCCGAGTCATTGGGATATGCGGAAGTTCTCGCGCGAAGTGGCAATTGCTGAAGGACAGGCCGATCCGGAGAGCAAACCCTATATCTCCATGTTGCTGATTGGGCCGGGACATGTCGAATCGGGCACAGGTCGTTTGCTTCAACGGGCTACCGCTGCGGATCAAGCTGCCGAGAGCGGCAAGTACTTCTGCCGCAAAGGGGATGTCATCTACTCAAAGATTCGTCCGGCACTCAATCGCGGCACCTTGAACGAGTTGAGAATGCTCGTTCCTCCCCTCCCCGAGCAAGTAGCCATCGCCGCCTATCTTGACGCGGAGACGGCGAAGCTGGACACTCTGGTTGCAAAAATTGCGGAGGCGGTGGAGCGGTTGCAGGAATACCGCGCCGCCCCCATCACCGCCGCCGTCACGGGAAAGATTGATGTGAGAGAATGTTACCAATATGGGAACTCTTGCTGTTGACACCGGAACGGGAACCGTGTAACACTATGCATGTCATCTCAAGAAAGTTGTTGAAAGACTTCTGGAAGACGCACCCGGACGCTGAAACGCCGCTGAGGGCATGGTTCAAAGAAGCTGAGGATGCAACGTGGAAGTCATCGGCCGAGCTGAAGAGCAAGTTTGGTTCCTCGAGTATCATCGACGATAAGCGTGTCGTGTTCAACATCGGTGGCAACAAGTATCGGCTTGTGACGTGGGTCCACTATCAGCACGGGCGGGTCATGACACGCTGGATCGGCACACACAAAGAGTATGACAAGTTAGACGTGGGAGCGGTGTGATGCAAGCCAAAGTCATCAAGAATGATGCTGAATATCAGGAAGCGCTCAAGCAGGTGGAGGCGCTTTGGGATGCCTTGCCCGGCACGCCAGAGGCGGAGACTACCGAGTTGTGGACGCTACTCATCGAAAACTATGAGAAGCAGCATTATCCCATCGAAGCGCCGGACGCCGTGAGTGCCATTCTGTTCCGCATGGAGCAGCAGGGGCTCACCCGAAGCGATCTGATCCCGATTATCGGGAGCAAGGGGCGCGTTTCAGAAATCCTGAACCGCAAGCGCGATTTGAGCCTGTCGATGATCCGGAAACTGCACTCGGAACTCGGAATACCGGCCGAGGTTCTGTTGCAGAAGAAGACTGTACCCGTTCCGGCTCTCGCCCATGTAAAATGGCAGCAGTTTCCTATTAACGAGATGGTCAAGCGGCGCTGGTTCCCTGACTTTGAGGGCACTGCAAGAGACGCGCGGGAACAAGCCGAGGAACTGATCGGCCCCATCGTTTTTCCGGACGGGCAGGATTGCCGCACAAGGAAACTTGCCGCTCGTCAAAATGTCCGCGACGGAAGCACGCCCGACGAACACGCTATGTGGGCTTGGCAGGGTCGGGTGTTGTGTTTAGCAAAGGAGAAATGCGTCGGTGACTACGATCCGAAGGCAATGATACCCGAATTTATCAGAAAAGTTGTAGGACTCAGCGTCCTTGATGACGGCCCCGTGCAAGCCGGACGGTTTTTGGCAAAAAGCGGGATCACTTTGGTCATATTGAACTATCTTCCGGGCACCCATCTAGACGGAGCAGCTATGGTGGGCTTGTCTGGAAAACCTGTCGTCGCAGTCACGCTCAGGCATGACCGCTTGGACCACTTCTGGTTCACGCTGGCGCACGAACTGGCGCATGTGGTTCTCCACCTGACGAAGGATGCGACGGCGTGTTTCCTTGATGATCTGGAGTCCGACATCCCCAAATGCCAGAAAGAAAAAGAAGCGAACCGTCTGGCCGCAGACTCCTTGATTCCTCCGCGCGAATGGGAAAGCGCCGGCGGTTTGCACATGGCGACAGAAGGCCAAGTGCGTAGCCTTGCCTCACGCGTCCACATTCATCCGGCGATCGTCGCTGGCCGCCTTCGCTTTGAGAATGACAACTATCACTTATTCAGTAATCTGGTCGGATCGCGGCTGATCAGAAAGCTGTTTCCGACCTATCAGAGTGGCTTGGTGGTTATCTAACGCGGGCGTAGCCCGCAACCCAATTCAATCTCACACAAAGGCACAAAGGCCACAAAGGCTTCTTTTAAAACGGCATCCACCTTCGTGCCCTTCGTGGCTTCGTGTGAGAAACAACTTGTTTTTTATTGTGCTTGTCGGGCCGCAAGGCACTAAAGGTGTTTTACCTATGAACCAAACCACCGAACACGCCTTCGAGTCCTACGTCGAGGAAATCCTGCTGGCCAAGAGCGGCTGGACGAGGGGCGACCTTGCCGGCTGGGACAAGGAACTGGCGCTTTTTCCCGCGCAGGTGTGCGCCTTCATCGAGGCCACGCAGTCCAAGCTTTGGGCCGATATGCGGTCGCTGCACGGGAGTGGGCTGGAGTCGGCGCTCGTCGCGGCTTTGGTCAAGGAGCTGGACGCCAAGGGCTCGCTCCATGTCCTGCGCCATGGCTTCAAGTTCTACGGCAAGCTCTTCCGGCTCTCTTACGCCAAGCCCGCGCACGGCGCGAACTTCGGCACCAGTTTCTCCGACGAAGACCGCATCTTCCTCGAACAGATCCGCGAGAAGGCCGCCCGCAACCAGCAGGTCATCGACACGGCGAAGGAGAACCCGCTCGACAAGTTCCAGCTCGGCATCAGGCAGATCATCGCCGACCTCATGATCCAGCGCCGCGGCGAGAACGACCGGATCGTTTCGCGTTACATGGAAGACGCGGAGTTCCAGAACACGGCCTTCCCGATCCTCGCCCAAGCCATCTTTGAGTCGATCCGTGAGCGAACTTGAAACATCGTCCCGATGATGAGGCGCCCCTACAATCGGCATCGCTATCGGTATCGCCAATTCCGCTTTTCTTCCGATTCCGATACCGATAGCGATTTGGATTGAGTTTGCGATAGCGGCTATCAGGGTTGGGAGGCTGAAGTTTGACGAAACCCGCGTGAAACGTGTATGGTATCCCCGTCAGTATGATGAAGTGGGGGATCTATGCGTTTGAACGGGAGGATGGCGCGGAGGATGTTCGCCGGGTTAATGGCCGCGGCGGTGTGCGGCCAGGCCGCCGATGAGCCGGACACGCTGGAACGGATCTATCTGGGCTCGCGCCCGTCCGTGTCGGCCGACGGCAGCCAATTTGTCTTTGAGTGGTGTGACAGCATCTGGCTCGCGCCGACGGCGGGCGGCACGGCCACCCCCTTGCAGAACGGCAGCGCGAAAGACGTCTGGCCGGTGCTTGCGCCGGACGGCCGGCGCGTGGCATTCCAGAGCGACCGCGACGGCGGCTGGAAAATCTTCGAGGTGAATCTGGATGACGGCCGGACGCGCCAGCTCTCGTTTCATTCGGAGGGCGCGCGCCCCTATGGCTGGACGGCGGACGGACAGGCGCTGCTGGCCGTCATCGTACGCGATCATGACGGCGGACGCGCCCTGGAGCGCGCCGCCCTCTTGCCGGCCGCGGCGCGCGGTCCGGAACAGGTGTTGTTCGACAACCCGGCCAGCGAGCCCTGCCTCGCGCCGGACGGCCAGCGCCTGTTGTTCACGATTGAGGGCGGCGGCCTCTATCGGGCGCGCGCCGCCGGCAGCCAGTCCGCCCAGATCTGGCTGTACGACCGGCGCGACCAGCGTTTTACCTGTCTGGTCAAACGCGCGACCGAGAGCCGCACACCGCTCTGGACGCCTGACGGCAAGGGCTTTTATTACGTGTCGGGGGAGGGTGGTTGCATGAACGTGCGCCACCACGACTTGGCCACCGGGGATGAGCGGCCGATCACCCGTTACACGGAGGATTCGGTGATCCATCCCTCCCTTTCACGCGATGGACGCACGATGGTCTTCCGCCGGCTGTTCGACTTTTACCGCATGGATCCTACCTGCCCGGAACAGCCTGCGACGCGCATCGTGCTACAGCCCGGCGCGGCCAGTTTGCGGCCGGCTTCGCGTCGCCGCTACTACGAGTCCTGCTGGAATAATGACGAACCCGGATGCGTGACCTTTTGTGATGACGGCATGCAGATCGCCTTCACGACCGGCGGTGACCTCTGGGTGATGGACACGGTGTTACGCGAACCCAAATGCGTGCATGGATCCACGCGTACGCACGAGCGCGACTGCGTGTTCATGCCTGACGGTACGGCACTCTATTATCTGTCAGATCAAGGTGACGGTGTCGCGTTGTGGCGCGCGGAACGAGCGAATGCCTCGATTGGTTGGTGGGAGAACACGTCTTTCCCAAAGACCGTGCTGACGAACGATGAGACACATCGCCGTCTGCTGCGGATCAGTCCTGATGGCACACGCCTCTCTTGGGTCGAACCGTGCGGTAATCTGATTGTGGCCGACACCAACGGCGTGGTGATCACACGCTGTCGACGGGCATCGGAAGTGGATGCCTACGCCTGGTCGCCGGACAGCCGCTGGCTGGTGGCCGCACTGGCCGATGACTACCGTAATACCGATGTCTGGTTGCTCGCGGCAGATGGCAAAACCCCAGATTACAATATCTCGCGTCACTTCAGTTGGGATGGTCAGCCGTGCTGGTCGCCGGACGGTAAGCTGGTTGCATTCGTGGGCCACCGTCCAGACGATCAGACCGATCTCTTCTACGTCTGGTTGAGTCGGGCCGATGAAGAGCGCAACACCTTTGACAAGAAACGCGAGGCAGCACGCGTGGCGATCATCAAAAGCGGCGACTCCAAAAAGAAGTCGGACGGCGAGAAAAAAGATGCGTCCGATGTCATGCCGGTCGCTATCGATTTCGAAGACCTGCATACGCGCGTGCGACGCATCGCACTAAAGGGCGTGACGCCCGCGCATCCTTTCTTCTCGCATGACAGCCGCACCATCGCCTTCGAGGCAACCGTCAACGGGGTCTCGGGAACCTACAAGGTCGTGCTGCCGGACAAGTTGACGCCCGAATTGCTGACGCGTCGGCGGGGCCGCGCGATCCGGTGGCTGGCCAAAGACAACCGTCTGCTCTGGATGAGCGATAAACTGCCCGCACATTTCGAAAAAACCTTCGACTTCACGGTGTATCAGGAGACAGATCTGCGCGATTATCAGGAACTCGGATTCCTGACGGCCTGGGCCAAGTTGCGTGATTGGTATTACGACGCCGGTTACCATGGCACGGACTGGCAACGTGTGAAGACGAAGTACTGTGATGCCGCGCGCAACGCGCCGAGCTACTCGGTTTTCCAGCGCGTGATAGCGCTGATGCACGGTGAACTGAACTCCTCGCATTTGGGATTCACAGCGTCAGATAGCAGTAAGAAAGAGTGGGACAAATCAGCGGGCTTCCATTCATGGTCTGTCGTGACCGCCCACCTCGGTCTGCGTTTTGATCCTTCGGCGTTGGGCCCCGGCTGGTTGATCCGCGATGTGGTGCCGGACGGGCCGGCCGATCAGATTGCGCTGAAACTGGCGCCTGGCGACCGCGTGTTGAAAGTGAACGGGACGCCGGTCGGGCCGGAGACCGATCCCGCAGAAGTGCTGAGCGGCCCCGAAAAACGTAACATCGAACTGACCGTACGCTCGGGGGATCAGGCACCACGGCAGATCTTGCTTCCAGCCACAACCTTCACTGCGATCCGCGAAAAACTCAAGACGGCCGCGTACGAGGCGGTACGTGCGCGGGTTCGCGAGGCGAGCGGCGGACGGTTCGGTTATCTGAACATCCAGCGTATGCGCTGGGATGACTATTACCGGTTCGAGCAGGAGATCTTCGCCGAAGGGTTTGACAAAGAAGGCATCATCATTGACGTACGCGACAATTCGGGCGGTTTTGTGGCCGACCGCATCTTGGGCGTGCTGTGCGGAAGTGTGCATTCGATCGCCGTGGCGCGTGATGCGGCGCCGGCTTATCTCTCCGGTTATTGGGGACGCCCGATCTGGGACAAGCCGATCGTGGTGCTGTGCAACCAGAACACAGTCAGTAACGGCGAGATTTTCACGCACGCCATCAAGACACTTAAACGCGGTAAGATCGTCGGTGTACCGACCTGCGGCGGCGTGATCGCAACCTCGGATATCGCGCTGCTTGATCTCGGTACACTGCGGCTGCCGCATCGCGGGTGGTTTTTGCCTGACGGCACTGACATGGAGTTGAACGGCACGCAGCCGGATGTCTTGGTCTGGAACGAGCCGGGCGACGCGGCTGCTGGCCGGGATCGTCAGCTTGATGCAGCGATGGACGTGCTCAAGCAAGAGGTGGAGCATAACAAACGGAACCAACAGGCGGTGAAACTGCGGTACGCGCGGTAAGTGCGCACACAGTACGCACAAAAAGGAAGCGTGAATCCATGAGGCGGATCGGAATGTGTGTGCTTGGCATCTGGTGTGTGGCACTGGCGGCCTGCGCCGCAACACCTCAGGTGAACGTGATCAGCAAAGGTTTCCCCGGACGTAACAGTCGGCAAGCGTTGGTGCTGCTGGAGAAGGAGGTGTTGCCGTTCAAGCCACAGCATGCAGCGTCTGTTCGAACAGCGCGACCACGCTGCATCCGGCACGCCGTGAGCGGAACATTTCAAGGTGGATGAAACCAAACGAGGAGAGGAGTTATGTCAACACGCATCGGAAGCGCACTGTTGGGAACAGGCGGCGCGGTCAGTCGTCGCGGCTTTCTCAAGCGTGCCGCCGCGGCGGGCGGGACGATCGCGATGCCGGTCTTGGTGCCGGCTTCAGCCTTAGGCGGTGACGGCGCAGTCGCGCCCAGCGAAAGGATCGTGATGGGAGGCATCGGGATCGGTGGGCGTGGCTCGGCCGATCTGGGCCACGGCATTCTGCCTGAGAAGGATGTCCAGTTCGTGGCGGTCTGTGACGTGCGGAAGGATCGGCGCGAAGCGGTCAAACGCATGGTGGACGCCAAATACGGCAATCAGGATTGCGCGACCTACATCGACATCCGCGAGTTCCTTGCCACGCGTACTGACATCGATGCGGTGCTGATCGCCACCAGTGATCGTTGGCATGCCACGGCTTCGGTACTGGCGATGCGGGCCGGCAAAGATGTCTATTGTGAAAAGCCTGGCTCGATGACAATCGCGCAAGGGCAGGCGGTGGTGGAGGCGGTGCGCCGTTACGGTCGTGTCTTTCAGACCGGTACCCAGCGCTTGAGTGAGGCGAACTTCACGGTGGCCAACGAATTGTTACGGTTGGGACGGCTCGGTGAGGTGCGCAGGGTGCGTGCACATATCGCGCCGTGGGACAGCGCCTACATGAACCGTGCCTGGTTGCCGGCTGAGCCAGAGCCGCCGCGCGATGAACTGGATTGGGACGCTTGGCTTGGGCCGGCGCCGTGGCGGCCTTACAACCCGCGCTATGTCAAAGGCGGCTGGCACGGACAGTACGATTTCCATACGAGTTGTATCGGTGAATGGGGCTCGCACACCTTTGCGCAATGCCATGTGGCACTGGGGCTGGGGCATACCGCACCGGTCTTTTATGGCTATGTTAACAACGACTCCAGCGACGGTATGGTGATGCGCTTTGCCAACGGCGTGGAGATGATATCGCAACGTTCTGGCTGGCACGGTTCATGTGGGGTACGCTATGAGGGCAGCGAGGGGTGGGTTTCCTGCGCCGACGGCTATCAGCGGCCGGAAGTCTCGCACCCGTCGCTATTGGGCGATTACGCCAAATTGGTCAGCGATTATCAGGCGCGTACGGAACGTAGCATGGGCCATATGCGCAACTTCTTAGACTGCGTGCGCACGCGCCAACAGCCGGTAGCCAATGCATCGGTCATGCACCACTCGATGGCGTCCGTTCACGCGGCGAACATCGCCATGTGGCTGAAACGCGACATGCATTTTGATCCGGCCAAAGATGAATTCATCAACGACCCCGAAGCGAACCGCATGCGTTCGCGCGCGAGCCGTCAGCCGTGGCAGATCTAACCCTCGAATACGAAGTCGGAAAACGGATGAAAACGATTTTTTTGTGTGCATGTAGTTTGAGCCTGCCGTTGCTGGCGGCGGAGCCGATGACCGAAGCGGCACTCATTCAGGTGCTGACCGGTGAATCGTCGTATCATCAAAAGAGCGATGCCTGTATTGAACTGGGCCGCGTGGGATCGCAGGCGTCCGTGGTTCCGCTAACCGCATTGCTGGCTGATGAAGAACTCTCCCACATGGCGCGTTACGCATTGGAGACCATCCCGCACCCGTCGGTCGACGAGGCGTTGCGCACCGCGCTTGACCGCCTGCAGGGACGCCTGCTGACGGGAGTGATCCAGTCGGTCGGCGTGCGGCGCGACACGCGGGCGGTGCCGGCGTTGGCCAAACATCTCGGTGCAGCAGACGTCGAGGTTGCGGCGGCTGCGGCGCACGCGCTAGGTCGCATTGGCGTGCCGGCCGCGCGCCAGGCCCTGACGGATGCGCTTGGACGGGTTCCTGCGGCGGCGGACGGCTTGCTGGCCTGTGCCGAGGCCGCTGAGCCGGCCGATGCGCGAGCGCTGTACGATCGGCTGCGCGTGGCCTCGATCCCGCCGCATGTGAGAATGGCCGCTATGCGCGGTGCGATGCTGTCGCGCGGTGCAGAAGCCGGATTGTCGCTGCTGCTGGAGCAGCTCCGGAGCGACGATCCAACGATGTACAGCGTGGCGATGCGAGTCGGACAAGAATTAAGCGGCGCCGTTGTGACGCGGGCTTTGGCAGAGGAACTGCCGCGTCTGCCCACCGCCAAGCAGACTGGCGTGATTGCTTTGTTGGGCGAGCGCGGCGATAACGCCGCTGCGCCAGCACTAATCGCGCTGATCGAACGGGGTGATCCTTCTGTGCGCGTGGCGGCCATCGCGGCGATCAAACGTCTGGGTAGTGCCGCGGCGTTGCCGGTACTGGCCCGGTTGGCGGTGTCTACGGAAGATGCGCAGGTCGTGAAAGCCGCCCAATCCGCGCTGGTTTCCTTTGCCGGTGCGGAGACCGACACCATGATCGCGGCATTACTGGACAGGCCGGATAAGGCGCTGCGTCTGCTGGGTATCGATCTGGTCGGTCGCCGTCGTATCGCTGCGGCCGTACCGCGTCTGCTGGCCCTGGCGTCCGCAGAAGACGCGCAGCTCGCGGCGGCTAGCCTTAAGGTGCTCGGTGATTTGGGCAGGGCGGACGAACTGCCCGTGCTGCTGGCGGTCTTACAGAAGACGTCGGCACTTGAGGCGGCCGAACGTGCGGTGTCGGCGGTGTGCCAAAGGCAGAGCGTGCTCAAGCCCGGAGCGGTGTCTGTGATGAAAGCGGTCTATGGCGTGTTGCCTGACGGCCCGCAGCAGGATGTCACCGACAAAGTCACGAAACTGATCAAAGACGGGGCGACGGTGCTTGAAATCTCCAATGGCTCGTTTGGCGACTCGGCTCCGGGCAAGGTCAAGCAGTTCGAGATGTCCTATACGGTCAACGGCGTGCCGTGCCAGGCCAAGGCGGACGAGGGATCCACGCTGCGATTGGATGTCGGCGCCGCTGCGTTGCCGCCGTCGGTTTTCAAGACGTTGACCGATGCCTATGCGCGGGCTTCGGGATCGCCCAAGCTTGCGTTGTTGCGCATCCTCAGCAACATCGGCGGTAACGAAGCCTTGGCGCTGGTACGGACGGCGGCGGTCAGGGATGACGCGGTACTTAAAGAGGCCGCGCGGCGAGCCCTGTGCGACTGGCAGTCTCCCGATGTCCTGCCGGATCTGGAGGCGCTGATCACGGCGGATAAAACCGCGCGCATCGGTATTTTGGCGCTGCGTGCGTATGCCAAGCTGGTGCCTGCGCAGCAGATCCCTGTCGAACAGAAGCGTGCCGCATTGAAACGGGCGCTCGAGTGGGCGACGCGCGATGAGGAACGTGCGATGATCCAGGCCACGTTGGCCGAGGTGAAGTAAGTGCCGTCTCTGTCCACGCTGTTCGGTGGCCGGCTGGTTGCAGCGCTGCCGCGCGGGGCCGGACGGCTGGCCTCGCCCAGCCTGCCCGGTGCCAGCGCGGCCTTGGCCGTTGCCGCACTGGCTAGGCACGCGCCGGCGCGCGTCGCGCTTGCGGTTGTTCCCGGTCCGGCTGACCACGAGCGTGTCTATGCCGACCTGTGTGCATTGGGCCGCGACAGCGGTGTCACGCCCGAGAGCTTTCCGCCGACCACAGCCGACGATACGGAAAGCACGGGCATCCGTGCCCGTGTGATCACGACGCTCGCCGCTCGTGCCGCAAACAGCGAGATGCCGCAGGCAACGTTGTCTGAGCGATGCGCGACGGTGATTGTCACCTCGCTGCAGGCGATCTTTCAGCCTGCGCCGGCGCCAGAGGCGCTTTCGGCGGCCTCTCTGCGCCTGCAAGTCGGCGCGCGATACGAATGGGATGACGTCGTCGCCCGCCTTGTCGCGGCCGGGTACGAACGCAGTGCGGACGTGGACGCGCCGGGAAAGCTCGCCGTGCGCGGTGGTCTGCTCGATGTCTGGCCGCCCGCCGAGCCCGCGCCGTGGCGTGCGGAATTTTTCGACACGGAACTGGAATCGCTGCGCACCTTCGATCCCGTGACGCAACGGTCGGCCGGCACAGGCACGGACGTTTGGCTGCCCCCCTGTACGGAAGCCGCATTGCCGACGGTACAGCTCATCGACCTGTTGCCGGAGGGGTGTGCCGTGCTCTGGCTCGAACATGACCGGATCCGCGCCGGCACGCTTTTTCCGCCTGATGGCGTTCGTGATCCCTTGTCGTGGGAGGCGTTGCAGGAACGCGTCGCGAACCGTGCGCCTGACATGCAGCTTTACAGCGGCGATCCGCCGCCCCCGCATACGCCGGCCTTGTCGCTGGAGATCGCAGCCTTGCCGGGGCTTGCCGAACTCGGTGCGGAGGAGGCCCACCATCCTGAGCTGCTGATGCAGGCGCGGCAACGTTTGCTCGCCGATTTCTGTCGACGTGCGGAGGCGGGTGAGACCGTCTTGCTGTTTGCGGACACGCCGGGCACCTGCGAGTTATTGACACGCGAAGTGGGGCCAGATGCACGCGTGAAGGTCCGCCGTGCCGCACTCTCTGGCGGCTTTGTGATGCCGGGGCTCACGGTCGCCGCGCAACCCGATCTCTACGCGGTTCGCAAACAGTCGCTGCGCCGTGCGCCTTCTGCCGCGGCAGTACGCGGCGGGCGTGTTGAAAATGCCGCTGACCTTGAGCCCGGCGATCTCGTGGTGCATGTCGATTACGGCATCGGACGTTTTCTCGGATCGACTGAGGTCGAGGTTGACGGCCAGCGTTCCGAAGTCTTCACGATCGAATATGCCGAGGGCGCCAAGCTGCATGTTCCGGTGACCCACGCGCATCTGCTCAGCCGATACGTGGGGGTCGCTGGGCATCGTGCCAAGCTGCACCGTCTTGGCGGACGGCGGTGGACGCGCGAAAAGGCCGATGCCGAGCGCGCGGTGGCGGATCTGGCCGCTTCACTGCTCGACACGCAGGCGCGGCGGCAGGTGGTCGAAGGTTTGGCCTTCAACGCTGAACCCCCGTGGCTGCATGAGTTCGAGGCATCTTTCCCGTATCAGGAGACCGAAGATCAGATCAAGGTGATTGAAGAGGTCAAGCGCGATATGGCGTCGCCGCGTCCGATGGATCGGCTGATCTGCGGTGACGCTGGTTACGGCAAGACCGAGATCGCCATGCGCGCCGCTTTCATCGCGGTGATGAACGGACGGCAGGTCGCCGTGCTGGTGCCGACCACCGTGCTGGCCGAACAGCACTACGAAACCTTTGTCGACCGCATGTCCGCCTATCCGGTCAAGATCGCGGTGCTCAGCCGCTTCCAGTCGCACGCGAAGCGCATGCGCATCCTCGCCGATCTGCGGCATGGACGCCTCGATATCGTCATCGGCACGCATGCGTTGATCGGCAGCGACGTCGTGTTCCAGAATCTCGGCCTGCTGATCATCGACGAAGAGCAGCGTTTCGGCGTGGCTCACAAAGAGAAGCTCAAGCAGGTGCGGCAGGTGGTGGATGTGCTGACGCTCTCGGCCACGCCGATCCCGCGCACACTCTACATGAGCATGACCGGCGCGCGCGACATGAGCCTGCTGCAGACGCCGCCGCGCGAGCGCGTGGCGGTCGAGACCAGAGTCGCGCGCGATTCGGACACCGTTCTGCGCAACGCGATTCGCCAAGAGCTGAACCGCGGCGGCCAGGTCTTTTTTCTGTACAACCGCGTGATGACCATCGGACTGATGCAGCGCCGCCTCGAAGGTCTCGTTCCGGAAGCGCGGATCGCCGTAGCGCACGGGCAGTTGCCTTCGCAAACACTCGCGCGCATGATGCGCGAATTCGAGGCGGGCGCGATCGACGTGCTGCTCTGCACGACGATTGTCGAGAGCGGGCTCGATATCCCGCGCGCCAACACCATTCTCATCCACCGTGCCGACCGTTTCGGAATTGCCGATCTCTATCAGCTCCGCGGGCGCGTGGGACGTTCTTCGCAAAAGGGTTTTGCGTGGCTGCTGTTGCCGGAGCACGGGCATGTTGACGAGGACGCGCGCCAGCGCATCGCGGCGTTGCAGAAGCACAGCGGCCTCGGCTCGGGATTCAATCTGGCTTTGCGCGACCTGGAGATCCGCGGCGCGGGGAACTTATTGGGAGCGGCGCAGAGCGGGCACATTGCGGCGATCGGTTTCGGTCTCTACTGCCAGCTTTTGCGGCGGACCATCGCGCGTCTCAAAGGGGAGGCCCCGCCGCTGCTGGTCGATGTCGATCTGGATCTGGATTTCATCGATCTCTCACCGGGTTCCACCGATCCAGAGAGCGCGGCCTGTCTGCCATACGCCTATGTCGAGGACGAGGCGCATCGAATGATCCTGCACCGCCGTCTCGCGGAAACGACCTCTGTGAAAGAAGTGAATGCGTTACGCCGAGAGCTTGCCGACCGCTACGGCCGGCCGCCGGCGGCCGTCTTGCGTTTGCTGCGCCTGACCGAGCTGCGGGTGCGGGCGGCGCAAAAATCACTCGGGCGCATTGAAACGCGCGATCAGAAGATTTATTTCTACGGACTGCGCGAACGGACACCGCTTCTGGTTCACGGACACTTGCCGTTGCTCAAAGGGAAAAATACCGCTCAGCGTCTGGACTCGCTCTTTCAGGCTCTTCAAGCTTTGTAATAACTGAATCCTAATTCCTCCTTGCAGTTTGCCCCCCCAGCCCGTAATATACGACCACTTTTTGTGCGCCTGTAGCTCAACTGGATAGAGTGTTGGCCTCCGAAGCCAGAGGTTGTGGGTTCGACCCCCGCCAGGCGCACCAGTCTTTGACTCAGCGCTCGTGTTTCGCGCGCCAGGCGGCGGGGGGGAGACCGAAGGTTTGACGGAAGAGGGTGGTGAAGGCCTGTACGCTGCCGGCCCCCACGCGCGCGGCAATCGACGCCACAGGCAGGCTGGTCTCTGCCAGCAGGCGCCGGGCTAACTCCAGACGACGGATGCGGATCTCTTCGGCCGGACTGCGGCCGAAGGCGATGCGGAAGTGCAGCTCAAGCGTCCGGCGCGAGACGCCGGTGCGCCGCGCGATTTCGTCCACACCCAAGTGTTGGTCCAGTGTCTGCAGCGCGATGCCCATCGCGCGCGCCACCACAGGATCGGCGGAGGCATACCGGGACGTTGACCCGCGCACCGTGATCCCCTCCGGTGCGATCCGTTCGCAACAGACACCGGTGCCGCCTGCCAAGAGCCGTTCCAGCCGGGCGGCGGCGTGATGGCCGATCGTGCGTCCGGGTAATGGCACCGAGGTGAGATCGAGTCCGCTGATCACGCGGGCGGCCACGGCGTCGCCCACGCCAACGATGGCGCACACGCGCGCCTGGACCTCGGGCGCACACGCCCGACAGACCGACCAGAAACGGCAGGCCAGATGATCACTGACACAGAAGACGGCGGTTTCCCGCTCTGCCGTCTCAAGCCATGCCTGCCAGACGGTTTCGAGCCGGTAGGTGGCGGACGACCCTGACGCTTCGGCTGTCAGGTCTTCCACATGACATTCTGGCTCTGCGGCTGCGGCCGCCAAGAATCCCTCGCGGCGGAGGTGCGAGGCATAAGTGGCGCGGTCCGCGACGACCAGCATGTTCCGGTAACCGAGATCAAGCAGATGGCGCGCCGCGAGACGTCCGACCGCAAAGTCGTCCGGCACGACCGAACAGACGCTGGTGATCGGCGACAGGTTGGCGGCGTTCACGACCTTCAGCGTCGGCGGCAGGCGGCTTTCGATCCAGCGGTCGCTCAGAAACGCGCCGACCACGCCGTGCAGGTCGCCGGACCGGGCCAGCCGCGTCAGCAGTCCCTCCTGCGCGGCCGGGATCGGCATGACGTGCCAGTCCGGGCGTGTCCGCGCGAACGTCCGCACGCCCTCCAGCACCTCCACCCCGTAGTCAAAGTCCGCGTCCAGCAAGACACCGATCATCGTCGGGAAGGCCATGCGCTCCACCTTTCCCTCACTCAGAGTCCAGCGCCCTGACGCGATAGAACAGGCGCGGCGGAACGGCCGGAACCTGGACGTCCGTCGTGCCGACAGCGCCGCCGACGGGCGCGATGCAGACGCCCCAGCCGTTGGTCCCGCCGGGGGCGGCGTTGGTCAGCACCGCGTAAGCCTGATCGACCACCGAGGTGAAGGTCAGCGTGAAGAAGCCCGGATCGGCAGGTACGAACGCCAGGATGTCGGGCGGCGGGACGTCGACCTCTTCGTCACCCGGAATCACCAGCACGCTGTCGCCGAAGATCGGCTCGGTTCCGGTAGAACCGCTCAAGGTGTAGGTTCCGGGATCACCAAACACGGTGTAGGTGAGGGTAGCAGGAGTAGTCGGTGTGAACCAGGTAATCTGGTCGTCGTTGTAGAAGTTGAAGATGCCGCCGGTGATGTTGGCGGCCGTTAGGTCGTGAGGGATGTTCTCGGTAATCGTCACGTTGCTTCCGGCCAGCACCTGAATGGTGACGTTGGTGCTGCTGATGGTGCGAATCAGGTTCGCCTTAAGGATCGTGCTGTCGCCGGCGACCGGCACGGTGCCGCTGACATGCGGGACGGCGAGGGCGCCGGTGACGGTGTAGAGGCCGGAGGTGGTGCAGGCGACGCTGTAGGTGACGGTGCTGGTGGTGGCCGCCGAGCCGTTGAAGATCAGGGTGCGGGAGGCGTCGTTCCAGACGCCCCCGCCCGTGATGGCGAAAGGCGTCAGGCCGGGCGGCAGGGTCTCGGTGAGGCTCCAGCTCACGAGGCCGGCCGGGGCGCGCACGGTGAGGGTGACGTTGGTGCCGTTGATCGCGCGGTCAGCCTCGGGCAGAATGGGCTCGTAGGCGCCCCAATGGTGAGCCGTCGCGGCGTGGGTGACCTGCACGCCAACCAGCGGCGCGGGGGTGTGCCAGCCGGTGAGCGGCAGGAAGTCGACCGTGTAGGTGCCGGCGGGCAGGTTGGTGGCCGCACCGCTGGTCAGCCAGGGCGTCACACCGTCGATGCGCCAGCGTGCGCCGCGCGTCACGGCGTCGGCCGGCGCAAGGCTGACCGTCAATGTGCCCATCGGGATCACGGTGAGATGCGCGGCGCGGCTGGTGGCGGTGCCGGCGATATTGGAAACCGTGCAGGCGTAGGTCGCACCGTCGTCGCTGTAGGCGGCGGTAAAGGTGAGGTTGGTGGCGGCGGCCCCGGGGATCGGGACACCGTTGCGGTGCCAACGGTAGAAGAGGGGGGCGGTGCCGAGCGCGGCGACGCTGAAGGTGACGGACTCGCCCTCCTGGACTGTGCGGTCAACCGGTCCGGCGGTGATGGCCGGCGCGACCGGCGCGCCGGGCTGCCACAAGGCGGAAAATCCGAAAGACTCGGTGAAATCAAGCGTCCCATCCCAATCCCTGTCCTTGGTCCAGGTGTCCCAAAAACCGCCGCCGATCCAGGCGGGCGAGAAGGTGATGCCGGCCGTGGCGAAGCCCTGCGGAGCGCGGGCGAGTGCGGTTATCTCATCGGCGTTGACTCCGCCGGTGTAAGTCGCCCAGGAGAGTGCGCCGTTGGTTGCGTTGTAAAGCGCCACGAATCCGTCCCGCACGCCCTGAAAGGTCTGGCTGCCTGGTGCGGGCGTGATCCACCCGTCCGAGGCGGTGGTGCCGCCGACGGCCAGGCGGCCATCGTGGAGCAGATCGAGGGCGGTGATCCGGTCGTTGCCGCCGCCACCGGCAAAACGGCACCAGTCGACGCGGAAGGCGGTGTTGGTGTCGGTCACGCGCGCGACAAAGCCGTCGGTTCCGCCCGCGTGGCTGTTGAGACGCGGCGCGGCCGCGAGGAAGTCTGCGGAGGCGGTGGTGCCGCCCAAAAAGAGGGTGCCGGTGGCGGGGTCGGCGCGCAGGGCGCGGACGGCATCGTGGCCGCTGCCATTGATGAGGGAGGACCAGACGTGGTGGCCGTCGGCGGTGAGTTTCACGAGGAATCCGGCGGCATTGTCAGCCGACGCGCTGCCGGAGGCGAGCGAAACCCAGCCGGACGAGCGGGTTTCACCGGCGACATAGACGGAGCCGTCAGGGGTGACGGCTACCGCAAGGGCGGAGTCGGCGTTGGCGCCGCCGAGGTAGTGGCGCCACAGCACGGTGCCGTTGGCGGCGTACTTGACCACGAGGGCGTCGAGGTTGCCCATCAGGTTGGTGCCGAAATGGGTGGCGCCAACGGTGTAGCCGGGCACATTGCAGACTTGGTTCGAGAGCGTCGTGTGTCCGACGGCATAGACACCGCCGTCCGGTGCGGCGGCCACGGCGTTGAAACGGTTCGTGCCATCCTTGTGTCCGATCGAGATGTCGGCCCAGAGGAGTTCTCCGTCTGTGGGGTCGAGGGCGGCGATCAAGGCATAGGTGCTGGTGTCCTGCAGGCTGCCTTCCGTATAGCCGACGGCGAAAAGGTCGGTCTGCGAGAGGCACAACGCTTGAAGGTTGTCGGAAGAAACGCCCTGCTCATTGAGATCCCGTGCCCAAAGCAGTGCGCCGGAAGGGGAAGCTTTGAGAATGAAGCCCGCCGCCGGTGGAGAGAGCCAGAACTCGTCGCCGCCGTTATTGTGGATCCCGCCTTGGCCGAGTTGTCCGGCCAGAAAAGTGTTGGTCGCACTGTCGACCGCCACGGCATTCACCGTGTCGTTGCCTCCCCAGCTATAGCCGACGTAGGTTGACCAAGCGGTTGAGACGTGCTCTTGGGCGTATGCGAGACCGGCACACAACAAGCCCAACACGATGCCCGATACGTATTTTTGCAAGGGGGCCCCCGTCATGCCATCGTTCTTGTTGGTCCGAGTGAAGAGCGACACGGCGGATCAGAGCGGTTTAAAAGTGGCGGAGAGGGGGGGATTCGAACCCCCGGTACCAGTTTGACCCGATACGGCGGTTTAGCAAACCACTGCCTTCAGCCACTCGGCCACCTCTCCACGTTCTTTGATTTGCCAATGTCGCGACATCATACGCGAACTGGTTGCCGTGTTTCAAGCGCAAACAGCAACTCAGAGAGAATTGCTGAAACACAAAAAGCGCGTCTGCCCGTCCCCCGCCTTGACGCCCGCGACGGGCTGGCATACGCTATGAATGTTCGGACTTCGACACAGTCGGAAGCAGCTTATGTGTCCGAAAAAATGTGTGACTTGATGCGGGAAAGAGGGTGACATGCGAGAAATTGGGATCGCTTTCGGGCTGACTTTGTTCGCGGGTCTGGCAACTGGCATCGGCAGTATGATCGCCTTCCTCGCCAAAAGGACCGATTACCGGTTCCTGTCAGTCGCCACCGGATTCTCAGCGGGCGTGATGCTGTATGTCTCTTTCGTCGAGATTTTTGTCAAAGGCAACGAGGCCCTTGTGGAACGGTTCGGCGATCCGCTCGGGTACTGGGTCAACGTGATCTCGTTCTTTGGCGGCATGCTGTTGATCGGGCTGATCGACAACGCCATCCCCTCCGCAGAAAATCCGCATGAGACCCACGCGGAAAGCGAGACGCGCGCCCTGCATGACCGTTCAGGCGCACCGACCCCGACGCCGCCTTCGTGCGATGACCCCGGTCAGGGGCTGCATGACCACACGCCCCGCAAAAGGCTGTTGCGCATGGGACTTTTCACAGCTCTGGCCATCACGATCCACAACTTCCCGGAAGGGTTGGCGACTTTTCTTGCCGCGCTGCAAAATCCAAAGCTCGGCATCGCGATCGCGATTGCGGTTGCGCTGCACAATATCCCCGAGGGAATCAGTGTGTCTGTGCCGATCTATTACGCGACGGGCAACCGCCGCAAGGCTTTCGTTTATTCGTTGCTGAGCGGTCTTGCCGAACCCGTCGGCGCCGGGATCGCCTATCTGGCGCTACGCCTCATCGTGGGCAGCGGCAACGGCGCGGTCCCGTCTGAGATCATGGGGGTTCTCTTTGGCGGTGTGGCCGGCATCATGGTCTACATCAGCCTCGACGAGCTGCTGCCCACCAGCCGCGCCTACGGCAAGGGGCACGACAGCCTCTTCGGCCTTGTCGGCGGCATGCTGGTGATGGCGCTCAGTCTCTTGCTGATGCGCTGAGCATTCGCGGGGAAGTCACGCCGGTTCATTCCCTTCGCTTTTGGGTCTCCGCCGCAGTGCCTGTTCCTTACGCCTTGCCCGGCACCGCCGCCACGCCTTCGACAGGCGTCGGGATGTCGTCTGTGCGTTCGAAGTCTGCCGCTGTGACCCCGGCGTTCATGTTGTAGAACTCCGACTGCCGATGTCAGGTTTACTGCAGTGAGGCACCCGAGCTGGCGTTGCCCACCATCAGGGCGTAACGGCGCAGCCAGCCGCCCAGATTGCGCGGCTGCCAGGCCGGGGCGGCCGCACGACGGCGCGCGATCTCAGCCTCGTCAAGCAGCGCTTCCAGGCGGCGTCCGGGAATGTCGATGCGGATGCGGTCGCCGTCGCGCAGCAGGCCGATCAGGCCGCCCTCGGCCCCTTCAGGCGAAACGTGGCCGATACAGGCACCGCGCGTGCCGCCGGAGAAGCGTCCATCGGTGATCAGCGCCACAGATTCGCCGAGTCCCGCTCCCATGATATAGGAGGTGGGGGCCAGCATCTCCTGCATGCCGGGGCCGCCACGCGGGCCCTCGTAGCGGATGACCACCACGTGGCCGGGCTTGACCTTGCCGGCGAGGATGCCCTCGCACGCCTCTTCCTGCGAGTCGAAGCAGATGGCCGATCCCTCGAAGGTCAGCATGGATGCGGCGACGCCGGCCTTCTTGACCACCGCGCCCTGCTCGGCCAGATTGCCGCGCAGGATGGTCAGTCCGCCGTCTTTCGAGTAGGCGTTGTCGAGCGTGCGGATGACCTGCCCGTCCTTGATTTCGGCGGCGGCGATGATCTCGTCGATGGTCTTGCCGCTGACGGTCGGGCAGGAGGTGTCGATCAGCCCCGGGATTTCGACGATGCGTTTGAGGATCGCCGGGATGCCGCCTGCGGCGTCGACATCCTCCATGTGGTAAGAGCAGGAAGGCGCGACTTTGCAGACGTTCGGGCAACGCTGCGAGATGGCGTTGATACGGTCGAGGTCATAATCGACGCCGGCCTCGTGGGCGATGGCGAGCGTGTGCAGCACGGTGTTGGAGCTGCCGCCCATGGCCATGTCCAGCGCGAAGGCGTTGTCGATCGAGGCGCGCGTGATGAGGTCGCGCGGACGCGGCGATTCGGCCTTCGCCATCTCGACGACGCGCTGCGCCGCGCGCCGCCAGAGGTCGCGGCGGGCCGGATCGTCGGCCAGGATCGAGCCATTGCCGGGCAGCGCCAGGCCGATCGCCTCGCAGAGGCAGTTCATCGAGTTGGCGGTGAACATGCCGGAGCAGGAGCCGCAGCCGGGGCAGCTCGACTCCTCGACCCGCGTCAGTTGCTCCTCGCTGATGGTGCCGTTCTTGTACTGGGCCACGCCCTCAAAGACCGAGATCAGATCCATCGGTTTTCCGTCGAGCCGTCCGGCGCGCATCGGTCCGCCGCTGGCGAAGATCGTGGGGATGTTGGCACGGATCGCGCCGAGGATCATGCCCGGGGTGATCTTGTCGCAGTTGGGGATGCAGATCATGGCGTCAAAGCAGTGCGCCTTGACCATCGATTCCACACAGTCCGCGATCAGCTCGCGGCTGGGCAGCGAGTATTTCATGCCGCTGTGGCCCATCGCGATGCCGTCGCAGATGCCGATGGTGTTGAACTCAAAAGGCACGCCGCCTGCCTCACGGATGCACTGCTTGACCCACTCGGCGACCTTGTTGAGGTGGCAGTGGCCGGGAATGATGTCCGTGTAGGAGTTGCAGACACCGATGAACGGCTTCTTGAAGTCGTCACGTTTGACACCGGTGGCCATGAAGAGGCTGCGGTGCGGGGCGCGCTGGAATCCGGTTTTGACTTGATCGCTGTTCATGGGTTCTCCTGGGGTTCGGGTTGAGCGTTGAGAGGGATGATTTAAGAATTAGGATTTAGGAGTTGTGAGTCGCGGGGCGAAGTTAGAATTTCGCGGCTGAGGCACGGGAGAGATAGGTGCCGGTCGTGGTGTCCACGATGATCGCTTCACCGGCCTCCAGATACTCGGGAACCTGAACCACCAGGCCGGTCTGGCATTTGGCGGGCTTGGAACGTGCCGTCACCGAGGCACCCTTCATCACGGGGTCGCAGGAGACGATCGTCAGCACCACTTTCTGCGGCACTTCGATCGTGAGAACCTTGCCGTCGGAGACCAACGCGAAGAGGCCCTCCATGTCCTCGACCAGATAGTCGAGTTGCTCTTCGATCGACGATGCAGGGAGGGTGAACTGCGAGAAGTCCTCGGTGTCCATGAATGTGTACAAGTCACCCTCACGGTAGAGATACTGCACCGGACGGCGCTCGAAATCGATGTCGTCAAACGGCTCTTCGCCTTTGCAGGAGATGTCCTGCTTGGCCTTGGTGACCAGGTTGCGGAAGCGGAAGTGGTAGATCGATGCCGCTCCGCGGGCGCTGGGGGTGGTGATACTCAGGTTTTCGAGCACATGCGGCAGCCCACGGATGCCGACAAGACTGCCTTTCTTAAGGTCGCACGCTTTTAACATAGGGGTTGTTGCTCCAAATAAGGACACATAGTTTACTCGGCAGGGGGCGGCTTTGTCGAGTGCGCTAGTGTCTCGGATAAAGCTGGCGGTAGATGTCGAGTGTGGCGCGGGCGGTTTCGGCCCATGAGAAACGTGCGGCACGCGCTAACCCTTTCTCGCGATAGACATCGTGCCAGTCGAGCGAAATGATGGCGGCGTGGATCGCGCGGCGCCACTCCTGCCGGTCGGTCGGATGCACCAGTTTCGCGGCACCGCCCGAGATCTCCTTGTGTACGCCGAGTGCGGAACAGATCACCGGTGTGCCGCAGGCCATGGCCTCCAGCACCGGGAAGCCGAACCCCTCGACCAGACTCGGGAAAAGGAATGCGTGGGCTGCGCTGTAGAGCGCCGGCAGATCAGCCTCGGGGATGCGCCCCAGCCACAGCACACGCTGGGTCAATTTCAGTTCCTCGGCCTCTCGCCGCAGGGGAGTGCTGTCGCCATCGAAGCCGGCCAGTGCCAGCGGCATGGAGGCGGTCGGGTCCATCAGGGCCAAAGCGTGCAGCAGGGTGGTCACGTTCTTGTGGGGGCGGTCGGAGCCGACATACAGCAGGAAGCGATCCGGCAGGCCGTACGTGCGGCGTACGGCCTCTATCGCCGCCTCGTTTTGGGGGTGAAAGGCAGGGTCGATGCCGTGGTGGATCACCACGCTGCGGCGCACGGCGCGGGCACCGAAAAAACGGGCGCAGTTTTTCAGCGCGTCTTCCGAAACGCCGATCAGCTTGCGGCAGTGGCGCAATGCGCGGCGCCCGACCACATGCCAGAAGAGGCGGGTTACCAAAGAGCTGTATTGCGGATGCGAAAGCGGGATCACGTCATGCACCGTCAGGACCAGCTTGCCCGGCACGCGCAGCGGGGTCAGGATGTAGGGGGCATGAATGACCTGCGGTCGGATCGCGCGCACCAACCGCAGCGTCTGCCAGTGGCTGCGGAAGGTGGTGAGGTTCGCATCCACACGGTGGATCGTCACACCGGGATGATCCAGACACGGGATTTCCGTCTCTTGGGGCAGGATCACATGCAGCCGCTCGTCCGGGCGAAGATCCGGCAGCAGGGCGGCCAGCAGCGCGCGGATGTAACGGTCGATGCCTGGATAGTCGGGTGTCGCCGCGCGGGCGTCGAAGAGCAGTGTGTGGTCATTCGCCATGGTGGCGCACCACCCCCCTCAAATCCGCGCGTGACGGGCAGACGCTGAATCGGTATGCTGTCATACAAGTGTTGGGTGCCGGTCGGAGTCACTTCTGGCCCGATCCGGAGCACATCTTGTTTTTACCACAATCGGAGCCTCCAGGCAAACGGCTGGTGGCAGGGACCGTGAAGTGCATGCGTTCAAGAGAAGCGGCGAGCAAGGCCGGGATCGCGGGCAGTCTGCCCACCGTCGCATCGCGTAGGCGCGGACTCGCCCGCAACAGCGCTCCACCGCTTCCGGCAGGGACGGGCCGCCGGGGCGTCCGCGGCGGTCTCGGCGAGGCCGCCCTGCCAGCTGCGCGTCTGGCTTGTGCGCAAACTATCACTCCCGATTGGGCTTGGCGGCAAACATGCTCTTTGCTCACGTTCACCTGCCGCTAGCGGACACCCCTATGAACCCAAAACATGCAAATCGCGTGATCCTGCTGACCGGCGACGGCAAAGGCAAAACCTCCTCGGCGCTAGGCATGGTGCTGCGAGCCGTGGGCCATGGCCTGCGTGTCTGTGTGGTGCAGTTCATCAAGCGGCGTGTGGACACCGGAGAGGCGCAGGCATTGCGTCTGCTCCCTGGTGTGGAGCATCTGGTCTGTGGCAATGGGTTTGTGCGGGAGCGCACGGGGGAGGCCTTTGAGGCACATGCGCGGGCCGCGCGCGACGGGTTGGCGCGGGCCGCCGAACGGCTGTGCGATCCGGCCTACGGCATGGTGGTGCTGGACGAAGTGTGTGGTGCGGTTGCGCTCGGACTGTTGGACGTGCAGGCGGTCGTCGAGGCGCTCGCGAAGGCCGCGCCCGGGAAGGCCGTGGTGCTGACCGGGCGCGACGCCCCGCCGGCATTGACGGCACTGGCCGACACCGTCAGTGTCGTGACCTGCGTGAAGCATGCGTATGACCACGGCGCCCCCGCCCAGCGCGGTGTGGAGTGGTGACGAAAAAAGCGCATGGTGAATGACGAATACGGTGCGGAAGCAAGAAGGAATGGGGAAGAGGTAATCAGTTTGCCGCGTGGCACGGGACAGGCGTCAACTTGCCCGGCGGTCACGCCGCCATCCCGCACAACTCCTAACTCCTCTTTCGGACGGGTTATTCCTCGATCAACGTGAGGGTGACTTCGCGCGTTTTCCCGGCACGCATGACCGTGAGATTCACGCGGTCGCCGGGTTGGCGCGGATCCAGCATCGCCCGCACATCCTCGATCATCGCGACGGGGCGGCCGTCCACCGCCACGATGATGTCGCCGAAAACCAGTTCGCCGAAACGGTTGAGTCCGATACCGTTGAGACCCGCACGTGCGGCGGGGGTTTGGTCATAGACCGCGTAGATCGCGACGCCGTTCAGGCCCGCGCGCTCGGTGACGTGGTCAGGCAGGAGTTTGACGCCGAGACCTGCGCGCGTGACCCGTCCCTTTTCAATCAGTTGCGGCACGACGCGCGAAACGGTGTCGGACGGGACCGCGAAACCGATGCCGGCGTAGGCGCCGCTCGGGCTCAGGATCGCGGTGTTGACGCCGATCAGCCTGCCGCATGAGGCGAGCAGCGGGCCGCCCGAATTGCCGGGGTTGATCGCGGCGTCGGTCTGGATCACATCGTGGATCTTGCGGTCGGTCATCGAGGTGATGGTACGCCCTAGCGCGCTGACGATGCCGGAGGAGAGGGTGGTGTCGAGCCCGAAGGGGTTGCCGATGGCGTAGACCTGCTGGCCGACTTCCAGTTCGCGCGACGGCGCCACTTCCACCGGCACGAGCCGCTCGGGCGGCGCGTCGATCTTGAGCACGGCCAGATCATAATCGGGCGCGATGCCCACCAGTTTGGCGTCGTACTGCGTGCCGTCCGGGAAGGTGACGGTCAGCGTGCTGGCCTGGTGCACCACATGGTAGTTACTGACGATATGGCCCTTCTTGTCCCACACGAAACCGGAGCCGGATCCTTGCGGCACCTCGTAGATCTGGAAGTCGAAAAAGAATCCGCGACGCACCAGCGCGTTGTTCGCGACCGCGACCACCGAGGG
>ERZ795051.1906-NODE-1906-length-24777-cov-5.470431_pt1 | contig 24777 bp, 13 predicted proteins | sample MGYA00375135_ERZ795051 | MGnify/ENA primary metagenome ERZ795051 (study PRJEB30180, sample SAMN05720222) | activated sludge metagenome | isolation source: Anaerobic digester | place: Japan | collected 2015-05-26 ... | reverse complement strand
GGGAAGTTCCCTGACGGTCTTCCTCAGGGGGCGGCTTTTCACCGTCGCGGTTGACAAAGAGCCGCTTGAACTATCACGCTTTCGCGAGGGCGCTCTTCCGTGTCCAGCTTGACATAGAGCCGCCACCTCTGAATACTCTAGTAGACGTGAACCCTAGCGAGGGCCGTCTGCCTGCGACGCGTTTTCAAGACGAGGTCACGCCAACCGAGCTGATAGCTCCCTGAGGATTGCGATCGTCCGGGTGATGGGCGACGCAGTCCGCTCCGATGGCCGAGTTGATGGTTTTCGACAAGTGGAAAACAGGATCCCAGGCGAGCCGCGGCGGTCCCGATCGGGCGACCGGCGGACTACAAGGAGAAGCCGATGGCAGCCAACAGACCGGTGTGGGGGATTGACCTGGGCCAGTGTGCCCTGAAGGCCATCTGCCTTCGTCCGACCGAGGACAAGGAGAAGGTCGAAGTCCTCGATCACGTCTATGTCGAGCATTCGCGCATTCTGTCGCATCCGGATGCCGACCGGCCCGCTCTCATCGCCGAGGCGATGAAGAAACTCACCGAACAACACGACCTGAGCAAGGAGATTCTTGTTGTGTCTGTTCCCGGACAGCACACCCTTGCCCGGTTCACCAAATTGCCGCCGCTCGAGAACAAGCGGAAGATTCCCGAGTTGGTGCACTTTGAGGCCCAGCAGCAGATCCCCTTCGACATGGACGAGGTTGTCTGGGACTACCAGGTGTTCGAGGATCCCAAGTCGGGCGAGATCGAAGTGGGCATTTTCGCGATGCGGCGAGATCTGCTCCGAGAGCAGCTCCAGTATTTGACCGGCATCAACCTCGAACCGGCGGTGGTCCAGTCGTCGCCCCTCGCGTTGTACAACGCTTTGCGGTACGACGGCATCTGCACGGATGAGCCCGTCTGCATCCTCGACGTCGGCACGCAGAACACCGACCTGATCGTGGTGGTTGAGGGTAGGAGTCTGTGGACGCGCAACATTCCCATAGGGGGCAATGCTTTTACGGAGGTCCTGCTCAAGACCTTCAAATTGTCATTTGGTAAGGCCGAGCGACTGAAACGCGAGGCCCAGAAGCACAAGTATGCCCGGCAGATCTTCCAGGCGATGAGGCCGGTTTTTGCTGATCTGGTCGCAGAGATTCAGCGATCGATCGGTTTCTTCACCTCCTCCCGGCGCGGCGTGCGGTTGAGCAAGATCATTGCGATGGGTAACGCCTTCAAACTGCCCGGCATGGTGAAGTTCATACAGCAGAACCTTGGCATGGACGTGTTCAGGCCTGCCTCCTTCAACAAGCTGGCGGTCGGCAATGTTTCCAATGCCGCCGTTTTGACTGAGAACCTGCTCAGTTACGGCGTGGCCTACGGCCTGGCTCTGCAAGGGCTGGGTCTTTCTCAGATCACCAGTAATCTGTTGCCCACGGAAATCGCCAAGCAGGTCGTCTGGCGGCGCAAGACGCCTTGGTTCTACGGCGCGGCGGCGGCGTTGGCGTTGTCGGCGGCCATCGTCTGGGGCCGGAATCTCGCCGATGCCGGCGCGGTTTCGGCCGGACGCGGCAGCGAGCCGGCGCCCAGCTTTCAAGTGCAGTACGACCCGAATGACAAGGATCGCGAGAACCCGCTGCCCGACCCGGCCGCCGAAGCCGTTTTGAAAGGCAGTTTCACGGCTCAATCGCCCATGGGCAGGGCCAGAGAGATCGCAGCGGTCGCCGATCACTTCAACGAGGTCCTCACCGCGATTGCCGGCAAGAATGATGCGAGGGCCACGCAGGCGGAGGACATGGTCAAACTCGAAGTCAATGAGGCGGTCTGGCCGAATATTCTCTACATGATTCACAGCGCTTTGCCCCAGCCGGATCCGGTGATGAAGCAGGCGCTGGAACAGGGTCCCGAGGCGGTCAAGAAGCTGGTACAGAGCGATCCGAAGTACGAGCGATCGAAGAGGAGGGAGATTTACATTCTCAGTCTTACTTCGCAATACTCGCCCGATGTGCTGACGGAGTTCAAGGCCCTCGGGGAGGATAAATCGGGGATGAGGCCGCCTACATCCGGTTACATGCCGGACCCAAGCGCGACCGATGCGGCGGCCGAGCCGGTACAGGCAAACCTCGAGGGGTTCCTCATCAATTTCGTCATTCGATCCCCCAACCAGCAGCAGTTCGGGTACATCAACGATGAGTTTCTCGTGAAGTTGAGAGAAGGGGTTGTCCCGGAGGTTGCCTACGTTGCGAAGGTGCGCGTGCCCCAGCGCGCTCAGCTCAAAGATGGCGGTATTCTGGGTTCGGTCGGCGGCATGGGCTCAGGCGTCAGCAGAGCACCTACGGCCGGGGGCCAACCGACCGTTGAAGCGCTCCTCGATCCGGTCACGGGCGAATCGATGAGGGAGGACTGGGAATACGCCGGTACCATGGCAGTGGTTCTCGGAAAGAAACCCGACCAGCCGCCGGCGTCGCCCGTGCCGGATGGCACCGGCGGTCAGCCGGAGCCCGAGGCGGGGATGTAGCCGGCGGTTTTGGGGACCCTAATGGGCTTTGCCGGTCCGACCAGCGCGATCGGACAAGGTGAGCCGGTCGGTGCCTCGGCAGAGACAGTGGAGACTGGATCATGCAGTGGATCAAATCTCATCTGGTGATCGTGATCGTGGCCTCAGTCAGCCTGTTGTCGTTGACCGGGCTGGTACTCGGTTACGTGATGAGCTCGGTGGGGGCGGATCTCGAAACCGACGCTCGGGAGCTGACCAAGCTACAGGGTATCAAACGCGTGAATCCAAAGGTGATTGACGCGGCTCGGAAACAACAGCAGGAGGACGCGGCTCGGCTCGCGGACTACTTCCGCAAGTACCAGGAAGCCAAGCAGTACACGCCGCTGGATGACCAGGTTTTTGCTGACAATATCACGGACTCCCAGCGACAGGCCGCGATTTTCCGCTTCCAGGACAAATACCAGCCGAAATCCCTGCTTCAACTGTTGAAGGCCAAGGACCAGCCCACGGCGGAGGAGTTCACGGAATACGAGCAGGAGATCAAGGCGAAGCAGGACAAGATTGAAAAGGAATTGGGCGTCGCAGGGGGGGGCCGGCCGAGCGAGGTGCTGACCGCGCCGACAGCTCCCAGAGCGGGTGCCCTCGGCCAGACTGGGACGAGCGCGGATCAGGATGCGAGCCGCAGACTGCGGATGGCCTATGCGGTTGACAGGGCGAAGCAGGTGTATTGCTACGCAAGCGAGCAGAGCCTTGATGATCGGACCGCGGAGGTCAAGACGGTCGGCGGTACGCCGCCGATCGAAGATCTGTGGTATGCCCAGGTTGCCCTGTGGATACAGGAGGACATCTTCCGGGCCCTCGGCGGACTCAACGAGGCTTCTGCCAAGGAGTTACCGGAGGAAGCAAGGTGGGTCGCTTATCTTCCGGTCAAACGCCTGATCAAGTTCACAATGGGCAATTACGTCCCCCGAGGAGCAGCCGGCGATGCTGAGGGTGGCGGCTCAGCTCTTCGCGGAGGACCGATGGGGGGTGGCGGAGGCGGAACCGGCGCGGAGTTGCTCACGGCGGGACCCACTGCCGTATTTACGAAGCGCGTTTCGAGCGAGACCGTCGATGTCGTGCGATTTCACTTGGACATGGTGGTTGACGCACGACGTCTGCTTGATGTGCTGGATGCGATTTCCAAGGCGGGTTTCTACACGCCTCTCAACGTCGATCTCCGCGAGGTGGTGCCCGCACCGGAAGAGTACTACATCTATGGAACGGCCCCCGTCCTGCAGATGACGGTTGTTTATGAGGGGAGCTTCATGCGAAGCTCGTATGACAAGTTCATGCCGACGGCGGTCAAGAATGCGATTGCCGAGGGTCGTGCCGGAGGACTCGGCAAGGCCGGAGCAGGGCTCGGCGGGACAGGAATAAGACCGCCGGCCGCTTTCCCGGGTCATCGTGGAACTCCTCGCGGAGGTCGAGGCGAATACCGCGAAGACTTTGAAAGCGAGCGTCCCCGCAGTCGGCGCAATTGATCTCGGGCGCGCGACACACCGCGCGCGTGTGACATACCGGGCCGGTTCAGGAGGTCCGACGAATGGCAAAACAGAATGTTACTTACGTCGAACGGCACGTCGAGAAGATTGCCGCGGGAGTGGCCGGGGCGGTGCTTCTGTTCGTCTCGGTAACCAGTCTGCTGATGAGCCCTCACGCCGTTCGAATCGCCGGTGATTCAGTCAAGCCGGCGGAGTTCTATGGCAAGGTGGCCGATCAGGCCGAGGCGGCCAGAAGGCAGCTTGAGGGGGCTTCCGAGGTTCCCATGGAGCTCGCCGAGAAATCCAAGCGACTCCACGAGATGTTGGATCAAACGGCCAAGGCCCCGCCCAACGAATTGCCCGTAGCCGCAGTGCCCCTCAGCCCGGCGCTGCCCGAAGTGGCCGGCGAGTTCATTTCGGCGCCGGTCGGCGCCAAAGTGCGCCTGGTGCAGATCCTTCCACCCACCCGGCCGATCCTCTCGACCGGCAAGGCGTTCGCCAGGCTCCAAACGCCCCGGACCGACCAGCCCGGCGTTTCTGTGAACACCGCTACGGATGACCTGATGGTCACGACCGACCTGCATTGGGTGGTTGGGGCGGCGGTTTTCGACCGCAAGGCCCAGCGAGACAGGTTTGCCAAGGCGAACTATCTTTCGGATCGCCAGGAGGTCATCGTTGCCGAGGTCCGTGTGGAGCGCCGCGAGCAGTTGCCTAACGGTCAATGGAGTGATCCCGTCGTGGTTCAACCTTACATGAACCGGCGCATCCTGGCCCGCGCCGTGCTCAACACTCTCGCAGAGGCTGATGGCGTGATTCTGCCCGAGGATGAACAACGGTACGCCGCAGACCTCCGTCAAATGCTCTATAGCAAGGAAACGCAGGCCGACATTCTCCGGCCGGAATTCCAGTCTTATCTGGCGGACCCGACTCCGGACAGCGATGACACCATCCAGTGGCAGATTCCACGAAGTCTCACTGCTGCTGATGGCACCCAGGTGGACATGACCGCGCCCGAATTCGGGGTTCAGTTCTTTGAAGAAGAGGGACGCCCCGGAAGCAAGACGGGCCCGGGCGCGGCGACGGACGGCGGCGCACAGGCATCGCCGGCGGTGAGGCTGCAAAAGGCGCTCAAGGAGGCTCAGGATGCCATCAATCAGAAGAGATGGCTCGATGCTCAAAGGATCCTCGACGACATTATCGCCAGTACCGACTTAACGCCCGCGCAGAAGAAACCGGCAGAAGAACTGCGGAAACGTCATCTGAGGGATTTCGAAGAAGCGGAGAGACTGGCTGCCCGCGCTGGGCAGGCTCAGGAGAGGGAGGTGCTTGGTCCGGATAACGATCCTTTGTGGTTCACCGACATCAGCGTTCAACCGGGGAAAGCATATCAGTATCGGGTCTGCCTCATGGTGTTCAACCAATATGTCGGCATGAGCAGCCGTTTGGAGAATCCCGCTGATGCCGGCAAGCTCTTGCTCCAGGGAGATTGGTCCGAGTGGTCTGACGCGGTTACCGTCCCGGCAGCCAAGCATTTCTTCCTCGCCGAGGTCCCCCGGGACGGCGAACGTATCAGCATCGAACTGTGGGAGTGGAAAGGCGGCGATTGGGTGAAAGCGAAAGCGGAGTTGCTCCCGGGGGATCCCGTCGTGGCCGCCAGGAACCCCAGAGATAAGATCGACTACGGCGCCATCCTGGTCTCGGCCGATCCTTCGCGGCCGTATGCTCGCCGTAGCGGCAACCCGAAATCGGAAGCATTCAAGTACGACATCCAGGAGACGGGCGCGGCGGTACTAGTGAAGGCAGAAGGGCAAATCGAGGAGCACTTCGTGGCGGAATCCGCAGACCGCAGGGCCGAGGTCCTCCGCGCTATGGCCGAGGATCGCAGACGCCGCGAGACCTTCAAACCCCAGGGTGGGGCAATCGCGCCCCGCGTGCGTCAGCCTCCCGTTCGACCTCCACGAGAGCGGTTTTCGGATGAGGAGCCGCGCCGATCAGAGTCCCGGCGCGAGAGAGAAGACAGAGGTGATCGGACGCGCGGGAGGCGGTAGTATTGACCTAAGCTCTTTATCCGGCGAATCTTACCGCAGGTCAGATACTTCGTTCAGTTATATTTCGTTGACTTTTTGACCTGCGGTTTGAGGGCTGGCGAACTTGAGGCGACTGCGGTAAGCTGAGCGGCCTGAGCGGCGCGCGAGGTGCGTCCGCCAGACGGTCGGCGGAAGAGTGGAGACGCGCCGGTTCCGGACAAGGCCTGTGTTTGATCCGCGGCCGCGAGCAGCGCGTGAGACCCGTGCGGGGCGGGACGAAGGCTGAGAAACAACAAGTGATGCGGCGTTGGTTTTGCCGCAGCCTGCGTTGACCACCATACTTCAGGTGGTCGCTGACACCTACCTGTGATGTGTGCCCTCCCGAGTGGGATGCATAGGAGACCCAAACGTGAAAACGGCAACCAACACGATGCGGCGGATGGCGATGTTGGCGCTAGGTCTTTGTGCGACCTTGCCCGTTCTGGCTGCCACTCCCAGTGAACTGCTCGACAAAGCCGTCGAGTTGTTCCGTGAAGGCAAGTATCAACAGGCTCAAGAGGTGCTGTTGGAAATCGATCGCGAGCAGCTCCCCGCGGATCGTCGGGATCAACGAGACGAACTCGCCGAAGTGATCACGACCGCCGTCAACCAATCGGTCAAGGCCACACAGAACCTGGAGGACGCGGTTGCAGCGCAGGCCGGGAACGACTTAAACACCGCCGAGAAGCTCTTCCAGGCGGTCACTGAGAACAAGTATGCGACCGAGGCCCAGAAGCGCAAGGCCGCCGAAGGCCTGGAACTGATCAAAAAGCAGCGGGACCTGGCCGGGAAGATCGAGGCTGCCCAGCCGCCAAGCACTCGTCCGACGGGTCCTGCGGCGTCCAGGCCTGCCGATGCCTACGGAAAGGCCCGCGAGGAACGGGCCCGTATTGAGGCTGCGGTGAAAATCAAGGCCGGCGAGGACGCGACCGCCAAGGGCCAATACGACCTGGCGGAACAACATTTCCAAGAGGCCCTCAAGCTTGTTCCGAACCATCCCGCCGCGATCCACGGCCTGCAACTGGTCAAGCAGCACCGCAGTGTTGAAGGCAAGTCCAGTTTGATCGAGGAGACGGCCAATCGCAAGTTGCTTCGGTGGAAGCGAACGGTAAGTCTCTATCAGGAGGGCGTCCGGGAGGTTCGCGGTTTGATCAATGAGCGACGGTACGATGAGGCTCGTCGTCGCGTCGCGGACACCGGGCAGTTGCTCGATGCCGGCAGGCAGGATGCCAGCCCGCCATCAGACTACGAGGCCCTCAAACGCGAGTTGGACGGGCTTGCCCGGCGCATTGAGGTCGAGGAAAAGGACGCCCTGGAGGCCAAGGCTATCGCGGACCGGAAGGCCACGCTCGAAACCGATCGCCGGCGACAGTGGCGAGTCGAGCAGGAGAAGATGGAGCGTATCGGAGAGCTCTTCAACCAGGCCGAGCAACTCAAGCGACAGAAAGAATATGAGAAGGCGGCGGAGTTGCTCAGAGAAGCCATTGCTATTGATCCGACCTACGAGCGGGCCAAGTGGCAACTGGAAGCGATGGAAGACGCCGGACTGATCGACGACCAGAGGCGGAATCGCGAGCACTTCCTTAACCAGATGCAGGATGCTCTGCTGGAGGCCGACCGGGCCAAGACTCCGGTTGTGACCGGCAAGAACGACAAGATCATTGCCTTTCCCGATGAAGAGCAATGGCGATTGATCAGCAGCCGCGATCCATACGGCGTGGATGGCGTGGGTGGTGAGACTGAAGCCGATCGGATTGCGGCCAAGGCCCTCAGCACTCCGTTGCCGCCCGACGTGCAGTTTGCCCAGGGTACGACCTTCAGGCAGGCGATCGACCGGCTTAAGGAGGTTGGAAGGATCCCCATCAATGTTAACTGGAGCACGCTCTCGATGGTGGGTATCGATCCCGACGGGGCCGAGGTAGGTGATTTGAATGTCGGGGGCGTGAAGCTCGAAACCGCTCTGGAAATGGTTCTGGATGTGGCGGGCGGAGTGGTCGGGAACATTGAACTGGGCTTTGATGTTCTCGAAGGCATTATTCTGGTGTCCACCGTGGAGGAACTGAACCGCAAGACCGAGGTCCGTGTTTACGACATCCGCGATTTGCTTCTGCGCATCCGCAGCCTCTCCATCGGTCAGGGAGGCATGGGCGGCATGGGCATGATGGGCGGTATGGGCATGATGGGCATGGGCATGATGGGCGGCATGATGGGCGGCATGGGCGGCTATGGCATGGGCGGCATGGGCGGCTATGGCATGGGCGGCATGGGCGGTTACGGCATGGGTGGCATGGGCGGCTATGGCATGGGCGGCATGGGCGGCTATGGCATGGGCGGCTATGGCGGCGGCGGCGGCTATGGCACGGGGGGTACGGGCGGCGAGGACGAGGAAGAGGATGATCGCGAGGAACAAATAGACAACCTCAAAGAGTTGATTCAGAAGCTCGTTGAGCCGGGTACGTGGGAGGAGGAAGGCGGGGGCAACATCGGTTCGCTCGACGTGTGGAATGATCGCCTGATTGTCCGGCATACCCGCCGTGCCCACCGGCAACTTCGCGAGTTGTTCAGGCAGTTACGCGAGGCCAGGGATCTTCAGGTGGCGGTGGAGGCCCGGTTCATTACCCTGACCAACAACTTCCTCGAAGAGATCGGCGTCGACCTGGACGTCATTTTGAACCAGGGCAACGCGGGCCTTGACCAAGCTATCGTTCCCTCGACCGGCGGCACCGGTGGTTACCAACAGGCGGTCAATCCGATTACCGGTATGGGCCTTCTGCAGACCAGGCAGATGACGCAGTATGGGTTCCTTCCGGCATCCGTCAGTGCGGGTGTGCCCCTGACGCAACAGGGCGGTTTCGTTCAACCGTTTGGAGCTGCCGGTTTGGTTCCTCAAGGAAGCCCTGAGAACTGGTGGGACAGGCATACAACCGCCGTTCCGTTGTTGAACAGTACCATGGGGCTGGCCTCGCCGAGGCCGACGGGCATCCCCGGCGGCTACGGGCCGCAGGCCTATCCTGCGTTTTCTCTGTTTGGCAGCTTCCTGGACAACATTCAGGTTGACTTCCTCCTGAAAGCAACCCAATTGGATTCGCGGAGTTCAATAGTGGACGCTCCGCGATTGACCGTGTACAGCGGCCGGAGGGCCGAGATCCAAGTGCAGACCTCCTCCTACTTTGTGTCAGCACCTGGTCAACTGCCGGTCGGCGGGACGGGCATCAACGGACAAGCGGCAATCGGCCGTCCGCCTTCGATCTCCATGGCACCATCTGGACGGACCTTCTCGGTTAAGCCGACCGTCTCGGGGGATCGTAAATATGTGACCATGGAGCTGATTCCGACCGTCTATGCCAGTGAACTGCAAGACGTGGTCGACGCGACGGGACCCATGAAACTCCCGAATATCAGCACCACCTCTATTGCGACGACGGTGACCGTCCCCGATCGCGGCTGGCTGCTCTTGGGCGGCCTGAAGCAGGCCGGTGAGACCGAAGTTGAAGCGGGTGTCCCGATCCTCAGCAAGATCCCGATCCTCAAGCGGGCCTACACCAACAGGTCACGCGTGAAAGACGAACGGACGCTTCTGTTGCTCGTGAAGCCAACCATCATTATTCAGGGCGAGATCGAGGAAGAGGCGTTCCCGAATCTCGTCACCGTCAACCAGGGCGGCATTGGTGGAGGCTGAGCGCAGCCCGAGACCGGTTGTCCGAGCGGGTCCTGCGCACGGTGTGCGTGCCGTGGCAAGCCCATGACCAAGACGGTGCCTATCCGTTTACCGTTGTTCCAGCGGTTTGACTGCCATCGGTGCGGTTACTGCTGCCGCAACCTGGTTGTCAACGTTGACGCCGATGAGCGACGGCGGATCATTTCGGCCGGCTGGGCGGCCAGACTCGCCGGGACAAGGCTTTTCGAGAGCTATCGGCTCTCCGGTCGCCGATATTACTGTCTTGCCCATCGGCCGGAGGGCGGCTGCATCTTTCTTCGTCAAGACGGTCTCTGCCGGTTGCAGGCCGAGAGCGGTCGGGAAATCAAGCCGCTGGCCTGTCGCCTGTACCCTTTTGCTCCAAGTCCCGGCGCGGATGTCGTACGAGTCGATCTTCGCTTCGACTGCCCCTCGGTTGCGGCAAACAAGGGACGCCCTCTGAGCGTACACGCCGCCGAGATCGCGTCGCTGGCAACCGAGATCGGGGCTCGCCCCATGTCGCATGCCCCGAGTTGGCGGGGTCAGCGAAGCTTGACGGCGCGAGAATTCACCTCCATTGCGGCGGCGTTTGAGGGTCTTCTGCGACGGGAAAGCCTGTCGATTCGGTTGCGACTGTTGGCCGGATGCCGGCTTCTCGATCTGGTTTACGGTCTGGAGATCGCGAAGGTCCGCGACGACCGGTTCGATGAGCTGATGACACTGCTGGCCGATGCGGTCTTTGAAGAGGTTCGGAAGGCCTCCCCCGGTCTGCCGTCCGCTGTCGCGCCGGCCAGGGCCGGCAAGCTGTTTCGCCAATGGGTGTTTCTCCATTCGCTGACCGAGGGGCCGCAGGATCGGGCCCTCGGCCTGGCCGGGAGGTGGATACGTTCGTGGCGACGATACAGGGAATCCCGCAGTTTTTCGGCCGGCGGCGGCCCCATTCCCGCCTGCCGGCCCGAGTGGCCGTCAGTCCGTTTTGAGGATCTGGGCCGGGTCGGCCCGGCCGCCGACGAGGCCCTGGAACCCATCTGTCGGTCGATGCGCGTGAAACTGGAGACCCACGCGTTTTCCGGGCCGGCCTACTTCGGATACGAGACCTTGGCCGGTCTAACCGCCCTTTGGCTGATGCCTGCCGTTGTCGGCTGGTTTGCCCGGCTTGAGGCCTTGGCCAAAGGATTGCCTACCCTGACCGCCGAGGCGGTGATCGGGGGGCTTCGCCAGGTACACCATACGTTCGGTATTTCGCCGGTCTTCGGCCGAATCAGCGAGCGATTCCGCCTCCGGGCGTTGGCTCGACCGGGTATCCCGGCTGCGATCCTGGCCGAGTACGGTCCCTGACGACGGGGCGACAGACAGCTTGTGTCGACCTGCCCGATTGCCAACCCTGTCCGACCCGTGGTAACATTTGCGGCCTGAATAGGCTGGCGGCAGGCGGTTTCGGCCCGAACAAGAAGTATGAGGTTCTTACGGGCGATTTGTGCCGCTGGGTTGAAGTGCGGATTCGCAGGGGCGCCGGCTTGGGCGCCGGTTGGTCTTCGTTGATGAAAGGATGGCCTGAAATGGCACGACCCGTCACGCTGTTCACCGGTCAATGGGCGGATTTGAAGTTCGATGTCATCTGCAAGAAGGCTAAGAAACTCGGCTACGATGGGATCGAACTGCCTTGCTGGGGAGATCACTTCGAGGTCAGCAAGGCTCTCGAGGACCGCAGCTACTGTAAACGGAAATGGGAGGTGCTGCAAAAGAACGGTCTGGCCTGCTACGCGATCAGCAACCATCTGGTTGGCCAAGCGGTCTGCGACCTCATCGACGAGCGCCACAAATCGATCCTTCCGCCGCACGTTTGGGGCGATGGGAAGCCCGAAGGCGTCCGCACCCGGGCCGCCGCCGAGATGATGGACACGGCCCGCGCCGCCCGCAAGTTCTTCGATGCCGCCCCGGGCACCGTTAAGAAGAACCTGAAGCGCGTGGTCGTTAACGGTTTCACCGGCAGCAGCATCTGGTACCTGCTCTATTCCTTCCCCCCGGTCCTGCCCGGTCAGATCGACGCGGGCTACAAGGATTTCGCCAAGCGATTCATTCCCATCCTTGATGTGTTCGATCGGGAGGATGTCTACTTCGGACTGGAAGTTCATCCCACCGAGATCGCGTTTGACATCGCTTCCGCCGCTCGAGCGATCGAGGCGGTTAAAGGGCACAAGCGATTCGGCTTCAACTATGATCCCAGCCACTTCGGCTATCAGGGGGTCGACTACGTTCGGTTCCTCAGGGAGTTTGGCGACCGGATTTTCCACGTGCACATGAAAGACGTGTATTGGTCGAGTACGCCGACACGAGCGGGGGTGTTCGGCGGGCACCTGGACTTCGGGCACCCGGACCGTTCGTGGGAATTCCGGTCGCTTGGCCATGGCTGCATCAATTTCGAAGAGATCATTCGAACGCTGAACCAAATCGGTTATGACGGCCCGCTGTCCGTGGAATGGGAGGATGCCGGCATGGACCGCGAGCACGGTGCTGCCGAGGCCTGCGCGTTCGTCCGCAAGGTCGATTTTCCCTCGTCCCAGATTGTCTTCGACGCGCAGTTCGCCAAGAAATGAGGGGCATGATGCGAAACCCGTCTTTCCCGGCGGGACCATAGGCAACGGCAAAAGCCTGCGGACCTGCGTCTGCAGGCTTTCTTCTTGTCGTCATCACGTCAGAAACGGCAGTTTGGGAAAGATGTCCTCCGATAGCGCGGGGTCGGGAAGGCTTCGTCTCGGCCGATCAGCGTCCACATCGAAGGCGGAAGTAACGGTTATTCGCCGAGGTGACCAGAAGGCATTCTACCCCTCGTTATGGGGGCATCACCGCCCAATCGAAAACAGGAGAAACCGGGCTGTTGATAGCCGCACGAGTATGTGCTTGGTTTTCTTTTGAATCCCGTTGTCCGTAAAGAGTTATCGATTGCCAAAAGGGCTGTCGCGACCGCTGAGCGGGCTCACGACGCATCGCCGCCACCTAGGATAACTTCCTAAGCGTCAGCGCTTCCATGGATGCCCATAGCGGTCGCGTGTCTCTTAGCAACTCTTCAGAATTCGATTACTCTGATGCGTATCATTTTCTGGCAAATATAGTGGATGGTGATCGGGGTGCGCCATTATCGGACCGAACCCGTGGTGCTGTTATTGGAGGTGACAGATGATTGGGTCGTGGGGGCACTTTGGCAAGGTGCGCAACGGGAGAAAGGTGGTAACTTGGGTGATTAAGATGAGCCCCATGTGAGACATACGCAATTTTTGCGCTTTGTCTTCTTTGAGAAGGCGGATGCCTGCAACTACAAAATCGGGTGGTTGTACCGAAGTTCGGGCAAAAAACTCTTGAAAAAAAAGCGCGATTGCTGCTACACTGACATCCCGCAGTGTGGCATTGAGGAGGAGTGGTACGAAGGACTTGAAACGGGAAAGTTGCGGACAGCTCGCGAAATCGACTGGTTGGCGGCTTGCGGTTTGCGGCCTGTCAGGACCGCGGGCGTGTCGACAGGGGGAGGTCGATTGAGATGGCCAAAGAGATACTCATCACGGGAGCGAGTGGTTTTCTTGGTCGAGCACTGGCCAAGGGTCTGCTCTTGGAGAGCGACGACACGCTTCACGTGCTTGTCAGGTCTGACAAGGCTGAGTGCACCCTGAGGCGCCATTTCGGCGATCTTGTTTCGTCGCGCGTGCATTTTGTTCGAGGGGATATCACCGAATCGGGTTGTGGGGTCGAGCAGGAGGTCCGGACACGACTCAACGGCAAGATCGACGAGCTGTGGCATCTGGCGGCCTCCACGACGTTCGATGACACCAGGGCGGACGAGATACGCCGGGCGAACGTGGGCGGTACGGAAAACATCCTGTCGCTGGCAAGGCATTTCGACAGGCTGGACCGGTTCTACTATATGAGCACGGCCTACGTCTGCGGGAAACGCACGGACGTCATCGACGAGGACAACATTGACGCCAGTGAGGGTTTCAAGAACGTCTACGAGAACACCAAGTGGCAGTGCGAAAGGATCGTACGAGCTTCGGGGCTGCCTTTCACGATCATTCGCCCGAGTATTCTGGTCGGCGACTCACGAAACGGCGACTCGATGGGTGAAGCGAGGATGATGTACGGCTATCTGCTCGCCCTTTACCATGCGGCCCTTCACGCCGTCGGGGGGAGCGCTGAATACTCCCGGTATTGGCACCGGGCGGCCACAGGCCGATGGATCAACGTGAATGCGCGGCTGTACGGCTCGGGCGACGTGACCAAGAACGTGGTCACCGTCGATGATGTCATACGGGTTTGCATGGCAATCCGGGCCTCAGGGAGTCTGGCCGAGAATCAGACGTTCAATGTGGTCAACAGTCGCAACCTTCCGATCGCGTACATCGTTGATTCAATGCAGCGAGCGATGCGGCTCGCCGGTTATTACTATGATGCCTCGTTGCCGCCGACGGGTCTGGTGACGGACAACAAGGTCGAGCGGGCCGCGTATCGGAGTACGCGTCCATTTTTTCCCTATGCCAAGTACACGGAGCCCAGTTGGGTCTGCAATCACCGCCCGATTTCGGACGTGTCTCGCGTGACGATGACTGAGGAGCTGTTTGACTTTCTGATGCGGCGGTTCGTGGAGGACACGCTCGTGTCCAATGCTCGGTGACACCGTGCAGCGTTTCTCGTTTCAGCAGCGGCTCGACTATCTTCGGCAGTTCGGCACACACTGCATGGCCTACTCCACGCTCCAACCGGGCATGCGGTACCACGACATGCCGGCCGTGGGTTATATTGCCTACCGGCAGTATTGCGGGACGCGTTTTGTCCTGGGAGACCCCGTCTGCGCGTTTGCCGATATACCTCGGATCGTGGGAGAGGTCCTTCGCGAGCACCCTCAGACCTGTTTTGTCCAGATCCGTGAGCACACCGCGACGATGCTCCGCGATGAATTCGGTTTGCGTTCTCTGCACATGGGCGTGGAGACGCTGTTGCCGCTGGCCCGCTGGAACCTGACCGGCAAGAGAAAACAGGTGGTCAGAACGGCCCGCAACCAGGCCATGGAACGTGGCATCACCGTTGAGGAGGACGGCAGCAGCCCGCGTGAGGAGCTCGCGCGAATCTCCGAGGAATGGCTGGGCACCAGGCGGGTCAAGAGCAGGCAAATGTCTTTTCTCGTGCGACCGTTTGACATGCAGCTCAACGGGGACACCCGCATGTTCGTTGCCCGGCGCGACGGACGACTGACGGGTTTTGCCGTGTTCGACCCCATCTACTCGCAGGGCCGAGTCATCGGGTACACGCCGGATATCACGAGGTCGAGCCAGGATTTCAGACAGGGGGTCTATTACTGCCTGGTTACCGCCGCTGCCGAACGATTCAAGGAGGAGGGCGCCGAGATTCTCAACCTTGGTCTTTCGCCGCTGGCCGTCAATAACGGTACCCCTCGCTCGGAAAGCCGGCTGGTGACTCTCGGCTTGGAGCTGCTCTTTGAACGAGGCAACCGCTTCTACAATTTCAAGGGCGTATGTTTCACCAAGTCCCGGTTTTGTGGTACCGAGATTCCGGTCTTCTTCTCGCACCCCAACCGCTACCCTTTCCGCGAGATTCTCTCGGTGCTGAGTCTGTCCAACGTGCTGTGATACCGCCACTCGGGCAAGCATGGCAGGATGGCTCATTCTGCGGGCGTGTTGTGTCTTCGCCGCGCGGTGATACACTGTTGAGCCGACGACGGACGTTCTTGTCGCCTTTCCGCTTGTTGGAGGCTTTCCATGGCCACAATGGTCAACTCACCCGCGCCCGTCTTCCCGCGGACCGAAGAGATTCCCGAAAACCTCAGGATCGGCTATTACGAGGCCGGGGCCCGTTACCTGATCGATGGGCGGGTACATACCTGGACAGGGCCGTGCGAGGAGGTGTTGTCGCCCGTTTGCGTGGCGGGTGCCGACGGGGCGGTGCAATACAGGCTGGGGCACTACCCGCTGATGGCCGAGGCCGAGTCGCTTCAGGCTCTCGATGCGGCCTGTAAGGCTTACGCGAAGGGTTGCGGCGACTGGCCGACGATGTCCGTTGCGGATCGCATCCGTCACGTGGAGGCGTTCATGCCGCGCATGCAGGCGGTTCGCGACGAGGTGGTCAAGCTGCTCATGTGGGAGATCGGCAAGACCCTGCCCGACGCAACCAAGGAGTTCGATCGCACGCTCGAGTACGTCGCCGATACCATTGACGCACTCAAGGATCTGGACCGCATCAGTTCGCGGTTCGCGGTCGAGCAGGGATTCGTGGCCCAGGTTCGCCGCAGCCCGCTTGGTGTGGTACTGTGCATGGGGCCGTACAACTACCCGCTCAATGAGACGTTCACGACGTTGATCCCGGCCCTGATCATGGGCAACACGGTCATCTTCAAGCCGCCGAAATACGGTGTGCTTCTGCACGCGCCGCTCCTGCAGGCTTTTGCCGATTCCTTCCCGCCCGGCGTGGTGAACACGGTTTACGGAGACGGACCGGTCGTTGTCGGGCCCTTGATGACCAGCGGCCGGGTCGACGTGCTGGCGTTCATCGGTTCGGCCAGAGTCGCATCCATCCTCAAGCATCAGCACCCGCGGCCCAACCGCCTGCGGTGCGTTCTCGGTCTGGAGGCCAAGAACGCGGCCGTTGTCCTGCCCGATGCCGATCTCGATCTGGCGGTCAAGGAGTGCCTGTTGGGCGCAACGTCGTACAACGGCCAGCGGTGCACGGCGATTAAGATCATTTTTGTTCAGCGCCGTCTGGCCGAGACGTTCTGCGGCAAGTTCTGCGACGCGCTCGGCAAACTGAAAGTCGGCATGCCCTGGGAGGAGGGGGTCACGATCACGCCGCTGCCGGAACAGGGTAAGCCCGAGTGGCTGGCCGAACTGGTAAGCGATGCCGTTACCGCTGGTGCTCGGGTGATCAATGAGGCCGGCGGGACGATCGACCACACGATGTACTATCCGGCGGTTGTCTACCCCGCCAAGCCGGACATGCGCATTTGCCAGGTCGAGCAGTTCGGGCCGGTCACGCCGATCGTGCCGTACGACGATGAACAGGAGGTCATCGACTGGCTGACCGAGTCGCCTTACGGCCAGCAGGTGGCCTTGTTCGGCTCGGATCCCGAGCAGTTGAGCGAAATCATCGATTCGGCCGTCAACCAGGTGTGCCGGGTGAACCTCAACAGCCAGTGTCAACGCGGGCCGGACAAGTTCCCCTTCACCGGCCGCAAGGACTCGGCCGAGGGAACGCTGTCGGTCTCGGATGCTCTGAGGGTGTTCTCGATTCGCAGCCTGGTTGCCGCCAAGGCCACCGACTACAACGAGCAGATCATCTCGAAGATCGTGATCGGACGTCACTCGCGCTTTCTGTCGACGGATTTCATTTTCTAGACTGCCAGGCTCTTCGGCTGTTAGACTTTTAGAACCTTGCGGCCGGATATCTGTGCGGCTTGCGCGCATGTTTCCGGATCACAGAGCCCTTGGACTGCGGCCCGCAAAAAGGCGGTCCGCCTTAGGATAGGTGGTAGGCCGAGGCATGACGATGAAGGACGGCACTATCGAATTCGTTGCCCTCAGCTTCTTCCGAATAGTCTAACGGCCTAACAGTCTGACAGTATGATGAGCTATCAAGACATTCACGTCGTTACCGGCGCGTTCGGCTATTCCGGCCGGTACATCGCCAGGCGGCTGCTCGATCGGGATTGTGCCGTCCGCACGCTGACCAACTCAACCGCCCGTCGGCACGATTTCGGCGATCGCATCGAGGTTCATCCTTTCCATTTCGGCGAGCCGGAGAAGATGAGGCGCTCTCTGGCGGGAGCGAGCGTGCTGTACAATACCTACTGGGTGCGTTTCAACCACAAGGGCTTCTCCCACGCGGAAGCGGTGCGGAACACGATCTCGCTGTTCGAGGCCGCCAAGGCCGCCGGCGTTCAGCGGATCGTCCATGTGAGTATCACCAATCCGTCTGAGGATTCGCCGCTGGAGTACTTTCGCGGCAAGGCCGCGTTGGAGCGGTATCTGCGGGACCTCGGCGTTTCGTACGCGATCCTGAGGCCGGCCGTCCTGTTCGGCAAGGAAGACATCCTGATCAACAACATCGCCTGGCTGCTCAGAAGATTCCCGTTTTTTGGGGTGTTCGGCGACGGGCAGTATCGCATCCAGCCGATCTACGTCGACGATCTGGCCCGGTTGGCCGTCGAGCAGGGCCTCAGTCGCGAGAATGTGGTCATCAACGCCATCGGAGTGGAAACGTTCACTTACCGGCAGCTCGTCGCGACGATCGGCGAGATCATCGGCAAACCTCGACGGATCATTTCAGTCTCGCCGACGTGCGGGTACGTCTTGAGTCGGGTGATCGGGAGGCTGGTCGGGGATGTCGTGCTGACTCGGGAGGAGATTGAGGGGCTTATGCAAGGCCTGTTGTATGTGAATGCGCCGCCTGCCGGCCAGACGCGCCTGACTGATTGGGTCCGCCGTCACGCCGATACGCTCGGACTGCGTTACACGAGTGAGTTGGCCAGGCGTCGCGACCGTACCAGCCGCTATGCCTCGAATTGAGAGACGAGTCGTCACTCTTCAGTTCTCAGTCGTCAGTCGTGGGGCGTAAGAATGTGTGTGAAGACGGCAGGGCATGGTCGGAGCCCTGCGAAGTCTGACGGACGAAGCAGGGCGGAGACCTGCCGGTGTTGGCTGCAGAATATGGCAGGTCTCGGTCGCCAAGGCGACCTCGACACTGCCCTACCGGACCGCTCCGTCGGTTTTCGCACGCAGTCCGAGGCGATTGAAGCCGTGACCACGAACCTTGTTGCCGTCTTCTGAAGAACCGTGAACTATCAAGGTGAGACTCGAATGTTATCGAATCGCACGTCCATACCCTTGTAGGCAAACAAGCCCACCGAGCCGGATGGGTATGTGCCGTCTTCGGTGGTGATGACCGTCTGTCCGTTGACCGAGCAGGCGATCTTGCTCCCCTTCACCTCGACGTGCAGATGGATCCACGACCCGGCAGCGATCGGATCGGGGGTTTGCTGCTCTGCGATGAGAAGGGGATTGGAGAAATGGTTGACCTCAGCCGGTCCGGGTTCGCCTTTTGCGTCAGCGGATTGCAGGCCGTCCTTGCGAGCCCGCCACAGCCTGCACTTCTTGTGTGCGGGGTCGATCACCAGGTAGTAGCCTTGGACTCGTCGGCCGTTGCCGCCGCCCTCATCCTCCATGTCGGCCCGGAACCAGAGACCCAACGTTCCTTTGTCGGATCGGGCGTCGGCCTCGAAGCTGTAGTCTGCCCATGTTTCCCCACCACGCAGCAGAATCATCGCGTCATGTGCTCCTCGCTCGGCGTTGTCGACTCCGCGAGCCGCATCGTGGCGAAGACATCCGCCGGGCTTGCCGCCGTCGTTGCTCCAATACCACTGTTGCGGTTTCAGCCGCCAGTAGTTCAGGAACGGTACCCACGCCGCGTCCGGCTTCTCGCAATCAGTCTGGTAAGGCAATGACAGCGGCGTAATCGTTTCTTCGGTGCGGATCACCCGTTCGAGTCGTGTGACGTTGACCATCAGCCGCTCGCTGCCGTATCGAAGATTGACGATACCCGAGTCCCATGCCGAGTTGAGATAAGGTGATTCAAACGTGCCGTATCCTTCGAGATCCAACGGCTGGCCATCGAGAAGAGGCAGTTGGCCGTACCTCAGTGTCAGGGTGAAGCGTTCCGCTGACGGCCCGGCATTGCCCTGCGAACAGCTTTCGTAGCTCACCGTGTTTTCTTCCTGCTTGATAGTATTGTCCAGCACGTCCGCGCGGAATCGCGAGAAATCGCCCTTGTAGTCGCTGGTTCCGGCGACTTCGAGAACGAAAGGCGCCTGTGGATTCTCGAACTTGACGAAATCACCAAAAACTGAGGGATCGTCTGCGCCGGCCCACTTCCAGGCGGCACCGATCACCCGGTAAGCGAGGAAAGTCCCGCCGGCCCGGGCGAAGATCCAGCCCTGCTGTTCGGCGACTTCGTCGAATTCCTTTGTGGCCAGATAAGCCTGCCCCACGCTCCCACGGCCGAGGACGACGTTCTTGTATTGGACGCAATCAACGGTCGAGGTCGCCGACGCCTCCCGTTCCGCCGGCACGAGGTCGGCGTAGACCGCCCGCCGTGTGCTGCCCGAGATCCGCAGAACGCTGCTGAGCGGCAGGGCTCGGGACGCTCCGAACAGACCGTCGACCTCCTGGAACGAGCCGAGAATGAAATCGGGGGTGACCCAGGCGTACACCCTGGAGCTGAACACCTCGGGCGGCGGCGAACTCTGGCCGGGCTTCGCCCGGAGCAGGTTGTGGTAGCGGCCTGGCCGGCGAGCCTTGAACTCGTAGCAGCCTCGCTCGGGGCCGGCCGTTGCCAACGCCGTGACCGCTTTGGGCGGCACATATCGGCTGGTGGCCAGAAGCGGCGCCCCCAGCACGCCATAGTAATGCGGCCGGCCTTGGTCGAAGAGCATGTACATGCACGGGTAGCTGCCGCTGCATTGAGCGTCCCGACGGCTATTGTGATTGAACTCGGCGGGGAGTATGCCGTCGTGGGCGGGCTGATAAACGCGGCAGGCGGGGCCGCAGAGCATGCCTTCGAGGTTCAGGGCCGCGTGTTCGGCAAACAACACGTCCAAGCCAAGCTCGGCGATTTGGCGCAACCTGGGGTCTTCGGCCCACTCGGCCACCATGACGAGACAGCCGATTTCCTTCTCCACGTAGCACGGCGAGTTGTACTCCAGCCAACCCTTTCTGATATGCTCAATGATGAAGAGCGCGATGTGCCGGGACATCTCCGCCACGGCGTTGTGGTCTCGGTCCAGTTGGGCGGTCATCAGATTCCACGTGTGCCCCATGAAGGCATGGTTTTCCGTGGCCCCGAATTCCCAAATCGAGGGATTGATTCTTCGCGGTGCCGGCAAGGCATGCATGATGTCGAGCAGACGCTTCCTTGCAGCCGGGCTCAGCGAAGGATCATCGCGGAAAAGGTAGTAGGCGTGAATGGCCTCGCATACCCGCATATCGGGATCGATCTTTTCGTCCAATGGCATGGCGGCGAAGAAGGCGTCGGCCTTTGAGACCTCCTCGCGATTGCGTTTCAGATGCATGGCGGCCAGCGCACCCGACCAGTTCGGCTCGATCTCGTCGAATTTCCACTCCTCGTGTTTCCACTGGATGGGATGGCCTGCAGCCGCCCAGTCGTCAGCGAGACGCCCAAGAAACTCGCGTTTTCGCTTTTCAACGGCCACGGCTGAATCAATGTCGGGGCTGGTCGCCGCGCACACGCCTGAGGTACACGCCGCGATCAACAGCGATGCGCAAACCGTGCGCCGGGCCGGAGTCTGCCGAATCAGGTTCATCATTGCGAGCTCTCCCGTCGTTCAGGGCGCAATCGCCGATCGAGATGACGCATGGAGAATACTCAGATTCCGTCGCGCGTCCAGTCGGTGCCCAGCGTTGAACGGCGGAGTGAGCCGGCTGCATCGGGTCGCCTTCTCTCGTAACCCAGGTCAATAATCCATGACCAGACCCGGACGACCAACGAAGCCCGATGTGCGAATCACGAACGGAATCCGAGGTCTGCCTTGGTGGGATCCGCCGGCTACGCTCACCACAGCAAGCAGGACGGTCGAACTTGTGGCGAACGCTTCTGTTTGGCGACAACCTGCGTAAACCCCAAGCAACACCGACCACGTCCTTTGAGATGAGGGCGCGGTCGGTGATCGACTCGATGGTTGCCGGCACAGGCTCGACAGACCGGTCGTTTGCGGCTTTACTTCAGCAACAGGTAGTCGAGGCCGAACATGTAATCCTTCTTGGCCTTGCTGTTGGCTCCGACGATTTCCGCCGTCAGGAGGTTTCGGCCTTCCTTGAGGTCAAACGTTCCGAGGTCCAGCTCATCGGTCCGGCCCACGCCGTCGGCCTGAAAGAGGTCGATGGGGTCGCCGGCCTTCTGACCGTTGACGTAAAGCTGAACAATGCCGTAATCGACGGCTTTGGTCAGCCGGACGATCACGTGTTTGCTGCCGGCCTCTTTGGCCTGGAACGCCAGCGTCAATTTGTCGCCGGGTTTGCCCTGGGTCCACCACAGATGGTTTTCACTGCTCCATCCACCCAGTTCCTGCGTGCTGGTGGCGCCGGTTTTCTCGACCACCTCCATTGTTTCGCCTTCGATCGCGCCCGGCACCTTGTTGATCGGCAGGACGGGCATGGGTTCGATCTTGACGTCGTCCCTGGTGATCGGGCCGAAGAACCAGTCGTCCCAGCAGCCCGACTTGGCGTACCAGTAGCTGATCGCGGCCCGCGTCGTGTCACAAACCGGGTTCCAGTGCCAGTTCTCGATGTCGAACTTGAACGACTTGGTGAATGGAATGTCATCGATGATGTGGAACCGGTTCACGCTGGTGTTGCCGAAGTTGCCCGGGCCGTCGCATCGCGGCTGATTGTGGTAGGCGTGGACGAACCGCTCATTGCAGCACCAGGCGTAGCCGTAGTAATCCTCGGTCCCGGTGCCGAAATGGCTGGGAAACGTCTCCCCGTCGACATAGATCTTCTCATCGCCCTCGCCCCACCAATCCTTTACCGGGTTGATGATGTGCAGTGAGCCGCCGACGAAACGGCCGTGGCCGCTGCAAGCCAGGTGGCCCCAGTCGGTCATCGGCCGGCTGGGAAGGTTCTTCTCGATCCGCCATTTGGCGTGGAAGAGCAAGCTCTTGTCGTTCCACTCCCAGGGCATCACGGCGACCGCGCCGGACACGCGGACTTCCTGCTCGCCGAGGTTCTTGATCCTGATGACCGCCTTCTTGTTGAACGGCATCCACCAATGGCACCAGAGGTCCTGCGGCTTGTCCTTGGTAATGCCCAGCGGCAGCGAATCGTAGGGCGTCAGGCCGGGTGCGGTGCCGAAGAAGTCGCCGATGGGGGATTCGACGGTCTTTTCGAGGACAGGCTGGCCGGTCTTTTCATCTTTTTTGTCGCCATGGAAACTCATGTAGAGGACAATCTGGCGGGCGGCGGCGTCGAGATCACCGGCATCGAGGCGGACGAGGAAGCCGCAGATGGCCTTCGGGCCCTCCATCTCCCAGAGTACGGCCTCTTTATCGGGAGCGAGGCTGACCTCGAAGGGGCTCTTGGTTCGCTCGTCCGGTGGGCCCCCGCCCTGGCGGGGGTTGGACAACCTGTCGGCCACATCCTTAATCTTGTCGGCGAGTCTCTGGGTGTCTTCCATGGTGAAGGTCTTGACCTCGGTGCCGGCCGGCCAGGTGCGGTAGTTGACGTGATAGTAAAAGCCGCCTTCGTCGCTGGTCACCTTGCAGTGTTTGGCGTAGGCGATGGGGAAGTAGAGGTTCCACCCGCGCGACCGCTCCCCGGCAATCGGCTTGGGAAAGCCGGGCACTTCGCCGCCCAGCAGTTTGGTCATCGGGGTCTCGATAGCCGGCTTGTCGGCCTTGTCGAGGTAGATCCGCAGGGTGCCCTTGGGATTGGCTGACCAGATGCGAACGATTGCTCCGGGGCCGGGGGTGTCCATCATGACGTGCTCCTTGCGACCGTCCTTGTCCTCGATTCGCAGGTATTGGCCGCAGTCGCCGTTGGCGAAGTAACCCTGGAAGTCGCTGTGGCTCTTGGAGGCTCGGTCCCAACTCGAGAACTGCTTTGTGACATACGGCGGTTCGGGCAGGGTTGCCAATCGTCTCAGGTCGGTCATCTCGTTGAGCAGCGATTCGGTATCGATCGCGGCGATGGCCGACGAGAACCACACGGTCGTCATTGCGAGTGCCAGTAAGGCTTTCATGGATGTGGGTTTCATCTTGGCTCTCCTGTTTGATGAAGGTCATCTGTCCGGCAAGCCACTGCGGCAAAGGGGTATTGTGGCCGGGTCGGGCAAAAAGGCAAGTAGCGCGGCAACGACTGTCTGGAGGCGGGCTCGGGAGGGGCACGACTTCGGCAAGGTCATGTGGATCCCAAGGGCAGGACTGATAGGAGCACTTGTCAGGACGAGGGGCGAGTCTGTTTGGCGCGGGCACGCCGCGCGGAGAACGTCGGAAGGAGGTTTAGGAGATTGAAGATCAGTCTGCCGCGTGTCTGGCGCGCATGTGGCACACAGGTTCCTGGATCACAATCCGTTTTCGTTCCGGCCCGCTGAAAGTCGGTCTGCTTCAGGTCGTTCTTCAGTAACGCCGACTCGGCTAAGCCGGCCGGCTTTGCCGCGGCGAGCGTCCCCCTCGGCGTTTTTCCCCAGTAGCGCCGACACGCCCGTCGGCGATTCCTGCCACTATGACCGCGCCGATGATAGAACATCCGGAGTGTTATTCGTGTAGTCTCCATGGCTTTGCGATCGGTTCATGAAAGGAGGCGCCATGTCTGACGACACCACGACGTTCCTTGGGGAGTATGGGACTGTATTGACGGTTACGATTCATCAAGGGCGTATCGCATCTACTGTGCCAGTCGTCAGGGTTCTGTTCCATCCACCGTTGGCTCAGCACGGCCGCCCATTGTTGCGGTGCCTCATCCTCGCTGAGTTGGGACAGTCTCTTGCCCAGGCAACACACTTCAGGAATCCGGTCCAAGCCCATCAACTTGCCCCGTGCTCCCGGGGTCTCGTACTGAAGATCGCTTTCTTCGGCCACCTCATGGCGGGGACGGCCGAGATCGAGCCGTCGTTGGGCCTGGCCGACGATCTCAGCGGTCATGACCGACGAACCCCGACCCCGCCGGGGTCGATAGAAACCGTGGATTCCCTCATGGGAAAAACCCGATTAACGGCCGAGATCAGGAGGTCTGAGCCTTGACCTGTGCCCTTGTTAATCCGGTAGCGCGGCGCTCGCTTGGGTTTGGCGGAGACGACCGACCTCGTCGCAGGTGGTACGACTCGCATTTGGCCCTTGGTTACGGCCGCTCCGCCGGACGGTGGGTCTTCGCAACTCGCGAAGTCAGCGGGAATTACGTCAACTGGAGCCGATGAGATTCGAACTCACGACCTCTTGCATGCCATGCAAGCGCTCTCC
>ERZ795051.1902-NODE-1902-length-24841-cov-5.591866_pt1 | contig 24841 bp, 22 predicted proteins | sample MGYA00375135_ERZ795051 | MGnify/ENA primary metagenome ERZ795051 (study PRJEB30180, sample SAMN05720222) | activated sludge metagenome | isolation source: Anaerobic digester | place: Japan | collected 2015-05-26 ... | reverse complement strand
GACGACGGCCATCACGTACGACGTGCGAGCCGGTACGTCCATCGAGCTGAGCAGGCTGCGCAGCACCAGCATCGCGACCGCAAGCGGCATCGTCGGCATGAACGCGGCGGAGATGAGCAGGCAGTTGGCCGGCAGGTGGGTGAACACCATCGTGCGCACCAGGCCGATGCGTGCCGCCAGCCAGGCGGCGACGAAGCCCGAGGCGGCGCTGAGCGTGCCCGTCACGAACAGCAGCGTGCCGGCAGCGCCGACGGACAGGTCGAAACGACGGAACAGCCACAGCGCCAGCATCGACTGCACCACGAACCCGCCCCCGAACGCATCCCCTCCGACTGCCCCTGGACCGGCGACTGCGGCGGCTGCACGTTCCGCCACTGCGCCTACCCCGCCCAGCTCCGCTTCAAGAAAGAAGTCCTCGTCGAGTCCCTCCACGGCGTCGCCGGCGCCCAGGAACTCGTCCGCGACGTCGTTCCCGCCGAACAGACCCAGGACTACCGCAACAAGATGGTCTTCAGCTTCGGCACCACGATGGAAGGCGAACTGCGCCTCGGCCTGCACCGCCGCGGCAGCTTCATGCACATCCTGCCCGCCGACGGCTGCCGGCTGCAATCCGCCGGCTCCCGCGAAATCGTCCGCCGCGTCCTCGCGCTCGCCAAGCAGCTGAACGTTCCCGCGTTCCACGAGATCAAGAAGACCCCCGGCCTGCGCACGCTGACCATCCGCGAAGCCCGCGGCACGAACCAGCGCATGGTCGAACTCGTCACCACCACCGCCTATCCCGGCCTCGCCGAGCATCTCCTGGCCATCCTCGAAGACCTCGCCGACGTCATCTATTTCTCGATCGACACGAACATCTACGGCTCCGCCCGCCCGGAAAAACGCACCGTCCTGAAAGGCAGCGGCCACGTCGAGGAACTCCTCAACGGCCTGCGCTTCCGCATCGGCCCCGACACCTTCTTCCAGAGCAACACCGCGCAGGCCGAGAAATTGTTCGCGCGCCTGCGCGAACTCGCGACCCTCCACGGCCGGCCGGGCGTCGCCCTCGATCTCTTCGCCGGCACCGGGCCCATCGCGTTGCATCTGGCTTCCGTCGCCGACCGCGTCGTCGCCGTCGAGAGCTGGGAACCCTCCGTCCTCGCCGCGCGCGAAAACCTCGCCCTCAACGAAATCCAGAACGTCGACGTGCTCGCGGCGGACGTCAACGCCGCCCTGCCGGAGGGGTTGCCGGACAAGGTCGATCTCGTCGTCGTCGATCCGCCGCGGCCGGGCCTTTCGCCCGAAGCCATCGCGTGGATCGCCGCGCGCGAACCCGGCGCGATCCTCTACGTGTCCTGCAACCCCTCGACCCTCGCGCGCGATCTCAAGCTGTTCCTGCAAGCCCCCTACCGGATCGAAGCCGTCGAGCCCTTCGACCTCTTCCCCCACACCTTCCACCTCGAAACCCTCGTCCTCCTGCGCCGGCAGGCGTGAGCCGCGGATTTTTACGTGGAACGTAAAAACTTTGCAGAAGTTTTACGTAGTACGTAAAACTTCAAGAGACGGCGGAACTCACTCCTCGCGGAGGCGGTAGTAGCGGCGGGGATGGTTGGTCCAGCGGGCGTCGAAGAAGTAGATCGGCGCGCCGGAAAACGTGTTGGTCTGCAGCGGCGACCAAACCACCGGCGGCACCAGGCTCGTGCAGGCGTAGACCACCACGCGCCGGCCGGCCGCCCAATTCATGTTGAACCCGAACCGGTTCGAGACCGTCCCGAACAGATCGTCGGCCAGCACTTCGGGCTGCGCGCCCGCCGCGAAGGCGGTCGTGAAACACCAGACCGCGCCCGTCGTGATGCCGGCGGCGTTGGTCGGATCGATCCGCCAGTAGTAGGTCGTGTTCGGCGCCAGGTTCGTGGCCAGCGTCGTGCCGGCCTGGGCGCGCGCGAACGGCGGCGGGTTGGCCGTGCCGAAATTCACGCGGTAGCCCGTCGCGCCGGTGCCGGCCGTCCAGGAAAGCGTCGGGTTGGTGGCCACCCCCGTCGCAAGATCGGCGGGCGACGGACCGGACGCCGCGGCGGGCGACGCGCCCGCGGCGTAGGCGACCTGCAGGTCGTAGTTGGCGGAGGGACCGGAGCCGCTGGCCTTGTCCGTCGCGCGCAGCCGCACCGTGCCGTTCGACCAGCAGTTCCAGACGATCTTCGAGGCGCGGGCGGAGCTGCCTCCGTCGTCGTCCTGCGCCAGCTGGGTCGTGCCGTCGTTGGCGAACAGCGTCAGCACCGTGTCCGCGGAGGCGCCGAGGTTGGTCGTCCAGATCGAATAGCGACGGTTGGAAACGACCGCCAGCCGCACCCAATCCTGGTCGCCGACGAAGCTGAAGTTGTGGGTCTGGCGGAATTCGTAGAGATGGTCGGGCAGCAGATCGACCGTCGTGGCCGCGGCGTTGTCGCCCTTGGCCTCGTATTCGTCCACCGGCGTCCCGCCGGGCACGATCTGGTCCATGTCGAGGTTGTCCCACGTCGACGCGAAGAAATTGACGTACTGGTTCTGCGTGTCGCCCATGTTCAGGTGGATGTACACGGTGCTGTTGACGACGTTGGACATCTCCTTGTAGCCGAGGACCGGCACCTGGTGGGCGCCGCCGAAATAGCTGCCCCATGAACCGATGCTGAGGGGCCGCCCCGCGTTGATTTCGGTTTTGATGACGCCCAGATAGTTCGATTTTCCGGCCGTGGTGTTCGTCGGTCCGTGGTAGGTCGCGTTGAAGGCCAATCCGTTCGTCCCGTTGGCGAATTCCTCCAGAATGACGTCCTCGTCGCCGCGACTGAGTCCGTAGTACTGGTGCGCCAGGGCCGCCACCACGTTCGACACGAACGCCTGATCGTGGCCGGGCGCCGCCGGCTGCGTCGGCTGCAGCAGCGGCGCGGTGCCGTTGTCGACCAGGTTCCAGTACTGCACGCCCGACGAGTAGGCGTTGCGGTCCCAGTAGGCGAAGATGTCGGTGTTGGCCGTCGCCCAACAGATGCCGCCCGCGCCGGCCGGGTAATACATCGTCGGATTGTTCAGGTAGGTCGGTACGGTCGACGGCGAATTCGTGGCGCCGGAGACGTAGTTCTCCGCCTTCACGCCGTCCGGCGGCGGGGCCGCTCCGACGTAGTTGATGATCAGCTGGGCGGGCGTCGCGCCCCAGGCGGCCGCGCTTTCATAGGAATAGATCTGCTGGTAGCCCCCGGACGAGGCCGTGTTGCGCATCTGGATGGCGATGGGATTGCCGCTGGCCCAGCCGGGGCGGTTCACGATTTCCTGCACGATGGTCTTGATGTCCGGACTGGTGTAGACCCCGTCTTCCGCCCAGGCCGACGAGACGGTCCACGTCACGGCGGCCGTCGTGACCGTGCGTGCGCCGAGGTACGCGCCCACGTGGAAAGCGTCCGTGGCGTCGTAGGCTTCTCCGCGCAGCGAAAACGCCGAGGTTCCCGTACCCGTCAAGTAGGCCTGCACGCGCAGATAGGCCTGCGAAATCACCGTCTTGTTCGTCAAGGGCAAGCCGGTGAACCGAAACGCGCCGATCAGGTAAGGCGCGGTATACCCGCTGAGATATCCGCACGCCACGGAGTTGTTGGTCCAATTGTCGGCGGTGACGGTCAGGCCGAAAGCGTCGTCGTTCGGATCGGAGACGACGTTGGTGATGATGGCGGCGGGTGCGGCAACAGCCAGCTCGAGCAGGGCGGCCAGAAGCGGAATCCAGAGGCGCGGCTTCACGGCGTGCCTCCTTTCGCGCCGGCCGGCGCGGCCAGCGGGATCACCGCGGTCGCCTTCGCGGGACGATAGGGTTGCCAGGCTTCCGCGCACAGCCGTTCGCGTTCGGGATCCGACGCGGCGGCGGCCTTGCGGAGTTGCGCGCGGGTCCTGGCCTCGCGTTCCGGCACCGCGGCCTGCGTCCGCAAATCCACCACCAGCGCCTCGCCCGTGCCCGCCGCCGGTTCGACCACGAAGGCCTCGTCGAAGAATCCCAGCATCAGGGACCGGCGCACGCGCCACGTGCCGCCGCGCTGGGTCCGGCCCGCCAAGGCCACCGCGTTGGCTTCGCGGACGACGTGGCCCGGCAAGCCCAGATGGCAGCGCAGGACCGGCGGTTCCGCGTCGTCGGCCGCGACGACGATCGTGGCGTAGCGGTCTTCCCCGCGCAGTTCGGTTTCGTAGCCGGTCGCTTCCGCGCCGGCGGCGGCGATTCTCGCCCGCGCCTGGGCGACGAACGCCGCCGGCGCTTCCGCCGCAGCGGCGCGCTTGGCCCCGCGCTCGAAAATGAAGGCGTACGCCGCCACGGCGCCGTCCAGGTCGCACAGCGGCATTTCGTCCGCCGCCGTCCACTCCCCCGGATAGAACCGCGGCAGTTCGGTTTCCGCCGCGCGGAACGCGTCGTCCCGCGCCACCGGCGCCGCCGGCGCCGCCAGCGCCCAGCCCAGCGCCAAACCCATGATCGCCCAACCGAACGCCTTCATGCCCCGCTCCTGGTTCTGCCGCTTGGGCCAGACCGCGCCCAAACCGCGTCCACAAGGGTGCGCCGCCGCCTATTCGCGGTCAAGGAGATTGCGGAACATTCCGACCGGAATCCGGGGTCTGTCCCGGGACGCCCCCCCGCCCGAGCCGGATCAGCCCACCCGGCGGTAGACGTCCCACGTTCGGCGCGCGGTTTCTTCCCAGGTGAATTTCTTCGCCTGCTCGAAGCCGGCGGCGCGCAGGCGCGCGGCGCGGGCGGAATCGTCCAGCACGCCACGGACGGCCGCGGCCCACGCCTCGGCGTCGTAGCCGTCCACCCATTCGGCGGCGTCGCCGAGCACTTCGGGCAAGGAGCTGTTGCGTGCGGACACGACCGGCGCGCCGCGGCCCATCGCTTCGAGCGGCGGAAAACCGAAGCCCTCGTAGCGCGTCGGAAAAACGAAAGCCGCGGCCCCGGCGTAGAGCGCCGAGAGCTGCGCGTCGTCCATGTGCCGCAACAGCTTGATCCCGTCCTTGCGCGGCGAATCGGCGATGGCCTTCAGCGTGGGGCCGGTCTTCCAACCCAGCCCGCCGGCCAGCACCAGATCGCCGTCGAAGTCCCGCAAGGCCTCGTAGATCTTCACGAGGAACGGGATGTTCTTGCGCGGCTCGATGGTGCCGACCATCAGCAGGTACGGCTTGTCCAGGCCCAGCGCCCGGCGCGCGGCCGCGGCGGCGTCCGGCGCGGGCGGCGGACCGAACTTCGGCAGGCCCAGCCACACGGGGAACACCTTGTCTTCCGGCACGCGCAGCAGTTCGACGATCTCGCGCGCGGAAAAACGGCTATCCGTCAGGATCGCGTCGGCACGCTCGGCGGTGGCGTGGATCTCGGCGGAAAGCCAGGCGAGGTTCTTGGCTTCCGTCGTCTCGGGCATGCGCAGGAAGGACACGTCGTGGATGGTCACGACGGATTTCTTGCCGCGCCCGAGCGGCGGGCGGATGAAGTTGGGGAAGTGGTAGAGATCGGCTTTCCCCGCGAACCATTCGTAGGGCGGAAAGCCGAGGCGTTTCCAAGCGGCCTGCGCGAAACGGCCCGGCAGCCAGCGGCACGAGCGCATTTCCACGCCCGGCGGCGCGGCGTCGAGCCCGGTGCGCTTGAAGTCGAAATAGAACGCCGCCAGCTCGTCGGCGCCTTTCTCGGCCCCAAGGTGGAAGAGCAGCTCGCGCACGTAGCGGCCGACGCCCGCGCGCTGGCCCAGCGCCGCCTGGATGTCCATGCAGACCTTCATCGCCCTTCCTTATACCGGGGCGGTCGCGAAAATAGAAGCTCCGCCTGCGGCCGGCGCCGGCCGCGCGACAATCCGCGATTGAGTTTTTCAGCGGTTTTTCGCATCTTGCCTCCATGGACGAAGCCCCGCTGCAACCGCCGCCCGCCGGTCGGAAGAAAATCCGCCTGACGAAATCCGAAGCCTACGCCATGCAGATTTCGTCGCCCCGGAAGAAGCGCATCGCGTTCGGCGCGGGCGGGGCGCTGGTCGCCGCCGTCCTTGCCGCCGCACTGTGGCGTTTCCAGGATCAGTGGTTGCCCTACTGGCTGCCGGAACGGGAACCGGCCGTTCCCGCAGCCGCGCCGGAAACCGCGCCGAGCGCGGAACCCGTTGCGGCCGACCGCGCGGCACCGGCGGCTGCCGCGCCGGCGGCGCCGGTCGAGGCCCCGGCCACGCTGGAATTCCTGACCGCCACCGCGTGGGACCATCCCGAATTCCTGCGCGGCGTGCGCCTGTTCAACCAGGCGCTCGACCGCCTGCGCGCGTTCCGGCGCGACGGCCGCCCGCGCGACTTGCTGCAGCAGATTGAAGACGGAGCTTTGCAGGCCGCGACGACGTTCGACCAGCTCCGCGCGCAGGCCCCCGCCGACGTCCCGCTGGCGGAATACGTCCTGCGCAGCCGCAAGCTGGCCCAGGAAGCGCGCAACTTGGCCCGGCCCGCCGCCCTGCCCGCGCCGGCTCCGGCCGTCGCGGCGCCGCCGCCGCGCCCGAAACCGACCGCGCCGCCGCCGAAACCCGGGGAAGCCTGGCAGGAGCCCGATTATCTGGAAGGCGCCCGCCTGTTCAACCAGGCGCTGGAACAATACAAGCGGTTCCTCGCGGACAAATCGCAGCTGGATTTGCTGAAGCCGATCGAGGAAACCGCGTTCCAGGCCGCGAAGAAGTTCGAGTCCCTGCAAGGTCTGGCCCCCACCAACGTGCCGCTGGGAGACAACATATCCCAATGTTACCGCCTGATCAGCGACTGCCGCCGCCAGCATCTGGAAAGCGGCAACGCGGGCGGCGCGGCGGACGAAGAAACCGGCGCGCGCGGCAAGGTCGTGGGCCCCAACCGCCGGCCCGCCCTGCCCGCCTACCAGCCGCCGGCGCCGTAACGTGTTTGCAGATTTGCTGTAGCTGGCCCCGCTGGGGCCGGCGGAAAAAGATCGCCACCGGCCTCAACGAGGCCGGCTACAATCGAACCAAATCCATCAAATGCGCGTGCCGGGCGGAATGACGGCGTTTTTCGGGATGACGATCACGCCGTCCTGCACGGTGTAGAGGTCCGTGACGACGTCGGCCTTGCCGTCGGGCGTGATGTAGCAGCCGTCGCCGATGCGCGCGTTCTTGTCGAGGATGGCGTTGCGGATGAAGCAGTCGCGGCCGACGCCCATCGGGATTTCCCCGGGCTCGAGATCCTTCTTGTCGTAGTAGTCCGCGCCCATCATGACGGTGTGCTCGATCACGCTGCCTTCGCCCACCTTGGCGCGGACGCCGATGATGGAGCGCAGGATGCGGTGGCCGGTGATGATGCAGCCTTCGCTGAGGAGCGCGCGGTTCAGGTCGCAACCGTTGATCTTCGACGGCGGCAGGTAGCGCATGTGGGTGTAGATCGGCGCGTTGACGTCGTAGAGGTTGAACTGCGGCAGCGGCTCGGCCAGTTCCATGTTCGCTTCCCAGAACGCGCGGATCGTTCCGATGTCGCGCCAGTAGCCGTCGAACAGGTAGCGGTACACCGCGCGGTTCTGGATGGCCGCGGGGATGATGTTCTTGCCGAAATCCTTGGCGTCGTTGTCCAGCAGTTCCACGAGCACGTCCGTGTTGAAGACGTAGATGCCCATGCTGGCGAGGTAGCGCTCGGGGCCGGGGCCGGGCTCGCGCAATTCGTCGAGCAGCGGCGTGTCGCCCGGCTTTTCGACGAAGCGCACGATGCGGTCCTTGGCGTCGGCCTGCATGATGCCCAGCGCGCCGGCTTCGCCCCGCGGCACCGGCTTGGTGCAGATCGTCACTTCGGCTTTGTTCCGGATATGCTCTTCCAGCACCGGCCGGAAATCCAGCTGGTAGAGCTGGTCGCCCGAGAGGATGACGACGTGGTCGGGCTGGCGGTCGAGGATGTAGCGCAGGCCCTGCCGCACGGCGTCGGCCGTGCCCTGGAACCAGGTTTCGCTGCCCGGCGTCTGCTGCGCCGCGAGGATCCGCACGAAACCGCTGTGGAACTGGTCGAACACGTACGTGCTCTGCACGTGCTGGTGCAGCGAAACGCTGTTGAACTGCGTCAAGACGTAGATGCGCCGGATGCCGCTGTTGATGCAGTTGCTGACGGGAATGTCCACCAGGCGGTACTTGCCCGCCAGCGGCACGGCCGGTTTGCACCGGTCGCGCGTCAACGGCTGCAACCGCTTGCCTTCGCCTCCGCCCAACACCACGCCGACCACGTTCATCGTCCACCTCTTGCGGGCCGGCGGGTGAATTTCCGCCAGCCATCGCCCACAGTATCGGTTTCGATTCCGGTCAAATCAACCGTAAAACGGCGGCGGTTTTACCTCGTTTTACCGGCCGCCGCCGCCCAGCAGCCGCCAGAAACGCCGCAGAATGCCGTCGCGGGACAACGCCTGTTCCACCGGCGCCGCGCCGGCCGCCAAGGCGTCTTCGAGCTGCCGGCGGTTTTGCTGCGCCCGCTCCGCCACCAGCTGGCTCACCTGTTCGACCAGCCCGGGGTGCTTGCCCAGCAGCTCCGCGAAATCCGGCGCCGGGATCCGCAGCAGTTCCGCCGATTCCTTCGCCGAGATCCCGGCCGTGCGCGGCAGGCCCGTCATCAGGCTCATTTCGCCGATCACGGCGCCGGGCCCCACCGCGAACGTCGTCGTCGCGCCGGATTCCCGGTGCGCGATGCGCCCCTCCAGTTGGCCCGCCAGGACCACGTAGCAGCAATCGCCCGCCTCGCCCTGCCGGAACACCGTTTCGCCTTGGCCGAAGAGCTGGCTCTCCAGCCGGCCCGCCCACGCCGCCAGATCCGCGGCGGGCACCAGCGGCTGGCCGTCCGCGCCGGCCAGGACCTTCTTGGCGAAATCGCTCTGCAGCAGGCCCGCGGCACGCCGCCGGGCTTCGGGATCCTCCGCCGGCGCCGCCGCCGGCGGCACGGCGCGCTTCATGAAATCGTTGAGCACCTGGTCCGTCACCGGATACGGGATGCCGATGCCGGCGCGCCGGAACTGGTACCAGACGTGCCGCCGCACTTCGGCCAGCGTCGGATCGCGGAACGGGTAGTCGTCTACCCAGACGCGCAGTTCGTAGCCGATGCCGTAGCTCTTGAAATCCAGCAGGAGCGCGGCCGGTTCCGGCGTCCGGCGCACCGTCGGCACGGCGGCCGCGGCCGCCCGCAGCGCGGCCAGCACGCGGTCGGGCGGCGCGTCGTAGCTGGCGTCCACCAGCACCGAGCAGCGGCGCGGTTCGGCCGGGCGGCTCAGATGCCGGATGCGCGCTTCCGCCACCTTGGCGTTGGGTACGCGCACGGGAATCTGCTCGCGCGTCGTCAGCCAGGTTTCCCGCCAGTTCATCTCGGCGACGCGGCCTTCGAGATCGTCGATGGCCACCCAGTCGCCGGGCGCCAGCGAACCGGTCAGGTTCAGCGACATCCCGGCCAGCAGGTTGCCCAGCACCCCTTGCAGCGCGAAGCCGACCACGGCCGTAACCAGCGCGGTGGAGGCCAGCAGCGGCGCGACGTTCCAGCCGAGTTCGAAGCGCAGCGCGCAGAACGCGGCCAGCGCCGCCATGCCCAGCCGCAGCACGCCGCGCAGCAGCGCCGGCAGCGCCTGGCCCTTCCAGGCGAGGATCTGCCGGAACGTCGCCTCGCCGAGGGCGTAGGCCAGCAGCAGCAGCCAGAACAGGATCCACGCCCCGGCATGGGCGGCCGGGAACCGCTCCGCCCACGGCGCGCCGGTCCATGCCGGCAGCCGCAGCGCCAGCGCGCCCAGCCCCAGCGCCAGCAGCGGGAACGGCAGGCTTTCCAGCACCGCCCACAGCCACTTTCCCGCCAACCCCGGCGCGGCCTGCGCGCGGCGCGCCAGCGCCCGGCGCGGCACGGCCGCCAAGCCCAGCGCCGCCAGCGCCGCCAGGATCAACGCCGCCGCTTCGGCGAACCGGAACCAAATCGCGCTATTCATGCAACGCCTCCGCCATGCGTTCGCCCGCCGGCACCACGGCGCCCTTGCAGGCCGCGGCCGCGTCGGCGGCCAGCGCGTCGATCTCGGCATCGGTCCGGCCGGGCGCGTGGTGGATCAACCAAAGTTTCGCCGCGCCGCAGCGGCGCGCGGCCTCGGCGGCATCGGCCCAGGTGCTGTGGCCCCAGCCGCGGTGCGCGGCGTATTCGTCGGGCCGGTATTGCGCATCGAACGCCAGCAGGTCCGCGCCGCGCGCGAACGCGGCGAAGGCATCCTGCGCGCGCGGGGTCATCGCGGCCCATTCGACGTCCGTGGCCACGACCAGGCACGCGCCGGTCGCGGGCTCGTCGATGCGGTAGGCCAGGCAGCCGTCGGGATGCGCCAGCGCATGCCAGCCGATCCGCAGCCCGCCGACGTCCAGCGGAGCCGTCGGCACGGGATACTCCGCGGCCGGCAGCTTGACCGGCCAGACCGGCGGGGAAAACACCCGTTCCAGCGCCGGCCGCAGATCGCCGTGCGGAAACACCAGTTGCCGCGGCCAAGCGTCCGCCAGCGCCGGCAATCCGATGAGATGGTCCAGATGGACGTGGGTGAAAAACAGCGTGCCGCCGGGACGCAGGCGGTCCAGCAGGTTGCGGACGCCGCTGCCGGCGTCGATCAGCGCCTGATCGCCGGCGGCGCTTTCCGCCAGCAGGGAAAACGTGTCGCCGCCGTAGCGGATTTTGTCCGCGCCCGATACCGGAAAACTGCCGCGCGCGCCGCCCAGGAAAACCTTCATGCCGCCGCCCTCATTTTTCCGTCAAATTCCAGATGCCGTCCCAGGCCGCGCCCGGCCCGGCCGCGGCCAGCTCGCGGCACTTCGCCGCGTAGGTCCGGGCCGCCGCGTCGTCGCCCAGCTTTTCGAACGCCGCCGCCGCATCGCTCCAGCGGCCGGCCCGCGCAAGTTCCAGCGCGGCGGCGAACGCCGCCGCTGCCGGATCCGGCGGTTCGCCTTCCAGCCCGGTCGCTTCGAACACGCGCACCGGCGTTTTACGTCCCACCACCGTCAACTGCCCCAGCTCCCGGCCCGGAAACGCGCCATGGGTCTGCGTCCAGGTCGATTCGGCGATCATGAGATAGGTGCCCAGCGCCTTGTTCGCGCCCTCGAGGCGCGAGGCCAGGTTCGCCGCGTCGCCCAGCACCGTGTAGTCGAAGCGGTTGCTCGAGCCCATGTTGCCGACGACGACCGGGCCCGTGTTCAGGCCGATGCGCATCTTGAGCGTCGCGCCCGTGCGCTGCGCGAATTCCGCGCGGCGTTCCGCCAGCTTGCGCTGGCAGCGGACCGCCGCCCGCACCGCCCGCACGGCGTGGTCCGGCTGGCGCAGCGGCGCGTTCCAGAACGCGATGATCGCGTCGCCCTCGTACTTGTCCAGCGTGCCGCCTTCTTCGAGGATGATGTCGGTCATGTCGGACAGGTAGTCGTTCAGCAGCTTCGTCAGATCTTCCGGCCCCAGCTTTTCGGAAATGGTCGAGAAGCCCTGCAGGTCGGAGAAGAAGATCGTCAGTTCCCGTTTTTCGCCGCCGAGCTTGAGGCTGCCGGGATCGCGCAGTATCTGTTCGATCACGTCCGCGCTCAGGTAGTGCTTGAACGCGCCTTTGAGGAACAGCTTCTGGCGGCCTTCCAGCACGAAGTTCGCGATGGCCCCGCCCAGCAGCGCGAGCACGGCGCCGACCATGCCGCCGGCCGCGGGCAGGACGTAGCCGGCCGGCCACGCCGCGAAACCCGCCAGCGCGGGCAGCGGAATCAGGACGATCGCCGCCAGCGCGCTCTGCCAGCCGCTGCGCGCGGACGCCGCGGCCACGCCCGCCGCCAGCGCCAGCAGCAGGAACCACGCCGCCACGAGCGGTCCGGGCACGTCGCGCAGGAAATCGCCGGCGAGCAGGTCGTCGAGCATCGTGGCGTGGATTTCCACGCCGGGATAGCCCGCGCCCATCGGCGAGGTCACCGTGTCCTTCAGACCCGGCGCGCTGAAACCGAAGAACACATGGGCATCCTTGAAAGCGCTGCCGTCCCGGATCGGCGGTTCGGCGCCTTCCAGCAACCGCACTTCCGACTGGATGACGGCGGCCGCGCCGAAGGCCTGGTGCGTCCGCGACGGTCCGCGGAACTTGAGGATCATGCGACCGCGGTCGTCCAGCGGGATCCGGTGGTCGCCCACCGTCAGTTCGCCGGGCCGGATCGAGATGTCGCCGCGCTCCGCGCCGAGTCCCGCGAGCCAGGCCGCGAAGCCCAGCGTAGGCAGGACCTGGCCGTCGAAGATGCGGAACGGCGCCGCGCGGCGGTAGATGCCGTCGGCATCGGCCGCGGCGCTCACGTTGCCGAGCCAGGCCGCCGCGCCTGCGACCTCCGGCACGGGAAACGCCGCGCGCGGCGCGACGAGATCCGCCGCCGCTTCCGGATGCGCCGCCAGCCACGCTTCCAGTCCCTGGATTTCGATGGGACTGGGCTTGGCATGCTCGGGCCACGTCGCGGTTTGCTCCGTCTGCCGGCCGAGGAAAACGGCGCCGACGAAGTTGCCGAAGCGCGCGACGGCGGCGCCGAGCGCTTCGTCGTCGGCCACGCCGTAGGCCGACGGTTCCGTGTAGAGCACGTCGAACGCCGCCGTGCGGGCGCCGTTGCGCTTCAGGTAGTCCAGCAGCGGGCCGTAGACTTCCCGCGGCCAGGGCCACGAAAGCCATTGCTCCTGGCTGCCCCAATCCAGGCTTTCCTGGTCCAGCAGGACCAGCTTGACCTGGTCCGTCGCGGGGGACGGCCGCGCCAGCGCGCGCGCGTGCCAATCGGCCAGCGGCGCCTCCCAGCGCGCGACCAGGCCGGAGAGCTCGAGCGCGGCCACGCCCAGCGCCGCGAGCGCGCCGGCCACAAGGCCCCAGGCCGCTTTCTTGGGAAGCCGCGCCATCGCCTAGAGCGATTTCGTCGCGGCGAGGAAACGCTTCTGCCGGGCCGCAGCCGACGCCTTCGACGACGCCACGCCGATCTTCCGGAGTTCCTTGATGCGGTCCGCCGGCGCCGGATGGGTCGCCGCGAAATCCTTGCGCGACGCATCCCAGTTCTTCGCCATGTTCTCGAGCATCGCCACGAGGGCGCCGGGCTCGTAGCCGGCCTGCTGGAGGATCGCGACCGCCGCGGCGTCCGCTTCGTATTCCAGTTTCCGCGAATAGCCGCTGTTCATCAGCGTCCCGGAGATGTCGTTGATGGATTCGTCGAAGGCCTTGGTCACCTCGGCGAGCTGCTCGCCGGCGAGGTTCTTGCCGGCCTCGACCGCCAGGATCGTCAGGGCGGACCCGAGCCGGCCCGTCTTGATGGCCCGCAGTCCGTGCACCTTCTCGACGTGGCCGATTTCGTGCGCGAGCACGGCGGCCAGTTCGTCCTCGGTTTCGCAGCACTTCAGCAGGCCGCGCGTCACCAGGATGAGCCCGCCCGGCGCCGCGAAGGCGTTGATGTCGTCGGAATCCAGCGCCAGGAAGTGGTAGCCGCCGAAGGTTTCCGGCTTGGTCGAAAACTGCGCCAGCGCCTGGCCCAGGCGGTTGAGGTAGCCGTTGAGGTCCTCCGCCGGGTAGGCCTTGTACTGCGCCAGCACCGTCGCCGCCACCGTGCGGCCGACGTAGTATTCCTGTTCCGGCGTGATGTCCTGGAAGGTCTTCGTCACCGCCGTGCCCACGCGCTTGGTGCTCTCGGCCTGGTCCGGCGTGATGACGCCGCCGGCGGCCGCCACGTCGGCCGCGAGGGCCGTCGCCTGGTTGACCATTTCGCAGCCCGTCGTCGCCCACGCCAGCGCCAGCGCCGCGAAACCCGTCGTCATAATCGAAATTTTGTTCATGTCGCGCTCCTCAGCGAACCAAGTCGCCCTGTTTCAGGAATTCGACCAGCTGCTCGCTCGGCACCGTCTGCCGGCCCATCCAATCCACCCAGGTGAAATCCAGCTGGGGATTTTGCTTTTTGTATTCGGATTCGACTTCCTTGCTGAAGCCCTTGCCGGCCAGCGCGACTTCCTCGCTGCCGACGGACTGGACGCGCGCGTCCGCCCCGCCGCCGGACAGCACCACCTTCTTGGGCGTCAGCGCCGACTCGTGGATCCAGCCGGTTTTCCCGGCGACGGACACCTCGCACCAGCCCGCCTGGGTCTGGTTGACGGTCACGCGGTCGCCGTAGGCCACCGTGCCGACCACCGTGCCCAAGAACGATCCGCGGTTGCGCAACTGTCCGTCGCGCACCTGCACGCTCATCTCTTTTGCCGCCCACGCGGCCGTCGCCGCCAGCGCCAAGCAACCTGCCAGAATCCACGTTTTCATGTTTTTTCTCCGTCGTTACTTGTCTTGCAGTCGTTGGGCGGACTGGAAAGTTACAAACAGTTCGCCCATTTTCTTCGCAACCGATTCGTCTCCAAGGCGTTCCGCGGCGGACACGCCCTCCTCCAGCACGCGCAGGGCTTCGGGCCGGAGGCCTTGCGCCCAGAGGCTGCGCGCGGACCGGTAGAACCGGTCGGCGGCGCCGGCGAGATCGTCCGCCGCCAACGCCTGGCGGCCGGCGGCGGCCAAGGCGCGGGCCATTTCCGGCAGGCGGCCCGCCTTTTTCCACAGTTCGGCGGCCTTGTCCTGCCGCGCCAAGGCGTCCTTGGGTTTCTTCTCCGCCGCGGCGATCGCGGCGCGCATTTCGGCCTGTTCCGCCTGCAGCGATTCCGGGAGGGCGGCCCACGCCTTCGCCGGCATGCCCGCCAGCGCCCGCGTGGCCGCCGCGGGATCGTCCTGCGCCAATTCCGCGCCGCTCTGCGCGAGCAAGGCCTGCGCCTGCAGCGCGGGCGCGGGCTTCAGTTCCAGCGCCGCGGCGACGCGCACCAGCGCCGCAGCGGGCTGGCCGCGCGCCTGTTCCGCGCGCGCGGCCGCCACGAGCAGTTCCGCGCGGCGCGCGGATTCGATCCGCGCGTCCGCCAGCGCCTCGTCGAGTCCTGCCAGCGCTTCCGCGGCCTGGCCGGCCGCCACCAGGGCCGTCGCGCGGTTCACGGCGGAGATCGCCAGGGCATCCGCGTCGTCCAGCGCGCGCGCGCGCTGCTGGGCGCGACCATAGGCATCCGCCGCGCGCCGGTAATCCCCGCGCTCGTAGGCGCCCCGGCCCGTCGTGACGTGCGACACCCAGTCCGCGTCCGTGAACCGCGGCGCCGGCGGCGCCGCGCACCCCGCCGCCAAGGCGACCGCCAAGGCCGCAACCCAGCTTCCCCTGAACCCTGAACCCTGACTCCTGACTCCTGTCCTCATGGCACCAAGACCTCCTCGGCGCGCACGGCGTCGTCCGAACCCATGTACTTCTTGAGCAGCCAATGCTTCTGCAGACCGTCCATCAAGGCGGTGGTTTCGCGCATCAGCGCCTGCGCGTCGCCGATCACCACGGGCAGGTTGTCCACCTCTCCGCCGACGGTCTCGGCCATCGGCGGCAGCTTGGCGACCGTCGCCTGCAGTTCCGTCGCCGCGGCGTTCGCCTTTTCGACCAGCTGGCGCACTTCGGCGACGATCGCCTGCACCTGGCGGGCCAGGGCCGGATCGTTGAGGATCTGCGCGGGCAGGCCGGGACCCTTGCGGACGTCTTCCAGCAGGCCCGTCGCGTTCGCGAGCAGTTGCTGGAGATTGCCGTCGGGATCGTTCAGCGAGCCGCCCAGCGCCATGTATTCGGCGATGGCGCCGTTCACCAGCGCCAAGGTGTTGATCGCCTCCTTGCGGATCGCCTCCAGCGCATCCTGGAGCATCTGGATGATTTCGACGTCCTTCTTGATGACGATTTCGCCGCCCGGCGCGACGGGTTGCCCCCGCACGGGCAGATCCGCGCCGGTTTCATCCTTGTCGGCGCCCAGTTCGATGTAGGCGTCGCCCGTCACCACCATCTTTTTCTTCACCCAGGCGACCATGTCGGTCTTCACGTGCCGCAGGAACGACCCGCGGACCCGGATGGTGCCGGAGATCGCACCCGTTTCGTCGTCCACGAGCAGATCCTGCACGCTGCCGACCGGCGTGCCCAGCAGAATGACCTCGGCGCCTTTTTTCAGGCCCATGAAGCCTTCGCCGTGGCCTTCATCCTGGGGCAGTTTCAGCTGGAGCACGGCGGAACCTTCGAACCAATGCTGCGCGCGGCCCGCCACCAGGATGCCCGCCAGCAGCAGCAGGACCACCAGCAGCACGAAACCGCCCACGATTTCGTTCACGTACCGGAACTTGAATTTCTTCGCCATGGTTCGCTCCTCAATCCCGTTCGGGCGCCGCGACCGCCAGCGGGGCCAGCGCCGCGCGCGTTTCCGCATCCAAATCCTCGTCCAGCCAGACGACCGCGCAGCCGGCCGCCCGGACCCGGACGACCGCGGCGCGCAAGAGCGCGGCGTCCTCCGCCGGCGCGCCGCGCAGCGGCCGTTCCAGCACCAGCATTTCGGGCCGGCCCGCGAACGCGCGCGTCCAGGCGATTTTCCGCCGGTCGCGCTCCCGCACCGCGGGCGCGCGTTCCGCCGGCAACGGCCAGACGCCGAAAAACCGCGCCCATTCCTCGATCGCCTCTGCCGCGGCGGCCCGCCGGTGGATGCGCGCGGGCAGCCAGACGTTTTCGTCCATGTCCAGATTCGCCAGCAAACCGCCGTCCGCAAACGTGCAGCCGATGCGGCCCCGTTCCGCCGCGGCCGCCGCGGGATCGCGGTCCCGCCATTCGACGCCTTTCCAGAACACCTGCCCGTGCGGCGGCGGCTCGATGCCCGTCAGCCAGTCCAGCCACGTCCGGCCGGAATCCGTCCCATCGGGGATCCAGAGCGCCGCGCCCGGCGCCAGCGCGAAGCTCCACGCCGGCCCCGGCGCCGCCCCGCGCACCGCCGCCACCCGGATCAATTCGCTGGATTCGCCGTCCATTCCGCTTTTCCTAGAGATACGCCATCAGGGACACCAGCAGCGACGTCACGAACAGCGCCGCCACCGACCGCATCACGCCGCGGGTCGCCGCGATGGGCACTTCCGTGACCGCCGCGCCCACGCTGAACGCCTCGTCGCAGCAGATCGCGCCCGTCAGCATGCCGGGCAGGATCGACTTCGCCAGCAGGCTGAACACGTCCGCCACCGTCACCGCGCCGATGATGTTGCCGAAAAACAGGCCCATGTCGAGATCGCCCAGGCGGATCACCCACAGGCACGCGAAGCCGCCGATGAAGGTCGTCGCCAGGAAGATGATCGTCAGGCAGAACGTCGAGGCCGCCACGCCGATCACGCGCGGCACCACCAGATAGAGGAACGGATCGATGCCCTGCGCGTCCAGCGCGCGGACTTCCCCGTGGACCTTCATGTTGGCCAGTTCCGTCGAGATGGCCGTGCCGCTGCGCGCGATCACCACGAAATTCGTCAAGAGCGGTCCCAGTTCGCGCAGCACGACGGCGGTCAGGATGGGACCGATCAGCGCCGTCTGGCCCAGGCGCGTCAGCCAGTACTGCGCCTGCACGACGACCAGGGTGCCCACGATCAGCGCGATGAGCACGACGAAGTTCGTCGCTTCCAGCCCCGTGAACAGGATCTGGCGCGCCAGCACGTTGCGCAGCGGCGGGGTCCAGAGCGCCGGCCGCAGCGCCTGCGTCCCCGCCGCCCAGACCAGCGCGGCCGTCCGCGCCGCCCGGCCCAGCCGGGCCAGCGTCGCCGCGCCGATATGGCCCAACACGTTCATCTTGCGGGGCATTATAGAGACCCCCGCCCGCCCCGCACAACACATTCCGCGCCGGCTTGCCCTGCGGTCCGGACGCGGCTATCATGCGCTTTTATGTCCTCGTCCCGGATCCAGCCGTTGCGAGCCGCCGTCCGGCGGAAACTGCTGCCGTGGTTCGCGCGGAACGCGCGCGACCTGCCCTGGCGCGCGGAGCCGCGCCGGCCGTACGCCGTCTGGATTTCGGAAATCATGCTCCAGCAGACCCGGGTGGACACCGTCGTGCCCTATTTCCGGCGGTTTATGGCCCGGTTTCCCGATCCCGCCGCCCTCGCCGCCGCCCCGCTGCAGGACGTCCTCAAGCTTTGGGAAGGCCTCGGCTACTACTCCCGCGCCCGCCAAATCCATAAAACGGCAAAACTCCTCGTCCGCGACCATGGCGGCGAACTCCCGGCCGATCCCGCCGCCCTGACCGCCCTGCCCGGGTTCGGGCCATACACGGTCGCCGCCGTCTCCTCGTTCGCGTTCGGCCACCCGCTCGCCGTCCTCGACGGCAACGTCGTCCGCGTCTTTTCCCGCCTCCTGGCGCTGCCCGACGACGTCGGGTGGCCCGCCACGAAGAAGCAACTCCAGGGGTTGGCCGACGATCTGCTCCTGCGGGACCGGCCCGCGGCGACCAACGAGGCCTGGATGGAACTCGGCGCGCTGGTCTGCACGCCGCGCCAGCCCCGCTGTCCCGAATGTCCGTTGCGCGGCGTCTGCCGCGCCGCCCAGCTCAAGACCCCCGAAGCCTACCCGAACAAGAAGAAGAAAATGAAAGTGCCCCACAAAGTCGTCGGCGCCGCCGTCATCCTCAACGCCAAAAACCAGATCCTGATCGCCCAGCGCAACCCCGAGAAAGGCATGCTGGCCGGCCTCTGGGAATTCCCCGGCGGCAAGATCGCCGAAGGCGAGACCATGCCCCAATGCATCGCCCGCGAATTGCGGGAAGAAATGGGAATCGACATCGAGGTCGGACCCCGCCTCGTCACCGTGCACCACGCCTACAGCCATTTCACCATCGAGCTCCACGCCCACTTCGCCCGCATCCGCTCCGGCCGCCCCCGCCACCTCGAATGTGCCGGGCACGCCTGGACCACCCGCGACCGCTTCGACGACTACCCCTTCTCCAAGGCCGACTTGGAAATCATCCGCGCCCTGCGCGCCTTGCCGGAGCCGCCGCGCCTGCGTCAGATCTTCCCCGAAAACTAACGGGTTTCTAATTTGATGAAGATTGGTCCTTTGCTATATTGCCCGCCATGACCATCGCCTACCAGGCCGACCCCGGAAAGCGCCGCATCGTCGCGGAGGCCTCGGGCGCGATCGGCCAGCAGGACCTGTTCGCCTACCAGAAAGCCGTCGGCACGCGCCCGGAGTGGACCGGCTTCGACGAGCTCTTCGACGTTTCGCGCGTCGACAACCTGCTGGACATCCGCATCGACAACCTGAAAGCCGTGGCCGATCTCGCGGCGTCCATGGACAAGCCCGAGCTGCCCTCCAAGTTCGCCATCGTCGCGCCGCAGGACCTGTATTTCGGCCTCGGCCGCATGTACGAATCCCTGCGCGAATCCGCTCCGCACTCCTCCCGCCGGATCGCCGCCTTCCGCTCCCGCGCCGAAGCCGAACGCTGGCTCGACGCCCCGCTGGACGCGCCCGCCGACGGGGATTTTACGTAGAACGTAAAAACTTTCGCGCGGTTTTACGTAGCACGTAAAAACTTTGCGCCGACCGCGGGAACGTGGGACAGTGGCCGCCATGCGCGTGACGTTTCTGGGAACCGGAACCTCCTACGGCGTGCCCATGCCGGGGTGCGACTGCGCGGTCTGCCGCTCGGCCGACCCGCGCGACCGGCGCTTCCGCACGGCGATCTACGTCGAAACCCCGGACGCCGCGCTGCTGATCGACACGCCCCCCGACCTGCGCAGCCAATGCCTCGCCTGCGGCATCCGGCGCATCGACGGCACGCTGATGACCCACGCGCACGCGGACCACGTCTTCGGGTTCGACGACCTGCGGCCGTTCACCAACCGCATGCCGGAGCCCATGCCGGTGTGGGCCTCGCCCGGCACGGCGAAAACGCTGCGCAAGATTTTCGACTATCTCGACCGGCCGCCGATCCCGGGCACCTCGCTGGCGCGCATCGACCTGCGCATCGCGACGGGCGCTCCGTTCGAGTTCCGCGGCGTGCGCCTGACGCCGCTGCCCGCCGAACACGGCCACGCCGACATGTTCGGCTGGAAACTCGAATGCGGCGGGCGCGCGTTCGCGGCGATTCCCGACTGCAAGCGGCTGCCGCCGGAAACGCTGGACCTCTGCCGCGGCGTGGATCTGGCGGCGATCGACGCGCTGCGCATCCGGCCCCACCCCACCCACATGAACCTGGAGGAGGCCGCGGCGACGCTGGGCCAGATCGGCGCGCGGCGCGCGCTGGTCCTGCACCTGTGCCACGAGGTCTCGCACGCGCAGGCCGAAGCGCTCCTGCCCGCCGGAATCGCCCCGGCCTACGACGGGCTGCGGATCGACCTGTAGCCGGAGGACGCGCCGCGCGCGGCGGCCCCTCGCCCCTTGAAACCCGCGGCGGCGTGCGCTAGGATGGATGGCATGAAAGCATTTCTTCTGTCCGTTTCCGCCCTGCTCGCGCTGGCCCCCTTGTCCGTTTCGGCCCAGGATACGCCCGACGCCCCGCTCAAGCCCCGCATCGTCTGCGATGCGCCGGTCTTCGATTTCGGCGAACGCAACAACACGGAATTCGTGGAACACGACTACCCGATCCGCAACGCGGGCACGCTCTCGCTGGAAATCCGCAGCGTGCACGCCTCGTGCGGATGCACGGCGGTCAAGCCGTCGCAGGACGTGATCCCCCCCGGCGGCGAGGCGTCCATCCGCGCGCGGCTCGACCTGCGCGGCCGCACCGGCACCCAGATCAAGTCGATCACCGTCGAGAGCAACGATCCCGACACGCCCAACCTGATCCTGCAGCTCAAGGGCACCGCGATCCAGCCGCTGCGCGCGCAGCCCTCCGCGCTGTTCTTCGGCCGGATCGGCCCCGCCGACGCGCGCAGCCGCGTCTGCGAAATCATTTCCGGCCGCGGTCCGATCCAGATCACGGGCCTGCGCGCGGACCATCCCGGCCTGCTGCTGAAGCAGCTGGACCCGGAACCCGGCGCGGACGGCTCGACGCAGAAGTTCGAGCTGACGCTCGACCCCGACCTGCCGGAAGGCAGCGTCAACGGCAGCGTGTTCGTCCAGACCGACCAGGCCGACCAGCCCGAACTGTCGATTCCGGTGGCGGCCTACGTCGTCGTGCCCGCGGCGGCCCCATGACCGCCGGCGCGTCGGCACTCCGGCGCGGCGACGCGCTCCGGTTGGCCGGCGCCGGAGCTGCCTTGGTGGCCGTCTCCGCGGTGCTGGGCATCGCGGTCAATTTCCTGCGGCCCGCCGCGACGCGCCTGCCGTGGATCGGCGACTGGTCGCACCACGTCGAGAACCTCGCTTTCCGCGCCGGCGTGCCGGTGACGTTCCTGGAAGGCGCGCGGACGCGGGTGGGCGCAACGGACGGGGTCGTTTTCGACGCGCGGATTCCGGAGCAATACGCGGCGGGACACCTGCCGGGCGCCATCAACCTGCCGCTGGAAGACGTGGAACGGCACTTGGTCGCGCATGCGGCCCGGCTCCATCTGGACACGCCCATCCTGGTCTATTGCGGCGGCGCCGACTGCACCGATGCCCTCGAACTGGCCGTGAAACTGCGCGGACTGGGGTTCACCGACCTGACGCTGTATCCGGGCGGCTACGCGGAATGGGTCCAGTACGGCGGCGCGACGCGCGCGGGAGACGCGCCATGAGCCGCGTCCGTCCCGCCTTCATCTGGCTGGCGCGCCTCGCGGTCGCCGCGATTTTCCTCGGCGCGTGCGTCGCGAAGATCCGCGATCCGGCCGCCTTCGCGCTGGCGGTGAACCGCTACCGGATTTTGCCGGGCGAATTCGTCAATCTCGTGGCGATCGTGCTGCCGTGGATCGAGCTGACGACGGGGCTGGCGGTGCTGCTGGCGCCGCCGCGGCCCCGCGCCGCGGGCGCGGCGATCATCGCGGCCATGCTGGCCGTCTTCACGATCGCGATTTCCCTCAATCTGGCGCGGGGCATCGAGGCCTCGTGCGGCTGCTTCTCCACGCGCGCGGACGCGGCGGTGTCCGACGGCTGGAACCTGGTGCGCAACGGCGCGCTGATCTGGCTGGCGCTGGCGGTCTATCTCGACGCGGTCCGCCGTGCGTTTCCCCGGCGCGCCCCGGAGGCCCCATGAGCGGCAAGCTGCAATCGATTTTCGAGGTCTTCGCCATCGGTGCCGGGCCGTCGAGCACCCACAGCGTGGGCCCGCAGCGCGCCGCGCGGCGTTTCCTGCAGGCGCTGCCCGAGACGCCCGCGCGCATCCGCGCGACGCTCTACGGCAGCCTGGCGGCCACCGGGCGCGGGCACTGGACGGACCGCACCCTGGTGCGCACCTTGCAGCCCGTCCCGGTCGAAGTGGTCTTCGATCCGCAAGCGGGCGACCTGCCGCATCCGAACACGCTGAAGTTCGAGGCGTTCGACGCCGGCGGCCAGCTCCTGAAATCCTGGACGGTCTGCAGCATCGGCGGCGGCAACCTGCGCGAAGCCGACGGCACGCCGATTCCCGGCGCGCCGCCGGCGGCCTATCCCGTCGCGAACGTCGCGGAAGCGATGGCCTATTGCCGGGCCAACGACCTGGCCTTCTGGCAGCTGGCGGAAAACGTAGAGCAAGACCTGTGGCCGCGCCTGGGCGACGTGTGGGACGCGATGGCCGAAACCGTCCGCCGCGGCCTCGCCAGCAAGCAGATCATCCTGCCCGGCACGCTGGAACTGGCGCGGCGCGCGGGGACGACGTGGCATCGCGCCCGGCGGCTCAAGGGCTGGGCGCGCGATCTGGGCCTCGTCGCCGCGTACGCCCTGGCCGTGGCGGAGGAAAACGCCGCGGGCATGCAGGTGGTGACGGCGCCGTCGTGCGGCGCCGCCGGCGTGCTGCCGGCCGTGCTCTACCACCTGAAGACCGCCAAGCGCGCCTCCCGCCGCCAGATCCTCGAAGCGCTCGCCACCGCGGGCCTCTTCGGCGCCTCCATCCGCGCCAACGCCACCGTCTCCGGCGCGGAGGCGGGCTGCCAGGCCGAGATCGGCTCGGCCTGCTCGATGGCCGCGGCCGCCGCCGCGCAGCTGACCGGCGCCACCCTCAACCAGATCGAATACGCCGCCGAAATGGCCATGGAGCACAATCTCGGCCTGACCTGCGACCCCATCGAAGGCTACGTGCAGATTCCCTGCATCGAGCGCAACATGAACGCCGCCCTGCGCGCGCTCGAATGCGCCGCCTTCGCGCAGATGACCGACGGCCGGCATCTCGTCAGCTTCGACGACGTGATCGAAGTCATGAACGCGACCGGCCGCGACCTGCAGGCGGCCTACCGCGAGACGGCCGCGGGCGGCCTGGCCCGGCTCTGGCGCCGCGACATCGAAAGCCGCCTCGGAAAATCCGCCGCCCCATGAGCGCCTTGGCCAACGAGTTTTCCTGGTCGCACGCGCGCCACGAAACCTTCCAGACCTGCCTGAAGCGCTACTATTTCGCCTACTACGCGTCGTGGGGCGGCTGGGATCCGGCGGCGCCGGCGCGCGCGCGGGAACTCTATCTGCTCAAGCGCCTCTCGACCCGCCAGCAGTGGGCCGGCCACCACGCGCACCAGGCCATCGAATTCCTCCTGAAGAACGCGCGCCGCGCCGACGCGGGCGACCTCGCCGCCTCCGCCGAAGCCCGGCAGATCGACCTCATGCGCCGGGAATTCCGCGAATCGCGCGCGGGGGCCTACCGGGCGGACCCCGTCCACGTGCCGGGCCTCTTCGAGCACGAGTACCGGCTGGAAATCCCGCCCGAGGAATGGAAAGCCGTCGTGGACCGGACGGCCCAGGCCATCCGCCGGTTCCTGGCCTCCGACGTCTGGCGCGAACTCCAGGCGCTGCCGGACGACAATCTGCTGGCGGTGGAGCGCCGCGCCCATTTCATGCTCGACGGCCTCAAGGTTTTCGCCGTGCCCGATCTCGTCGTCCGTCGCGGCGGCCAGCTGTTGATCTACGACTGGAAGACGGGCGCCGCGGATCCGTCCGAGCACCGCGCCCAGCTGGGCGTCTACGCCCTGCTGGCGCTGGACCGCTGGCCGACTGCGCCCGACGCGATCGAAGCCGTCGCCTACAATCCGATCCTCGACCGGCGCGCGAGCTTCACGTTCACCGCCGACGATTTCGAGACCCTGCGCGACTTCGTCCGCGATTCGGCGGACGAAATGCTCTTCCCGCTCGAAAACCCGGAAACGAACGACGCCGGCGACGGGACGAATTTCGATTGCGCCGCGGACGAAACCCCGTGCAAGACCTGCCCGTTCCTGCGCGCCTGTCCGCGCTGGCGGAGCTAGGGGCTCAAGGCGCGGCCGGCGCCGCTTCTTCGCGGGCGAGCTTGCGCTCCAGCAGGCGGACGTTGAGTTGGCTGATCTCGCCCCCGACGCCGTCGGCAAGGTTCTTCCGGAACGTGTCCAGCGCCTCGCGGTCGCGGCCCATCCGGCGCAGCTGGATGCCGACCTGCTCGCGGTAGAACACGTAGCGGGGCCGGGCGGCGGCGGCGCGCCGGAATTCCGCGAGCGCCGCTTCGGGTTCGCCGCGGGCGTTGTAGACCCGGCCCAGCATGAGCGCCGCCGCCATGTCGAAGGGATTCAGTTCCTGCGCGCGCAACAGATGCGCCTCCGCTTCGGCGGCCCAGGCCGCCTTGGCCGTCTGTTCAGCCTCCGGATCGGGATCGCGATGCCAGACGGCTTGCGCCGACCGCACCTGGCCCAAGCCCAGATGCGGCTGCCAATTCCCGCCGTCCCAGCGGATGGACTTTTCAAAGCCGGCGACGGCCTCGTCCCAGTCCAGGCGCTCGCGGGCCTGTTCGCCTTGCAGATTCCAGTAATAGCCCAGGCCGCCGGCCAACGCCAACCAAGCGCCCGCGGCGCAAACCGCGGCGGCGGCCGCCGCGGCGGTCCGGCCCAGCCACCGGCGCCAGGCCGGCGCGGGTTTCGCCGGCGGCGCGTCCAGTGCCCAGACGCCCCAAGCGACGCCGCCGATCCAGACCAGCACGTGCGGATTCGGGAAAATATGGAAAT
>ERZ795051.1900-NODE-1900-length-24869-cov-4.055735_pt1 | contig 24869 bp, 13 predicted proteins | sample MGYA00375135_ERZ795051 | MGnify/ENA primary metagenome ERZ795051 (study PRJEB30180, sample SAMN05720222) | activated sludge metagenome | isolation source: Anaerobic digester | place: Japan | collected 2015-05-26 ... | reverse complement strand
ACCGATAATCATAAGATAATAATTTGTTTTCCCAAAGGCAAAATGTATTTCACGTTTGTCGGAAGTTTTTGTTTTATTATTTTTACTGATGGTGTTGCCTTTTTTTTCAGATGTAATAATAATTTTTTTATTCATTGTTTTATAATTATTATATATATAAATAATCGGTTTTTATTTTAAGATATTTTTGTACAGCAAAAAAACTTGAAATAAATGAAATAATAATACCCATTAGTATTATAGAGCCGAATAATATTATAACATAATTTATTTCAGGTATATAATTTATTTCAGGAAAGTTTTTTTGAATTATGTATAATATGCTTATAATAAGAGCAATTGCTATTATTGAGGCAATAAATCCTTGAATTATTGCACGCCATATGAATGGTCTTTTTATAAAATTTTGTGTAGCACCCACTAATTGCATACTTCTTATAATAAATCGTTTAGAATATATTGCTAATTTTATTGTATTATTAATAAGAGCTATAGAAATTAATAATAACAAAGCACAAAAAGTTATCATTATAATGCTTATTTTTTTAATGTTATTGTTGACTATATGTAATAATGATTTTTGATAAAATACTTCTTTAACATTGTCATACTTTGTTATTTCTTTTTCTATCATAACCAGACTATCATCATTGGCCCAGTTGGACTTAAGTTTTAATTCAATTGACGGCGGTATAGGTATATAACCAAGCCATTGAATAAAATCTTCTCCTAATTCTTCTTCTACTTTTTTTGCTGCTTGTTCGGGTGAAACATATTCTATTGATTTCACGTATGGCTTTAAATTTAATATTTTTTGTAAGTATAAGATATCATTTTCTTTTGTGTTTTCAGCCATCATAACAGTAAATCCTATGTTTTCTTTAACATAATCTGAAAGAGATTTACCATTAAGTATTATCAACCCTAATATGCCTAAAACGAACAAAACTAATGACATACTTATTACAGTCGTTATATATGAGCTTTGTAACCTAAATTTGACACTTAATTCTTTTTTTGACATAATATTGTTAAATAAGCCTGCTAATTTAAATAATATTAATTATAAAGCATATGTTATTCCGGCCATTAAACTAAATTTTCTGGAGGGATAGTCTAACCATTTTTCAAAACGTGTTCCACTAATGTTGTATAAATTTAGAAAACCACTTAACACTTTGTTATATCTATATTCTAGTAAAAGGTTTATGTCGATATAACTTTTAATTTTTTTTGTAATCATTGGAGAATTAGCGTAAGTACCGGTAGTTAGTCCATAAACAGGGCCAAAATAAAATACTTCGGCATTAGCAATTATTTTATTTTGTATGTTATATTTGGCTGATAAGAAAAATTCATAAGGTGGTTTATACCATGGTTGTTTTTCTAATGTTAAAGAATATTCATTCCAAGAACCACCTAATGTGATTTTTATTCTTTCTCTTTGTTGATATGCAAATTCTCCACTTAGCTTTAATAAATTTATATCATCATAATTTAATGTAAATTTATTGAGCCACCTTTCAGTAGTATCTATTAAATTATTTTCTCTAACAAAAAATGGCATATTATCAATTTTATTGTTCGATAATTTAGCATAAAAGTCAAGATTTTTTGCAATAGAAGCATTGATACCACCGTAAATTTGGGCCTTGTTGTAAGTAAATACTTCGGGTATTGAAGATGAAATAAAGGCATTTTCTTTGCTTAATCTTATGTAGTCATATCTTTCAGCATTCCCTGTGAATCCTCCGTAAAAATCAAGTATATTTCTTATAATTCTAAAATGTACTTCTGCTTTTGGATAAAAATGAAGATAAGATGTACTATCGCCTATTATTGTAGCATCACCTCCAAGGTTGATGTCAAAGAATCCGAATTTTGTATTTAAAAATGGTTTTAATGATATTAAAGTATTAGTATGGCTTGATTTGTTAGTAAAAATTTGAGAAACTATATCTGTTTCTGCTTTTATTCCTATTATTTGTGTTTTAGTAATAGGTAAAAGTTGAAGATTTTGTGCAATATATCCTTTAAAATTGATGTTATGCTCTTGTCTTTTATAATAATCACCAACATAATTGTAATTTAGCTTAAATTTATAGTCTAACTTTGAAGAGTCAATTGATATATTAAAAAGATTAACATAAGTATTAGTATAAAAGAATCTTTGTTTAGTTTCTTTTTTGGTTGGTTGTATTTCAAAATATTTAAGCACAGAGTCGGGATTGAAACCATAATAATGTACTACATTTCTTGAAAAGCTTATCCCCCCAGATAAAGACAAATTATTAAAATAGTGACAAGTATTAGCTTCTGCTATATTATCACTCCACCCAGAATAACCTACATTTTTAATTTTTCCTGAAGAAGATATATGTTTGAGATGAATATTGTTTGACCATTTTTTAGAACGTTGATTGGAATAAAAAAATTCAGCATAAGGAGTTTTATAAGTCCCTATGCCTCCTTTAAGCAAAAACTTGTATAATTTAGTTAGTTTTTCATCCACAAGTTTCATAGGTTTTATAGGTTCAATTTGAAAAGAGGTTTCTATTTTTTTAGGAATTATCATGTACGATAATTCGGGTTTAATTATTATGCTGTCTTTAATTGTAGGGGAAAAATTTATTTTAGAAGCATCATTTATAGTAGGTTGAAAATTACCTATAACTACTACAGTAGGATTATATCCACTCTCTTGTGCTATGATTTTATTAGAATAAAATATTATTAAAGTTATTATTAAAATATGTTTCATCATTTTACAAGTGTTTTAATTTTGTTATTCTTGTTGAATATTTTCAGGATTTGTTTCTTCTAATTGTTGATTAGTTGATTTTTCAGCTTCAATTATTGCATTAAGTTTTGCATAAGCAATTTCTACTAAGTCAGTACCTTTATAATTATCTATAATAGCTTTTAAAGTTTGTTTAGCTTCAAAAGGATTTCCTGTTATGTAGTAATTATCGGCAAGTAAAATAAAACCTTTAGCTATCCATTTATCGTACGAAGGTACTTGATTTATGAGCTCAAAAATTTCTTTTTCTGACTCATCGTAATTTTTAAGTTTATATTGTATTTCTGCAAGATAATATTTTGCTTCAGCTTTTGCTTCTCCTTTGCTTTGTTTGGATAAGATTACAAAAATAGCTTGAGCTTTAGCTATATTGTTTAGTAAATAAGCAGAACGTCCTATTATTAAGTTAGCTTCATCACACAAAAGCTGATCTTCATTGACTTTAGGAGTGTTTAATAATTTTTCAGCAGCTTCTATAGCTTTGTCGTATGATTGAAGTTCAAAATAACATCTCATAATACCTTTTTTTGCTTCAATAATGTTAGCATCATATTCGGCTATTTGCTCAAGTTTAATGTAATATTGTAAAGCTGTATTATAATCTTTTTTAGAATAACATATTGATGAAGCTTTTAATAAAGCACTTTCTGTAAATTTGTTTCTAGGTTTTGAAATTACATAATCATATCCTTGTAAAGCTTCATCCAGAGCAGCAGCTTTGTAGTCACATTCAGCTTTATAAAAATGAGCATTTATTATAAATATTCCTTCAGGAAAAGTTTTGATATAATTTTCAAAGCTTGTTCTGGAATTGTTACAATCACCTTTCATATAACGTAATTCTATTGCTTGATAAGTCATAGAATCTTCTTCTGTGTTTGATACTCCTTTAAAGTCTTTAACATATACTAAAAATTCATCTACTTTATTCATATATATGTAAATATCTTGTATAGTCATTAAAGCTTCTTTTGATTCGGGGGTGCCCGGATATTCAGCTACTACATTTTTTAAACATTCTAAGGCTTTTTCATCTTCTTTCATATTAAAATATAATAGTCCTTTTTGTAATTTAGCTTTAACTAAATATGAACTTTTAGGATAATTGTCGATAAGTTCACTGTAATATTTTATAGCTTTACTGTTATTATTTAACATTACATAAGTGTCGGCAAGTTCAAATAAAGCATCGTCAACATAGTTTGAGTTAGGATATTCGGTTAGTAATTGATTTAAAACAGCTTCTTTTTCTGTAAACCTTTTTAAAATGCCTAATGCTATAGCTTTTTGAAATAATGAGTAATCTATGCCTGATAGTTTTGTAGATATAGATTTATCATAATAAGAAAGAGCATTATTAATGTCTTTATTAATAAAATAACAATCAGCTATTCTTTTGTAGGCATCATTAATTAATTCTGTATTTTTATTTTCTTGAGATAATAAAAATTTTTGGAAAGATAAAAGAGCTTGAGAATATTTTTTATCTTTAAAATAGCAGTATCCAATATTATAATGTGTCAAATTATATTCAGGTTGATTAAAGGCACCAGGTGCTGTTAAAAAAGATTGATAATAATTAAGGGCCGAATCATTTTTGTTTAAACGGTAATAGATTTCGCCTGCCCAAAATAAACCTAAAGCTGCAAAATTATTATTATATCGCATTGAAGCAGCTTTTTTGAATAAAGGCAAAGCTTCGTCAAAACGTTTATCATTAAATAATTCTATAGCTCTAAAATATGCTACTTTTTGCCAAGCTTCATTAATTTTTTCAGTTTTAATTTTAATATTTTCTATTGATTTAAGTGCATCTTTATAATTTTTAGTTGACATAAGAAGTTCTGCTAAATAAGTGTGAGCATCGTCAATATTTATAGAATTAGGATAATTATTAATAAATGTTTGAAAAGCATTAATAGCTTCATTATAAGGATTTATTGAAAGTTCATAAGATAGTTTTGCATAATTAAATAAGGCATCTTCTATAATTTCAGGGTTATATTTTAGTTTATATGCTGATAAAAAAGCATTACGTGCAAAAATTTTTTCATTAGTTTTAAGATAACTATCGGCTAATAGATACCAAGCATTTTGGCTTAAACTGTCTTCAGTATCAACAACTTTGCGGAAGTTATTAATAGCTTCTGAATAATTTTTAGCTCTATAGTATGCATATCCTAATTGATAAAAATCTTCTCTTGTTAATGATTTTGTAGTTTTTAGCATATACAATTCGAGATAAGGTGTAGCTTTGTTGAATTGTTCGGTTTTGTAATAAGCTTCTCCTATAAGCCTTGCTATTTCGGCTACTCGTTTAGTGTTTGCAGAGTCTAGTAAAGGCGGGGCTATCTTTAATAATTCTTCATATTTATTTTGTATGTAGTATATTTGTGTGATATAGTAAGGTACTACAGGACCAAAATCAGGATCTGTAATAAGTTTTAAGAAATGCGTAAGAGCCGTTTCATAATTTTTTTCTGTATATGCTATATGAGCAAAGAAATAATTAGCTGGTGCTTGATATTTTGATTCTTTATCAATTATTTCATAGAAAGCTCTTTTAGCTTGCTCATATTGATTTGTAGCAAAATAAGAATAGCCAATTTTAAAATAATATTCTACTTGTTCTTCAGGAGTAAGGAAGTAAATATCAATATTATTAAAAGCTTTTATAGTATTTTTGTAATTTTTCTTTTTGTAATTATAACGAGCAAGTTGTAACCATGCTTGAGTAATTTTTGTGTTTTCAGGGTAATTATATATAAAAGACATTAATTTTTTTTCAGCATCTTGGTTAAAAAGTTCTGAAGCACAAACAGCTTCATAAAAGCTTGAATTGGTTAATATATCAAGCCTATTTATTTCATATTCTTCGATTATTTTATTAAAAATAAACTTTGCTGAGCCAAATTTTTCTTTGTTAAACAATTCTGATGCTAACCTGAAATTTTCTTCTGGCAAGTTAAAAATATTAGTTTTTTGAGCTAATGTTAAGTTTATTATTAATAAATATACTAGTAAATTAAGTATAAATTTTATAATTATTTTCTTCATTGTAATCATAATAAGTGTTAAAAAAATTAATTAATAACAAATAAAGTAAAAGTTAATTGTATAGTACAATTAAACTTAAAAATTAGAATGTAAAAATAATGAAATGATTAAAATATTAAAAAATTAGGAATCAATTTTTTTTCTAACATGTTAAAATAATTATAAAAAAATAAAAAAGTCGGTGTGTAAGCCGGGTTCTGTGTCATGATAATCATGAATTCTATCATTTATCTAGGCTTTTTGTCACCAAAAAGCTCTAACGACCTACCCCCCGGAATGAGCGAGCAACCCATATACTCCGGTATATTTGGTCTTTCAGCCCATAAGGTTTGCCCCTGTCGCCAGTCACCTGGCGGCAGCGTGAGCTCTTACCTCACGTTTTCACCCTTGCTCCAGCATATAAATACTGGGGCGGTTATTTTCTGTGGCACTATCTGTTTCTCCATAAGCTGGGCGGAGAACCTTCCTGTTAGGAAGTATGGTGCTCTGTGCTGCCCGGACTTTCCTCTTCGGTTTCATTGAAAACGAAGCGATAGAACCACCGACTTTTTTATTATTCCCAGCCTTACGCAAAGATAACAAAAAAATATTTTATTTTGTATTTTTGGAATCTTTTTAGTGAGTTTTATAGCTATTATTTTATAATAATAACAATAATAAATCTTAAATAATGTATGAATAAAGTATTATTTAAATTTCAATTAAAAAATGTTTACCTGCCAATTTTTATTATTTTACTTCTTGTGACACTAATTTATCGTAGTCATTTTTATAACGAATTTCATTTTGATGATAGCCATACTATTAAGAATAATGTTTATATTCAGGATATAAAGAATTTTAAGAAATTTTTTACTGATGCTACTACTTTTTCTAATTTGCCTCAAAATCAACAATATAGACCTATGGTGACGCTTAGTTTAGCAATTGATTACTGGTTGTCATGGAAATTAAATTCTAAATATAAAGATAAATCACAATTTGATGTGGTATGGCAACAAAAACCTGATAAGTCTTTTTGGTTTCATTTTTCTAACTTTTTTTGGTATTTAGTCCAGCTTATATTAATGTATTTTATGTTTATAAAAATATTTAATAAAATTAAACAACACAATTGGAATAATGTTATAGCTTTATTTGCTGTTGCTTGGTATGGCTTTCATACAGCTCATGCTGAAACAATTAATTATATATCGGCTCGCTCCGATTCAATGTCGACTTTATGTATAATTGCAGCTTTTGTTATCTTTTTAAATAGTAATATTGGCAAAAAATATTTCCTTTATTTAATTCCGGTTGTAATAGGATGTTTGTTTAAGCCTACTGCAGTTATGTTTGCTCCATTAATTGCCGTTTATTTATTACTTTTTGAAATATTTCCTTTAATTGACAAGAAATTAAATTATAACAAAACGAAAAAGAAGATTAAATATAAATATCCCACTGCTGATATTAAAATTATAAAAGATTCTATAATTCATATTGTAATATCTTTCATTGTAGTTTTTTTTATGTATGAGCTTATAACTAAAATGACCCCTAAAACTTTTACTCCTGGAACAGTTAAGTTATGGCAATATATTATTACACAACCTTTTGTAATGTTACATTATGTACGTACTTTTTTCTTCCCAACTTCTTTAAGTGCAGATACCGATTGGACAGTTTTTGAAAGCATTAAAGATATAAGATTTATTATAGGTTTAATTTTTGTAATTTTAATGTTAGTTATTGCTTATGTCACAGCTAAAAAACAATTACTACGTCCGATATCTTTTGGAATTCTATGGTTTTTTATTGCTTTATTACCCACTACTGTAGTGCCTTTATCAGAAGTGATGAATGACCATAGAATTTTTTACCCATATGTAGGATTTATGATTAGTGTAATGTGGACAATAGGTTTACTTTTGTTAAAATATGAAAATAAAATTTTAAATAGCAGAATACTTAAAGTAGCTATAATATTTGTAGCTTTTTTTATTCTAACTGCTAATGCTTATGGTGCTTATAAAAGATGTGAAGTATGGAGTACTGAAGAAACTTTATGGTATGATGTAACTGTTAAAAGCCCTAAAAATGGCAGAGGACTAATGAATTATGGCTTAACTCAAATGGCAAAAGCTAAATATGATGTTGCTTTAGAATATTTTGAAAAAGCAAAAAAATATACTCCTTTTTATCCTTACTTATATGTAAATATAGGTATTTTAAAAAATGCTACAGGTGATTTTAATGAAGCTGAACAAAATTTTAAATTAGCACTACAATATGGCCCTGATTTTTATGGAGCATATTATTACTATGCACAGTTTTTAAATTCAAGAAATCGTAATAAAGAAGCTATACCATTGCTCAAAAAAGCTATAGAAATAAGCCCTGCATGGCTCGAAAGCCGTTATTTACTTATGAATATTTATGCTTTTGAATATATGTGGAAAGAATTGAAACAACTTGCCCAAGAAACACTTACGATAAATCCTAATGATCCTATTAGTTTATATTATTTAAATAGTGCTAATAAACCTAAAACACGACTTGAAGAGGCTATAGAATTGGTAAAACAATATCCTACACCTGAAAATTATCTTACATTAGGGCTACGTTATTACCAAGAATATGATTTTGAAAAATGCATAGAATATACTAATGAAGCTCTGAAACTTAAACCTGATTACCTAGAGGCTTTTAATAATTTATGCTCAGCTTACAATAATTTAGGACAATGGGATAAAGCTATTGAAGCAGGCAAAAAAGCATTATCACTAAAACCTGATTATACTCTGGCTAAAGCTAACCTTAACCTTGCCCAACAAATGAAAGAAATTTATGATGCTAATAAGCAGAACCCTTCTGCTGAATCATGGCTTAATTTGAGCGTTATTTATTATAATAATACTTTATACTTACTTTCAATAAATGCCGCCCAAAAAGCATTAAAGTTTAATCCTAATTTAGCAGCAGCTTATAATAATATTTGTAGTGCATATAATGCAATTGGTCAATGGGAAAAAGCTATAGAAGCTTGTGAAAAAGCTTTAGAAATTGATAATAATTTTGAATTAGCCAAAAATAATCTTAAATGGGCAAAACAAAATATAAATTAAAATTTTAATAATTATTTTTTATATTATAAAAATTAATTTAAGATTTTTTTTAATAAAATTTTTATTAAATTTACATCCTAACCCTAAAATTATTATGCTTATGAAATGTAAAATGTTATTATGTATTTTGTTTATGTTCATTTTTATAAAAATAAACATTCACGCTCAGGGAACAGCAATCAATACTTCGGGAGCTTTACCTGACCCATCAGCTATGCTTGATGTATCCGCTTTGAATAAAGGTGTATTAATACCAAGGATGACATTAGCACAAAGAAATATGATATTGGCTCCAGCAACTGGTTTAATTATTTATCAAGTTGACCAAGATACAGGCTTTTATTACAATGCAGGCTCTCCTTCTTCTCCTATTTGGCTTCAATTAATGCCAAACCCAGCTAATACAGAACTTAATATGAACTTTAAAAAAATAGTTAATTTGGCTACTTGTACCGATAATAATGATGCTGCTAATAAACAATATGTTGATAACGCAATCTCTGCAGGAGGCGGGAATAGCAGCATCCCTACAATGATAAGCGATGAATCTATAACAGATTATACTTTTGCAGAAGCAGTTCAATATTGTGAAAATTTAAATGAAGGAGGTTATACCGACTGGAGATTACCTGAGGTTAACGAAATAGCTTATTTTGCTGGTAGTACTACAAGTACAAATTTTTTATGGACAAAGACTATAGCCGAAGGAAAAGAAAATCCTATAAATCAAAATTATATTTCATATAGGCTTAGTGATGGTAAATGGAAAAATGGTGGGGAAATAACAGGAATGTTATTAGCAAGAACAGTGAGTGGTAATACCAAAAATGATTCTTGGACCACAGTTGCCACTTTAACTCCTGTTATTTCAGGTAATCTTATAATACCAACTCATATAAAGTTTACAGGTAGTCGAAGTTCTGATTCTCCTTGTTGTCAAGCTAGCTCATTTAGGCTTAAATTTAATTTAGCAGATGGTTCTTCATCTTATTCAAGTGTTTTTACTGCAAGCACATCAGCTACAACTTTTGTAGATATGCAAAGCATACCTTTATTAACTTCTATAACGCCTTTTGTTTCAATAGAAATTGAAATAAAGTCGTATAGTACAACAGTTACGTCTTATGCTACTTTAGTAATATCAGGTTATGAAATTCAACCCACGCAACAGGATGGTAATAAAATGTTTGTAAAATGTTTGTAAGATGTATTAGATAATGTTTGTTTTTTTATTACTATAAATTAAAAGTAAAGTAAGTTTTAAAATTTCTTATTGTTGTGTTAATTATTGTTTTTATTAGTATTTACAGGTAGTTATATTTACTTTCTTTAGTGTTTTTTACATTCTCATTAAATTATCTTAAGCATAGTAGGTTAGGTTATTAAAAAGGCTATAAAAATTTGATTATTATATGAAATTGTATAATAATTAAAGATAATTCTTTAATAAGCGACATTTGGTAATATCAAACAAAATAAATTAAGTTTGTAAAAAATATTTTTTTATGGATACTTTAGAAATGAGCCCTAATCCTTTGATAAAATTTATAGGTAAGCCATCATTTGAATTTACTCGTTCTGATATAATTAAATATATTGAGCACAATAATGTCGAAATGGTTAATTTTAGGTATGTTGCGGGAGATGGTAGATTGAAAGTGTTAAATTTTATAATAAATAGCAAAAAACATTTAGAAACAATTTTAACTAAAGGCGAAAGAGTTGATGGGTCGAGTTTATTTCCTTATGTAGAGACTGGTTCAAGTGATTTATATGTTGTTCCACGTTTTAACACCGCTTTTGTTAATCCTTTTTCACAAGAGCCAACAATAGATTTTTTATGTTCATATTTTAATAAAGACGGTTATCCTCTCGAAAATTCACCAGAAAATGTTTTACGTAAAGCCCATAAAGTTTTGTTTGAAAACACAGGGCATACTTTTGAAGCGATGGGGGAGCTTGAGTATTATGTTATTAGCGATAAATCTTCTTTATTTACGAACGCCGATCAAAAAGGCTATCATGAATCTTTTCCTTTTAATAAAAAGGAAGCTTTTAGAATAGATGCTATGAAAACCATCGCCAAAGCAGGAGGTTATATAAAATACGGGCATTCAGAAGTAGGAAATTTTATTTTTAATGATAAGGTTTATGAACAAAATGAAATAGAATTTTTACCCGTTACCCTTGAAGATGCTGCTGACCAATTAGTTATTGCTAAATGGATATTAAGAGCACTTGCTTATAAATATGGTGTCAATATTACTTTTGCTCCTAAAATTACTTTAGGTAAAGCAGGTAGTGGTTTGCATATACACACTCAATTTAAGAAAAACGGTAAAAGTGTTATGCTAAATAATGGTAAATTGAGTGATACTGCTAAAAAAATAATTGCCGGTTATTTGTATTTAACACCTTCACTAACAGCATTTGGTAATACTAATCCTACTTCTTATTTTAGATTAATTCCTAATCAAGAAGCTCCTACAAAAATATGTTGGGGCCACAGAAATAGGTCGGCACTTGTTAGAATTCCATTAGCATGGCTCGATAATGCAATTAATATGATGAAATTAGCCAATCCTAAAGAAGTTGCATTTACTTCAGGTGATGATAATAAAGATTATCAAACAATTGAGTATCGTTGTTCGGATGGTTCGGCTGATGTATATTTATTATTAGCAGGACTTGCTGTTGCAGCAAGATATGGACTTGAAATGGAAGATGCTCTTGAATATGCAGAAAAAACTTATGTAGAAAAAAATATATTTAAAGATGAAAATTTAGCTAAACAATTACCTACATTACCGACTTCTTGTTGGGAGTCAGCTGAAATGCTGGAAAAACAAAAAGATATTTATTTAAAATGTAATGTATTTACAGAAAATTTAATACAAGGTACTATTAACAAGCTTAAATCATATGGTGATAAAAATCTTATTAAAGATAATGAAGAAGCTATAATAGAATTAATAAATAAATATTTTTATTGTGGATAAAATCCTATTGCTTTAAAGAATAGCCCTATAAAAAGTAATATTAATCCTAACCAAACTAAATTAATAAAAGGAAAAAATTCAGCTTTTATTATGATATAATCTTCTTTGACAAAATTTAAGTTTAATTCTATTTTAGAAGTAACGCCCGAAATATTATTAAATCTTATAACTAATGGTGGGTATTGTAAAGTTGCATCTTTGTGATATATTTTCCCTTTGTTGATAATAAAACTTGCAATAACAGTAGTATCAGTACCTTTATATTTGACATTTATACCAGCGTCAATAGTTACATTATCAATATCGATATCCGATTTTGGCGAATTTGTTTTTAGACTTTTTAGAATAATTGTTAAGTCATTTGTGAAAGACATAGTATCATATAATGAAATATAAAAAGAATAATTTAAATTATTCGTTGGAATGTTTTCTTTAATAGGATTTAAACTATTTTTAACAATATAAACAAAATAATCACCTTTAAAGGTTTTATGTACATAAGGTTCGAAAACATCCCCATAAAGAGTGTCATATATTAATAAAGGAAATAAATTGATAGTGGACTTAGAATTATTCTTTTTTAAATCAATATTGTAGATAATCTTGTTTCCTATGATTTTATAACCTTTATAGTTAATCATACCTGCTTTTACAGAATAAGTTTTATTTTTATATAGTTTTAATGTGTTATCTCTTATTAAATCATATTTACCTCCAAAAGCTATAATTACACCTGTCAAAAATATTAATATTCCTAAGTGTGATAATATATAAGTTATGTTTTGTTTTTTTCTTTTTAATAAGTAAGAAATAAAAGTACTACTAAAACCTATTAAAGTAATTATCAATGATAAAGCTTTTGGATAAAGTTCAAAGGTATAATGTAAACTAACAAAAACACCTACGATTACACTTAATAGTAAAGTTAAATAATAAAAATAAATAAATATTTTATTTTTAGTTCTATCAATAGAAATACAATTATATATGATTAATATTAATATACATAATATTAAGAAGCCAGCCTGCCATTGATTATAAAAGGACATTTCATTTTTAGGAAAAGATAAGTGGCTGTCTAATAAATAATTAAATACAGGTATGGAAGTATTAAAAAATATATGAAAAGCTGAAAAACTAAATATGGTTGTTAACAGTAATATTATCCATTCTTTAATAGACAATGTTTTATATTTATTATAGATTGAGGAATATTTATTTTGTTTTTTTAATAGTGAAAAAATTAAGTATAAGTATAAGATAAATAGTAAAATAACAAGTAAACCTAATGCCCATCCTACTTTGTTTTTATTAAAAGAGTGAACAGATATATTGCTTAAAATGCCACTTCGAGTTAAAAATCCTGCATAAATTACTGATATGTATGCTATTATAAAAAAAATTTTAGCTGTTTTATAAAATTTATTTGTTGAATTTAGATGAATACCAGCTATTATTAACAATAGAGGTATTAGGGAAGCATTTTCAATTGGGTCCCATGACCAAAATCCGCCAAAACTTAAAGTAGTATATCCCCATATACCTCCTGACAATATTCCGGCTAATAAAAATACGACTGAAATTAAAGACCATGTTTTAGTAGTTTTTATATAGTTATCCGTTTTTATTGTTAAGCTTGACATGCCTATACTCCATGTAATAAGTGCTGCAGAATATCCAGCAAATAATATAGGTGGATGAATAATCATCCAAAAATTTTTCAGCAAAGGATTTAATCCTCTTCCTTTGCTTATTATGTCAAGATAATTATATAATTCAAAAACTTTGTTACCAGAATTTGAGGGCAATTCTCTTAATAGAATAAAAGGACTGTCGCCTATAGTAAAAGAAAATAAATGTATGCCTGAAATTAATAAAGTAAGGAAGCTTTGTACAATCATTATAAATAAAATAGCTTTATAATTTTTTGTTTTAAAGAAGAATATGATAGTGAGAAATGATTGACAAAAGAGCCAAAATAATAAACTACCTTCTTTACCTGCCCATATAGCGCATAACTTTAATATGTTTGATAAATTTGAAGATGTATGGGCCCATACATAGGCATATTCGTAAAAACCTTTATATAATGCAGTTAATAATATTATGATAGCACTTAATAACCCAATAAAATGCGAGGCTAATGAATAATTTGTTATTTTATAGAGTAAAATTTTATGTTGTTGTTTTTTTAATAACGTTGCTGATATTAAAAGTATAAGAGAAATAATAGCTGTTGATAAAGCAAAATAAATGGATAATTTACCTAATATACCAACATTAGTATGTTCTCCAATAAATTTAACCATTAAATATATAATAATAAGGCTTTTATTTTAATTTACAAGATTAATGAAAAGTTAATATGTAAAAGGACTAACAAAATCTTTAAATAAAGGGGCATTAGAATCTCTTTCAGAGAGTATAGGATTTTGGATGCCCCAGTTAATATTAAGTATTGGATCATTCCAAGCAATTATGCCTTCTGATACCTTACTATAAAAATTTGTGCATTTATATGCAAAAATAGTATCATCTTCGAGGGTAAGAAAACCATGTGCAAAGCCAGGTGGAATATAAAACATTAATTTATTTTTTTCTGATAACTCATGCATTTCCCATTTTCCGTAATATGGTGAATTAATTCTAATATCTACAGCTACATCTAATACAGCTCCCTTTATAACTCTTACAAGTTTACCTTGAGCGAAAGGAGATTTTTGAAAATGTAATCCTCTTATTACATTTTTATTTGATTTAGATTGGTTGTCTTGCAAAAACAAAACATTTATTCCTGCTTCACGAAAGTAATTATAATTATAAGATTCAAAAAAATAACCTCTGGCATCTTCAAAAACTTTTGGTTTAATAATTATTAATCCTTCTATCTTAGATTTTACAAATTCCATTTTAGTTTACGTTTCTTTTTGTTTTTCTTTTTGTAGGCAAAGGTAATATTTTAGATAATTTAGTAAAGAAAGTACTCCTTTTTTGATGTTTTTCGTCATCATAATACCCATATCCGTAACCATACCCGTAGCCATATCCATACCCGTACCCATAGCCATATCCATACCCATATCGGTAGCCATACCCATATCCGTAGCCTTTTTTAGATTTGTATGAATAGTAATGATTTTGTATTTCTACACTATTTAGTATAAAAGAAAGTTTCGATATATTATTATTTTTCCTAATGTATTCCATTGTTTCAATAAAAAACCTTCTTGAATAATCAGCTTTATAAACATATATAGGATAATCGGCGAGTTGTAAAGCTCGCATACCATCAGTTACAACGCCGATTGGAGGATTATCTATTATTATATAGTTATATTTTTTCTTTAGTATGGTAAGGGTTTGTTCCATTTTAATTCCTAATATTAATTCATATGGGTTTGGAGGAACTGGCCCTGCTGTTATAAAATCGAGGTTTTCGAGATTGCTATGCTTAATACAATCTTCGACATTATCTTTACCTGCAAGAATAGTACTCATTCCTCTTTTATTTTCAACACCAAATCCGACATGAATTTTAGGTTTACGTAAGTCAAGGTCTATTACAACTATTTTTTTATCAGAAAATGACAATACTCCTGCAAGGTTAATAGAAAAAAATGTTTTACCTTCACCTGATACAGTAGAAGTAACAGCAACTATTTTAGGTCCGGGTTCATCATTAATAAATTGGAGGTTAGTTCTTATAGCTCTTATTGATTCTGCAATAAGACTTTTAGGATTTTTATCCACAATTAATTGAGATACAGGGATACGGTTCTTATATTTAGGTATGATACCAATAGCAGGAGCATCAGTATATTTAGTTATATCTTTCAATGAAGTAATAGTATTATAAAGAAGATACTTTACGGCAATAAGTACAATTCCTAAAAATACACCTATTAATAAACTACCTATCCATATTAAACGACGTTTGGGAGATATAGGAATATCTGGGACTTTAGCTGGTTGTAAAATGCTATTTTTTGAAACATAGCCAGCCTTATCAATTAAGTATTTAACTTTTGTTTCTAATAATTGATTATAAAATTTTTCGTTCAAAGAATATATTCTTTGTAAACGTGCATATTCTAAGACATTATACTTTTCAGATTCATTTCTTATAAAAGTATTGTATTCGTTTATTTTATTCTGGATTTCTTCTTTTCTTTTAACAATATTGCCTTTTAAAGCTTTAATATGTTCAATAAGGATTTTTTTCTGTACATTTATTTGATAGTTTAGTGATTTAATTTCACCGCTATTAGGTGTTACTGAATAAAGGAGTATTTCTTTTTTAGTTAATAGATCTTTTAACGAAGTTATTAAAGGGTCAAAAGATGTTTGAAATTCACTTCCTGCAATTAAAGCTATAAGTTTATAAATATCAATATCTTTGTCTTTACTTATAGTATTTTCAATGTCAAGTAAATTTTTTTCTTGCATTTCTATATCTACTAGTTGTTTTTCTAAATCATTAACTCTTGATGATATGGATGGAAGTTTAATATTATTTTCTATAGAATCTATGCCATGTTCTTGACGAAAAGCTTCTAAATTATTTTCTGCTTGTATTAGTTGATCATAGCTTAGGGCCATTTGTTTATCAATAAAATCTAAAATTTTATCAGCACTTTCAGATTTTTTTTCTACATCATAGGCAATAAATTCTTCGGCTACAGCATTTACTATATCGGCAGCTTTATCCGGGTTTCTGTCATTATATGTTATAGAAATGGTTTTGGCTTCTTGGTTAGCTATGTTAATATATAAGCGTTGTGAGTAATATGTAACTATATCGTCGGGTTTATTTAGTATAAAAAAATAGGTACTTTTTGTTATGTTAGGAGGAGGCATTTTTCCAGAGCCAAAAGTTTGAAAAGATATATTTAAAGTAACTTCAGGAAACATAGCTTTTTCTGAAATAAGGAATTCACTATCCCTTGTTATGCCACCGGGTAAAGAATAAGAAATAGCATATTTATTTTTGCCTAAAAACTCAAGATATATAGGTGTGCCATATATTTCAGGATTATTCACTTGGGCTTCAACAACATAAGGATTTGTTTTATATTGTTCATAATTAAGAATTGTACCTTTTCTGTAATAACTAACTTCTAAAGGTAGCTTAGCTAAAGCTTTTTTTATAAAAAAAGGAGAGCGTAGTAATTCAATTCTTCCTATCAGGCTGCTTTTGCCTTCATCAAAATTCATAGTGTTTAGTAGAAATTTGTTTGTTTTATCTTCAATGTCGAGTTGAATTAGAGCTTTAGTTTGGTAAAGAGGGTAAGAGTATCGCAGATATAAAAATGCTATTGTTAGAGCTATTGCAACAAAAGCTACTGTATATAAAATATTTTTTCTAGTAATATGTAAAAGTAACTTTATGTCAAATTCGTCGTTAAAGTTTGGTATTTTTTTAGCTTGCATTTTTTACTATTGTTATTTTATTATATTGTAAATAAGTAATAGCGAAGAAAATAAAGTAAGGTAAGGCGTAATTATTCCCATTGCTCTAGAAGCAACTTTGTCTCTTGGTGGAAGATAAATTATATCACCAGCTTGAACAATTATACCTCCTTGTGCTAAACCCTCGACAGTCGATAAATCTATTAAATAAATTTCTGGATTTCTAAGATCACCTCTCACTAATTTTATTTTATGGGTTTTTATATCTTCTGTGCCACCAGTCATTGCTATTAATTCTAATAAAGTAGTGTTAGGTCTTTCGAGTGTTACTACCTTGGCTAAATTACCGCCTCTTAATACAGTAACTCTCATATTAGAAACAGATAATAAAGCAAATGGTTGTTGATAGTATTGTGAATATTTAAGTTCAATTAATTTTTCTGCTTCTCTGACAGTCATTCCAGCTATATGTACACGGTCTATTACAGGTAATCTGACAGTACCGTCATAATCAACTTCAAATGTAGCTTCTCTGTTGTTTTGAGTATACAAATCACCCATAATCTTAACTATTTTTTCTCCTTGGTTTGAGAATAATATTAGATTTAACTTATCGTAAGGTGCTATTCTGTATTCATCAGTTATTATGTTATTATCAGGTAATTTTGCATAAGGATACCCCGGCTTAACCCTTAACATTCTAGAAGAATCAAATACTTTACAAGAAGAAAATGAGATAATAATTAAGATAAAGAAATAAGTAAATGAGTAATTTTTCATTACTGGAAAAATTTGAACAAACCTACATAATTTTTTTATAATAAACAATTTGAATTTTACAAAATTTAACGAAAACATTAATATAATTGTTATATATTTTATTATAGTTTAAAGATAAAAATATTTATTTTTTATTTTTCGTAAGGAGCTCATAGTATAATGTAGACATATCATCTACAAGCCTACTATAATGGAATTTCGATTTTACATGTTCCCAGCCATTGTTAGATAAATTTAATCTTAGTGTGTCGTTATTTATTAATTGAGATAGTTTTTCATAAAAATCATTTTCATCATTATTTTTGAATAATAAAGCTGTTTTTTGAGGTATAACAATGTTTTGTATACCGCCAACATCAGATGAAACAATAGGTTTATTAGCGGCTTGAGCTTCTATAAGGCTTACAGGTGTCCCTTCGTTTAGGGATGTAGATACAATTATATCCATACCTGCATTAACATAATCTACTTCTTTAATCCACGAAGTAAATATTATTTTTGGTTTTTCAGATATTTTAATGTTATTATTTGCCCAACTTATTCCCAGACTTGTTGCAAGATTTTGTATTTTTTGTTTATCTTCCCCGTCTCCCACAATAAAAGCCCTAATTTTTTTATGTCCATTATTATTAATTATTTTATGGATAGTTTTAATAAACAATGTATGATTTTTTATAGGTACTATTCTTCCTACTATTCCTATAGCTATTTCATCTTCATCTAAACTATATTTCTTTCTAAATTCAGCTCTTTTTAAATCCATATTTTCTTGAAACTTTGATAAATCAAAGCCTAAGGGTATTATTTTAATTTTATTTTCTTCACATATTTTATACTTATATACCAAGTCGTTTTTCTGGTTTTCACTAAGAGCAATTATGCATGAAGACTTTTTAGCAAGATTTCTTTCAATTTGTTTATAAAAGTTTGCTTTAAAATTACTGAAATAAGCATCAAATACATGACCATGAAAAGTATGTATTATTACAGGTACATTAAGTTTGTAGGCAGCTGTTCTACCTAAAGCTCCTGCTTTAGATGCATGAGTATGTACAATATCAGGTTTAAAATCTTTAATTATTTTAAGTATTTTTCGGTAAGCGATAATATCCCATAAAGGATTTATGCTTCTTTTCATTTCAGGGATAATGATAGGGTCGAGCCCTAATGTTTTTACAATATATTGCGAATTTGCTTCCGTTTTTTCATTGGCTCCGCCTACTAATAAAGTTTCAAAATTTGAGGGCATATAACGAGATAAATATGCAGCATTATATGTAGGGCCTCCCAAATTAAATCTATTTATTATTCTTAATATTTTAGGCATTATTAATTTTATATTTTGTAGATGTAAAGGTATAAATAAATTATTTATTATAATATTTTTTATACCAATGTTGAAATACAATTAATCCATATATCCTTGCTACAGAGTCACCTGGATTAGAAGAAAAAAGTTTTTGTTTAAGTTTTAGTATTTCAGAATAATTAAAAATGTTTTGTTCTTTTATAAAACTTTCTGAAAGTAAATCAAATTCAATAGTGTTTTTTAAATCTGTACGAAACCATTTTAAAAGAGGTACTTCAAATCCATGTTTACTTCGTTTTAAAAGCTCTTCGGGTAATAAATGTCCAAAAGTTTGTTTAAGTATGAATTTCCTACCATATTTATTTATTTTATATTCAGGAGGGAGAGTAAACATAAAATTTACAAGTTCATGATCAAGAAAAGGAACTCTTACTTCAAGAGAGTTTGCCATAGACATTAAATCAGCTTTTACTAACATATCACCTTGAAGTACAAGATGCATATCTGTGTAAAAAAATTCATTCATATCACCTTTAGTGGTTATATGCGATAATGTTTTATTTTTTCTATGTATATAGTCATTTAAATCAGGTTTATTTTTAAGAATAGGTAAAGTTTCATTTAGATTAGCATATGTACACCATATCCAGTATCTTTCTGATTTTGGTAAATTAGCGCCTTTAATAAATCTGTCTAATTGTCTGAAAAAATTTCCGTATTTTGAATTTCTTGATTTAGGCAAAATATTTAATATAGGAGAAGAAAGTTGTAGTAAAGGTATAATTAAAGATAATTTTCTTGTTCTATATTCGGCAAGGTGCTTATTATATCCTGCAAACATTTCGTCAGCACCATCGCCTGATAAAGCAACAGTAACGTGTTTACGCGTTTCTTTACTTAATATATAGAAAGCTAATGCAGAGGAATCTGCATAAGGCTCATCAATATAATCTAAAATATTATTAAATTCATTAAATATGTCATTTGTAGTAAGTGAAAATACTGTATGATTAGTATTGTATTTATCTGCTACAAGTTTTGCATAGTAAGTTTCATCAAACAAAGGTTCATCTTTAAATCCAATAGAAAAAGTGTTTAGTTTAGATGTATGTTTAGACGCTAAGGCAACAATGATTGATGAATCAATACCTCCACTTAAAAATGCACCTAAAGGTACGTCAGCAACTAATCGTTTGGCTACAGCTTGTTCTAATAAATTTTCTAATTTTTGGCAAGCTTCAGTAAAAGGTATTTTATTATAGTTATTTTGGCTTATAAGTGGTATTGTGTAAAAAGTGCCTTGTTCTATATGATTGTCTTTTATTTTTAACCATGAACCCGGGGTTAATTTTTTTATTTCTGTGAAAATAGAATCTGGAGGTGGAATATAATTTAATTGAAGGTAATTTAATAATGATATATAGTCGAGAGAGAGTTTGATATTATAAGATAATAAAGCTTTCATTTCGGATGAAAAAATGATTTTATTTTCATCTTGATAAATAAGAAGTGGTTTAATCCCTATTCTGTCTCTTGCAATAAATAATTCATTAGTTTCTTTATCAAATATAGCTAATGCAAAAAAGCCATGTAACTTATTTAAACAATGTTCTTTATAATTAATATATAATTTTAATAAAACTTCAGTATCTGAAGAGGTTTTAAAAGAATGCCCTTCTTTGATGAGGTTTTTTTTTAATTCTTTGTAATTATATATTTCGCCGTTGAATACAATAACGTAACGTTGACTTTCATCGTAAAAAGGTTGAGAAGCAGCTTCTGAAGTGTCAATTACTGAAAGTCTTACGTGACCTAAAGCTACTTTTTTATCAACAAATAGTCCTTTTTGATCGGGGCCTCTTAGTTGCATAGCTTCTATAGCTTTTGCTAAATAAGCAAAAGAATCAACTCCTTTTTCATTTAAAATATAAACTCCTGTTATTCCACACATTTTTGACATAGGTGTTGAGTTAATTATATATTAATAGCTTCTCCGTATGCTATTGCTGCTGCTTCCATTAGCGATTCGGATATAGTAGGATGAGGGAATATGGTTTTTATTATTTGTTGGGCCTTTATATTTAGTTTGCGAGACATCACAAGACCTCCTATAATTTCAGTTGCGCTATTCCCTATTATGTGTGCTCCTAGACAGTTATTAGTTTCAGCATCAAAAATAATTTTAATAAAGCCATCTGTTTCTCCTAAAGCATGTGCTTTTCCAGAAGCAGTTAGAGGAAATTTACCTATTTTAATTGTATAGCCTTTATCAATAGCTGCTTTTTCAGTTAACCCAACTGAAGCTATTTCTGGTTGAGTATAAATACATGCAGGTATGTTATTATAGTTTAAAGGTTCTGGATCTTTTCCAGCAATTGCTTCTACGCAAATGATGCCTTCGTGAGAAGCTACGTGAGCAAGAGCTGGTCCCGGTATTACGTCACCAATAGCATAATAACCTTCTATGTTTGTTTTATAAAATTTGTCAACAATTATTTTATCATTTTCTGTTTTAATTCCTACGTCTTCAAGTCCAATGTTTTCGATATTAGATTTTATGCCGATAGCAGATAGTACTAATTCTGTTTCAATTATTACTTCTTCTCCTGAAGAAGTTTTTACATTAACTTTACATAATTCATTGTTTTTATCAATATTAGTAACTAATGAAGAGAGCATTATTTTTATTCCAGCTTTTTTAAAAGAACGTGCTAAATGTTTAGATATTTCTTCATCTTCGAGAGGTATTATATTTGGCATGAACTCAATAATAGTAACTTTAGTTCCTAAAGAATTATAAAAATATGCAAATTCACAACCTATGGCTCCTGAACCTATTATTAATATGGAATTAGGTTTTTTCTTTAAGGTTAGAGCATCACGATAACTAATGATTTTATTACCATCAATGGGGATATTGGACAATTGTTTTGCTCTTGCTCCAGTAGCAATAATTATGTTATTGGCGTTGATAGTTTGCGTTGTTTCTATACCATTTGTAATTTCTACTTTTTTACCAGGACAAATTTTAGCTTTGCCTTTTATAAAAGTTATATTATTTTTTTTTATAAGATAAGTTACACCTTTGCTCATATTGTTAGCTACTTGTCGACTTCTTTCTACGATAGCTTCTAGGTCAGGTATTACTTTTTCGTCAGTTTTAATTCCATATAATGATGAATGTTTAATATATTCGTATACTTGAGCGCTTTTTAATAAAGCTTTTGTGGGAATACATCCCCAGTTAAGGCATACACCACCGGGTTCAGCCATTTCTATTAATGCTGTTTTTAATCCTAGTTGTGATGCTCTTATTGCTGCTACGTATCCACCTGGGCCACTTCCTATTATTATTAAATCGAAATCCATATTTTAGAATTTTTTAAGTTATATTTATTTTTGCAACCTTTCAAGGTTTTCTTGTAATATTTTAATTTTATTTATAATGTCTATTTTTTTCTTTTTTTCATTTTCAATCACATTACTTGGTGCGTTTTCGATAAATTTTTGATTTGTTAGTTTTTTTTCAACAGTTTCAAGAAAACTTTTTAAATATGAAATTTCTTTTTCTATTTTAGTTATTTCAATTTTTTTATTGAAATAATTTTCATTTACAGGAATAAAAAATTCTGAATTTTGTATTACGAAAGTATAAGCGTTTTCAAGTCTTTTTTTAGTATATATAATTTCTGATAAATTGCAAAGTTTAATTATAATGCTTTCGAATTGATTTTTATTTGAATTGGTATATAAAGTAATTTTTTCTTTAAAAGATATATTATTTTCTTTACGATGTGTTCGTATTGCAGTAATAATTTTATTAGCAATATTGAAATCATTTAATATGGTTTTATCAATAGTTTCTGCTTCGGGCCATTTTGAAATCATTATAAAATCACCAGTTTTTCTTGATATAAGGTTTTGATAAATTTCTTCTGTTATGAAAGGCATAAAAGGGTGTAGTAGTTTAATTAATTTTTCAAAAAATATGATAGTTTCGTTGTATGTTGTATTGTCAATAGTTTCTCCATAAGGAGGTTTTATCATTTCTAAGTACCATGAACAAAATTCATCCCATATTAATTTATAAACTGCCATTAAAGCATCCGATATTCTATACTTTTGAAAATGATCATTGATAGTTATTATTTCTTCTGAAATTTTTGATTTAAACCATTTAATAGCGATTATCGAAGTATCTGGGGTTTGTTTTTCTTCAGTTTTCCAGCTTTTTATTAATCTAAGAGCATTCCATATTTTGTTGCTAAAATTTCTACCTTGTTCACAAAGGCTTTCATCAAAAGGAAGATCATTGCCTGCAGGAGAAGTAAGTAACATTCCAGCTCTAACGCCATCAGCTCCGTATTTTGCAATTAATTCAAGAGGTTCTGGACTATTACCTAATGATTTGGACATTTTACGGCCTTTTTTATCTCTTACAATACCTGTAAAATATACATTTTTAAAAGGTATTTCTTTTCTATATTCTAATCCGGCCATAATCATTCGAGCTACCCAAAAAAATAAAATTTCAGGTGCTGTTACTAGGTCATTAGTAGGATAATAATATTTTATTTCTTCATTATCGGGATTTCTTATTCCATCGAATACTGAAATAGGCCAAATCCAACTTGAAAACCAAGTATCTAAGACATCTTCATCTTGTTTTAAATCATTTAATTTTATATTATGAAAACCATTTATTTGTTTTGCTAAATTTAAAGCTTCATTTTCGTTAACAGCTACTACATACTGCCCGTCGGGTAAGTACCAAGCAGGAATACGATGTCCCCACCATAATTGCCTTGATATACACCAGTCTTTTACATTTTCCATCCAGTATTTGTAAGTATTTTTAAATTTTGGTGGATGAAATTTTACAGTATCGTTTAACACAACATCTAAAGCTGGTTTAGCAAGCTCCTGCATTTTTAAAAACCATTGTAAAGATAATCGGGGTTCAATAATTGCATCAGTTCGTTCTGAAAATCCTATTTTATTTATATAATCTTCGATTTTTTCTAATAGGTTTTGTTGAATTAAATCTTTTATTATAAGCTCTCTTGCTTCAAATCTATCTTTACCTACGTAATGCTTAGCATTTTCATTAAGAGTAGCATCTTCATTAAAAATATCAATAGAATGTAAATTATATTTTAATCCTATATTATAATCATTAATATCATGAGCTGGAGTTATTTTAAGGGCGCCTGTTCCAAATGTTGGGTCAACATATTCATCGGCTATAATATCAACTATTCTGTTAATTATGGGTACTTTAACTTTTTTACCAATAATATTTTTATAGCGTTCGTCCGTAGGATTTACGCATATAGCAGTATCTCCTAATATTGTTTCAGGGCGAGTAGTTGCAATAGTTATGTATTTATCAGGTTCATCAACTAGAA
>ERZ795051.1897-NODE-1897-length-24929-cov-6.554032_pt1 | contig 24929 bp, 30 predicted proteins | sample MGYA00375135_ERZ795051 | MGnify/ENA primary metagenome ERZ795051 (study PRJEB30180, sample SAMN05720222) | activated sludge metagenome | isolation source: Anaerobic digester | place: Japan | collected 2015-05-26 ... | reverse complement strand
CATCGTGACAGAGGGGACCGCCTCCGTCAGAGGAACCCTTTTTCAAAAGGGTTTCTCTCAATAACTGCTGTAAACATTCTATATAAATACTGCCCTTAAAACTTCCGGGATTATTTGCGTCTTGTACCGTTTTTGCGGTCAGTGCTGCGCTTAAGGTCGCACATACGCTCTTCGCTTGACTGCTTGAAGCGGCTCATCATATCCTCGAAAGTCATTTCTGAGGGAGGAGTCTGCTTCTTAGGCTCCCAGACATTAGGTCTTGGGCGGTTCTGGTTGCCGTCATGCTGTCTTCTCTGTTTCTGCTGGGGCTGGCCGTCCTGATTCTCCACAGCTTTTTTAATGGAGAGGCTGACTTTACCTGCCTCATTGATACCGATGACCTTTACTTTTACCTCCTGATTTTCGGTGAGGTGGTCACGGATCTCACTTACATAGGTGTTAGCGATCTCGGAAATATGCACCATACCTGAGCCGCCGCCGTCGATATCGACGAAAGCTCCGTACTGGGTTATCCCTTTGACCTTTCCGTTATAGATCTTACCAATTTCCAGCTGCATATGTATATATAACTCCTTTAAAATTAATCCCTTGAAGTGTCATAGAATCTGCGTTCATCCGAATAGGCGTAGCCTCTTTCCTCAACGGCGACTCTTGCGATATATTCGGACATATCATCGCTGTCGAGGATACGCTGAAGATCGGCATTTTCTACCTCATAGGAATCTATTTTACCCTGAATAGCGGTGAGCTCACGCTCTTTTTCTGAGCAGTCTTTTTCTATAGTATAGACGAGCATGATACACCCTGCGATAACAAAGACGGCTGCTAATTTTACAAGGAACCTGTTGAATAGGCCTTTTTTCTCTGTTTTAGCTTTTTTTGCCAACATTTGTCACGATCCTTCTTTTATTATTTACTTTTTTATTATACATCAAACAGCGTGGCTTCTGCAAGAGTATTTTAATTTTTTTAAAATAACTAACTATAACTTTGGAACATCCCACAAATTTAGGCTCTGCTTTTCGTCTTAAAAATACATAACAGTGCCGGAACGGAGAAAAAATGAGATCAAGCAGTTTTTTTACAGTAAAAAACAGTTTTTTCATGGCAGCGGAAACAAAGCTGCCGACAGTGGCGAGATACAGTGCAAATCCGAGAATATTGCCGATCGGGAAGTATAGCCGCAGCTCTCCTCTTGCTGCGGCAGCGGCGAAGGAGGAGAGAAATGCGCAGTATATTGCACAGAAGGCGATATCCTCGATAATGACCAGCAAAGGGGGATGTCGGAAAAGGAGTCTTGCGGTGCGGAACAGCTCAAATACAAGGCCGAAGGCGGCTCCGAAGATACATGACAGCCAGAACAGTCTCAGCTCCTCGCTGACTGAGAAGAAGGTTTCCGGAACGCTCATCTGAACAGCTTACCCAGAGCGGAGAGGGGGCCTTTTCTGTCCTTGTCGCCGTAGACGATAGCCCAGATATCACCGGTTATGGACATATTTCCGGTCTCGACGCTGATCGCATCGATATGGAGATCACGCCCCTGTATAGTCAGCTCACCCATTTCTGTATAAAGTGATATGGTTTTCTCATCGAAGCTGTCCACATCGGTGACACCTGAGAGACTGAGGCTTTTCCGGTTTTCGAGGATAAGGTTATGGTTTTGTTTTGATATTTTTTCCTGCATGATATTACCTCCGGTATTCAGATAATAGAATAGTATTCATCAGTGCCGGATAATATTACAAAAAACAGCCATAAAGGAAAGATGTTCCTCTATGGCTGTATCTCAGCGTATATTATTTCTTTCTGCGCTTGTTCTTATTTGGAGCAGAAGATTTTTTTGCCGGCTTTTCTTCTTTTTCCGGTTCTTCTTCATCTTCCTCAGCGGTATCGTCCTCGTCATCCTCATCTATATCGTCATCATAATCATCATCGTCGTCATCGTCATAGTCGTCAGCAAAAACGGTCTTAGCGTTTTCCTCCTTGATAGATGTTACGAATGCAATTGCCATATATATCAGGAATGCAAGTGCCTCGAAGATAACAAGACGAAGCTTTGCGTGATTTATGATAGACTTTACGACATCGACCTGTGAATTTACAGGGGGAACAAGGATATTGTAAGCATGAGCGAACTCAACGATCTCGTAGTATTCCTCAGCAGTTAACTGAGTGTCTTCGATGAGCTTCTGAAGTCTTGTGTTGAGGACTTCAAAATCAGCCTCGACCTTTTCCATCATAGCAGGTGTGCTTGTTGTAGCCTTGTCAAGGCCTTCCTTACGCTGCTCGTAGTACTTTATGCTCTGCTTTGTCTCAGCAAGGTCGGATGCAACACTGTCCTTACGCTCGATGAGCTTATCGTACTCGCCGGAGTTTGTGGTAAGCTCTGAGTTTGCGCCGTTTTCAGTCGCCATAATGAGGATGTTATCCTTCTGATAGCTGCCTATAGTCTCGGTCAGAGTGGCAAGTCTTTCAGTGAGAGCGTCCTTTTCACGGTTGAGCGAATCTATTCTGTACTGATAGTAAGCAGCAGTTGCTTCCTTATCCTTTGTGATATTGTTGACACTTATATAGGAAGAGATCTTGTCAAGGTCGAGATTTGATACTGTGCTTATTGACTGAGCCAGATCGTTGAATGTAAGACCTGTTTTGTTTGAACGGAACTGATTGTTGTCATTTGCAGCAAGACCTTTTACGTACTTTGAAAGGATCTTGAGGTTTGATCTGAAGAGGTCAACAGCCTCTGAGTAATCGTAGCTTTTGTAGTCGATAGATGCCACAGAGGTTCCGAGAGTCTTATTGTAGCCGTAGAGCTCATAGAAGTAGTCGTTGAAGCCTTCGAGGATGTCGTTGAATACCTGAACAGCTTCTTTTTTGGTCATGTCACACTGGTCATAATCAAAGTAGACCTTGTACTGTGTCGGATAGAATGTAACATCCAGCATAGCCTGAGCGGCAGCAAGATTTCCGCTGTTAGCAGTCTCGTATACGCTCTTGTAAGCGGTGATCTTGTCGATAGCATCCTGAGGGATAATGCCTTCAAAGGTGATGTTCTGCTGAACATCCGAAGCTTTTTCCATGTCCACGTCATTTTTTGTGAGGGAGTCTGCGATCACCTGAGAGTTCTTTACGATATTTATGTCAAAATTTCTTCCGGCAGGATCCTTGCCGTTTTCGATACCGCTGTAGTTGAAGCTTATAAGTGCTGTAAGAGGCGGTTTATCACGAAGTGTCTTGAAGGTAGCCACACCTGTGACCATAACTGCGATCATAACTGAGACTATTACCCAGGGCAGGAAATATTTTTTAAGCTTTCTGAGAATACCTCCGACAGAAACGACGATCTCGTCATTGCTGTTGGCCTGGTTCTGTATAGTAACATTAAGGTTACGTTCCGATTTTTTTGCCATTTTGACCTCCATATTTCTTTTTCTGAATAAGTATAAAGGGCGCAACACCCCGAATACACATTATAGCATAAAAAAGCCCGAACGTCAAGAATTTCGGGCTTTTTGATTATTTTTCCAGTATTTATCCAAATTATGACATTTTACTTCCGGGGCAATTTGCCATAATGCACCAAAAGGCTTATTCAAACGATATATCTTTAAGAGCAGTCATACCTGTGCCCCTGTAGATGAGGTATATCGGATGGGTTCCGGCACTTATGGAAAGAGGAGCGGAAACAGTTTGCCAGTCGGCAGCCGGTGCAGTCTCCAGCTCGGAAACCGCCTCCCCCTTGAGATCGGTGAACACAAGGAATTTTCCATCGCCTTCACCTCTTACAGTGAGGGATATGTTTACTGGCTCATCAAAGCTGAAGTATTTGTAGCCGATGAGTGTGCCGTCAGATATTTCAGCTATGAAGCGTTCAGTATCCCTGCCGGGGAATGTCTCGTGGGTGACATTGGGGAAGCTGTGATCGAATATCTTGTTTGCGCCGTGGGGCATATTTCCGTTGGTGATATAGCAGGCTATAACGGCAGGATATGTGCCTTTGCCTTCAAGGGGGCCTCCGTTGAGGCCGCAGGAGGTTATTTCGGCCTGTTTTATCCTGTAATCCGGAGTTATCTCGATAGGCTCGGCGCAGGCCTGGCGGCTGTAATCGGATTTATGGGTAAGGCAGTGGTAGAACACGTACCACTGACCGTTTATCTCGATGATACTGCCGTGGGTGGTGCCGGTCATATTCATGCGGCAGTCCTCTGTAACGCCGTTCACTCCTATATCTCCGTTGGAAACGATAGTTCCGCCGAAGGTGAAGTCCCTGTCAGGGTAGTCGCTTACAGCGTAGCAGAGCTCATGGTTGTACTGTGAGGAGTACACAAAGAAGTACTTATCCCTGACCTTACGCATGGAGCTTGCCTCAAAGAACTCGTGACCGCCGAAATCTGCTTCGTATGGTATGATATGGTGGGGCTGTCCCTTGACAGTGAGCATATCGTCCTCCAGCTCGGCAACGATTGCGCCGTTGACGTTTTCGGGAGTGGAGAGTATCTCCTCTGCGGTCTTGTCATAGCGTTCCATGACCTCGCTCATCTGTTCGCTGTCATTGGCAAGTATTTCGTTGGATTCGTCGGGGTATTGTGTGCCGTAATAGAGGTATATCCTTCCGTTATCGTTGAAGGCGCATGGATCGAAACAGACATATTTCTTCATGGGAGTGCCGTCCGGCCAGCGGACGTATCCCAGATATTCAAACTGTCCGGCCGGGCTGTCGCACACAGCTACCTGTATGGGGCCGTAGTAGCCGCCGAAGCCGAATTCTCCTGACATACAGTAGTACAGGTAATATCTTCCGTCATTTCCCTGAACAACGTCCGGTGCGTACATATAGCGGCGTTCGGTGCTGCTGTCGGGATCCTGTGCAGCACGGTATATAACGCCTTCTCTGCGCCAGTCGGTAAGGTCATTCACAGGGGCTGAGTAAACCGTATAGTCACCCATACAGAATGTCCAGCCGCCCTCGTTGTCGTGTGAGCCGTAGAGGTAAACTCTGTCACCGAAGATATGCGGTTCGCCGTCAGGGATATATTCCCCGACAGGCAGAAAAGGGTTGAAAGCCTGTTTGTTCATGTTGTGTTCCTCTTTCTACATCTATTGCCAGAACGATACCCGGAGTGTGACAAAGATGAGGAGTGCAGTATCGTTTGATCTGGCGGCAGCGGATGTGCCGCTGAGTTTTCAGACAGTGTGTCCGTTCTTTTTGAGGATATCAACTACCTGATCTACGTATTTGCGGCAGATATCCTTGTTTTCAGCCTCGACCATAACACGGATGAGGGGCTCTGTACCACTCTGGCGGACCAGTATCCTTCCTGTGGAGCCGAGATCTTCAGTTACCTTCTCAACAGCAGCCTTCACATCCGGATCAGCCTGAGCGGCAGCCTTATCCTTTACCCTTACATTTTCAAGCACCTGCGGGTAAACGGTGAAAGGCGCAGCAAGCTCGCTGAGAGTCTTATCCTTAGCCATGATCACCTGCATGATCTTGAGGCTTGTGAGGATGCCGTCGCCGGTGGAGGCGTATTTTGAGAAGATTATATGACCGGACTGCTCTCCGCCGAGACAGCAGTCGTGTTCTTTCATGTATTCATAGACGTATTTGTCGCCGACAGCAGTCTTTGCGTACTCTATACCCAGCTCGTCAAAGGCTTTGTACAGGCCGAAGTTGGACATAACTGTAGTGACAACGGTGTTGTTGACCAGCTTGCCTCTTTCCTTCATATATCTTCCGTATATGTAGAGTATCTGGTCGCCGTCGATGACGTTGCCCTTTTCGTCCACACAGAGACAGCGGTCAGCGTCACCGTCATATGCAAAGCCTGCGTCAAGACTGTTCTCCACAACGAATTTCTGGAGACCTTCGATATGTGTTGAGCCGGCATTGTTGTTGATGTTAGTACCGTCCGGCTCGGCGTTTATAACATGAGTTTCAGCGCCGAGAGCGTCAAAAACGGCCTTAGCAACATTCCATGAGGAGCCGTTGGCGCAGTCAAGACCTATCTTCTTGCCACGGAAGGAGTACATTCCAAGGGATATGAGGTAACCGATATAGCGGTTCCTTCCCGAAACGTAGTCAACAGTGCGGCCGATAGAAGCGCCGTGAGCGTAAGGAAGTTCCGGCCAGTCCTGACCGAAGGCGCTGAGCTTTCCGTCGAGATAAGCCTCGACCAGCTCTATGACCTGATCTTCCATTTTCTCGCCGTTGGAATTGATGAGCTTGAGACCGTTATCGTGATAAGGGTTGTGGCTTGCGGAGATCATAATGCCGCAGTCAAAAGCGTCTACCCTTGAAATATAAGCAACGGAAGGTGTAGTTGTAACGTGGAGCAGATAAGCGTCTGCACCGGAAGCGGTGAGGCCTCCCACAAGGGAGTATTCAAACATATAGCTTGATCTGCGGGTATCCTTACCTATGAGGATACGAGGGGCGGAATCATCGCCCTTCTGTTTTTTTAATTCGCCGTAATACCATCCAAGAAAACGGCCTACTTTAAATGCGTGATCTGCTGTGAGATTCTCGTTGGCGGTTCCCCTGAAGCCGTCAGTTCCAAAATACTTTCCCAAACTATGATTCTCCTTATTAAAAGTATTTATGCGTTATCCCACGCCAGTCGTGGGATATTGATATGATATATTTCGCATATTTATATTATATCACTGTTTTGTGATATAGTCAATATTTATTTAACTTTCAACTGTTCAATTATTGCTGATTTAACGAAAAAAGGCATCCGCTGACCGGATGTCTGAGCGCAAAAATTACTGCGAAGATAGCCTGATAAGCATTATTTGCGCTTGTCAGGCATATCGTTAAGGTTGTCCAGAGCGTATTCGCAGCACTGTACAACAAGCTGATTGAAGGAGATGTCATGCTGAGCGGCAAGCTTTTCCAGCTTTTCAATGAGCGGATCCGGCATACGGATCGTCTTGTTAGAGGCGGAGGGCTTTTTTATTTCAAACATTTATCATTCACTCCTGTAAGAATAGGTATAATTACATCTTACATGATATTATTTGTGAATAATATACTTAAAATTGCAGGTAATATTTACTTGCAATTCTTGTTAGGATATGTTATAATATAACTGCGATGAAGGTCGTGATTCTAAAATAAGGATGTGATAGGGAATGAGAAGATTTTTTGCAGTATCTATAGCAGCAATTGCTGTTATAGCTTGCTTTACCGGGTGCGGTGATGATGAAAGCAGCAAGAAAAGCGGCTCATCAAGTGAGGTTTCAACTGAAAAGGAGAGCATGGAAGAAGTAACATCTCTTAAAAATGATGAGAACCCTACAAAAGAGCCGGAAACAGAAAAGACAACAGAGGCTAAAACGGAAAAGCCTTCAGAACCACCAACAGAAAAGATTACCGAGCCAAAAACTGAAAAAAAGACAGAGCCTCCTACTGAAAAGATAACACAACCGGAATCAACGGAAACTTTATCTCAGAAAAATGCTGTTAAATCTGCAAAAAGTTATATAAATTATTCTGGATTTTCGCATGATGGTCTCGTATCGCAACTTGAATATGAGAAATATTCTCATGAGGATGCTGTATATGCCGCTGATAACTGTGGAGCTGACTGGAATAGTGAAGCGTTGGAGTCTGCTAAAAGTTATATTGATTATTCGGGATTTTCATATACAGGCCTTGTGAGTCAACTTGAATATGAAAAATTCACGCACGAACAGGCAACATATGGAGCTGATAATTGTGGAGCAGATTGGAATAGCGAAGCAGCGGAAACGGCTCAAAGCTACATGAATTACACCTCAATGTCGAGAGAAGAATTGATTGACCAGCTAATATATGAGGGCTTTACTCAGGCTCAGGCGGAATATGGAGCACAGGCCGTCGGATATTAAGTACTGACTGAGAAAGTCGGGTATACTTGTTTCGGCTTGATAAAAATCAAATATCACATAGAATCAAACACGGGCGCACAATGTGCGCCCCCTACAATTTGGTTGTTATGCGTATTTACTGTTGTAGGGGACGCCGCCCTCGGCGTCCCGGAACGGTATTTCGACATTTTTAGGTGGGGATATCTCGCCTTTTTATTTGTATTTTGCACATAATCCCGTGCAAAATGGCTCTTTTTTTCTACGCTCAAAAAGTGAAATGAAACACGAGAATGAGAGAGAAACGGAGAATATGCGAGAGAATCAGTGAGAAAATAGGGTATATATTAAAAAAATCCGAAAAAACCTCTTGACAAGCGCCGCTGCATCGTGTATAATAGTCAATGCACTGTCGGGAACTCGGATATTTTCCCCCGACGAAAATAAATATACGGAGGAATAAATTATGTCAACTACACTGGCAAAACCTGCTGAAGTAACACGTACATGGTACATCCTCGACGCAGAGGGCAAGCCCCTCGGCCGTGTTGCAGCTAAGGCAGCTCATATTCTCAGAGGCAAGCACAAGCCCACATACACACCCAACGTTGACTGCGGTGACCACGTTATCGTAATCAACTGTGCAAAGGCTATCCTTACAGGTAAGAAGCTCGAGCAGAAGAAGTATTACTGGCACACAGGCTGGATCGGCGGACTCAAGTCCATTTCTTATAAGGACATGATGGCTGAGCAGGCTGACAGAGCTATGACTATCGCTGTTAACGGTATGCTTCCTAACAACAGCCTCGGCAGAGCTCAGCTCAAGAGACTCAGAACTTACAAGGACGCTAACCACAACCAGGCTGCACAGAAGCCTGTTGCTTACGAGCTTTAATTCAGGAGGTGCTTTTAAATGTACGAGTCAAAAGTTAAATACTATTACGGAACAGGCAGAAGAAAGCACTCCGTAGCAAGAGTTAGAATCTACCCCGGCTCCGGTAACGTTACAATCAACGGCAGAGGCATCGATGACTACTTCGGTCTCGAGACACTCAAGCTCATCGTTCGTCAGCCACTCGCTGTTACAGAGAACCTCGAAAAGTTCGACATCATCTGCACAGTTACAGGCGGCGGCGTTACAGGTCAGGCTGGCGCTATCAGACACGGTGTTTCAAGAGCTCTCCTCGAATTCGATCCTGAGCTCCGTCCTGCCCTCAAGAAGGCTGGATTCCTCACTCGTGACCCAAGAATGAAGGAGAGAAAGAAGTACGGTCTCAAGGCCGCTCGTCGTGCTCCTCAGTTCTCAAAGAGATAATTTTATCCCTATTGGGACTATACGAAAAATCGCCTCGCAGGGCTATCCTGCGAGGTTTTTTGTTTTTCTGCGGCGTTGTGGAAAACTCTGAAAAACGGTAGGTAGCAACCAAGTAGCACCCGAGTAGAACCCAGAAAAACGGCGCGGAAAATGTGGGTGCTACTCGGGTGCTACGTCGGCGGGAAGGGCATTGAAAGTTCTCGCAAACTGTTGAAGTTCTTGTCGGAATGTGGTACAATATAAAAAATGGCTGTACTAATAGCACAGCCATTTGATAAGACGTTATTCGTTAAGCATTTCAAGAGCGATAGTCATATAAAGCGTTTTCCAGTTTCCGACATCTTTACCTACAAGCTGAGCATTGTTACCAAGCGAGCGATGACGCTCTATTGTTGTTTCAACAAGGCTTGGAGCTACTTTTTCCATAATCTTAAATGGATCTTTTTTCCAAGAATATTCTACGCCGTCATCTTTAACTAATGCGCGAAAAGCTCCGAGAATTGGATATAAGAATCCGGTAGGCGAAAGATAATCCATTTCGTTTTTATAGAATTTTGATTTAAACTTTTTGGTATTGTCCTTTGGACAAGAAACGCCTTTTATTGAACCGTATCTACCACTGGAATTTTTTTCTTTATAGTAGTTGCCAATATTTACTTCGAGAAGATCATATAGTTTAAAAATATCAATCATTATGTTTTTCATTCTGAAGTACGGATTGGCGTTTGGATTATCTTCATTGTTTTTATGAGCGTCGATATAATAATCAATACATTTCTTTTTGCTGCTATAAGAAATAACGGGGAATGCGTTGATATCGGGATATTTTTCGAGATTAAAAAGAGTGAGCATTGAAATAATATCGGCAACATCAATATCGCCTTTATCATTTTCACGGAAATATACATCGTTGCAAAACGCTTCGTTCTTTATTGTTTCTTTTATAAAGTCAAATCGGTTTTCAAGTTCGGCTATGGATTTGTCCTGAACTTGCGTCGATGTGTTACGCGCGGCTGCGAGGGATTGGAAGATATCTTCAACTCCTGTCAATATTTCAAGCTTGACAAATTGCTGTCCCTTATCAAGTTCTTTTCTTTTTTCAAGAATTGCCTTGTATGTATGACCGCCGTCAACATCGCCGTGAACTTCTTCGTCGCTAAATGTTATACTCAGCTTTCCGCTATTATTATCATAGTGAACGGAAGCAGCTGAAATAACAAGACCTCGGTTGAGTAAGTAAAAAAATGGTTCGCTGGTATTAACAAGGGATGCTTTGATCTTTTTTGCTACGCCGTTATTCATTGACTGGTTTCTTGGATTTGTTGCCATAGGAATGTCCTCTGGGATTTCCTTTACATCACATATAGCAAAGTACATCTGAGGATAAGCGTCGTCGCTCTTTTTTTCTTCGTCGCGCTGCTGATAGGGATTGGGGAGCTTTCTGAAGTTTTCAACGGGGAATGTTAATACTCTTTCTGACATAATAATGTCCTCCTTCAATTAAATAAAATTTAATGAGCAGATACACAGATTTCTCTGTCATCTGTATATAGTATAGCATACAATTATTATAATGTCGACGTCATATATGACGTTTTTGAGGTGCGGCTATGAAGCATAAATATAATACAATTAACTATTATCTTGGAAATGAAATAAGGAAAATGCGTGAAGGAAGAGGCTATTCTCAAAATGAATTTGCAGAAATCTGCGGTATAAGTAGAGCATACTATGGACGTATAGAGAGAGGAGAATATAATGTAACTGTGGATATGTGTCAAAAAATCGCAGATGGTTTTGGTTGTCATATTTCTGAGTTGTTTAAGGAAATTCCGTTGTAATTATCTACGACACTATGTAAAAAGGCTGAGAGTGCTCTCAGCCTTTTTTATATCTTATTGATAGCCTCCAGCAGATCGGCTATATCAAGGTGAGTATAGACGTTTTCGGCGGTGGTCTTGCCGGAATGACCTAAAATGCGGTTGATCTTAGGCTCGTATATCTCCGCCTCGTGGAGCATAGTCGAACAGGTATGACGGGTTTCGTGGATATCGCGCTTGCCGAATTCGAGAGTATCCATAAAAGGCGTCCAGTATGTATCTTTGTAGGCGGTATAGCCCTTTTTATCGTGGAAATCCCGTCCGTCCATTGAGACGAGGTACTCGCCGTCGGACTTGTTGTAGAAACGTTGCCAGTAGGCGAGCGTTTTGTCGGCTATGGGGACTTTGCGGATCCCGCTTGCCGTTTTCGCTGCGATCACATCAATATACTGCTCGTCGAGGTGGCAGTCGCACTTTTTGAGGTTAAGCAGCTCGCCGATTCTCATACCTGAGTAAATGAGCATAAGGACGGTTTGCGCGACGTCGGTATTGTCCACGGCTTTGATTTTGGCGATTTCATCGGCAGTAAAAGCGGTTCTGTTGCGCTTGTTCGGATTTTTAGCCTTGTACTTGTCAATATCCACAGCTTCGGAGTAGTCCCTGTCGGTGAGCTTTCGCGGAACGGCATAGCCGTAGAGCTGCGAAAAGAGTATCATTATTTTTCTTAGCGTTGGATAGTTGCAGCCGCAGGAATCGACGACATACTGGAGATCGTCCACGCCGATGTCCTTGAACGGCTTGTTGTGCAGAAACGAGCAATGCTTGTAGGACGCTTCATAGCCCTTTATGTTGGAGTCGCTTATGTGCGGAAACTTCTGATCGCTCCATTTTTCGTAAACGTCGCTGAAAGTAGCCCGTCCGCCGGATATGTCGTAGGGATTTTCGTTGTAGTTGGAAACGGCGATAGCGGCTTCGTCGTAGGTGCGGTAGTAGCCGATAAGCTTCCTGATCTGCTTGCCGTCGTCAGTCCAGCCGATAGTGACGGAAGCCTTATATGGCTTCCGTCTTCTCTCTTTCACCTTCGTGATCGTGCCTGTCCCGTTCGAGCGTTTCATCATTTTGGGCATTATTTTTTTCTCCTCGATTAATGGAACAATGTATGATTTAATCTAAATCAACGTGTTCAACATCTTCGTTAGCATCAGTTAAAAACTGTTCTCTTAGGAAATGCGTATATTTTTCAAGTTCACTCGGGTCGCTTTTCTGATTTATACTTGCATCAGATTCATCAACAATACTGTTAAGTATCTTTAAAGCATTATCAAGAATATCAATTGTTTTATCTTCAGAAAAATGCTTTATGTAATTAGGCGATTTGTTGAAATTCAAAACAGATTTAGATATTGATTCTAAGGCTGTTAGAGCAAAAATAATGCTTTCTATTTCCCCTGATTCAATAAAATAGTTTAGCTTTTTCATATAAAGCTCGTCGTTGCTATTATCAATGATCATTTTTATTGATTTAATTGATAATCCTGTCATACTGCTTATATGAAGGACATCATCTTCTTCGCCCTTCTCGTAATTTTCATCAAAAAGTTCATCAAGTGACACTTTATAATAGTCTGCGATTCTTTTAGCAGTTAATAAATCCGGTTTTCTACCTCCTTTTTCATAACGGCATAGAGACTGTTCGCTGATTCCCATTTGTGCACTGGTTTCTCTTCGATTATTTACGCCTCTTAGGGCGGTAAGTCTTTCGCCTAACTTTGTTTGGTATTCTGCATCGTTAAAAATAAACATTTGGTAATTTCTCCTTATTTTTTTTATTTCATTATATTTTGGTAAAGATAATTGACATAATATCAATTATCAGTTATACTATAACCATACCGAGCGCGCAAAGGTAAATCCTAACAAATACAATTTGAAAGGAAAATCTACTATGGCTAATGATATGATCCGAGAATATTGCAGAATAAACGGCGTACGCCTTTGGCAAGTCGCCGATGAACTCGGTATAAAGGACGCTAACTTCAGTAAAATTCTGCGATATCCTCTCTCTCCTAAGAAGGAGAACGAGATATGCGCTATCATCGACAAAATCGCCGAGAGCAGAAAGGATGATAAAAATGGATGAAAATTATGGCGGGCGCGGACGGAACGTCCCAGTAAATGTGGCGGCAAAGATCATTGGAAAAACACCTCAATTCATTCGTATTGGTTTACAGCGTGGTCTCCTGCCAATAGGAGTAGCATTTAAAACAAGCGACCACAATCAGCAGTATGATTATTACATCTCCCCCAAACTACTTTATGAGTTTACAGGCTGTTCAGAGTTGCTTTCTGAAAGCAACGGTCTATAATTACAGCAAAGATATTAACTTCAGATATTATTATCATCATTTTAGTAAAGGAGAATTATTATGGAAAAAGATAAGCTTATAGGCATTACCTCAATAAAGAATACAGTTCTTTATAATCTGGAAGACATCACAAGGAATTTTGGTTATAAGAGCGTTAAGGCTGCGTTACAAGTTCTTTCAAAAGACGAGGTATATCAACTTACCATACGCAATGGTGCAGTTTTTGATACCCTTTATTTTACAACGCTTGGAGGTTTAGAGCTGCTGATACGGCACAGTAAAATTCCAGCTAAGTTTACCGATACAGATATGTTTGTTAAGTCGGTTACTCCCGAAACTCCTCCGTACCCTTTTTTGAATGGAATTATAAGAGTAATCCCAACAACGCTACATATTAACATTGAGTTTTCGGAAAGAGGTTCGTCCCTTTCTGAAACATCTGAGGTAGCCAGGCTTTACTCTATCACAGAAATTGCGGCTGAGTTTGAAATGACAGGTAAGAAACTGAACAAGCTTCTTGAACTTGAAGGAGTACAGCGGCAAAAGGGTAATCGCTGGCGCCTACTGAAAAAGTATGAAAAATGCGGCTATGTCGGCTTCAAGCCAAATAATAACTCCAATATGTACTGGACAAAAAAAGGAAAAGCCTTTATTTGCAAAATAATTGATGAAAAGAGAATATGCAATGAAATCAATGATTAAACCTCCCTACTACGTCCCTGAATATTCAGGGGAACCAATGATTAACCCTCCCTACTACGCCCCTGAATATTCAGAGGAACCGATGATTAACCCTCCCTACTACGCCTCCGAATATTCAGAGGAACCAATGATTAACCCTCCCTACTACGCCCTTGAATATTCAGTGGAACCAATAATTACCCCTCCCTACTATGCCTCTGTTTGTTCAGAGACGTACATTTATAGCATTGATCGCATTAAAATCACAATGTGTATGAATGAATGTGTCAGAAATCATCTTAGGAATAATATAAATCTACTGAAGGAACTTATTCCCCGCCTTAATATAAGTCAGCCTGATGATCGAAACTATTGTTACCGTTATAGGTGTACAAAGGACTACTACGACGAAAATGGAAATAAATACGCTCGCCTTGAAATGAAAATCCTGCAAAATCTCAATGAAGGAGACGACTGCGGATATATAGTCATTAATCCAAACAAGTTCTTTAACTCCGAGGAGTGCATCAGAGACCTTAAAGCACTGTATGAATTGGTTGACGAATGTTACATAAATTCAATGGATATAGCAATTGACATTCCGGTAGATAAACAATTTGTGCATCTGAAAAAAGACAAACGCACAAAAATGAAGTTTCAAGTCTCAAAGGATAATACAACGGAATATCTCGGCAAAAAGCGGAATGCAATAGGTCACGTTAAGCTCTATAATAAAACTATTGAATCCAAGCTGTCGTATGATCTTACAAGGCTGGAAATAACTGTTGGCAATCCTTGTTCTGAAAAATGGCTTGATTCTGTTATCAAATGTTTGCCCAATGTTATTATAAGCACTCCCGATAATCAAGGGGAAAGTTTGCCCGAAAACTTTAATGGTACGGAAAAAGCGTTGATTGAACTTCTCTTGAAGACTCCGGATAAAGTGGATTACTGGAATAAACTTGGCTACAAAATGAAGAAGAAAATCAAGCCGTATGTTTTTGCAGGCGATAAGGAATTTGAGTACGATTTGGAAGCAATTCAGAAAGTTGCGGACAATCTGATGAATACGTTGAAAAACATAGATAATGAAAAAGAAGAATGAATACTTTCAGAGCTTGTCAGCATAGGCGTTACTATGCTGACAAGCTTTTTGATTATTATAGTTCGTTTTGGTCGCGTTCGGGCTTTGACAGCAGCGGAACTTCTGCGTCAAAATCGGGACGCTCGGTAATATCGGTATAAACGGGCTTTTTACCGCGCTCGAAAACCCAGCACTTGCCGACGGGCATATACAGGATTTGCTCCAGCGGCTTATTGCAGCGAACGCTTACAGCCTTGGCTGTCTCAACGTCGTTGCCGCCCATATAAACGTAGGTATCGCAGTTGGACAAAATTGTCTTATCTGCACCGGATTTCGAGCCTGCGAGCTGCGCCTTCGATTGGAGGATCAGCGACACGGAGATCGCCCTTGAACGGATCGTGGATATTATCGTGTCGAGGTTGTCGATAGCGGTAGTAGCTCCGTAATCGTCGAGGAAAAATCTCACCGGAATGGGCAAACGCTGATTTTCGCAGGTATCGGCGATCTTTATCAGCGAATTTATCGCCTGCGAGAAGAACAGGTTGACCAGACCGTCAAGAGACCTGTCGCTGTCGCTCTGGAGCACAAATACCGCCGTTTTTTCTCTTGCTATCTTATCGAAATCAATGTCGTTGGACGACATCATCTCGTCAAGCTCCTCGGAGGTATAATTTGCAAATTTGCTTGCGAGCGTTACGCGAATACAGTCATAGGTCTTATCGGAAGCCTGATCGACGCACTTGAACTGCTTATACGCCCAACTGTCGGGGTTTACTTCGTGCAGCTCCTCGAACCTGTCTCTAAGCCTTGAAGCTTTTTCATCGGTACAGCGAACGCCGTTTTTCATCGTAGTCCGGGTACAGCGCTCTCCCTCCCGCAAAAGCTGGAGCAGTCCCTTGAAATTGCACGGAGTATAGCCGGTTTCAAGCATCAGACCTATCAGACCGGAAACCAACTGAACGTTAGAGCTGTCCCAGAACGGATCGGTATTTTTTCCGGCAGCCTTTGGATCGAAAACCAAAGCGTTTGCGATGCGGATAATATCCTGAGTGGTTTTTATAAAGCTGAAAGGATTATAACGCACTCTTCTTTCAGGATTTTGGAAGTCAAGAGCGATAACGTTAAAGCCTCTCGCTTCAAGTTCAGCCCGATATTTATTCAGCAGCGTTCCCTTTGACTCGGAAATGAAAAAAGTTTCCGGTATAGGTCAGCAGATTCGGCTCAACGAAGCTTGTCGTCTTGCCGCAGCCGCTTGTACCGACAACAATTACATTGTTGTTAAGGCGAGTTTTGTAGTCGTTGAGTGATCGGGAAACTCCCTTTGCGAAGATGAACTCTGAGTTATAGAATCTTTCCGCCGCTTGCTGCGGAGTTTCCAGAAATTCGGGAGTTACCTCGATGAAATCGTCAAGGAAGTCGTATTTATCCATAGCGTCGCCCCCTTAGTAGATCGTTCTGATCTCGTCGCACAGCCCGAAGGCGATCGCTTGCTCGGCTGTCATAAGGTTGTCGAAGGAGGTAGCCTTGTTGATCTCCTTGACTGTTTTTCCGGTATGCTTGGAGAGAAGTGCGTTGAGCTGCGCTTTGACCTCAAGTATCCGTTGTGCGGTCTTGTCGATGTTTGTAGCTGAACCTCCGAAACCGCTGGCGATAAGTGGCTCGTGGATAAGGACTTTTGAGTGCGGCAGTATGAACCGGCGACCTTTTTTACCGCTTGCGAGCAGCAGTGCCGCCATACTTGCGGCAATACCAACGCAGTAAATATCAATCCCATACGGATAGGACTGGATAAGATCGTAGATAACAAGTCCCGCCTCTACGTCGCCGCCTGTGCTGTTGATATACAGCGTAATATCCTTCTTTTCTGCGGAAAGATACTTCGTCAGCGCCAAAAACTGCAAGGATTTCTCCATATCAATACTGTCGTTAAGGAATATCTTTCCTCCAGCGGCGTGAACGGCGTTTATGTCGTACTCACGGCTGCCGTTTGCGCCTTCTATGTAGATGTTTTCAGCGATCTTCATACTTTTTCTCCTCTCTGCGGAGCAGCAGGAACTTTACGAGATCGACGATCATAAATATCCAGCCGCCTAAGAACGGAACGCCTATGATAAGCCATAGCCATATTGCCCAGCCTATTATTGGTAATGCGAGTAATGGCACGATCTTGTCAAATATCCGGCAGATATGAGTGAATCCGGGAATAATCCCACCGACTACGAAGCCGAACATCAGCGAAGCCGCGATGACTTCGTGTATCGGATCGTCTCCGCCTACTGATTTAATTAGGAATGTCAGCGTTATCGCAGCGGTGATTATGCTGAATACAATGGCGATCCAGCCGCGGATTATAATGTCTTTACGGTCGATAGTTTCATAGTTTTTCATTTTTAGAACCTCGTCTTTCTCATTGTTAGGGTTGCTTACTGTGTGAAGGTGAATACTATCCGGTGTCGTTGTACATTGGCTGCGCCTCCTGTTGTGATAATGTTTTTTATTGCTATGTCCGTATTATATCACATACATAATTACAAAAAAATAGCTACTCTGTCCCACATTAATGACACGAAAAAAATTTTGGGACAAATTTGTACTTAAAAGATTTGAAGTTCTATTCGTGGCTTAATATAGGCAAAAATTAAAAGCGCAGCTCGTTTTGAACTGCGCTTTTCCATTATAAATCTATTTCATTTTCTTGTTGTTTTTCCTTTTCTTTCTCATTTTCAATATATTCAAGAAGGCTCTTGATCTCATTATGCTTGTAAAAGTATGATTGTACGTACATCATAAAAAGCCAATGGGCGGGCTTGAATTTCAGCTTCCAGACTATATCGTTTACAAGTTCGTTGGAAAATATGTATTTTCCGTTTGATTCGTTACAGATTTCATAGGCAACACGGTATATTTGCTCTACACTATAATCGGAACTGCTCGCAGCAGGAAGCTTTAACGAAAGAATATCGGCGTACTCTGAGATTAGCTTGTAGTATTCCTGATCTGTCTCGTTTTGAGGAACAAAAACATAGAACTCTTTTTTCAGGAAGTCAAATACCTTACGTTTAATTTCTGCTGAAGCATTGGTCAGACTTCTCATAATGCGCTTTGCTCCGCTGTTGCTATAAGTATTCGCTGCAAAGAAGCTCAACTTAACACTTTTTTTCTTCATCATTCCTTTGAAGAATACTCTTTTGTGCTTGTGGATCAGTATATAGACATTGTACGTTTTTCCTGCCGATTTAAGTACAGGAATTGAATCCCCCATTTTATATTTTTCTAAGTATTCAGGAACAGCCCATATTTTTGCCTGATCAGTTTCACCGATTTTCATACTTATCAGGCGTATGCCGCTGCCGAAATGATCTGGTATAAGGAAGCCTTTTCTATCCACACACTTTGGGAAATATAGCGATAATAACGCTTTTTGCTGATCTTCAGTAAGGCTTTTGATCCTATCCCCCTGAAGCTTCCTTCGATACAGCTTCTTTGAATTCAAGGATATGCGTTCCTTATAATCTGTTATTTTGCTGTGCTTCATTAATATTTCCTGAGTTTTCTTCAGATCAGATATCTTATTCCATAATTCATCGGCTTTTTCTCGGTATTCCTTCTTCTCATCGTCAGATAACTCGACATATACATCAACAGGTTCATCGTTTTCATCGTACTCGCCGGTTGAATAACAATGACCTTCTGATAACAGGCATTCATACTCAGAGGCTTGATCGTTTAAAGCATTGATCTGATCTTCAATTGCAGAATGAATAGTTTCATCTCCCGCTTTTAATCGAGCAATTATAGTGTTGTAATCCTTGTTGATCTTATTGATAGAAGATTGTAGTAATTCAACGAGTTTGCTCTGCTTAATTTCATTAAATTCAGATGTTAATGTATAGTAGCAATTATAGAAATCATTGCCGTTAAGTTTTATATAATCAGAATCAGCGGTTTCAGTTTCGATAAAGTGTTTTAGTTTGGGTAATAACTCTTTGAACCGTTCAGCATTTTCGTCATTCACATCGTCTTTTATCTTAACGCTCAAAATATCAATAATGCGGTATTTGCTGATTCCTGTTTGCTTTTTAATATATTCAGGTGAATAATGATATGTTGAAACAAAATCTGCAAATTTTAATATTTCGTTATATATTCCTTCATATTCAGATTTTTTTACGCACATTTTCAGTTCTCAGCTCCCTCTTATATTTATAGTACGTATTATTAGCAATTCCTATGATTTTCATACAGTTCTTATCCGACAGATTACCTTCAAAGTCTTTGCTGAACTTTATGATGAGCGGCTTGGCGGCATTGCTTTTCTTAGTAATGTGAGTTGTGCCTTTGACAGCTCCGATCTGCTTTCCGTTGATACGGGCGGTCTGGATACCCTCGCTGGTGCGCTGCCGCAGGTCGGAGACTTCCTTTTCAGCCTGTTCAAAGGCTTTGAAGATGTCCTGCTCGACTTTGTTCATCATAAATTTGTTAACAGCCGCCATTATTGCATTGACAAGCTCGTCTGCCGCTTCGTCGCCAGACTCAAACTGCTGTGATACGATACCGTTAAGGGCTTCCCTGTATGAATCGGTATCAATATGGCGCTCCTTCAGGAAAACAAGCCTGATGTTCCGGTCAAAAAGCTCCTTGTACAGCGCAAATCCCTCGGCGGCGTTTCGGCTCATACGGCTCACGCTGTCAAATATAACAACATCATTTTCTTTCAGCACGCGGTATAATTTGTTCCACTCGGGACGATTGACCGATGTTCCTGTGTAGGCTTCCTCGACAATAAACGCTTCCGGAAAAGCCGCTTTGATATTTCTGATCTGCCTCTCGATGGATTGCTTCTTGGTACTTATTCGACAATATCCGTATATCATTTTTGACCTCTTTCATTTTCATAGTGTATCAAGATATACTATGAGATTGTTTTTGGGGATTTTTTAGCATTATTATGACACGCTTCGCTTTTTAGATTAAGAAATCAAATAGTGTTTTTCAAAGTGAAAAACATCTCTGGAGACCGCCTCAAAAAGCAACGAGCTATCAAATATAACGAACCTTATTTTTGATATAATTATTATAACACATAAACGGTTGAGAGTCAAGAAGTTTGATAGAAAATCAGGATACGTTATATTTGATACAAAGATAACCTGTGACCTATATGAGATCACAGGTTATTGTACAAAGTATTCTGTTTTTCAAACAAGCTCATAATGTGCAGCTTTTCCCTTGCCGACAGGAGTTAGTTTATGTTCGGATGCCATACCCTTCAGCAACCGATAAGCTTGATCTTCACTTATCAAAAGCAGCGAAGCTGCTTCACGCCTTGTAATACATCCGTTATTATTTTTTGCATACTGAATTATCATTTCCGGATAGCGAACCTTGTCGATACCCTTTTGGCGGATGTAGCCGCTTATATTATCAGAAGATTGATAAAGCTTGGCGCTTAGAGTATAATGTCTGCCTCTGCCCTGACCGGCGCCTTCTATTATACCGGACTCAACCAGTTTTTCGACAGTTATCCTGACCTTTGCTTCGCTTACATGAATATTCTGAGCAATATCATTCACTGATGAGCGCCTGTTGCGTTTAAGTTCATTAAGCACAAGCAACGAGTTTATTGGCAGAGCACTGCCAGTGCGTTTCTGTTCGTCAGAGATAAGCTTTGTAAACGATCTATCAGGCAAACTTTTAGGAATAAAAAGCTTTACCATAACGTCAGTGGATTCAGAATAATCCGGCAACGGTTTACCGTAAAGCAGCGAACCTTCAAAGATTCTATCTATTCCGCGCCCTGTACGTTCAGCAAGTCCGATACGTTTGAGAGCATCGGCAAGCGCAGTATTTCTGCCGTGAGGTTCAACAGTAAGAAGATTTTCAATAGTTACGCCTTCAATGAAACCTCCGGGATTGCTTATTGTCAGTCCCTCGTCATCAAGAAGAACTCTGATTCGTCCCATCATAGTATAATCGCGGTGACAAAAAGCGTTGACTAAAGCTTCACGGAAAGCACGTTTGTTATAATCGGTAACGGAAATGCGGAAGAATCCCTCTTCGATCTCTTCCTCTTTATTGCGAGCGTCCATATATGCTTGTATTTTTTCAAACGCAGCAAGTAACGGCAAGAAAAAGGAATCGTTAACGGCAACGCTTGTACCGCTCATATCCTGAAAAGTAGTTTCTGCCGTTGGAACGTATCTTCTTATGCTGTCAGCTTTGCCAATGAGTATCATACCGCAATATGTCGGAACGAGTTTGCCGTTTTCCTCAGAAGCCAGTCGGAGAGCTTTGTCAAGCTCCTCGTTATCAAGCTCCAGCAGTGCTGTTTCTCCGTGATAAGTACGAATAATGTTTCGTAACCGTTCACGTTCTACGTCGTCAAGATCGCTGTATTTTGAATCGGGTACAGTCAAACTTGAAAAATCAAGCAAACTCAGGTCACTAAGACGGGAGGTGATCTCGTGGGGATACATAGGTACATTTTCAGGGGTATTGTCTGATTTTATACGCCTGCGCTGTATTTTACCCGAGGAAGATGCAACTATGCTGCGGCTTTGAGGTACGGAGATTTTCACATATTTGTTATCATCCGCCTTTTCTATTCGTACCGATACAGGCGGCACAGTCTTATTAGCTATGAATGCTGCTAACTGCGTAGCGTCTTGGTGCGATTTGTGAAGTCCACTTATTTCGCCGTCATCTTCCACTCCTATATAAAGGTCACCGCCATTTGTATTTGCGAAAGCTACAACAGCGTCTATAAGATCATTGTCCGAAAGGCGGCTTCTGTCGCTTTTGAATTCTGTGTTTATATCTTCTCTGAAACCAATATTCACATTATTCATCTCCTTAACGCGTTCTAAACGCGCGCGCGATTAACTTTCTTATATTATAACACGCAATCGCGTAAAAATCAAGTGTTAAATGATTTTTGTTACATATTAGCTTTTTGCGAATTAAAAATGTCCTATGGTCGATATAAAACCACAGGACAACTTACTTATTCGATCTCAAAATCCTTTTCTTTTTCCGGTTCGTTCGGAACATATTCCAGTACATCTTCTATGCCGCAATCAAGGTAATCACAGATACGAGCAAGTACCGGAAGATCAACACGGGTTATCAGGTTTTTACAATAGCTGTTGAGCTGAGTAGCACTGACTCCGCAATTCTTTATTATCTTATATTTACTGATATTATGTTCTTTCCTGTACTGCTCCAACGTAATAACTATCCGTCCCATTATATCACACCCTTCTGATGATATTATTATATAGTATCATCGAAAGATGTAAAAGTTCAGACATCTTTTAGCTGAAACTATTGACAGCTAATTGAAGGTTTGATATAATTATAGTTGTATTTTAAAATATTATTATAGGAGTGTTTCTTATGAATACTAAAAAGTTCAGAATAACTGCAATTGCCGTTCTGCTTGCTCTATCGGTAACCGGCTGCGGAAACAGTGATAATTCATCATCAGAGGATAATAGCTCTGAAAACACATCTTCTATTTCAGAAGTATCAGCAGGAACAAGTACTACTGAAGCTGAAACTGAAGCTTCACAAAGTAATAATAATTCTAATACCGAGCTTTCAGATGATCTGATGGATTTTCAGGTTTCTATCGACGGAAATGTCTTAACATTCCCTTGTTCAGTTAAGGAACTTATAAATGCTGGTTGTAAGATCGATGAAAGTTATGCAACCAAAATCTCAGCAGGCAAGTATAATTATATGTGGTTCGATTGCGGTGAAGTCAAGCTTTATGCGGATGTTTATAATTTTTCTGATAAATCTTATGATCTAACCGAAGATACTGACTCTGATGATGTCATCATAACTGATGTTACCATTTTTAGCAGCGAAACTGGTAATTCTGAGGTTCTGCTACCGAAGGGAATTGATTTCAATGATACTACAATGAATACATTCCAAGAAACATACGGTGCTCCGGACATTGAGAACGGCTTTGGAATTGTATATTATTGCGGCGATCATTTTAACGGAGATATAGTATGGAATAAAAGCGATTCTAAGCTCCACCACAACGACGGTGATAAGAAAGAATGTAATTACTACGTTGAGGTTTGCCCTGTTGAAGGCGGAACTGATCCAAAATTGAAGTACATCAGGTTCGCAAGCAGCGAAGAAATCGTTGAGTCTTTCTATGAGAAGTATCCGGATCAGAGAAAATAATAATGAATATAGTCAAAATGAAATGCCCGAATTGCAGTGCTGATATCACATACCATGTTGGAGCAAAAATTGCAAAATGTGAATTCTGTGATTCGCAGATATATCTCGATGATGGTTCAAGAAAACTGATAATTACTGATGAAGCGGAAATTGCCAAAATAAATCTGGTTAAAGGTGTTATTGACTTTGAACAGGCTCGTAATGAGAAGATTCAAAAGGATTATGACAATGACAAAAAGAAATCTCAGAGATGGATGATAACCACTATCGCCTTTCACCTTATTATCCCGATCGCTTCTTTGATCGGATTATTCAGGAATAGAAACTCATTTGCGATTTTTCTGTTATTCTTTATAGTTCTGATCGCACCGATCATTTTAGGAGCTTTGAAACCCAATAATGCTTCCAGACACGGCAAAGGATTTTTCATTATTCTATTCTACTTCACTTTGATCGGAGCAATTATAGGCTTTGTTTACCTTAGGAATTTCTTTATGTCAAATATTCTTGGCTAAAGTTACCGTTCACCTTAGGAGGTTATCATGAAGCTTGTTGACCTGAAATGCCCAAATTGTAATCATGCCGTTTCAGTTAAAGAGGGACAAGATGTTGTACATTGCGAATACTGCGATGCACAACTGTTCGCTGACTTTGGCGAAAGAAGATTAAGAATAATAAACGAAGCTGAACTGCGTAAAGTTGCCCTTATGCAGAAAGAGTTCAGCAGGATCAAAGATAATGACAGAATATTCAGCGAAACAAGAACTAAACGTCTGAAACAGCGAAGAATGTGGCTTTTAACAACGATCGCAATTCATTTTCTGTTTGTAATACTAATTATAGCTTTCACATACACTAATTTGCATTCAGGAAGTCGATCAATGCAAAACAAGCTTTTATGTGCCTTACTTGCTCTTAACCTTGTATGTCCGATCGTTCTTTCAATAACACGTCCATTTGTACCTAAGCAATCATGGGATAAAAATGAAAGCAGTACAGCAAAACTATTCATTTTGCTTCTAATAACAGGACTTGCCGCCGATTTTACTGGACTGTTAATGTCAGCTGCGGTCTTGGGTTAAACTTTTAAAACATCATAATATTTTTTTCAAGTCTTCATAGGTAACTATGAACAATAGAAAACCTAAGCATTAGTAAGACGGTCTGGACAGCACCCAAACAGCACCCGATTCGCCGTTTATATCGGCTAAAATCCGTGCCCTTGGTTCTCAAAGAGATAATTTTATCCCTATTGGGACTATACGAAAAATCGCCTCGCAGGGCTATCCTGCGAGGTTTTTTGTTTTTCTATGGCATTGTGGAAAGCTCTGGAAAACGGTAGGCAGCAACCGGATAGCACCCGAGTAGAACCCAGAAAAACGGTGCGGAAAATGTGGGTGCTCCCCATATCCGGAAGCTGCTTTAGTCGAGCACGAACCGGCTCAGAATAGCAGGTCATGGAGATATGCCCCGGCAGAGATCCGTTTACTCTTATAAAAGGGCCATTCACGGAAAAATAGGTGACGGAGAGGCTATATATATGTAAAATGGTATCAGGAGTGTTTATGGTAAAATAGAAAAGCAGAAAAAGGGCTCCAAAAGTGCATAGGTGA
>ERZ795051.1881-NODE-1881-length-25100-cov-29.555121_pt1 | contig 25100 bp, 19 predicted proteins | sample MGYA00375135_ERZ795051 | MGnify/ENA primary metagenome ERZ795051 (study PRJEB30180, sample SAMN05720222) | activated sludge metagenome | isolation source: Anaerobic digester | place: Japan | collected 2015-05-26 ... | reverse complement strand
ATACGAATCCGAATACCCCGGACTGAAAGTTTCCGGAGGGTAGCCGGCGCATCCTTTATGGGTTTCATGACTCTAAAGAGATCCCGCTGGGTTACCGCAAAGCGGTGGAGCCTGTCATAGCCCCCATATTCGTCTATGCCCCATTCATGGAGTCCAAAAGAAACATCCTGCTTCAGACTTTCCAGTGGACGGTCCAGCCATTCGGCGGCGATTTCCCGCATGGCCCCATAAAAGTCGCCAACCACCCCGTCCAGGTCGACCCCCAGAATAAAACTGCTCTCATCCATGGTGTTCATCCTGTTCTTTCGTCTGTTCAAGCGAGGTGAGCAGGTTTGCCTCTTCTTCTAATTTTTTCCGATCCAGGTATTCCTTCTGTTTGAGCATTGCCGCGGGCACTCCGTAGGCTTCCTCCAGGTGGGAAGGGGTAAGAAGCTCCGCAGGACTTCCCATATCAATGGATCGATTCTTTTTAAAGAGAAGTACCGTTTCGGCGTACTTTTTAGTAAGGTCTAATTCGTGAAGGGACACATATATCGTGACACCTGTAGCTTTCTGGTAGGATCTGAAAAAATCCAGGGCCGCTTCCTTCTGCCGATCCTCCATGGCAAATACGGGTTCATCCATAAAGATGGACCGGGACCCATAGAGGGCTGCAAAGGCCAGAAGGGTTCGCTGCATTTCACCCTTTGAAAGCCGCGCCAGGGGCCGATTGCGCAGATTGGTTAATTCAAAAACAGAGAGGACCTGACTATAAAAATCCTCCCCCTTCATCGCATGAAAGCCCCCTGCATACACCTGCTCCAGGAGGGCTCCCAGGGGCTCTTCCGTTTCGAATTCCATATTTTGATAAATGAACGAAGCGTATGCGTTCCGCTCGTCCTCACTGGCAAAGAGCCGGGTATCCCTGCCCAGAAGGGTAATGGTTCCTTCCTGAGGCATAAGTCTCCCTGCAGCCAGCAGCATAAGGGTTGATTTGCCGGCCCCATTTGGACCCACAAGGCTCACAAAACCGGTTGGCAGGGTAGCAGAAAAGTTCGAAAAAACCGGTGCCTCCCCTTCGGGGTACTGAAAATGCACCTGATGAAATACAGAAAATCCGTTAGTCATGCTTTTATTCTAGCATGAAGGGCCTTCTTATCCTATACTTTTATATGGAGGGAACACCTTGAATCGGATGTATCAGTGGCTGTTACTCACTATGGTCATCACCTTTTTTTCAAGCTGTGTCCAGCCAGAAATTAAGGTTGCCCTGCTTACCAAGTTAGAAGCAGGCTCTATCATCGGAACAAGCGAAATTGCCGCTGTAAAGGAATTTGAACGAACCCACCCATACAGCCGAATAACTGTAATTCCCTTCGATGATGGGTGGGATCCGGGTCGTACCAAACAGGCCTATGGGGAAGTTCAAAGGAATAACATCCAATTTCTTATTACAAGCCACACTTCTACCTGTGCAACTGAAATTATATCTGACATAAACAGGGATAAACGGCTTACCATAGTTACCGGTGCCACTACAACCCAATTAAGCAAAAAGGATGATTACATTTTGCGTATCATCCCCGATGCAACTCAGGAACAAACAGCCATTGCTGCTAAGATTGTTGAGTTAGCCCCTAAAAACATCCTTATCATTCGAGACCTGTCCAATCCGGGTTATGTTATACCTGCCCAGGAAGCAGTTATTTCTGAATTACGTCGCCTTGTAAATACAGTAAAAATAAAGACCTATGATATTGATGCAAATAAAATTGATATAACCGGTCTTGCACCTGTAATGACCGATGCTTCCTATGAAGTCCTGTATGTTCTCATTGGTGGTTATAGGAACATTGCGGGCAATATCGCACAATATTTTTATACCTTTCACCCAGAAGCGACCATTTTCTTTACCCCCTGGATGAACAACAAGGAACTGATTAACACCGCCGGACCTGCTATTTCCAAATCAATACTTCCATCACTCTTTCCTTCTAGAAAGGAATCCCCCAATATCGAAGCCTATATGTCCAGCATAGAAACCAATCTTCACCTCAGCCCAACCATTATCAGTCTTAAGGTGTATCAAGCCCTTGAACTGCTCGATCTTGCCTTCAGAGCAAGGGCTGCCAACCCAGAAAAAGCAAAGACCTGGCTCCTTTCACAAAAAACAATAGAAACCCGTCTTGGATCTATTACCTTTGATGCCTTTGGTGATTCTTCAGCAGGTTATTACTTTATTACCGATATCCCAGGAGAATTTAATTGAAAAAAAAAGTGCAGAGTCTTAGGTTCTATCTCTTCACCCTCGAAGTAATAACTATTATTAGTGGGAGTCTTTTTATTTTCAGTTCCTTTAATTACTTACAAAATAGGATATTTACTGATTTTTCTAACCGGAGAAAATCTGAACTATCCAGTATTGAGATGCTTATCTATGTAAAAATTCAGCAAGCAGCTCATAATTTAGAGCTATTAGCATCTTCAGAAAATTTTTCCGGGGGTGCTTTTATTTCTGACTTTTCCGATATTTTTATCATTTCCAACAATACTATTACAAAAATTATCAAACAAAACAAAAACTCAGCATTATTTATTGGTTTTACATTTTCTAAAGAACTCGATGCATATTTTTCCCGTTCCTTCTTTTCTACCATCCGGCGTTCTAAAGTGTTTTATTCTATAGAAGATGAAAAACCAGGTATTTATATGAGTATCCCCACATCCGTGGGTTTACTCGTTGGCCGGATACCTATTGCCTCTATTAGTGATGATGTCGCCCGGCTTGTACAGTTCGACGGTTCAATCGTACTGATCACCAATTCCGATGGGATCCCCTACACCAGTATAGGCGGAAATGTACCCAGCATTCTATTGAATCAACCCAATGGCACTACCATCACCATACAAAACAAACAGTATGTTCTCAACCGCCTCGCCAGTATCTGGCTATCATCGGATATTGTATTACTCACGCCAACTAGCCAGTTACAATACTTTTATGCTCAAATCAGGATACTCGTAATTTTTGTATTAACAGCATTCATAGGGATCCTGATGCTCAGATATTTGATACTACATCTCTTATTTATTAAACCTATAGAGATCTTTACAAAGGCCTTAAACCAATGGGAAACAAATACCATGCTTCCGGAAGTTCCAGCTGCCATCCAGGGGGTAGCAGAAATACAGCTCTTAGCAAAGACATTTTATGCCAAGGCAAATGAAATTGCTCAGATGAATGAACGACTGGAAGAACAGCTTCAGAATATGGGTCAACAACTCAGTTCTGCACTGGATAAGGTCCTTGTTTCAGAAAAACTGGCAGTCCTGGGTAATCTTACTGCAGGACTCGCCCATGAATTAAATACCCCCCTTGGAGCCATCATTTCCACCGCAGAAACGATCCGAAATGCAATTACTAAAATTAAAGCGGATCTTTCTGACTTGTTAACTAAAAACAATCCGGAAGCTAATGCGCTATTTCTCCAATTGCTCACCTCATGTGGTAAAACTCAGACAAGCCTTCGACAGAGAATAACATTTATCAATAATCTGGAAGCACACCAGGTGAAAAACGCAGAAGAAATTACCGATGACCTCATCGACATGGAAATCTCTCTGGATGCTCTGGATCTAGAACAGCAAATAGAACATCTTAAAGATGCGCAACATATTATTAAAACAGCCTATTATTTTAATATTTTAGAAAAGGATAATGCGATTATTCAAAGCGCGGCTGAACGGGCAGCTTTAACCCTGAAGGCTCTGAAACAATGGACCTATGATGAAAAGGGCAATACAATTCCGGTATGTATAAAAGAAGAGATGGAAACCATTCTTACCATGTATTACAACCGTACAAAATATACTATTCAGGTAATGAGAGAATATGTGGATGAAGGCTGGGTCCTGGCCAATCCGGAGCGCCTGAATGCGGTCTGGGTAAATCTTATTAACAACGCCATTCAGGCCATGGAACAGGGTGGAACCCTGACAATCAGGATTGAAAAATTACATCGAGCATCAGATTATATCCAGGTGCAGATTACCGATACGGGCATTGGAATTCCTGAAGAGAACAAACCCAAAATATTTACACCCTTCTTTACGACTAAGCCTCGAGGTGCTGGTACTGGCATTGGGCTGGACTTGAGTAAACGGATTGTAGAAAGTTTTTCGGGATCTATTTCATTTACAAGCCAGCCGGGACTTACCACCTTCACGGTGATACTCCCGGCATACAACAAAGAACGATCCTAGATCGGTTTATATCCACTTGGACATGAGAATAACCGTGGTCCTTTCATGGACATAATACTCTTTCTGTGAAGGGATTGCCTGTTCAAGCCCGGGGCTTACAATGTCATCCGGGGATGGGAGGCTCGTATCCACCACACGGAACCATTTTTTACCCCGGGGTGCTTCAGTTATAGTAAAAAGACAGCCCTCCCGGCTGGAATTAAACATGATGTAAAAATCATTATCATCCCTGTCGGCAAAGGTGTCGGCCTTACTCCCATCAAGGCGATATGCAAGGCGTTTATCAATCTTTGCCCAATCGGGACTGTTTCCATGTTCATCAAACCAGGTAATATCCGGAATCGCATTATAGTTCCCATCCTTACCGGTAAAAAATTCCGGCCTCAGAAATGCGGGATGTTTCATCCTGAAGGCAAGCATTTCCTTTACAAACCGGTAAAAATCCCTATGTTCATCGAGCAGGGTCCAGTCATACCAGGAAATTTCATTATCCTGGCAGTAGGCATTGTTATTGCCTCGCTGGGTCCGTCCCATCTCATCTCCACCCAGTAACATCGGGGTACCTAAGGAAATCATAAGGGTTGTGATTAAATTGCGCATCTGTCTGAAACGGATTGTCTCAATCGCAGGGTTCTTCGTTGGTCCTTCGAAACCGTAATTACAGCTGAAATTCGCACCATGTCCGTCCCGGTTTTCTTCTCCATTTTCCTCATTATGTTTTTCTGCATAGGACACCAGATCCCGGAGAGTAAACCCATCATGGCTTGTAATAAAATTGATGGAATGGAAGGGTTTTCGTCCATCTCTTAAATACAGATCAGAACTTCCTGAAAGCCGGGTGGCAAAATGACGGGCTTCGAAGGCATCACCTCGCCAGAATTTTCGAACATCATCCCGGTACCGATCATTCCATTCTGCCCACCGGCCTCCGGGGAACCATCCCACCTGGTAAGCGCCGCCAGCGTCCCAGGCTTCTGCAATAATCTTGGTATTGCGCAGTACCGGATCTTCCGCAATCCGTTCCAGCATGGGTGGGTTTTCCATAAGCCTCCCCTGCTGATCCCGCCCTAGTATAGAACCAAGATCAAAACGGAACCCATCCACATGCATTTCAATAACCCAGTACCGTAGACAGTCCAGTATAAAGGTTCGTACCACCGGATGATTACAATTCAATGTGTTCCCGCAACCGGAATAGTTTTTATAATACCGTTTATTTTCATCAAGCATGTAATAGATCGTATTATCGATACCACGAAACGAAAAAGTAGGGCCCAGTTCATTCCCCTCTGCGGTATGGTTAAACACAATATCCAGAATTACCTCTATCCCCGCCCGATGCAGGGCTTTTACCATCTCTTTAAATTCCCTTACCTGAGCACCGGGAGTTCGGTCTGAGGCATAAGAACCTTTCGGTGCGAAAAATGCTACCGTAGAATAGCCCCAGTAATTTTTAAGCTGCTCTCCAGTCCTGGGATTTATCCTGGGGATTTCATTTTCATTAAATTCCTGAATCGGCATAAGCTCCAGACTGGTAATTCCTAATTCTTTTAAATGGGGAATTTTTTCAATTATGCCCCGATAGGTACCAGGATGGTCTACCCCAGAACTGGGGTGCATGGTTAACCCTTTTACATGGGTTTCATATAAAACGCTAAAGCGGAGCGGATAATTGAGCGGTTTATCCCCCTCCCAATTAAAGGTATCATCAATAACAATACATTTAGGCTGGTAAGGCGCATCATCTTCATAAGAAAAAGAAAGGTCCGCATCGGGCATGTTCGGGTTATATCCTACACACTTTGTAAGATCCCATTTCGATAAATCGGTTAATGCCTTGGCATAGGGATCGATGAGGGTTTTATGGGGATTAAAACGAAATCCCTTTTCAGGTAGATAGGGACCATCAACCCGGTACAGATAGAGGGCTCCTGCTTCAAGCCCCTTCACATGACAATGCCATAGGTCTCCCGTGCGGTTTTTATGGGGATCTAATAGTATTTCATCTAATGGTACGGTATCCTCAGGGGATTCAAAAAGTACCAGGGTTACTGCAGTCGCATGCCGTGAAAAAAGAGAAAAATTTACACCCGTACTGGTGATTTCTGTTCCAAGGGGTAGGGGTTTGCCACTTTCTATGGTATATTTAGCTTTAGCCATACTACAATAATACCATATTTATCGTTCCTTGGTATGTATTTTAAGTATACTTAAGAGAGGTTCTGAGAATGTTTCGAGTACCTGTTATCACCAGCGATCTAGAATTAATCGAGCAAATCCAGACTGCTTCTTACTCGCTAAGCAACTCCCTGCAGCCAGTCTTTATTTCCGGTGTAGAACCGGTACTGGAATACTTAAAATATGAATTACCGGAGATGAAAATTCTCGATTTTTGCAGCGAAGGGCCCTGTAAGGACGCTGCAATTGCTATTCTTGAAGCGATAAAAGAGGATCCCTGGCTGCATTACGGCGGACTTATAGTTATTCATTCTATCGAAAGCGACAAAGAACTGGCTGAACACCTGCATGAGTCAAATATCATTGCAGTTATTCATAAGAGAGAATTTAAAACCAACTGTGAACGGCTTCTGCGTATTCTGGCCCACAATAAACAGTTTCTGTTTCAGCGGGGAATGCAGCAGCATCTTCTGCGAACCATTTCAGGGACCTTTGTCATTGATAATGATCCCCTGGATATTGTGGTCTACACTAATCTGGTAACTAACTATCTCTATAATGCAAACCTGGTAAACCGGGATGATCGGGATAAATTACATGTGGCCCTGCAGGAACTACTGGTCAATGCCATAGAACACGGGAACTGCAAAATAAGTTTTGAAGAAAAGACCGCCTGGCTCGAAAAAGGTAAAAATGCCATGGACCTTATCAGAGAAAAGAACAAGGACCCTGCCATAGCAGCTAAAAAGGTGCGTCTTTCCTACACCATCAGCCCGGAAACATCTACCTTTACCATAACGGATGAAGGTGATGGGTTTGACTGGAGAAGCAGATTAAGCTCAAAACCCACCATTGGGCTTCACGGTATGGGTATCCGAATGGCTGGGGTTTATGTACAGGATCTAACCTATAATGACAAGGGAAATGAAGTCAGCTTTACTGTGGTCCACCAAAAAGATGCAAGCAATATGGTTCCTCGGATCTTCAGCGATCAGAAAGAGATTCATTTCAAAGCTAAGGAAATTGTAGTTCGAGAAGGGGATACATCGGATTACCTATACTATATTGTCTCCGGCAGATACCTTGTATTTTCCGGTAACCGCTGTGTTTCTTATTTAACTCCCGATGACATGTTTATCGGGGAAATGTCCTTCTTGCTTTCTAACCAGCGGACCGCCACCGTTGTAGCGAAGGATGGAGGCACCTGTATAAGGGTTTCTAAACAGGATTTTGTAGATTTGATTAAACGGAATCCCCACTACGGCATTTTCCTTGCCCGACTTCTTGCACAACGGCTTACCCGTCTTAATGCACGGACAGTAAAGCTGAATGCGGAATATATGAAATTGAAACAAGAACTGGAACAGCTCAAGGCAAACTCTGCTCAAGAGCCGGTTGAAAGCTTCGAGCCCCCCGAAACATCTGTATAAAGGTTTTCCGGTCCACCCCTGCCGCACCAAGCCGGGTCTTATATTCCAGGGGCATACCCAGATCCCAAAACGTAAAGCCCTTCTGTTCAAGAAAACGGGCTGTTAATACCATTTGGACTGTACCAGCGCTATTTTCTGTATAAAAACCGGAATAACTGGTATATACCCCGCCACAGAAGACCCCAAATTCACCAGCTACCAGTGTTGAGCCCCGATACAGGCCGAAGGCAGAACAGAAAGCCTTCTGTGGGGGAGGCCCATCTCCAGAAGCAGACCAGGAAAGCTGTAATAACGCTTTTTGAAGCGGTTCGGTTAGCCAGTCATCCCCATGGGCAGCAACACAGGCCTCCAATATGGGCTGTACAGCATCAAAGGGTTTTAAGGTATATCGGCTCAATTGGGGTTTCACCGATCTTGAAATATGAAGATTCTTAAAAAAGAGAATACTCCGTTCCAGATGCAGTTTCGGCAACAGCAGGGTATCTACACCATCCCGAACAGACATCACCAGGAAGCCCGCTTCCATAAGGCTCTGAATAAAATCTGGCGCAAAGGATTGGGCAATACAAAATTCATCAGGATAGTTTTCTGCAATAAGAAAATCGACCACCTGGTCAAAATCCATACCTGGACTCAGTAAAAGCATTTTTATTTTCTGTTAAATAAATCTCGAATAGATTTAAAGAATCCCCTGGATGCTCCTTCTTTTTCCAGGCGGCCGGCGAAACGGTCCACATCCGTTTCTGTTCCAGATACAAGGGCAATATCCCCTTCTTTGAATCTATAATCAGGAGTAAAGAGCTGGTAAGCTGTTTCATTTGACCGGACCGATATAAGATTTAAACCATATTTTTTTCGCAGATCCAATTCCAATACGGTTCGTCCGATAAAAGAATCGGGTATTTCTACTTCTGCAATAACCAGGTTCCCCCCAACCGGAAGGTAATTTAAAACCAGATTAGACACGATCTGGGGTACAATCCGTTTAGCCGCCTCACGGTTAGGGAACACGACCTTGGTAGCTCCCACAATCTCAAGGATTTCCCCATGGGCATCGGTTTCAGCTTTGGCGATGATCGTATGTACCCCTAATTTTCTGCAATAGCTGGCTGCCAATATAGAAGCCTCTATGTTTTTACCCATATCTATGACCACCGCATCGATATGTTTAGGCAGGGTCTTTTCGAGAGCCTCCTGGTTAATCACATCCATGCCTATAGCTGCAGAAACGGTGTCCCGGTAACGATCCAACACCTCCCGATCCTTATCTATAATCAGGATATCCACATCCATTTCGAGCAGTTCTGCTAATACTGCTTCACCAAAATAGCTTAATCCTAAAATAGCAACCTGTTTCATAGCTTACCCCAATAAAACCGATCCCTCAGGATAGGTTATATAATAATTCTTATAGCGCGCCAGAGAGAAGGAAAGTGATACCAGCCCAACTCTACCGGCAAACATAATGCATATAATCACCAGTTTACCTCCTAAAGAGAGCTGCGGCGTAAGTCCAAGGCTGAGTCCTACCGTACCAAAGGCAGAGACCACTTCAAACACAATTGCATCAAAGGCTACACCCCGATTCCCTTCGATAAGGCTTAATACTAAGGCTCCCAGCAACAAAAGACTTAGGGCTTTTAAGAAAAAGACCGTTGCCCGATTCACTGTATAGGCGGTAATCCGATGTTTACCTGCTTGAATGTCCCCATCCGGACTGGGATGACGAATCATCAATATGATGATTATAAAAATTGTAGATACCTTTATTCCCCCTGCAATTGAACCGGGGCCTGCACCGATAAACATGAATAAAATCGTAAAAACCTTTGATGGCTGGCTTAGCAAGTTCTGGGGTACCGTATCAAATCCCGCTGTTCGAGTGGTGACTGATTGGAAAAGAGCATTTATAATTTTATCTCCCAGAGGCAGAGTTCTAAAACTATTCGTGTTCTCAAAGAAAAAATATACAATGAACCCAAGTCCTATTAAACTAAGGGTCATCCCAAGCACAACCTTGCTATGAAAATTTAAATATCGGCTTTTCCTGGTTATCCGCCGGTACAGGTCCTGTAATACGATGAACCCAAGACCGCCTAGTATGATCAGCACCATGATAACACCAAGAACCCCTGAGTTCCGAGCATAATCTTCCATGCTATTCGGAAAAAGAGAAAATCCTGCATTACAAAAGGCTGAAATCGCATGAAAAATACCATAAAAATAAAAATTCTGTACGCCGGCCTTTTTAAAGAAGAAAGAAAGAGCACCAGCTCCTATGGCTTCGATAACAAGGGTAGTAGCCACAATGGTGAGCACAATTCTGCGGGGATCGTATTCTACTCCATCAACATAAAAACTGCGGATCGTAGAAATTCTGCGAAAGGGAATACGGCTTCCCGGCAGTATCATTAGTAAGGAGGTAAAACTAATAATACCGAGCCCCCCAAGCTGTATCAGCAATAGAATGACGGTTTGTCCAAAATAACTAAAGCTGCCCATATCCACCGTGATAAGGCCAGTAACACAGACCGCAGAGGTAGCTATAAACAGGGCATCGATATATGAAACCGATTTCTCCTGCGCAATGGGCAGCGCTAAAAGAATACTGCCTGCACTGATGAGAGTGATAAACAGCGCTACAAGATACCAGGAATCGGAGCGAAAACGAAGTCGCATAAACGTACTATAGGCATTTTTTTATTGAGCGTCTATAATTTTTAATATATCGGGAGGTTTCCATGGATGAAATTAAACGGGTATTGATTGTTGGAACCGGTGCGGTTGGTGCGGCCATTGCTTCTATCATTTCAGAACACATACCAGGTTCGGTGTATGTACTCGCCGATGGCGAACGCTTTGAACGCTATAACCGTGATGGTTTTATCGTTAATGGAAAAACCTACCATTTCCCAGTCATATCCCCCGTTTCTACCCATAGCCAATTCGACCTTATAATAGTTGCGGTAAAACACCATCATCTCTCCGAAGCAATACAGCAGATGAAGGCTCATGTGGGAGCCAATACAAGCATACTTTCGTTGATGAACGGTATTTCCAGCGAAGAACAACTGGGAGCCAGTTTTGGAGCCGGACCCGGTGCCCCTGAGGGAGTTCAGCTTCCCCCCTATGCCATGATTTTAGGGATAGATGCGGTTCGCATCGGAAATGAAACCCGTTTTGCATCTACGGGCAGAATTTTCTTTGGAGAAGCCATTAACAACAAGGCAGCAATCAGCCCTCGGGTCCAGCGGATTGCCAGATTCTTTGAAAAAGCAGGGGTACCCTACGAAATTCCCGAGAACATGCTCCGTTCTCTCTGGTTTAAATTCATGATCAACGTGGGCGTAAACCAGGCTTCAGCCATACTCCGGGCCCCCTACCGGCTGTTTCAAACCAACTCCGAAGCAAAGGCTGTCATGGAAACTTTGCAGCGGGAAGTTATTGCACTATCCCAGGCTATGGGAATTAATCTGAACGAACAGGATCTGGGTAATTGGGAAAAAACGCTTTCAACACTGCATCCGGACAACCTGACCTCCATGTGCCAGGATGTCCTTGCAAACCGAAAAACAGAGGTAGAAATGTTTGCCGGTACGGTTGTTCAGCTTGGGAAACAATATAAGGTCCCCACACCGGCCAACGAGCTGGTCTATAACCTTATCAAGGCCATAGAGGCGACCTATATCCCTGGATCTGCTAACCCTTAAAAATAACAACCATCAGCCTATAATTTTCTCATTGAAAGGGGCCTTCCATAATGCTATGCTGGTAACATAATGGATGTTACAAGAGTAGCTTCTGCGCTTTTACAGGGTGCCGCCCAGGTTATTAAGGGAAAAGAAGAATTCCTGGAATACCTCATAACAGTACTTCTTTCTGGCGGTCATGTGCTCCTCGAAGATCTGCCAGGCCTTGGCAAAACAACGGTCGCAAAAACCCTTTCTCATCTTATTTCAGACGGGGAAGGAAAACCCCTCCCATTCAAACGGATCCAATTTACCCCCGACCTCCTGCCCTATGACATTACCGGCGTAGACATCTTTGATCCCGATCTGCACAGTTTCCGTTTTGTCCCCGGCCCGATTTTTGCAAACCTGATCCTCGCCGATGAAATTAACCGCACAACCCCTAAGGTGCAGTCGGCCCTCCTCGAAGTCATGGCTGAACAACAGGTCACCGTGGGGTCCGTAACCCGGCCAGTCCCCTCCCCCTTCATGGTAATAGCAACACAGAATCCGGTAGAAAGCGAAGGCACCTTTCCGCTCCCTGCGGCCCAGCTGGACCGGTTTATGATGCAGCTTTCCCTCGGATATCCCCACAGGGATGCGGAGCTGCAAATTTTGGATACTAATCCATCCGAATCGGTACTGAACCATTTGGAACCGGTTATTTCTGTCGATGAACTGCTTCAGGCTAGAGCCCTGGTAGACCAGGTGTACTGCCATCCAAATCTTAAGGAGGCCCTGGTGGATCTGGCGAGGGCCACAAGAAACCATAGTGACATTCGGCTAGGGGCAAGTCCCCGATCAGCTCTGCATCTCTTAAAAGCAGTCAAGGCCTATGCCTTTATTAAAGGCAGAAACTATGTGGTGGATGAGGATATCATTACACTGTCGCCTTTGGTTCTCAGCCACCGGCTTAAAATGGTCGATCCCCGAACAGAGGTCTCGCCCCTTATTCGGAGGCTTGCCCTTGAGCACTGTAATAAATATGACTATTCATAAAGGTGCATCTATAACCATTTTTTCCTGGGCCCTTGCCCTCATAACCCTTGGAACAGGGTTGTTTATTAAAGAGATTATCCTGACCCTGACAGCCCTGTTCACCCTGTTTATATTAAGCTGGTCCTTATTCAGTTTATATCTGCTCAGGCAGATCTATAAAAATGAAGCTGAAAACCTGTTCTGCACGATCACACCTGCGGATGGATACATAGAGACTCAATTACAGATTCAGCTTTCGGGTTTGGCATCGCCTTCCGTATTCCGTCTCAGTTTACCCGGCATTGTTGCCTGTTATGAACAGATCTTAAAAACCGCGGATAGTAAAATTCTAAGAGCAACGATTCCCCTTTCCCCTGCAGACCTGTCTACGAAACACCTTTTAAGAAAGGGTCTTTCGGTTACCCTTGAAACCGACGCCGCCTCCCGAGGGGTGTATTATACCGAGTCATCACGGCTCGCCCTCCGTGACATCTTTGGATTTTATACCCTTACCATTTCCATACCATTTCCGGAAACAGAAACATTGATACTGAGACCAAAACCAGCCAATGATGGTATTCATGTGATACTCCATTCAGGAGGTTCCACCAGAAGAGAGGACCAGAGGTACCAGCTGACAGAGGACTTAACCGAACACCGCCCCTATGTTCCCGGCGATGATCCCCGGCGTATCAACTGGAAACTCTTTGGACATTCGGGGGATCTGTTTATCAGACAGGCAGAACAGGAACCCCCGCCCCTTGCTGAATATGTACTGGTGTTAGATACATCGGTAGATTATCGCTTATTTTCTCAAGAAGAGGGCCAGATCCTCGTGGATTCCCTTTGTGAACAGGGGCTTGCAGTAGCCTTTGAACTTGCCCAGCGGAAGTATTCCATCACCCTTAGTTATCCAGGCAGCGGTATATATACACCCGATGCAAACAGTATTTCTAAAGCCCTGGCATACCCGGCAGCGATTTCACTCCTTTCCAATAGATACGTTCCTGACCTGCCCCATACCGCAAGCATCCTCATTCTTGCTATTCCCCGAATGCTACTCGCTGCCGACTCTGCTCTGGATACACTTCTCGCTCGACACCACCACTTTACTCACCTTCATTTCATCAATCCTGCAAAGGTACTTAATCAGAACAGGTATCAGAACACATATGAAGCCTGTATCCGCTATTATGGACAAATCCATGAAACATAAAGGGCCGCCAGTACTTAGTACCGTTATATACAGCCTTTCGATAGGCATTTTCCTCATCCATATACAACTCCTCCTGGTACCCATTGGTCACCCGATCTTTTTTATTGTCTCACTCCTCGCAGCCTTCGCCATTGGAATAGGAAAACGGCGCTGGACACCGCTTATACTGCTGGTATTTCCCTGGCTGGTAAAAACCCTGATGCTTTTAATGAGCCTTATAGCTCCCGCAAAATCGATCAGCTTTGATCAGATGCTCCTTTTCTTTGATCGTAATTTTCTTGCAGCCCTGCTTCCCTTTTATTGGATGGGTCTCAGTACCTTCATGGCAGGCATTTCTTTTAAAGCTCTGCACTGGAACAGGATATGTAACAGCCTTTTGGTATTGGTGTTCTTTTTACTCATAAGGAGCCGGCAGTTCACCTTTTATGTCTGGCCCACCGCAATGCTGGTAGTCTTTACATTGATAATCATCCTCCAATTCCTATCCCTCATGCTGGCCTTCCCCCGCCAGGGCTTCCCCCGCCAAGCCTTCCCCCGTCAGAGCTTCCCCCTGCGACGCACCATTGGTTCAGGGCTTTTTCTGCTTCTATTCTTTGGCATATTAAGTATTATTGTTTTAAGAAAACCCGCAGAAGAACAGGCTACCGAACAGGGCGGCGGTCTTATAAAACCCGATCTCTTCCGCTTTGATTTTTCCCAGTTTCTCCGTCTGGAAAGTGAAATATCACTCAAAGAAGACCTGGTTCTTATTGTCCATAAGGACCAGGAGGATTCACATATTTTAATCCGCCGTTACATCCTTTCGGGATACGACACTAAAAAAGGATTCTATCGGGAACCGGTAAAGGATGAGGCAGAACATCCCCAGGAACTCCCGGCCAGTGAAACCATCCTCTCCAGTCCAACCTGGCAGGCCCGTAGAACAACCGAACAGGAATATTTCCTCATTAACTTTGATCCCTCTGCCTTTATTGCAATGAATAGTCCCCGGAGCATCAGTCCCCTCAAAACCTGGGACACTACCTCATTTTCTTCTGCATACCGGGTTCAAAGTGAGACCAGCGAAGTCATGCCCTTTGAACTGATCGATGCAGTGCCATACAATAAAACAACCGTTGCCAGCCTTGGACTCTCAGAACAGGAATATCTGTGGTACACCAACTATGGGAATGATCAACGAATTAAAGCATTAGGGGACCAGCTCACCGAAGGTTTAGAAACCTATTGGGAAAAAATACAGGCAATTTATGAATATTTAAAACATGGAGACTACCGCTACAGTCTGAAACCGGGGCTTGCTTCCGATGGGGACCAGCTGGGTCGCTTTCTTTTTACTACAAAAAAAGGCTACTGTTCCTATTTCGCTTTTTCCATGGCCCTGCTCCTCCGGTCCCAGGGAATCCCCGCCCGGGTTGCGGTAGGTTTTTTCATCGATCCTGACACGGGAGCCTTTAATTACTACCCCATCCTATCCAACATGGCCCATGCATGGGTAGAAGTATACTTCCCATCCTATGGATGGATAGAGTACGATCCCACCACAAGTATCCTTGCTGAAGGTGAAACCTTTCGGTTTTCCCAGGGAGCTCAACAGCAAATCTTTGAACGGCTCCTCGGAGAAATCCTGCAGAACCGGGATAAGTTAGCCCTAGTAAACCAGCAAACTCCACCTGAAACACAAAGAGGCATATCAGAGCTTTTAGGTCCTATGGGCCATTGGTTTATCCATAAGTGGCCTATCGTCGCCCTTTTACTCTATATAGTTGGTATTCTATTATTTAGAAATTATTATGCATGCTTATCCTGGTACCATAGGGTAATCACCCATAAGTTCCGTCTTACTGCAACATACCGTTTTAAACACAGCCTGCGGATCCTTTGTCTTTCGGGTGTCTATAAGCCGCACCATGTTAAGTCCCGCTCCTTACAGGAACAAATACAACAGATAGAGGCATCATACGGAATTACCCTGCTACCTCTGTTTACGGTGTATCAGGAAGCCCGTTTTGCCAGCCCGGACTATCCTATTACTGTAGATTCGATTCTCAGAACCTATGAAGTATTCATGACTTCATATAAGAAAAAAGTTCCTCTGTTGCGGCGATTAACAGCCCAGGTATTTCCTTTTATAACTATGATACTACCCTGTAAAGGGTCCTGGCCTAAACTAGTAGGTATCCTGCTACTTGTAACAAGCCTTTTTCAGAGCCAAGCCAATATGACCGCCCAAAATCAGGGCGCCCAGGAAATCCTTAGCCAGGCACAGAAGCTCCGTGAGGAAGAACGGTGGGAACAGGTTATTTCCCTTCTGCAAAGGGCAGAAAGCCTTTATCCCCTGGACAGCCGCTTCCCCGCAGAACTTGGGGATATCTATAACACCCGCGGTTTATATAATCTCGCCTGGAATGCCTATCATCGCGCCGAAATCATAGACCCGGAAAACAGTGAGCTGTGGTATCAACTATCGTATGTAGCAGGACGTTTAAATAAAAATGAAGAATCTATTCAGTACCTGCAGCGGATCCTGGCTAAAAACCCGGATAACAGGGATGCAATCGGAGACCTGGGATGGATGTATTTTAAAACCCACCGTCTTTCCGAGGGAGAAAGGCTCCTGACCGAATCCTTGGATCGGTTCGGACCTGACCAGGGCCTTGAAATGACCCTGGCAACCATCTATTCCGATCAATACCGCTATGAAGATGCAAAAACCTATTATCTTAAGGCCATTAAACATGCCGAAAAAAGCGGCTTTAAACTCTTTCTCGCCGTCGCTTATTACAATCTTTCCATACTGGAATCCCGTTTTTACCATTTTGCCAATGCCCTTGCCAGCACCAACCTTTCCTTACAGCACACAGAACGGTCTTCGGGACACCTGGCCAGGGGAGAATTATTCCAGCGACGGCTCGATTTCACCAAAGCCTATGGGGAATATCTTGCGGCCTATGAGATGGATACTTCCCCCCTCTCAAAAATAAACATGGCCCAGTTGTATCAGCAGACAGGAAACCTTAAAGAAGCAAAAACCTATGCTGAAAATACGATACAACAGACCGATCTCTCCTGGATGCTCAATTATGGCACCGATATTGACCGGTATAAAAAGGATCTGCATCAAATCCTGAGAGAGACCTATAGGGGACTGGCAAATCAAGAGAGGCTCTCCTATAAGGCTACTCCATGGCAGCAGATCCTCAGTCTTTTCCAATGGATTCGATATAAGGCGGCGGAAATCTGGCAGGAACAGCTTTTTACTTACTATACAATGCAGGCCGCCAAGGCCTACGGGGTAGAAAACCAGAAACTAGACGCCTTGCTCCATTATTATCTCGGATTACAAACCTATCCCTGGCGGGCACAGGCATATCTGCAGGAAGCAATGGACTATGAAACAAAACTCATAGAAGCAGCCCTACCCACCTATCTATACGAATCAGGTAAACTCCAAAAGCAGAGTACACCAATTATTCAAGCAATCAATCTTTTTGACCCGGTCTGGGAACGGGACATGATTGCCGACGCCTATGCGGAACTGGCAGGAATCTATCAGAATCAGGGAAAGATTGATGAAGCCCAGTCGAGTATTGAAGCCCTCTATGCCTTAAACCATGGGGCTCTGCTTCAGCGTGGTTTACGGCTTCCCATCAAACTGGACCTGCAGGGTACCTATGCAAGCCCATCGGAAGCGGCAAGATATAGAAAAACCCTCTCCGCCATATTGAACCGCTCTGGCTTACGAATCCTTACAAACAAAACGACCCGATTTACCCTAATCCTTAACAAAACAGATACCACTATAACATGCACACTTCATGATTCGGTGAAGGGTTCCACATTGCGGGAAAAAACCATGCTCCTCCCCGATCTCTCTGCCGAAAGCCGGCTGCGCTTTAGCCATGAACTGCAGCAAGCACTTTTTTCAGAATTAGGGCAATAAGGACAAGCCAAAGGCATACAATAACAACCGCCGCACCCCACTGTTTCTTAAGCGACAGGGGGTGTTCATTTGCCTCCGCTTCACAGGCTGAAACAATGTCCTTAGGCACAAGTCTAACAGCCAGTCCCACCAAAAGCGGCAGAATAATAACATCATCCAGATAACCAAGAAGGGGAATAAAATCGGGTATCAGATCGATGGGCGAAAGGGCGTATCCCAGAGCAATAAGCGCCACAACCTTTGCTGACCAGGGTGTTCCAGGGTGTCTTGATACATAGTACAGTGTACCGATGGTGCATTTAGCCCACTGGGCTGCCGCATCCAGTTGTTTTTTTAATCCCATAGATTAATCATAGAAAAAATAAAAAACTCTGCCTACAGGCCCAGAGGACTCTGCGGCAGAGTATATAGCAGGCTAAAAGATTTATTATTTGGCAGCCTTCAGCGCTGTAGTCGCCAGCTGTAAGAAGATCCCCACATGGATCGATACACCAGAAATGGCATCGGTTTTCCCATCCGCTTTTACCGCAATCTTTGCAGGATCCTGGGCATTAATCAGTGCTGTTTCAGCCTTAGCTGCCTGTTCATGCCATTCAGCCTGGGCTTTGCCGAATTTTACCATACCATAGTTACCGCTTACGGATTCTACAATCTTAGACTTTTTTGCGCTGTCTTTGGAAATACCATTCCAAACCACATCCACAATCCGGCCATTTACAACCGTAATAAGAACAGTTTCTTTCCAGCCAGAATCCTTGTCAAAATCGGGCTGTTCCGCATAGTACCAGCCATCCTTCGCATACATGCCTTTAGCAACAGGCCCTGCGGCGATTGCCTTCTGGGCAAGATCAAAGAATTCCTTTACATGGATGGAAGCACCGGAGATTGCATCGGTATGACCTTCGGCATCGGAATATTTATTGAACTTGTAATCCTGGGTTTTTACCAGATACTGTTCAACCTTTTCTGCCTGCTGGTACCATTCAGCCTGGGCTTTACCAAATTTAACCATGTTATACTTTCCAGCCTTATCATAGGCCTTCTTATCTGCTGCTCCGGCAATATTGCTCACCCCATTCCAGTTGGCAGCGGTAATTTTACCACCCTTTACTTCCAGAACCACCTGGCTTTTCCAGCCGGAGGAACCGAATCCATCCTGCTCTGCAAAATATTTGCCATCCTTTAAGGTTTGGGCGCTCAGGGATACACCGAGGGCGACCATTACAGCAACAAGACCAAATCGCTTCATACTGACCTCCATAGAATTGTTAATATATAATACAATTCTTATCTATAAATTATAATCGATACAAGTTTAATTGTCAAGGAAGAGAAGCGCCTCTCAAAACCACCTATATAAGACGTGTACAAATATATAATAAATTGTTATATTTTAAGAGGTTTTTGCAAAAGTCTATTACTTTTGCAAAAACCTCCACTGTTTAAAATAAGCATCCCCGATTGTTTTAGTGTCCATAATGATAAGGAGGCCCCATGCGGCAGACATTATTTGACATGGTACAGCAAGCCAGAACCCGTTTTGGTGATAAACCCTTTACCTTCAGGAAAACCGACTCAGGCTGGGTTTCCAAAACCTTTAATCAAAGTTTCTACGAAAGCCGACTCTTTGCTTCATTTCTCCTTGAACAGGGTTATGAAGCTCAGGAGCGGGTCGCCATCTACGCCGAAGGGAGCCCCAACTGGATTGTGGGAGAATATGGCATCATCATGGCAGGCCTCATCGCAGTCCCCCTCTCCTTTAAACTGCTCCCCGAAGAAATCTATTACCGCCTCGACCACTCAGAAGCGAAGATGGTACTGACAAACAGCAACCACCTGGAAAAAATTTGCCGGGTTGCCCAGGATATCGCGGCAAAAACAGGCCGAACCATCGATATCGTCAGCATCGATGAAGACCAGGACCTTTCATCAATCTCATACCCTAAAAATCATTTATTCAGGTTTGATGAAGCCCGCTCGCTGGGCGCAGCAGCCCTGGAAAAAAACCGCAGCCGCTTAGATAGTATCGAAAAGGACTGCAGTGAAGACACGGTGGTCACCATCTCCTACACATCGGGAACGACCGGAAACCCAAAGGGGATTATGCTCACCCATAAAAATTATTATATAAACAGCCTGGACTCGGTAAACATCTTTAAGGTTCCGGAAACCGGGTATCGCAACTTTGTCATCCTGCCGGTAGACCACTCCTTCGCCCAGACCGTAGGCATCCATTCATCAATCCAGCGGGGAATAGAAATGTGGTTTGTCGATTCCCGGGGCGGCGGTATGGCAATTCTCAGGAATATTCCAATCAACATGAAGGAAGCTGAACCAATATTCATGATGACCGTGCCCGCCCTCTCAGGAAATTTCATGAAAAAGATGCAGTCTGAAATTGATAAACGGGGCGGTATGGTAAAAGCCCTGTTTGATATGGGCATTAAGGCTGGTATCAACTATTGGGGAGATGAATCCTATCCCAAACCGGGCATTAAAACCCTATTAAACAGCCTTATATATTTCCCCCTGAAAAAACTTGTACTAGACAAGGTTAGGACCGAGGTTTTTGGTAAACGGGCTCAATTCTTTACCGGAGGGGGCGCCAGCTTTGATATCGGACAGCAGCGCTTCTACCGGGCATTGGGGATGCCCCTGTATCAGGGCTATGGAATGACCGAAGCATCACCGGTTATATCTACCAATATCGAAGGCCATACGAAACTGGGAACCTCCGGAATCGCCCTGGATCATGTTGAAATTCGTATTATGCGGGACGATGGTTCAACAGCAGCCCCGGGAGAAAAGGGGGAAATCTGTGTCCGCGGACCTAATGTCATGAAGGGATACTTTAAAAACCCCGAAGCTACCAAAGAAGCTATTGTCGATGGCTGGCTTCATACCGGCGACCTTGGCTGGCTCGATGCGGATGGGTATCTCACCGTCGCAGGCCGGGCTAAGGCGCTCCTCATCTCTGCGGATGGAGAGAAATACAGCCCCGAAGGGATCGAAGATGCAATCGTAAACTCTGCAAAAGTCGTAAACCAGGTAATGGTCTGGAATGACCATAAAAAATTCACCTGTGCCCTGATTACCCTGGATGATGACCAGGTAAGAAAACTGATAAAGGAACACCATATAAAAACACGGGAGGACCTGTTGGAGCATATCAAGGAGTCCTTCTACAGTTTCCGCTCCGACCCCTCATACCGGAACATGGTGCCCCTTAACTGGACCCCTGCCACATTCCAAATTGTACCGGAAGCCTTCAGTGAAAAGGATGGGCTCATCAACTCTACCATGAAACTCGTCCGATACAAGGTGGTCGAAAAACATCAGGATCTCATTGAATATATCTACACCGAGGGTTCCAGTTATAAGAATAACCGGAATCTGGAAGCCCTCTCAAAATACTTTTAAGGAGTAGCACATGGAGAATAGAACCTATCTATTTACTTCTGAATCGGTCGGGGAAGGACACCCCGATAAACTCTGTGATCAAATATCCGATGCCATCCTCGATGCCTGCCTTGCCGAGGATCCCATGAGCCGGGTCGCCTGCGAAACCTTTGCATCCACCGCCATGGTATTGGTGGGAGGAGAAATCACCACCAATACCTTTGTAGATATCCAGCAGGTAGTCCGGGATGTAGTAAAGGATGTCGGATATACAAACCCCGCTTATGGCCTGGATTATGAATCCATGGCCGTACTCGACATGATCCACAGCCAATCACCGGATATCAGCCAGGGCGTTTCAGGATCCGGTCTGGAAGAATTTAAGGGCCAGCAGGGGGCTGGAGACCAGGGCATGATGTTCGGGTTTGCCTGCACGGAAACCCCCAACTATATGCCAGCCCCGATCACCCTGGCCCACCAGATTCTGGATAAGGCAACCCTGCTTCGTAAGGCTAAAATCATTCCCTGGCTTCGTCCGGACGCAAAGAGCCAGGTTACAATCCAATATGAGGGCCACAAACCGGTCCGTATCGACACGGTCGTTGTTTCCCACCAGCACGATGATGGTATTTCCTATGAAAATATTAAAGAAGCCATTATCGAAGAGATCATTAAACCCGTATTAGCCCCTACAGGTCTCTTGGATACCAAAACCCGCTATTTTATTAATCCAACCGGCCGTTTCGTCATTGGCGGACCCTATGGTGACACAGGACTGACGGGAAGAAAAATAATTGTAGATACCTACGGCGGCATGGGCCGTCATGGCGGAGGCGCCTTCTCAGGCAAGGATCCCACTAAAGTAGACCGTTCCGCAGCTTATATGGCCCGCTATGTGGCAAAAAATATCGTTGCTGCCGGTTTTGCAGAACGCTGTGAGGTTCAGCTTGCCTATGCCATCGGCGTACCATTCCCCGTATCCGTCATGGTAGACACTTTCGGGACTAGCTCAGTCAGTGAAGCGGCCATTGAAAAGGCTGTTCAAGAAGTCTTTGATCTTTCCCCTGCAGGAATCATACAAACCCTTGATTTAAGGAAACCTATATATAGAAAAACAGCTACATACGGCCATTTCGGCCGGGATGATTTCAGCTGGGAAAAGACCAATAAGGTCGAAGCTCTACAAAGGGCTATATCTAAATAGTATGGATCCGGTTCGCCTGCACTCATCTATACTTGAGCATGCTCAATTACAGTTTTCCCGTTCAGGCGGACCGGGGGGCCAGAATGTAAATAAGGTTAACAGCCGGGTCGAAATCCGCATCCATATTGATGAGCTTCAGGGGCTTTCGGATGCGGAGCTCCAGCGGCTCAGAACCGTTCTTTCAAATAGAATCACCAACAGCGGAGAGCTGGTACTGACAGCCAGTGATGAACGATCCCAGCTGGATAATAGGGACCTTGCATTTCAGCGTCTTGAACAGCTGATTAGTTCTGCCGCCAAACTGCCCAAACAGCGCAAACCGACAAAACCAACCAGAGCTTCCCGGGAACAACGAATTTTACATAAAAAACTTACCAGCTTAAAGAAATCTCATCGAAGATTTCATCAACCTGAAGAATAAGGAACACCCATGAAAGACCCACGAATGACTAAACTCGCCCACATCCTGGTCAACTATTCTCTCAAATTACAGCCAGGAGAAAAGGTCCTGATTCAGGACACCAATCTTGAAGTAGACTTTGTTAAAGAAATTGTAAATGCGGTCCATGATGCAGGGGCCATTCCCTTTGTGCAACTTAATGATAAAAATCTTGAACGCACCCTTTACAGCAGGGCCACCGAAGAACAATTCAAATGGCAGGCAAAGTTTGAACGGGACCGTATGAAGGAGATGGATGCCTTTATCGGCTTTACCTCTCCCCGGAATGTCTATGCCTGGTCTGATATGCCGGGAGCGCAACAGGACCTCTACAATCGCTATATTACTAAACTGGTGCACATGGAAGAACGGGTTCCCAATACCCGCTGGGTAGTCCTTCGATTCCCATCGGCAGCCTTTGCACAGATGGCTGCCATGAGCGAAGACGCCTTTGAGGAATTTTATTTCAATGTATGCACCCTTAATTACGAAAAGATGTCAAAAGCCATGGATCCCCTAGTGCAATTGATGGAAAAAACTGACAAAGTACGTATCATCAGCCCCGGTACGGATCTTACCTTTTCTATAAAAGGGCTCCCTGCTATTAAATGTGACGGCACCATGAACATTCCCGACGGGGAAGTCTATACCGCTCCGGTGAAAGATTCCGTTAACGGAACTATTACCTACAATACGCCCAGTGATTACCAGGGTTTTGTATATGAATCAATTTCCTTCGATTTTAAAAACGGCAAAATTGTTTCAGCTAAAGCGAATGATACTGAACGGATTAACCGCATCCTTGATATCGATGAAGGAGCCCGCTATGTGGGTGAATTTGCCATAGGGGTAAATCCGTATATCACCAAACCAATGAAGGAAACCCTCTTTGATGAAAAAATTGCCGGATCCATCCATTTTACCCCTGGGAATTCCTACGATGACTGCGATAATGGGAATAAATCGGCCCTCCACTGGGATCTGGTACTCATACAACGGCCCGAATGGGGCGGCGGAGAAATTTGGTTCGACGACCGCTTGATCCGAAAGGATGGATTATTCGTTATCCCGGAGCTGCAAGAGCTTAATCCGGAAAAACTTCTATAACCTGCCATATGATGCTGAATAGGAATGGGCCATAACCATAGGGCCCATCCGCTTATCCCTCTTACAATCCTTGCCTTTATCATTTATTAAAAATAATCGCCTTTTAATCCTATCATTTCTTGTTGATAGGCCTTCCATTCAAGTTCAACAGGACTTTCGACAAAACAAGCAAGCAAGCCCATGCCAAAAAGATAGACACTTCCGGAGGGACTATACAGCAGTGCCTCGGCAAGTCCCCCGCTCAGTAAAAGGGCTCCAACAATGAATCTATCTGTTTTCCGCCTTGATGCAAGGGATTCTAATGCATTTTCTAGATATTGGGTCCCTTCCTTGGTATTCGAAATAACATCTGACTGAATAACTGCAAGTTTTCGTTCTTCCTTGGAGGGGATTAATAATACGAAAAAGGATATTCCCGAATACACAAAACCAGTAGCCATAAAAGCTAAGCCAGCCGTCTTCACCAAATCAAATTCTGAATATGGACCATTCGCAAGAAATGCACCGCCGAGCATTGACACGAGACCAATACTCCCCACTAGCATGGCACCATTTTTTCGAATATTTCGTACTTGTATTGCTGCTGTTTCGATATGACCAAATAACTTTTTATTCAGCTCTTCATAATTTATTCCTTCAGATTGCGCAAATACCAATGAATTAAGCAAACTAAGACTGAGCGCCAATAAAATGATTCTTTTCACAAACACCTCCTTTAATCATTAAATGCATGTGAAATATTCTTTTTAAATCAAAAGCATCCTTTTCTTATGTTTCACGTGAAACATTTTTCATTTATCAAGTTTCTTACAGTAGCTCATCATTTAAAAAGAAATTGCATCGGAGGCTCTTTCAAAACTCAGAGAGTTTTGAAAGAGCAACCTTAGATATACATGCAGTATTTTTATTATTCTTTACTATGTAATTAATTGTCACATTAATGTAAAAATACTGCAAGAGGTTCTTGTAAAAGTAACAGACTTTTGCAAGAACCTCATCGATTATCGGAAAATGTAACAGATTGAGGCTCTTTCAAAACGTCCTCAGTTTTGATCAAACCCATGGAAAACCAGATCGGCTCACCTCTTCAAGCCCCCACCAATTTACAGAAAGAACTTTACACAACCCTTTACATTATTCGTGATAGGTTATTCAAATAGCAGTATTATAGCTGGATTACAACAATTTTAAAGGGGGGATGCCAGATGGATTTAGTTAATCAAGAAATCAAACTCTATT